>Ga0126369_10002013_pt1 | contig 14357 bp, 12 predicted proteins | sample PanSoiMetaPlot_1_FD_109646 | JGI IMG/M metagenome (GOLD analysis project Ga0126369, IMG submission 109646) | Tropical forest soil microbial communities from Panama - MetaG Plot_1 | ecosystem: Environmental > Terrestrial > Soil > Tropical forest > Bulk soil | place: Panama | collected 2016-02-17 | reverse complement strand
GTAAGCCCCAGGATCAATCGCAGAAAGAATTCGAGCCCGCGGAGCGGGCGACAGCCCATTGGAGTCAACGTAGCGCCCACCGCCAGGGCTGTCGCCCGCTCCGCGGGCTCATTGTTCCGAAGTGTCCGTATTCCTGGGGTTCCTCGCGATAAATCGGGATTCACCCCAGGCTATACGCTGTCGTGCGCTCCGCGCACTGAGCATCAGGTGAGTCAACTATATGACTGCCCATTAATGGGGCTTTTTCTGTCGATCTCATCTGGAACCCAGGCGTAAACGCCTGGGCTAGAGAAAACGCCGGCAACCCATGATTCAGACACTACCCGGCCAACTCCGCGATTGACTTTAATCCGTTGGGCCTTTTAATATCTTCGCGTTCGCAGACGCAGCAATAATCAAACAGCGCGATGCTCTTGCTACAGGCAACGACAACCACAGCGCAGCATATTGGGGGACCATCGACGGCGTATTTGCCGGTGATGGTCTTTTTCGTGTTTGCGGTGGCGTTTCCGGTGCTGCCTCTGATCCTCGGACGATTTCTGCGGCCGTGGAAATATCAGAAGGACAAGATGCGGCCGTACGAATGCGGCATCGATCCGGAAACCGGCGCGCATGATCGCTTCACGGTCCGTTACTACATCGTCGCGATGCTCTTTTTGATTTTCGATGTCGAGACGATCTTCCTGCTGCCCTGGGCGATCATCTTCATGGGCAATGACTTTTCGTTCACCAAGTTTGCGCTGATCGAGATGTTTGTCTTTATCGGGATTTTGATAGTTGGTTATTACTACGCGTGGCGCAAAGGCGCCCTGGAGTGGGCGTAAGAAAAGTAAATGTTAAATCGTGAATCGTAAATGGACGGTTCGGTTTCGTCGACTCACCATTTACCATTTAACTCGCTATGGCTGAACACGACGAAGGATTTGTGCTAACCACGGTCGATTCGATCACTAATTTCGTGCGCCAGAAAGTGGCCGCGCCATTGATCGATTCAAAGCCGGTGCAGTTCGGGGTCAATTGGGCGCGCAAGTCGGCGATCTGGCCCATGACTTTTGGCCTGGCCTGCTGCGCGATCGAGATGATGGCTACCGGCGCCAGCCGCTTCGACATAGATCGATTCGGCGCCGGCGTGTTTCGTCCCAGCCCGCGACAGAGCGACTTGATCATTATCGCCGGCACCGTGACCTTGAAGATGGGCCCGGTAGTCCGCCGCGTTTACGATCAAATGCCGGAGCCCAAGTGGGCCATGGCCATGGGCGCCTGCGCTTCGACGGGTGGCCCCTTTGATTCTTATGCGACGATGCAGGGTGTCGACCGCTGCATCCCGGTTGACGTCTATATTCCCGGTTGCCCGCCGCGTCCGGAAGCGCTGCTCTACGGACTGATGCGCCTGCAAGACATCATCATGCGCGAAGCGCCTTCCGCTTACATCTTTGAATCGGACGGCACGGTGCGCCGCCGCCGGTCCTTCGACTCTGACGAACCTCAAATCGTCACGGCCTCTCCCAACAAGACCGAAGCGGCCGCCTAGTCGAATTGCCCGCCAAAGAGATCCGCCCGACCGTAAGGGAGGGCCATCAATTCAGAAGCCCCGACCGTCGCAGCCGGCTGTGATCAAGCAGGTCACCACCGACGGTCATGCTACTGACATTTTTATGGAAGAAAACTAAACTGCGGCTCGTCTAATTAACCGATGCTCGATCAAATCGTCGTGACCCGAGAGCAGCAGTTGGTCAAGGATTCTGTAGACGCACCGACCATTGCCGCTTGCCAGCAAGGCGACCGCGAGGCGCTGCGCGATCTTTTCGAAGTGTACAAGGATCGGGTGTATTCCATCGCCATCTACTCGCTTTCCGGCGATGAGATGGGCGCCGCGGATGTGACGCAGCAGGTCTTTCTCAAGTTGATGACGCGCATCAACCAATTCCGCGGCGACTCGGAATTTGCCACGTGGCTTTACCGGCTGGTCGTCAACACCTGCCACGACGAGTTTCGCAAGCGGCGCAGGTTTGTTTCGCTGGCCGATTCGCTGCTCCACGCGAAATCCACCGGCGAGTCGCCGCGGGCCCGGTACGCGCGCAAGGAATTGTCGGGTAGCGTGCAACAGGCGATCGCGGAACTGAAGCCCAAACTCCGTTGGCCAATTCTCCTGAAGTACGTCGAGGGCATGTCCTATGAAGAGATCGCCGGCGTGCTGGGATGCTCGAAAGGAACCGTTGCCTCACGTCTGAATCGCGCGCACAAAGCGTTGAGCAGACGTTTGGGCCATTTGCAGGATCAGATTTGAACAGCCGCCGGCGGTAAAACTGCCGGCACTCGAGAGAATATGTTTAGCAATCACGTTTCATCTTTAGGCTCTGCCTACTTCAATGGCGAATTGACCGCGCCCGAGAATAATCGGGTCGCCGAGCATTTGCTGGCGTGCACCAGATGCCGCGCGGCCTTTGCCTCGGTGAAGTCGGGCGTCGTCTTCGCCCATCAGATTGAATTATTCACGGCGCCGGAAATGGTCTGGCCGCGCATAGCGGCGCGTCTTGATCACCCGGGCGCGAAACCTGCTCGCCCCTGGTTTCTGACGCCGGTCGCGGTCGCCGCGGCAATTGTTCTGGTCTTGAGTGTCGTCTTCCTACTGCGACCGCGTAGCAACAATCCGACCAGTCAATGGAGTGTGGCGCGACTCGGCGGCGCGCCGCGCATCGACTCGCAAACGATTGGGGATAGCGGCAAGCTCGGCGTCGGGCAGTGGCTCGAAACTGATGCCACCTCGCGCGCGCATATCGAGGTGGCCACGATTGGCAGCGTGGAGATCGATCCGAACAGCCGGGTGCGGCTGCTCGGAACAAGTCCAGATGAGCACCGGCTCGAGCTGGATCGCGGACGTCTGAGCGCGCGCATATCTGCGCCGCCGAGACTCTTCTTTGTGAATACGCCGGCGGGCATCGCTGAAGACCTGGGTTGTGCTTACACGCTCGAGGTTGATGATCAGGGCAACAGCATTCTGCACGTCACGGTCGGCTGGGTCGCTCTGCAATTGACCGATCGCGAGTCTTCGGTACCGGCCGGCGCCGCCTGCGCCATGAAGCCGGGGATTGGACCAGGCACACCTTATTATGAAGATGCGACCCCGCTTTTCCGCGAAGCATTGGCCAAATTTGATTTTGCCGGCGGCGCTGACACGCGCACGGCCGCCCTGGCCACCGTCCTCAGGGAAGCGCGGTCGCGCGACGCCATGACGCTCTTGTACTTGCTGACGCGAGTGGACGACGCCGCCCGCGCCGCCGTCTATGATCGGATGACCGCCCTGGTGCCGCCGCCGCAAGATGTCACCCGTGATGGCGTTCTAGATTTGAATCACGAGATGCTGGAACGTTGGAAAGCGACCTTGTCGATTAGGTCGCCGCTTCCGCAGAAACCGGTCCATAGCTTTTGGCAACATGTGTGGTCCAAGACGCTCGGGCGAATTCATGGTTACTACGGAAAACATTGACCGGGGTGACATGTAGGGAGAACTACTCATGCGAAATCTGATCAAGCTCGTTATTATCTCGCTGGTCATCGTAACCTGCGTCTCTGCTGTGGGCTTCAAGTTGCGCCGCCGCTCTGGTGCGGCCAGCCCGGCGCCGGATCGTCTGATTGTGCATGAGTGGGGGACCTTTACTTCAATTGCAGGTAAGGACGGCGTTTCGTTAGAGTGGCGGCCCTTGAACGGTCCCAGCGACCTGCCAAAATTCGTACACTCAAACGTGCAGCCAGACTCCGGCCTTCGCCACGCCAACGGCAAAGTTACCTTGACGGCGGCGGTACGCATGGAGACTCCGGTGATTTACTTCTACCCGAGCCGCGAGATGGAGATCTCGACGAAGGTCGAATTTCCGCAGGGCACAATTACCGAATGGTATCCGCAGGCGCGCGGTGTCGGTAAAGGAATCAACTGGGGCAAGCTCAAGATTCAGCCAGGGGCGGCGCTTAACCTGCCGGCCGACTACTCGGACAATCATTACTACGCCGCGCGCGAAACTGACGCAGCCCCTCTGCAAATCTGCGCGACTAACGGTCACGCCACCGAGCAGGAAAAATTCCTTTTCTATCGCGGCGTGGGCAACTTTCTCTTACCGCTGGCGGTGACGCTGGAAAACGATCGGGTGACGCTGCGCAATACCGGCAAAGAGACAATCGCGCAATTGATCGTTTTCGAAAATCGCGATGGGAAAATCGGCTTCCGGACGGTTGATAGTCTCTTAGACACCGCGACTGTCGATCGGCCTACTCTCGACCAGAGCGCCGACGCCGTCATCAACAGATTGCGGGCAGCGCTGGTCGCCGGTGGACTATACGAAAAAGAAGCCGACGCCATGATTAAGACCTGGCGGAACAGCTGGTTTGAATCGGGTATGCGAGTCTTTTATATCCTGCCGCGCCCGGCAACTGACGCCGTGCTGCCAATCACCATCGATCCGCGTCCCGACGAACTGGTGCGGGTACTAGTCGGGCGCACGGAAATCATCACGCCGGAAATGGAAAAGTCCGTCAGAGCTGAGGTGAGCCGTCTCAGCGACCGCTCTCCGCAGGTTCGCGCAGAAGCATTAGCTGATATTAAGAAGTACGGCCGTTTCTCAGAACCAATTCTCACACGAATTATGGAAGATGAGCGGAACCCTGCGGTGCTCGCGGCGCTTAAATCCCTGATGGTAGTCAGTCAAACGCCTTAGGCAAAATGAAATCTTCCGCCGCGGTCAACGAGAGGTTCGCTGCAAAAGTCATTCAGCCTGCGGAACCTGTGCGGCTCTGCCGCTCCACAGGTCGGAAAGGTTCGCCTTTCCGCTCACTGGTCTAAAGCTACTGCGAGGCGTAACCTCGAATATCTCTCTAATAGCGCTCTCGGAAAGGCAAGCCTTTCCGCACTGGCGAGCGGCAGAGCCGCCGTTCTTGTGAGGTAGAGCCACGCTGGCGCTTATTCTGAAGTCGCTTCCGCTTCCTCTGCGCTACTCGTAATCGGCCGCGTCTCATGATGGCGGGCGCGGAAGAACTTGCTGCGATCGAGCACGCCTTCCTGAAAACGCTCGAGATAGAGATAAATCACCGGCGTGATGAACAGGGTGATGAACTGCGAAACCACCAGCCCGCCCACGACCACCAGACCGAGCGGCCGCCGTGATGATCCATCGGCGCCATAACCCAGGGCGATGGGCAGCGCGCCAAAGACAGCCGCCAGGGTCGTCATCAGAATCGGACGGAATCGGTCCATGCTGGCATCGTGAATGGCTTTGTCGGCAGCCTCGCCGGCGTCCACGCGGGCCCGGGCAAAGTCGACGATCATGATGCCGTTCTTCTTCACAATGCCCATCAGCATGAACATGCCGACAAAAGCGTAGAGCGAGGCTTCCTGGCCAAAGACAAAGAGTGTCAGCAGTCCGCCCACCAGGGCCGTGGGCAACGTCGACAGAACCGTCAGCGGATGGACGTAGCTCTCATAGAGAATCGCGAGAATCACGTACATCACAAAAACGGCGAGACCCATAAGGATTGTCATGCTGGTGACGGTGTCACTGAAGGTGCGGGCTTCGCCTTGCAGTTCGCCACGCAGTGTCGACGGCACAATTTCCGCCGCCGATTTTTGAATGTAGTTCGTAGCGTCACCCAGAGCCACACCCGGCTTGAGATTAAAGAACAACGTCATGCTGGTGAACTGGTTCAGGTGATTTACTGCCTGCGAGCCGAGAGTTTTCTTCCACGTTACCAGCTCTCCGAGCGGCACCAGCCGCTGGCCGTTGTCGGAACGAATGTAGAGCTTGGAAAGGTCTTCGGGATTCGCCCGCGCTTCGTCTTCCATCTCGAGAATGACCTGGTATTGATCCTGCGGCTTCTTGACCAGATAGACATAGTTCTGCGAGTAGGCGTTTCGCAACATCGAGAGAATGCGCCCTTCGGAAACTCCGTAGGTCTTCGCCTGGTCGCGGCGCAGTTCGACGTCGAGGTTGGGCGTGTTGTTGAAATAGTCCGACGACACCGACAAAAAGCCGGGGTACTGCATCATTTTACCCATCAGCTTCTGGCCAACTTCATACACTTCGGGACCATTAACGCCGGAAACGGCATAGGCGTACTGGCCCTGCTGCTGCGCGGTCACGCCGGTGCTGATCTGCAGAACCGGAAACGGCTGTAGAAACGTGAAGACCCCGGGAATCTGGTTGAGCTTGCCCATCATCTGGCCGGCCACCTGTTGAATCGGCGGGCGTGCTTCGGGCGGACGGATGAACGTAAAGGTTATCCCCTGGTTTGCCGACAGGAACCCGGTGGCGCCGGTCATGGTGAAATCGGTAATGACATTCGGATCGTCGTGCAGCGCCTGATCGACACGATCCTGAAGCGCGTGCATCTGGGCCGGCGATGAGCCTTCGCGCGCAATGAAGGCGCCAAAGATCACCGAACTGTCGCCGGGCGGGAGAAAGGCCTTCGGGACAATCAGGAACAAAACGATCGTACCGGCGAGACACATCACCCAGATAATCGCTGAGACCCAGCGATGACGCAGGAACCACCAGAGCGATCCGCCATAGACCCGCAGCACCCGATGCTCGATGCCGCCGATAACGCGCTCGATCCAATTCCTCCTGGCGCCGGCGCCGCGTCCCTTCAGCAAACGCGCGCACATCAGCGGCGTCAGCGTCAGCGAGACTAACCCGGAAGCGAAAATCGCGATCACGATGGTGATGGCGAACTCGCGAAAGATGCGGCCGACCAACCCAGTCATAAAGACCAGCGGGATAAACACCGCCGCCAGCGAGATGGTCATCGACATGATCGTGAAGCTAATCTCTTTGGCGCTGTTGATGGCCGCTTCGAACGGCTGCTCGCCATGCTCCATGCGGCGCACGGTGTTTTCCAGAAAGACGATCGCGTCGTCAACCAAAAATCCGATCGCCAGCGTCAGGGCCATGAGCGAAAGGTTGTCGAGGCTGTAGCCCAGCAGACGCATCGCCATGAAGGTGATCAGCAAAGAGAGCGGCAAAGCCACCACCGGGATGAGCGTGTCCGTGGCGCGCCCCAGAAATGCGAAGATGACAATGACTACCAGGACGAAGGCAATCACCAGAGTTGTCTGCACATCGACGACTGAATGCACAATGCTGAGGCTGCGATCGTAAATCGGCGTGACCCGAATCGAGCCCGGCAACTCGGCGCTGATCATCGGCAGGAGCTGGTGAATACTCTTCGACACTTCGACGGCGTTGGCTCCGGCCCGCCGGTTCACCGCAACTATCACCGTGGCCGAAGGTATGTCGTAACCACGCACCCAGAAACGCATGTTCACGCGCTCGTCCTGGACCGAGTCTTTGACGGTGGCCACGTCCCGCAGATAGATCGGCGCGTTACCGGCGCCGCCCACGATCAGGTTGCTGTATTGATCCGCGGTCTCGAGCTGCCCCTGCGGCCGGAGAATGGCGGTGCCGGAACTGCTATCCAACTGCCCGGCGCCGGTATAGCTGGTGCCCGCCCGAATAGCAGCGCTCAAATCGTCAATCGAAATTCCCCGCGCCCACATCGCCGACGGATCGGCCTTGATGCGAATCGCCGATTTGGTGCCGAAAACATTTACCCGCGAGACGCCCGGCAAGATGCTGATGCGCTGGCCCACCTGCGTGCTGGCGTAATCGTAAAGCTGTCCCGGCGTCACCGAATCGCTGGTGAGGGCGATGTACATGATCGGCTGGTCATTGGGATTGCTCTTGGAATAAGTCGGCGGCGACGGCAGGTCCGCGGGCAGACTGCCTGAGGCCTGCGAGATGGCTGTCTGCACGTCAGTCGCGGCCGCATCAATGTTCTTATCGAGCGCGAACTGCAGGGTGAAAGTGGCGACGCCCTGCGTGCTCTTGGAAGTGACCACCTCGAGGCCGTTGATCTGCATGAACTGGCGCTCGAGCGGAGTGGCGATGTTGTTGGCTATGGTGTCGGGAGAGGCGCCGGGATATCCGACGGTGACTTGAATGACCGGGTAATCGACAGCCGGAAGATCGTTGACCGGAAGTTGCCAGTACGCGAGGCCGCCGAAAAGGATGACTGACAGGGTCAGCACGGCCGTCATTACCGGACGGCGGATGAATGGCTCAGAGAGGTTCATTACTTCGTCCCGCTGACGGCCTGATTGTTCGTCGCGGTTTCGACCCGCACCTTACCGCCGGGAGTAACACCGACCTGCCCATTGGTCACCACCCGTTCGCCGGGCTGGAGTCCCTGGTCGACCACAACCTGATCGCCCTGCCGCTGTCCCAAAGTCACCTGCCGCTGATCGACCGTCATGTCCGGCTTCACCACATAAACGTAAGATCCCTTGGCGGACAACTGCGGAGCGTTGGCGGGCACGAGCACGGCGCCGCGAATCGTATTCAGCACCAGGCGAATGTTCACAAACCGTCCCGGCCAGAATCTGCGATCAGAATTTGGAATAGTGGCGCGCAGATTCACCTGCCCGGTCTGGTTCTGCACCGAGTTATCGAGAAATGTCAGCTGGCCCGCGATGGGATCGGCGGCGTCCGGCAGGCGCACTTCAGTTTTCAAAGTGCCGGCCCGCATCTGCTCCTGCACCTTGCTGAGATCGTTCTGGGAAATAGTGAAGTCGGCGTAGATCGGATCCAAACGTTCGATCACCAACAAGGCGTTGGCCGGCGGTCCATTTGCCGCGGTGCTGTTCGAATTGTTACCGCCGGGGTTGACCACATTTCCCACGTCGGCGAGTCTTTGGCCTGCGCGGCCGTCGATGGGCGCCTTGATGTAGCAATAGCTGAGATCAACCCGGGCACGCTCGACCGCAGCGTTGTCCGCTTTGATTGATTCGTCGGCGCTATGGACCGCGGCCCGGTCAGCTTCTACGGTGGCCTTCGATGAATCGGAGGTGGCGGCCAGTTGTTCGTACTGCTCGCGCGGCACCACACCGGCCGACACCAGCTGGGCATAACGCTTTACCTGCAAAGCGTTCCAATTATCAACTGCGAGATCTTTGTTGAGGTTCGCTTCGGCCTGCTTTTTTACCGCGATGTCTTTCGTTACGTTTGCCTGGGCCTGAGTGACGGCCGCTTCGAACGGCGTCGGATCGATGGTGAAAAGCAGATCGCCCTTCTTCACGTTGGCGCCGTCGGTGAAATGGATCTTTACGATGCGGCCGGAAACTTGTGGTTGAATCGAAACCACTTCACGAGCAACGGTCTTCCCGATGGCGTCGAGATAGACGGGCACGTCCTGCACGGCAGCTTCGGTAACGGTGACGGGCGCCGGGGGACGTTCGACCGCCGCGGGAGCAGCCTTGTTCATACAGCCCGACATGGCCGCCAATAAAGAGCAGGCGGCGACAGACGACAAAATAAAAAGACAATTCCGCGTTTGACTGAGCTTCATTGTTTGTAACGCAGCGGTGATGTCGGGAAAACAAATTATCGCCCTGTGAATACGAACAGGCAAACGCCGGAGTTTCGTTTGCGATCAACCTGGCAACTATTCACAACTTTTTACAAATCGATGTCGCAGGTCGCATCGTGGGGGCCTCAAGTACTTTAGACACCTGAGTCTTAGTGCGCGGAGCGCACGACAGCGTAGAGCCTGGGGTGGAGTCCCGATTCATCGGGACGGAACCCCAGGTACCACGTAGAGAAGGAACGGCGAGCCTGCGGAGCGGGCGATAGACCTGCGGAGCGGGCGATAGACCTGCGGTTGGCGCACCCACATTCCAATTCAAACGGCTGTCGCCCCCTCCGCGGGCTCCAATTGTCTTTCTGCGTTTGATCCTGGGGCTCACGCCCCAGGCTCTAAGCTATCGTGCGCTCCGCGCACTGGGCGTTACCAAGGCCCTGCGCTGGAGAAAACGTTAAGGTGACTACCCACCCGCGACCGCTCATTCAGATGAGTTGACGATCAACTCCATAATGTCATCGCGCGCGGCAAAGCCATTTCGCTGATAGAGCGTCCGGCTACGCTCAGTTGGCCAAAGGATTATTGAATGCACGTCCTGCGATTTGCACCACCCGATAACTTCAGCCAGCAGCCGTGAACCCAGACCGCGTGAACGCGCTGATTCCTTAACGTAAAAACTTGTCAGATAAGCGTGCTTCTCCAACTCGGCGACCGGGTTGGGAATCTTCTCTATCAGTTGCACCCAGACGGCAGCGATCAAACTCCCCTTTTCTTCCGCGACCCAACATTGCCAACGTCTATCCCCGGCCAAATGCTCCCGCATCCACACAGTGCAGCGTTCCAGAAACTCGGCCTTCGGTTCGGTGGCGATGCCGGTGCTCGCCCGCAGCGCATAACGCAACTCTGCGAGCGCATCTGCGTCCGCCGGGACCGCGAAACGGATTGCGGGGCCGTTCGATTCGGCGCTCTGAGAAATGCCTTTCATGTTCTGGGGTGGCGCGCCGGCGCCCTCTTGTCGGCCTCCTTGAGCAGCCGCGCGATCCAGCGCAACTCACTCTCCATCTGCTCGATAAAAAGTTGCAGCATCCAAACCGCCTCGTGATACGGGTGTCCGACTTCCTGCAAGACGTCTTTGAGCGTCAGGCGTTCTTCCGCCACTCGCTCTTCCAGGAGCTTCTTTCTGGCGTTTAGTTGCTTACGAAAAGTTCGCGGCCGCGCCTGCCAGGACAAGGCCAGCCAGATCAGAAAAGGCTGATGCACGCGATTGTGCACCCAGTGCCGGCTCTCGAGTGCGTCAGCCAGGCGATCGCGGCCGGCGGCGGTAGTTTCAAACACGCGCCGCTCCGGTCCGGCCGCCGGCGATTCATCTGCGCCCACACGAATCAAACCCAGCTGCGTCAGCTTGTCGAGCGAATAATAGATTTGCGGACGCGAGACGGGCGCCCAGTGACGAATATTGCGATCTTCAAGGGTCGCGTTCACCTCATAACCATGCATCGGCCGCTCAGCCAGCAGACTGAGGATGACGAGGTCGGGCGTGGTCAGCCGGGTTTGATTGGCGCGCTCCCCTTCCCGCGCCGGCGCTGGTTTTTTCCGCTTGACAGCCTGGGCCATGGCCGCTATTATACGCCAGTCGTCTAAATTAGACTAGTCAAGAAGATCAGGATTGTGAAAATCAATCGAACAGCAAAGACTTTATTGGCCGGATGCCTGGCGTTAGCGGCATGGGCGGCCGTTTCCCCGGCCCGCCCGGGCAGAAAGAGTGTCACCATGATTACTAAGTCCACGCCGATTTTGCATGTGCGGAGCGTCGAGCCGAGTCTGAAGTTCTGGACTGAGCGCTTTGGCTTCAAACCTACGATTCAGGTTCCTGAAGGAAATCACCTCGGCTTTGTGGCCCTGGAAAACGGCCCCCTCGAGTTGATGTACCAAACCTTCGAAGGCATGCGGACTGCTCCGGATAATCCGCTGGCTGAGGCGGTCGACAAAGGGCCCAGCTTTATCTTTATGGAGGTGCCGGATATCCAGGCGACGATCAAGGCGCTTGACGGCGCTGAGATGGTCAAAGGTCTGCACGATACTTTTTATGGGGCCAAGGAAGTGGTCGCCAGGGAACCCGGCGGTCATTTCATTATCTTCTCGCAACTGCCGGCACAAACTCAGAAGTAGGAGCGAACATGCGAACTGAAACACGCGAACTGAAGGACCTGGTGTCCATTGGTCCGGCAATGCTGGAAGATTTTGAACTGCTGGGAGTGCACAGCGTCGCCCAACTGCGAAGACGCAATCCTCAACGTATGTATCGACAGTTGTGCCGGATTAGGAGACAGGTTATCGATCCCTGCTGCCTGGATACTTTCGTCGCTGCCGTGGCCCAGGCGAAAGATCCAAATCTGCCGGTGGAACAGCGCCAGTGGTGGTACTGGAGCAGGGTTCGAAAGCGCATGGCCCGTTAGCAGATCATTTCCCCGCCTCGGGGCAGTAGCCCGACCGTCAGGGAGGGCTCAGAGACTGATGGCATGGGAGCCCTCCCTGACGGTCGGGCTACTGCCCCGCTCTTCCTTAACAATTTCCTTCCTGCCAATAACGCGGTGAGATATAGTAGCGGCCCAATTCATCGAGTCCTCGCATTTTTGCGTTGACCGCAGCAGCAACCTTTGCCGAGCCAGGAGACCCGACATGAAAAGAGTCCATCACGATCAGCGGCTTCCCTTTCCGGGATTCCGCCGTACCTCACGATTTGAAACCGCGGTTCGATGTGGTGCGATTGCTGCGACGGCCATGCTCCTGGTCGCCGGGTTCGTCTGGTCGTTTCCGCCGCCGGCAGCTTCGGCAGCGAAAAAGGCTGGGGCAGAGTTCAATCCCATGCCCCCGCCCGTCGACGGCACGATCACGATCAGAGCCGGCAACTACATCGGCACAACCACCACTGAGACGGCGAAGTTCAGCAAGCAAGTCTTCAGTTCAAGCGACTGTAGCACCGGCGGCGGCAGCATCGACATGATTACCGGAGTCGATTCGACCACCGGCATTTCATTCCCTCTCGGGTCGAGTAGTTCGGTGTTACTCACGGTTCCGCTCTCGGGCCTCTACTTCTCGCGCGTGTCCGAACAGAATGGTCCATTCGTCGGCGTGCAGACCGCTGATAATTCCTATTTCTCTTCGATCATTTCCCAGGACTCGACCGACGGTCACGTCTGCATACAGGGGTTTGACGGGCCCGGCGAACGCATCTACAAGATGCAATTCTACGCGGGTATTCAATTGTTTGATGCTTGCGGCACAGAGTCCTTCAGTTACCGGCCCGGCGATACGATTACGATTAAAGTGAGCGGCGGCGTGACCTTCGAACCAAACGCGCACCGTCTCCTGGGAGCGGGTGGTAGTCCGAATGAATGCACCTTCTTACCGGGCATGGGGCCCTTCGTCAACGTTACGTCGGATCCATTCACCTATGACTTCACCCTGCCGGCTTCTGATGCGGACATTCTGGCGGGGTGCAGCGGCTCTACCACCAGCATTCTCGGCAACTGGCGAATCGTCACTTATGATCCGAGCTGCGGCTGTAATCGCAACGATCTTCACTTCACCGTGGCCAGCGATGCGCCGGTCCCTTCATGCAACACCCTGACTTGTCCCACAGATATCACGACGCCGAATGATTCCGGCTCGTGTGGCGCAGCAGTCACATACACGACGCCCACCGCATCAGGTCCGGCAACGGTCAGTTGCGATCATCCTTCCGGCTCGACGTTCCCGGTCGGCACGACGCTCGTGACCTGCACCAGCTCGGCCGGTCCGACTTGCTCATTCAACGTTACGGTAAACGATACCGAAAATCCGACGATCACCGCGCCTCCGGGTTTCAATGTCGCCACCGACAGCAATTCGTGCGTCGCCACCGGTGTATCGCTCGGCGCACCGGCCACCCACGACAATTGCTCGGTGTCCTCGGTGACTAACGATGCGCCGGCGACTTTCCCGCTGGGCCCAACTACGGTCACCTGGACGGTAAACGACAATCATGGTCATTCAGCAACCGCGCAGCAGTTGATAAAGGTCGTTGACACTGTTCCACCGGCGCTGTCGGTGCCATCAGACTCATCGGCGTTTGCCAACGCCAATTGCCAGGCGGCGATTCCGGACGTGGTGGCGGGCAGTTCCGCCAACGACAATTGTGGCGGCGTGACGATTACCCAGACCCCGGCGGCGGGCACGCTGGTGGGCGCCGGATCGCACTCAGTCATGGTCACCGCCAAAGACAGCGCCGGCAATCAAACCAGCAAGGTGGTCCACTTCAACGTGATTGACAATACGCCGCCCACAATTACTTTGAACGGCAATGCCATCAACCTCTGGCCGCCGAATCATCAATACGAAACCGTTCAGGTTTCTGATTTGGTGGCCGGGGCCGGCGACGGTTGTGATGCTACCGTCAGTCTCGCGAGCGTTTACATTTCGCGGGTGTCCAGTGATGAGGCCGAGAACAGTAAAGGTGATGGCAACACCGTAAACGACATCGTCATTGCGGCTGACTGCAAATCTGTGCAGCTGCGCGCCGAGCGCGACGGCAGCGGAAATGGACGCGTCTACACGATTACCTTTAAGGTGCGCGACTCGTCCGGGAACAGCAGCACTGCGGCCGCGAAGGTGACCGTACCAAAGAGCCAGAACGGCAGTCCGGCAATTGATGACGGGCCTCATTTCATTGTGAATAGTAATTGCCCCTGACCGTCTGAATTGGCCGGGCTGGCCGGGGGAACAATGACTGGAGCCTAACTGTCCCGGTTGCTCATGGACAAAGGCAGCGAGGGCGCCGGCGCTCCGGTCCCAAGCCTCGCCAGCCATCGCTGATGGCCACGGATCATTTGAGTACCGTTCTCGCCGGTAGTGGTACATTTTGACGTTCCTCATTCACACCGGGCTTTAGCCGGGTTGTGCCAAGCGCCATAACG
>Ga0126369_10002011_pt1 | contig 14363 bp, 12 predicted proteins | sample PanSoiMetaPlot_1_FD_109646 | JGI IMG/M metagenome (GOLD analysis project Ga0126369, IMG submission 109646) | Tropical forest soil microbial communities from Panama - MetaG Plot_1 | ecosystem: Environmental > Terrestrial > Soil > Tropical forest > Bulk soil | place: Panama | collected 2016-02-17 | reverse complement strand
CTGACTCTCGTAAGAGCGCGTTCCGATTCGGGTGTGCCGGAAAGCAGCTGATGGACCTAGTAATGGTCCGCCGACGCCGAGACCTTGCCTCTGAAAACTGTGAGACTGATGGCGGTGTAGAGCAGCATGAGCGGGAACACGAAGAGGCCCTCACCCCAGAACATGAAGGCGAGGCTCGAGTGCGGGGCGGCCGCGTCCTCGATCGTGATCGAGAACGGGATCATGTAGGGCCAGAACGAAATCGCCAGCGTGCCGAAGGCCGCTACGAAAATGACGACGACCATGGTGAGCGGCACCGCGTCATCGCGGCGATGGACGCTGGCGGCAAGCGCCACTGCGGCGAGCGCGCCGGCTACCGGGAAGACGAACAGATAAGGGCGATCGAGCCATCGCGTCATGACCGCGAAGTCTCCGGCCAGCGCATAGACGAACACGACGATCAGGAAAACGAGCAGCGCAGCCGACAGGTAAGGAATGAGGCGGTAGGCTTCATCGCGGACTTCGTCCTCACATTTCCGCGCGAGCCAACAGGCGCCGAGAAGCGCGTAGCCGACGCACAGGCCAATGCCGCACAGCACCGCGAAGGGGCTGAGCCAGCCGAATTCGCCCCCGACATAGCGGCCGTCGACGATCGCCAAGCCCTGGACGAGCGCGCCGACCATGAGGCCTTGGATGAAGGATGCGAGAAGCGATCCGCCCGCGAAGCACGCATCCCAGACCCACCGCGCTCGCTGCGTCTTGTAGCGGAACTCGAACGCCACGCCGCGCAGGATCAGACCGGCGAGCATGACCAGAAGGGGGAGATAGAAGGCGGACATCAGCGTCGCGTAGGCGAGGGGAAATGCGCCCCACAGCACCACGCCGGACACCACGAGCCAGGTCTCGTTGCCGTCCCAGATCGGTGCGACGGCGCTCAGCATGGCGCGGCGCCGCGCCTCGTTGCGCGTCAGGGCGAACAGCATCCCGACGCCGAGATCGAATCCGTCCAGCAGCACGTAGAGCAGTGTGGCGATGGCCAGGATGGATACCCAGAACATGACCACGACTATTCTCCCGGCACGAGGTGACGCGCGGCCGCATCAACAGGCTCGGCGATGACCGACATCGGGCGGTTGGCGACTGCGGTCGCCGGCGGTCGGACAAGGGTCCCACCGGGTCCGGCGCGCAGCAGCCGATAAATGTAGAACGTGGCGAAGCCAAAGATGAAAGCGTAGACGGCGCAAAAGACCGCGAGCGAGATCGCCACCGAGCGGACGGTCAGGAAGGGCGTGACGGCATCGGCAGTCCGCAATAGCCCATAGACCGCCCAAGGCTGGCGGCCGACCTCGGCGGTGAACCACCCGGTCAGGATCGCGACGTAGGGGAGCGGAAAGCTGAGAAAGGTCAGCCGGAGCAGCAGCCGGCTTTGCTCGATGCGCTCCCTATGGAGCAAATAGCAGCCGATCCAGGCGATCAACATCATGATCAGCCCGCAGCCGACCATGATGCGAAAGCTGAAAAATGGGATCAGCACGGGTGGCCGATCCTCCGGCGGGATGCTGGCGAGCCCCACCTCTCCGGCCGAGAGGCTGTCCGAGTCGATCAGGCTGCCGAATGGTGCAGGCAGCGTAATCGCGAACAGATTCCGCTCGTTGGCGACATCCGGCCAGGCCAGCAGCACCTCGGATGCTGGCTTCTCGTCGTGCCAGCGGGCCTCGATCGCCGCCATTTTCGCCGGCTGGTGCTGAACGATGTATTCGCCGTTGAGATGCCCGAAGACGAGCTGCAAGGGCAGCAGCACGGCTGCGAAGTAGAGGCCCATGCGCAGCATGATATGGGCCTCGGCGGTGAATTTCCCGCGCAGCAGGTACCATGCACCAGTTGCGGCGACGCTGAACGCGCCGCTCAGATAAGCGGCGAGAAGCATGTGGGGAAAGCGCACCCAGACGACCGGACTGAAGATGATCTTGGCCCAATCGTCGGGCACGTATTGGCCGTTCTCGACCACATAACCGACCGGCACCTGCATCCAACTGTTGTTGACCATGATCCAGAAGGCCGAAAGCGTGGTGCCAAGCGCCACCATCGCGGTGGCGAACAGATAGAACCAGGGCGGGACCCGGCTTCGGCCGAACAGGAGAATTCCGAAGAAGGCTGCCTCGAGCGTGAAGGCGGTGAAGGTCTCGTAGCTCAGGAGCGGCCCCTGAATCGGGCCCGACATCCGCGACAGCTCGCTCCAGTTCGAGCCGAACTCGAATGCCATCACGATTCCCGAGACCACGCCGAACCCGAACGCGATGCCGAAAATCTTGAGCCAGAACTCGAAGACGGCGCGATAAGCCGGACGCCCGGTGGCGAGATGAAGGGCCTCGACGACGGCGAGCCACGCCGCCAAGCCGATCGTGAAGGACGGATAGATGATGTGGAACGAGATCGTGAATGCGAATTGCAATCGCGACAGCAGGAGCGCCGTGATGTCCATTGGTCTACTCCGCTATCGCCACAGGTTCGTCTTTCCCCAGTCGACGACCTCGCACCCGCGTCGCCTCGGTCGAAAACACCGCCGCGCGGCAGGATGCGACGCCGCGTCCTGAACGCGGCGTCGAATGTTCAACTGGCAACGCGGCCGCAGGTTCGCTCCACCAGCCGTCAGCGCTCACGCTGCTGTCTGTGATAATTGCCTCGGCCGCCGACGTCCTCCCAGTTCTGTTCATCGTCCATCTCGGCCGGGGTCGCCTGTCGATCATCGACCGCTGGGGTGTCGGGCCGAAAGGTCCGAAAACTCTGCGCACGGGGGCCCGCCGTGGCGGCGTCCTCCCAGTTCTGGGCATTGTCCATCTCGGCGCCGGTCGCCTGCTGGTCGGCCGCGAGGCCGGGCGGCAGGACAGCGAGCAGTGCCGCGGTCGCAACGGTCGGGAGGAGTGTCCAGCGGGCCGCGCGTCGTACGTTCGAGGTGATACGATCTTGCATTGTTGTCGTCCATTTGAATGAAGCGCCGGCGGATGAGCGCGATGACGTTCCGCACGGGCTCGATATGGACGCCGAGCTGCGCGGCCGTTTGGTCGCGATTGCTGCGATTGGTCCGCGCTTGCCGCGGCGGCATCCAAATAGGTTTCGGTGAATCCACAGCAGGGCAATTTTGCCCAAGCATATTGCGTGCAGCGAGCTATCTGCTGTCATGTCGCTCAAAGGTAGCGCTGAAAGCAGCACGGCGGCGAGGACGTCACCCTGTTCTCGGGCGTCGAACGAGGAGCAAAACGATGAATGTGGGCTTTATCGGGTTGGGGCGCATGGGCGCCGGCATGGCAGCCAATCTGTTGAAGGCCGGCCATTGTGTGACCGTTTATAATCGCACGCCGGCCAAGGCCGAGGCGCTGATCAGACAGGGCGCCAAGCCCGCAACCAGCGTGGCCGAGGCCTGCCGCGGCGACGCTGTCATGACGATGCTGGCAAACGACGAAGCCGTGGAGAGCGTGGCGTTCGGGAGCGAGGGCATCATCGCCAGTCTGCCGGCGGACGCGTTGCATGTCTCCTCGAGCACCATCAGCGTCGCTTTATCGGAGCGCGTGTCGGAAGAGCATGCCATGAGGGCACAGCGTTTGGTCGCGGCCCCGGTTTTTGGCCGGCCCGACGTCGCGGCCGCGGGCCGGCTGTTCGTGGTTGCCGGCGGTGCAGCCGCCGCAGTCAAAGCAGCGCAGCCGCTGCTCGATGCCGTCGGGCAGAGGACCTTCGTCGTGTCCGACATGCCTAAGGGCGCCAATCTGGTGAAGCTCAGCGGCAATTTCCTCGGCGCCTCGGTGATCGAGACCCTTGGCGAGGCGCTCGCGCTGATCGCCAAAGGCGGCATCGATCAGCGGCAGTATCTCGATTTTCTGACGTCGACCCTGTTCGATGCTCCGATCTACAAGACCTATGGCCGGCTGATCGCGAGCGGAGATTTCACGCCGGCCGGCTTTGCGGCGCCGCTCGGCCAGAAGGACATTCGCCTGGTCCTCGCTGCGGCGGAAGATCTCGGCGTACCCATGCCGGTGGCGAGTCTGTTGCGCGACCGGTTCCTGACCTTGCTCGCTCACGGCGGCGAACGCCTCGACTGGTCGGCGATCGGCAGGCTTCCCGCCGTGGACGCGGCCCTGCGCCCGGACGCTGATCTGGGAACGGGCGCCGAGCCGCGGACTATCGGCTCTTTCTGATCGATCTGATCGTTCTGGGGGGTGATTGCCGACGGTGGCGCACTCGCCTGGATTCTCGCCGCGTTTGCGAACACAACCACATCCAGCGTCCATCGCGCTGGGCCGTGCCGCGTGCGGCCCGCGCTCAATTGGATGGTCATGTTTGGAGCCGCCGGGGCCAGCATCTCCACGATTGGGCAAGCAGGAACCGCCGAGAGCAATCGGCACCAGGCCGATGGTCGGTCGCCTGCATAGATTCCGGTTCGATACCAACCGGAGTCCACACTATGAGCCTGGATGCAGCGACACAGGATCGGATGTTGAGAGCCATCCCTAGTTTGCGCGCGTTTGCGTATTCGCTTTGCCGCAATCGCGACCGCGCCGACGATCTCGTCCAGGAGACGCTGCTGCGCGCGATAGACCGCATCAGCACCTTCGAAAAAGGTACGAATCTCGAAGCCTGGCTGTTCACGATCATGCGCAACAATTTCAATACGGAGTATCGGAGGGCGCGGCGGATGGTGCAGGACACGGATGATCGGCTGGCCGAGACGCTGGCGATTCCTCCGGGCCAGGTCGGCTGGGCCATTGCCCAGGATCTCCGAGCGTGCTTCGGGAAGCTTCCCTGCCAGCAACAACAGGCACTGTTGCTGGTTGGGGCCTCGGCACTGAGCTACGGCGAAGCTGCCGCGATCGCCGGTTGCCACGTGGGCACCATCAAGAGTCGCGTGAACCGTGCGCGCACGGCGCTCGCGGCCTTCATGTCGGGCGAAGAAGCATCGCAAGCGGAGAGGGTGGCCTCGGCTCGATCGCGCGGACTACCGGCCGCATAGCCGCGCTCTTTGCGGCATGAAAGGTTCTCGGCGCGCGTGTTGCGCACGATGCGCCAACTGAGAGCAACTCTCCAAAAGCAGTTCCTTTACGCGTTATGGGGTCTCCTGCGACCCGCGATGAGCAGAGTGAGTCTCAACCCGAAAGGAACATGCTCGTGCGTTTGACTTCGGGGATCTGCCGTGCGGCCGGCCGCGACGCGATGGCTACGCGCTCTATACCGGACGGCGCGATTTCGTGTACGGCGGGAACCGAGCTCCGTGCGGACCGGACGAGGACAATTCCCGCGACTTCCAACTGCAGGGAGCTCACTGACCCCGGCGGCCCGGTTGATCAATTCGATCGGGCCGATCTGCCAAACCGGCTGGTAACCGCCGGCACAATCGACCAAGGAGATGCGGGCCGCTCAGTCGATACGAAGGGGTGTCCGTTCGTCCTGCGCGTGCTTCTGCCGCCATTTCGGGCCCGGGCCCCGCATGTAGTGCAGCTCAGGCCGGTAGGTGTCGTGGAGCGAAGCCGTCAGCCTGCGCCAGCGCCAGCGAGCCGCGTCGATACCGTATGACAGCGAATGTTTCGCGAGCAAAACGTCGCAAACATAGGAGCCGATGATCGCGCCCATGGCAGAGTTCCATCCTTCCGGAATCTAGTCGTTGATGCGCAGGCAGCGCGCCAGAACGGTGAGCAACCGGGGCTGCGTCGCTGCCCCGCGGTCGGTCCGGCTCAATGCCCGCGCGAGCGCGATCGCGTAGGCGGCGGCGCCGACGCTGAACGCGTTGGTCAGCGCCAACAGCACCACCGCGGCCTCGAGGAAGTTGATGACGTGTTCGCGGAGCATCTATCGTCTCCATCTGGTTCCACACCGCTCTTGCGGCCTCTCACCTCGATATGATTTCGCGCTGTTTTTCGGTTTCGCTGTTGTTGCGGTGTCTTGCTTGATCTTGTGCCCGTTTCCCTGTTCGGTCGAAGCGTGGATGCGCACCGCCGAAATCGTCATTGCTTAGGGACCCGGCACACCCATTACCGGCGCGACCGGACCCTCACGGCAGCCGCCGGCGCATCATTGCGTCGGTAGCGCCGTAGTCGGCGAAAACAGGATGGGCGGCCGCACGTCGACCAGGGGGCTCAAGCCGCCACCACCCGTTTCGGTCGCAGCAAGCGGAATGGCCGCGTCGCTATATGCGGTTCCGGCCGGGGAGGATGAGGCAGGCAGAGTAGGCGTGATCGTCGCTCCCGACAGGGTCGGGTTACAGAAGCCGATCATTGTTGAAGTACCGAACCCGGACGCAACAGGTGCCGTCCCCCCCAGCGGGGTGATCGTCGAATTCGCCAAGGCCGACGGTGCGGCAGAATTCATCGACGAAGAGCCCGCCACCGGAGATGTCGGCACCGGAGATGTCGTCACCGGAAATGTCGCCAACGGAGATGTTATCGGCGGTGAGGCCGGCGACGGGGATGCCGTTGACGACGACGTCACGGACGAGATTGTCGGCCAAGTCGAACCCGCGGCGCCCATCCCGTTCACCGGACATGTGGTGATGCTGCCTATAGCGGGAGCTTGCGATTGGCCGAGGCTCCCGAGGTAGACCAGAATGCTCCCCAAGGGAATTCCGCTCACTCCACCAGGCAACGACGAACCGATCGCGGCGGGCCGTACGGAAGGACTCATGGTGGGTCTGGCCGTTACAGCCAGACCCTGCGCGAGCCCAGGGCCGTCGCCCATGCAGGCCATCATGGTCGCGCCCAACAGCAGCCGATTCATCCATTGCGTCGGCCCAGGATTCATCATGCTTCTCCTTTCCGGACGCGTTTCATGTAATTCTTCCGGCCCTCGAGGCAGCACGGCTATTTGGCATTCTCTGGCACGGCCGTGTTGGGTCGCACGCTGCTGCCCTCGGTAAGCTCGACCATCGGGTTGAGGACAACTGTGTCGCCGGGCTCGACGCCGTCGCGCACCTCGACGTCGGTGCCGAAATCTCGCGCGATTTTGATGGCTTGGAGATGCACTGTGCCGTCCTTCACGACTGCGACATGCAGACCATTCTGGCTGGCGACGACGGCGTCCGCCGGCACGATCAGCGAGGGGGCCTCGCGCGGAATGTGCAGCTCGACGGTGCAGTAAAGTCCTGGGCTGAGAATGCCGTCCAGATTGGGGATGTCGATCTCGGTCAGCAGCGTGCGCGTTCCCGGCGCAAGCGCCTTGGCGATGCGCGTCACCTTGCCGTGAAAGACGTGGTCGGGCAGCTCGGGGATGCGGATCAGTGCGTCCACGCCCGGCACCAGCCCGAACACCGCGTCTTGTGGAACGTTCACCTGCACCCGGATGACGTCGCTGTGCATCAACGTGAACATGAAGGTAGTGCCGGCCTGGACGAGGCTGCCGTTGTCGACGTTTCGCTGCGTGATGACGCCGTCGAAGGGCGCTGCGACGCTCAGGTAATCCCGTTGCTGTCCCAGCACCTTGAGGAGCGCCTGCTGGGCCGCGATATTCGACTGAGCCACGCCGACTGCGGCGTGCTGCGCCTGGAGGGTCAGGCGATCCGTGTCGCCCTGCTGGAGCGTGACCCATCCCTGTTGGACGAGCTTCCCGTCGCGCTCGTTCGTCACTCGCGCGAGCTCGCGGCTGGCGATCGTTTGCTGCAGCGTCGCCTGGTTTTGCGCGAGCGTTGCCTCGGCCTGGGCGATCTGGTGATCGAGCTCGGGGGCCGTGATCCGGGCCAGCAGATCGCCGGCCTTGACGCGATCGCCGATATCGACCTTGCGCGTCTCGATGTAGCCGCTCGCGCGGGCAAAGATGTTCGCCGCCGCGAAGGCGAGGGTCGTGGCCGGTTGGGTGATGGTCATGGTGCTGTCGCCGGCGCGGACCTGCGCGACCCGCACGGTGGGAACGAAGGCCCGGCGTTCCTGAGCGAACGACATCACGTTGCGCTGCGCCGTATAGTGCTCCCGCGCGCCCCACGCGACGCCGCCGGCGAGCGGCAGAAAGGCGACGAGCGCGACAAGCCAGCGGCTGCGCCCATGCGGCGGCTTCGCGGGGGCCTGGGCGCGACTGCCGGTGCGCTCAGGTGGCGCGAACGCGTGCTCGGCCAATTCCGCGCCCTGGGAATCTGCGACATCGCTCATGCAATTTCCTCGCTGAAGACACCATGGCTGCTCTTTCCGTCATTGCGGGCACGCAGCTTCGCGAACAGGTATGGCACGACCAGCAGCGTCGTCGGCGTCGCGAAGAGAAGGCCGCCGATCACGGCGCGCGCCAGCGCCGCATTCTGCTCCTCGCCGGGGCCTCCGATCGCCATCGGGACCATGCCGACGATCATCGCGCATGCGGTCATCAGGACCGGCCTGATGCGCGTGTAGCCCGCCGTAATGGCCGCCTCGCGCGCGGGCCAGCCGGCGAGCTGCTGCTCGCGCGCAAAGGTGACGAGCAGAATCGAGTTCGCCGAGGCGACGCCGACCGCCATGATGGCGCCCATCAGCGACGGCACGTTGAGGGTGGTACCGGTGATGAACAGCATGGTGAGGATGCCGCAGAAGGTCGCCGGCAGGGCCAGGATCACGACGAAGGGGTCGCCGAAATTCTGATAGTTGACGACCATGAGCAGATAGACGAACACGGCAGCGAACAGGAGCCCGATGCCGAGGTCACGGAACGAATCGTTCATGCTCTGGATCTGCCCGACGATCTGGATCGAATTGCCGGGAGAAAGCTGCTTCTGCAGGTCAGCCACGACCTTGTTGATCTCGCCCGCCACGCTGCCGAGATCACGCCCCTGCACGCCGGCATAGACCTCGTAGACCGGCTGGATGTTGCTCTGATTGGAGTTCGTCGGGAGGGAGTCACGCCGAAGGGTCGCGACGTTGCTGAGCATTCCCGGAACGGGGATTGCGGCCGGCGACAGCGCACTCGATACCGGCGTGTTGGCGACGTCGGCGAGCGAGCTCACGCGCGGCTCTGGAGTCTGCACCGCCAGGTAATAGGGAATTCCGGTTTTCGGGTCGGTCCAGAAGTTGGGCGAGACCTGTTCCGAAGAGCTCAGGCTGATATTGACGTTGTTCGCGACGGTCGTGGCGTTGAGGCCGAGCTCGATGGCGCGTGTTCGATCGATCATGGCGAAGAACGATGGAGCGTCGGTCTCCTGTTGGAGATGTGCGTCGGCGATGCCGGGAATGGCCGCTATCCGCCGACCCAGCTCGTGCGCAACGCGGAGGTTGGTGGCGCGGTCGTAGCCGACCGTTCGCACGTCGATCTGCGCCGGCAAGCCGAAGTTCAGGATCTGGGTGACGATGTCGGCGGCCTGGAAGTAGAACGTCTCCTCCGGGAATGCGGCGGGCAGGACCTCGCGCAGCTTGCGTATGTAGCCGGCGCTCGGTGCGTGACCTTCCTTGAGGGCGACCAGGATCACGCCGTCATTGCCTGCGATGGTCGAGCCGTCGGAAAAGGCCAGATTGTACGCGCGCGCCGGCAGGCCGATGTTGTCGACGATGAGCTCGCGTTCGCTCGCGGGAATGACCTCGCGAATCTTGTCCTCGACCGCTTGAAAGATCTTCTCCGTCGTTTCGATGCGGGTTCCGGCCGGCGCCCGCAAATGCAGTTGGATCTGGCCGCTGTCGATGACGGGAAAGAAGTCCCGCCCCACCAGCATCGCCATCGTGGCGCCGAGGCCGAGCACGAGAACGGCCACGGCCGGCACGACAAACCGGCTCCTGATCAGAAATTTTGCGAGCTCGGCGTATCCGTCGCGCATGCGCTCGAAGCCGCGATCGAACCCTGCATGGAACCGCCCGAACAGGCCGAGGCGACCCTCCGCCGGTCCGTGGCGCTCGCCCTTGAGCAGAAGGCCGATGGTGATCGGCGTCAGGGTGCGCGAGAGCCCGTACGAGGCAAGCATCGCGAAGACGACGGCCAACCCGAGCGGCGTGAACAGGTATTTCGCCGGCCCCTCGAGAAAGACCACCGACGTGAAGACGCAACTGATCGCCAGGGTCGAGACGAGCGTGGGGACCGCAATGCCGGCGGCGCCGTGCAGAGTGGCCTCGGGCAGCGGCCTGCTCTCTTCGGTCAGGATCCGATGCGTGTTCTCGATCGTGACGGTGGAATCGTCGACCAGGATGCCGACCGCGAGGGCGAGGCCGCCGAGGGTCATGGTGTTGAGGGTGTTGCCGAGGAAGTACAGCACCACCACGGACGACAAGATCGCCAGCGGGATCGAAATCACGACCGCGAGGGTCGAGCGCCATGAGCCGAGGAAAATCAGGATCATCAGCGCGGTGAGCGCGGCCGCGATCGCACCCTCGCGCAGCACGCCTTTGACCGACTCTGTGACAAATACGGACTGATCGAACAGCTCGGTGATATTGAGCCCGGCGGGCGCCGCCGCGCGTGCCGTCTGCAGGGCGGCCTTCACGGCGTCGACGACCGTCACGGTCGACGCGTTCCCGTTCTTGATGATGCTCAGCAGCACCGAGCGCCGCCCGTTGTCACGCACGATGTTCTGCTGCACCGCGTATCCGTCGTGAACCTGCCCGACATCCTTCACGAACACCGTGGCGCCATTCACGTATTTGATCGGAATCTCGTTGAGGTCGGCGATCTGCGTCGGGGTCGCGTTGGTGTGGACGTTGTACTGGGTATTGCCGATCTTCGCCGTGCCGGCCGGTACGGTCAGGTTCTGGGCATTGACGGCGGTGACGACGTCCATCGGCGTCAGGCCGCGTGCCAGCAGCTTGGCGGGATCGAGATCGACCATGATCTGTCGGTATTTGCCGCCGGCGGGCGTCGGGAGCGTCACGCCCTGGACGGGCGCGAGCTGCTGGCGAAGACGATAGATTCCGTAGTCGTAGAGCTGCTGTTCGTTGAGATTGTCGGAGGTGAGACTCATCTGCAGGACTGGCACGCTCGAGGCGTTGAACTGCACGATGATCGGTGGCTGGACCCCGGGCGGCATCAGCGATCGGATCGCGTTGGTCGCGGACACGATTTGTGCGATGGCGAGGTCGAGGTTGACGTCCTGCTGAAAGTAGATCTTCTGGACCGATAGCCCGCTGAGCGTCTGCGCCTCCATGTTCTTGATGCCGTTCACGTTGGCGCTGATCGCGTACTGGCTGTAGGTCGTAACGCGCTGCTCCATCTCGGGCGTGCTCAGGCCAGTGTACTGCCAGATCACGGTGACGACCGGGATGTTGATTTCCGGAAAGATGTCCGTCGGCATGCTGCGGATCGCCGTGACGCCGAGAAACAGGATCAGTGCCGCGACCACATAGAACGTATAGGGAAATCTGAGCGCGAATCGAACGATGCCCATGCGTCGGTTCCAGATCTTGTCGTCTCAGCGCGCTTGCGGCGAATCTTGCGCCGGTCGGCGGCAGCGGCGGGATGCGCGGGAGTTGACAGGGATTCCCGCCGGAGCCGGCCGACCGGTAGGTGATGAGGACACCTCCTCCGGACATGGTGTCGGAAGTCGCCGACGGGTTGGTCGCAATTGCGGTCTTTGGGCGGCCTTGCGCGGAAACGGTCAAGCCGCCCGATCATGCGCCGGCTCGACCAGGCGGCCTTCGAAGCCGTTCGACGCGACCGCGCGGCGATCGAGCAGAAGCGCAAGCACGCTGAAGGCAAGTCCTGTTGCCGCGAAAGCAGCCCCGAGAAATGGAATATCGGCGTATTGCAAGCCGTGGGTCAGGGCCAGCTCGCCGGCGAAAGCACCGATGGCATTGCCGAGGTTGAACGCCCCCTGATTGAGGGTCGAAGCGAGGTTGGGGGCGCCTGATGCTTCGTTGAGCACACGCATCTGAAGCGGCGAAAGCAGCGCAAACGCAAGAGCGCCCCAGACGAAAATGGTCACGGCCGTCATCGAGGGCGAGCGGTCCACGATGGCGAAACACGTTAGGGCGACTACCAATACGATGAACGTACCGATCACCGCCGGCATCAATCGCCAATCGCCGAGTTTCCCGCCGATGGTGTTCCCGACCGTCAACCCCAGGCCCAAGAGGAGGAGCACGAGCGTCACCTGGTGTGGCGACTCGCGGGTCACTTGCTCCAACATCGGCGTGATATATGTAAACACGCTGAACAAGCTCGCAGAGGCGAATACACTCATGAGCATGGCCAGCAACACCTGAGCCCGGCCAAGCGTCAGCGCTTCCTGCATCAATCCGATTGCCCTCGGAGGGGAACCGCGCGGCACGAATGCATAAAGCGCGATCACCGCGATGATGCCGATCCCGACGACCGCCCAGAATGTCGTGCGCCACCCGAGCGCTTGACCTAGGGCGGTCCCGAACGGAACGCCGAGAACGTTCGCGAGCGCCAGTCCGGTGAACATCAGCGCGATCGCTCGGGCTCTCTTCTCCGGGGGCACGATTTCGGCGGCCGCGACCGAACCCAACCCGAAGAATGCACCGTGGCTGAAGGCGGTCACGATTCGCGCTCCCATCAGCAGGGAATAGCTTGGCGCGAGGGCACACAGGGCATTGCCGATGACGAAGAGGCCCATCAGCAGAAGCAGCGCGCGACGGCGCTCGAGGCGAGCCGTGGCGACGGCGAGAATTGGCGCACCGAAGACGACGCCAAGGGCATACCCCGAAATCAGGAGTCCTGCCCGCGGGATCGTGACCGAAAGGTCACGCGCGACGTCCGGCAGGAGCCCCATGATGACGAATTCCGTTGTGCCGATGCCGAAGGACGCGATTGCCAGCGCAATCAGCGCGGAGCGACTAGATTTTCCGGATTTGGGAATTGCCATCATTCAACCCGCACGATCGCGCGCCGGCTCGAGCAGGCGATCTTCGGCCACCTTCTCGTCGAGCCACAGATTGTGATGCTCCCTGGCCCAATTGAGATCGACCTCGCCGGTCGCCATGGCCTCGAAGGCGCCCTCCGTTCCGAGCGTGCCGATGTAGATGTGAGCCAGGATCAAGGCCACGAACAGGACCGCGACGACGGCGTGCACGACCTGGGCGATCTGCATCTGCCAGATGTTTGCGATGTAGAACGGGAACAGCAGCAGAAGCCCGGACAGCGATATGAGCAGGCCGGCGCCGAGAACGATCCAGTAGACGCCTTTCTCTCCGCCGTTGAAGCGGCCTGCGGGCGGATGGGTCTTCTTCGACTTGATGAAGCCGCCGCCCTGCATGAACCAGTCGATGTCGATCTTTCGCGGGATGTTGTCCTTGAACCACAGTCCGGCGATCAGGAGCACCCCCACCATGAAGGGAAATGCCGTGAAGTTGTGGGCGTACTTGGCGGCCTGGGCAAACGCGGTGAAGGTTTCAGGCCCGAGCACGGGGCGGAGCAGGAGCTTGCCGAAGGCGATATTCAGCCCCGAGATGCCGAGCACGATGAAACAGGTCGCGGTCAGCCAATGCGCGAACCGTTCGAACGGGTTGAAACGCGCCACCTTACGTCCCGACCTCCCGGCCGAGATGCGGATCGGGCCGAGGAAGAAATAGGCGGCCGCCAGCAGGCCGACCGTGCCGACGATGACGAGCGCACCCATCCAGTGCAGGATCACCTCGTGAAAATAGTCCCACTGGCGGCCGGCCGGCTGCTCGAGCACGCGCTCGCGCTGATCCGGAATGAGAATGCGACCCTCGATGCGCGGCGACTCCCGCAGCAGCTGTTGCTCGCTGACCGCGGCCGCGTCCGGATCGATGAACGGGCTGCGCTGCTGCGCATGGAGCGGACCTGCGAAAGCCACGAGGCACGCAAGCGTGAGCGCCGCGATGATGAACCGAATACGCGCAAACAGCCTCGCCATGGATCATGCTCCTGGTCGCTCGATCGCGCCGCCGGCCGGCGCGAAGCCCACTTTGTTGCTCACACCGAGATTGCCTCGTGATAGGCCGTCGCCCAGCCCCAGGCGCCCGAGCCGTAGCCGCGCTTGATCACGCGTTCCTTGTAGATCTGCGCAATGACGTCGCCGTCTCCGGCTAGCAGCGATTTGGTCGAGCACATCTCGGCGCACAGCGGCAGCTTGCCTTGCGCGATGCGGTTCGAGCCGTACTTCTGGTATTCCTCGCTGCTTCCGGGCGCCTCTGGTCCGCCGCCGCCGGCGCAATAGGTGCATTTGTCCATCTTGCCGCGCGAGCCGAAGTTGCCGACGCGCGGATATTGCGGCGCGCCGAACGGACAGGCGTAGAAGCAATAGCCGCAGCCGATGCACAGATCCTTCGAATGAAGGACGATCCCGTCCGCGTCCGAGAAGATGCAACTCACGGGGCACACCGCGGCGCACGGCGCGTCGGTGCAGTGCATGCAGGCCATCGAGACCGAGCGCTCGCCCGGTGTGCCGTCGTTGATGGTGACGACGCGCCGCCGGTTGATTCCCCACGGCACCTCGTTCTCGTTCTTGCACGCGGTGACACATGCGTTGCACTCGATGCAGCGAT
>Ga0126369_10002010_pt1 | contig 14373 bp, 12 predicted proteins | sample PanSoiMetaPlot_1_FD_109646 | JGI IMG/M metagenome (GOLD analysis project Ga0126369, IMG submission 109646) | Tropical forest soil microbial communities from Panama - MetaG Plot_1 | ecosystem: Environmental > Terrestrial > Soil > Tropical forest > Bulk soil | place: Panama | collected 2016-02-17 | reverse complement strand
TACCGCGGGCGACGATCCGACGAAGTTGCCGGTGGTGAACGTCCACCGCTTGTGCCCGGTGACGGCGTTCAGCGCGTACACAATGTGATCGTTGCCGCCCACGTACACGGTGCCGCCGGCCACCGCCGGAGAGGAGAACAGAGCGAATCCGGTTCCAAAGCTCCACAGGTGCCGTCCGGTCGCGGTACTGAGCGCATAGACCTTGTTGTTAAAGCCGCCGATGAACAGCCGTCCCGCTGCGACGGCCGGCGAGGAGTCAACGCCGGCTCCGATCGTCGATCGCCACAGCTTCCTACCCGTCCTGGCCTTCAGCGCGTAGACATGGCCGCCGCCGTCCGCGAAGTACACCACGCCTTTCACCACGGTCGGCGACGAGACCACGGGTGCCGGGGTCGAGACGCTCCACAGCTTCTTGCCATTCGAGGCCTTGAGCGCGAAGAAGCTCGGCCCGTCGAAGCCCGCGCCGATGTAGACGATGCCGTTGGCCACGGCAGGCGAGCCCTCGACCTCGGTCGGAGTCTTGAACCGCCAGATCATATGGCCTGTGGACGCCTTCAGCGCGTACACGTAGTGGTCATTCGAGCCGACGTATACGACGCCGTTCACGACGGACGGTGACGAGTCGACCGCGCCGCCCGTCGGGAAGCTCCATTTCTGCGCGAGCAGGCTGACGTTCACCCGGCCCAGCACGATCTCCGTCGTGTTGTTGCCGTCGTGACCCGGCCCGAACCTGAACTGCGGCCAGTTGGTCCGCACGATGAAAGCCGAGCTGGCCTTCCGCCCCGTCCGCAGGCCCCTGGCCAGGAACTTGTGCGTGCCGGGCAGCGCCGACGCAGGCACGGTCACGGAGACCGGGCCGAAGGCGCCGTTGGAGCCGGAGCGCGCCAGCTTCAACTTGACCGAGTCGAAGGAGATCTGCACCCGCTCGGACGCGCCGAACCCGGTGCCCTTGACGCCCACGACGGTCCGCGGCGGCCCGGACCGCACGGACAGGGACACGTGCGCGTGCGGCGCCGCGCGCGCGCTCGCCGCGGCCACCGGCACTCGCGCGACCGCCAGGGCGGCTGAGCCGCTTACGACCGCCAGCGCCGACGACAGGCTGATCACCTTCGCCAGGTTGCTGAGACGCCTGCTGGCATGACTCGTGCGTCGCATCGTCGCTCCCTCCGCTGCGTGCCCTGTCTTCACACCGCAGGCTAGGCCGCCTGACCCTAGGGCCGCGTCGGGGAAAACCCTACGTCTACGTCTGCGTCTGCCGTCGCGGAGCTGTTGGTGGAAGCTCCTGGCTGGTCCTGGGAGCACCACTGGCCTGGGGGCGATCCGGTGTGGCGGCTGCCTGGGGCGGCGCCAGGTCCAGCTCATAGACCTGGCCGACCAGATCGGCGCCGAAGCTGTGGTGCGGCTGTTCTTCGACCAGCGTGAACCCGCGGGACACGTAAATGCGCCGGGCGGCGGTCAGGGGGTGGTTGGTCCATAGCTTCATCCGCGCATAACCGGTCTGGTGGGCGAAGCTCACGCACTGGTCCACGAGCATTCCGCCGAGCCGGTGGCCGCGGGCCGAGGGGTCGACGAGCAAGATCCTCAACTGCGCGGTGGCCAGGTCGGCGGCGACGCAGAAAACGCACCACGGCCGCGATCCACCTGTACCAGCGCCTGGTCTCCGCGAACAGCACCACCGGCGAGACCACACCGGCCACGACTCCCGGCCCCTCCGAGGTCCGCGGCACCGCCTGAGCGCCAACTGGCCGGGCGGCCAGCCGCTGCGCTACTTCAGCAGCTGGCGGGCTATGACCACGCGCTGGATCTGGTTCGTGCCCTCATAGATCTGGGTGATCTTGGCGTCGCGCATCATGCGCTCGACCGGGTAGTCGCTCACGTACCCGTATCCGCCGAGCAGTTGCACCGCATCGGTCGTGACCTGCATGGCGACGTCCGAGGCGTAGCACTTGCAAGCCGAGGACATGAACGTAAGGTCGGGCACCTGCTCGCCGTTCATCGCCCGCTCCGAGCGCGCCGCCGCAGCGTAGGTGAGCTGCCTGGCCGCCTCCACCTGCATGGCCATGTCGGCCAGCATGAACTGGATGCCCTGGAATTCGGCGATGGCCTGGCCGAACTGCTTGCGCTCCTTGACGTAGCCGGCCGCGTAGTCCAGAGCGCCCTGCGCGATGCCGAGGGCCTGCGCCGCGATCGTGATCCTGGTGTGATCCAGGGTGGCCAGCGCGGTGCGGAAGCCGCTGCCTTCCTCGCCGATCAGCCGGTCGGCGGGGATGACGCAGTTATCGAAGTACAGCTCGCGGGTGGGCGAGCCCTTGATGCCGAGCTTGTGCTCGGGAGCGCCGAGCGAGAAGCCGGCGTCCCCTGACTCGATCACGAACGCAGAGATGCCCTGGGCCCCGGCGCCGGGCTCGGTGACCGCCATGACGGTGTAGTAGGCCGAGATGCCCGCGTTAGTGATCCAGCGCTTGGTCCCGTTCAGGCGGTAGGTGTCGCCGTCGCGGACGGCGCGGGTTCGCATCGCCGCTGCGTCCGAGCCTGCCTCAGGTTCCGACAGCGCATAGGAGAACATTGCCTCGCCGGCGGCGACGTGCGGCAGGTAACACCGCTTCACGTCCTCCGAACCGGCCAGCAGCAGCGGGACCGTGCCGAGCTTGTTCACCGCCGGGATCAGCGAGCTTGATGCGCAGACGCGCGCGATCTCCTCGATCACGATCACCGCCGCCAGTGCGTCGCCGCCAGCACCGCCGTACGCCTCGGGAATGTGCACGGCGTGCAGGTCGGCCTTGACCAGGGCGTCGTGCGCCTCCTGCGGGAAGCGCGACTGCTCGTCCACCTCGGCCGCGTACGGTGCGATCTTGTCCTCGGCGAGCTGGCGCACCGACTCGCGGAGCGCTTGGTGCTCCTCCGAGAGGGCGTAAGCCGCGATGTCCGTGCTCATGCACCTGATCGTAGCCGCGGTCCCGGTCGTCGCCTTCCGGGCTCCTAACCGGAACGGCCGGGGGGCCCGGCATCACCGGGCCCCCCGGTCCGGCCGACTTACCTTCTGGCCGTGGACGAAGACTTGCCGTACTGGTGGGAAAGAGCCGCGAACCCGTTCCTGGTCGGCGCCACCAGGCGCCCCGCGCTCACAACGCCCTTCCCGGGAACGGGGACCGGCGCCGGGGAGATCGATTGAACGCTCGAGATGCTGCAGACCGCCGCCGCGTCAGTCGTTGGCCCTGGGACCTCGCTGCTGGTCGGGATGGCGCTCTGCGGGACGGTCTGCGCGGGCCGACGCAGCACCTGACCAAGATCCAGCGCGTTGGCGTCCCTGGCGGTGATCGGGTTCAGGCGAAAGACAGACTCAATCATCTTCAGCGTGGACGTGTGCTCGAACGGGCCGCTATGGACCACCCTCGCCGAGGCCTGATTCGAGACCACGATCGCGGGCACCCGGAACCCGAGCTGGGTGTAGTCGGGCACGAGCTGGCCGTCGGTTGGCGTGGTGCTGTTGCCCGTGTGGTCGACGGTGGCCGGGTCCGTGTCGTCGATCACCTGCGGCGGGCGCACGTGATCGTAGAAGCCGCCCCATTCGTCGAACGTGATGACCAGGACCGTGTTGTCGAGGTAGCCCGCGCTGGCCAGCGCGTGGTAGATGTCCGCGAGGAACCGCTCGCCGCGCCTGACGTCAGAAAGCGGGTGGTCATCGCCCCCGGTTCCGTTGTCAGCAAGCGCGAACTCGGGATCGACGAAGCTGACGTTGGGCAGCTCCCCCGCAGCGACGGTGTCCAGGAATGACTTGTTCTGAGCTGGGACCGGGATCCCGAACACATCGAAGTCGCCGGGTCCGAAGAGATGCCAGAAGGGGATGTAGTTGAAGCCGAAGATCAGCAGGAAAGGCTCGTTCCTGAAGAAGTAGCCGCCAGTCGGGATCCCCTTGTTGTTGGGGATAGGCGAGAGCTGGTCCCAGATGTTCGGCAGGTGAGAGAACTTCGTGAGGTTGTGATCCCGGTCGGTCCGCGCGGCGTGCTGGTAGAGCCGGTTGGGGAAGGTCTCGCCGGCGAACGAGCAGAAGTAGTTGTCCAGGACGGTGTAGTTCTCCGCAAGTGCCCCCAGCACCGGCAGATCAGGGACGGCCTTGGGGGTGCCGTCCGGATTGAGGTTGGTGTAGAAGCCAATCGGGAAAGTGTTCGCCGCGGCTCGGGTAACACCGGGCAGGGTCGGCGGAGTAGTGGGGTCGAGCAGGAAGCCGTCCATCCGGCCGAAGTTGTGTTGCAGCAGCCAGCCTTCCCAGCTGTGGTCCGGGTCGCTGTAGCCGCATCCCTGGAAGTCAGGGGCAAGCGGGTAGTTGGGATAGAAGTTGCCGTCAGGTGCAGGAAAAACCAGGTCCGTGCGCCCACGAGCGTCCGGCAGCCAGCCGAGCATGTGGTCGAACGACCTGTTCTCCATCATGACCACGACGACGTGCTCGATGCCGCCCGATCCTCCCGCGGACACCGAAGGGGCGGCATTCGCGGCAGCCCTGGACAGCAGCTCCGAGCCAGTCATGGCGACGCCGCCGGAGGCAGCCATAAGTTGCAGAAACGCTCTTCTGTTCAGCATGTAGCCAAGTATGCGCACGTGGGTGAATGGGCGACAAGCAGCACGCGGCGGTCAGGTGACCATAAGCCGCCGTGGACATCGCGCAGTGCGGCACCCTTTTGGATGGCGACCTGGCGGAGATCGTCCTGAAACGCAGACATGGCGTCAATCAAGCTGGGGTCGGCCACCGCCAGGATGCGGACTGCGAGCAAGCCGGCGTTGCGCGCCCCGCCGACTGCCACCGTGGCCACCGGAACGCCGGCAGGCATCTGCACGATCGACAGGAGCGAGTCCATCCCGTCCAGATGAGATAGCGGCACGGGCACGCCGATCACGGGCAGCGGGGTAACGGCGGCGAGCATGCCCGGCAGGTGCGCCGCACCCCCGGCGCCAGCGATGATCACCTTCAGCCCGCGGCCGGCCGCCGCCGACCCGTACTCGATCATGTCCCGCGGCATCCGGTGCGCGGAGACGACCTCGGCCTCATGCGGCACGCCGAACTCCGCCAGCGCCTCGGCCGCGGCCCGCATGACCGGCCAGTCCGAGTCGCTGCCCATGACCACCGCGACCACCGGGCTTGACTCGCCGCTCATACGCCCGCTCCCTCCTGACTGAGATGCGCTCAAGGGCCTGGTTGCGGCTCGTGCTCGGCCGCGGCGGGGTGCCCGTTGTCCGTGCCCAGGCTCAGGTAGGTCGCCGCTCTGCCGGCGCGCTCGCGCAGTTCGGCCAGGTTGTCGCCGACGACCGTGACGTGCCCGACTTTCCGGCCGGGCCGCACGGGCTTGCCGTACAGATGGACCCGGGCACCCGGGTCAGCGGCCTGCACGTGCGGCAGCCGCCCGTGCAGGTCCGCGTCGTCCCCGCCAAGCACGTTGACCATGACCGCGTGGGCTGCCATAGGCTCGGGGGAGCCGAGCGGCAGATCCAGCACCGCCCGCAGGTGCTGCTCGAACTGCGACGTCACCGCCGCGTCGATGGTCCAGTGACCGCAATTGTGCGGGCGCATCGCCAGCTCGTTGACCAGCAGCTCGCCGCCCACCTGGAACAGCTCCACGGCGAGCAGCCCGGTCACGCCAAGCTCGGCGGCGATGGTCAGGCCGACGTGCTGGGCCACGGCCGCCAGATCCGGATCCAGGCCGGGCGCCGGCGCGATGACCTCCCGGCAGATCCCGTCCTGCTGGATGGTTTGCACGACCGGGTAGGCCGCCCCCTGGCCGGATGGCGACCGTGCCACCAGGACGGCGAGCTCGGCGTCGAATGGGACGAGTTCCTCGGCGATGAGGTCTATCCGGTGCGACAGCACCTCGGCGGCGGCATCCCGGTCCTCGCAAATCCACACGCCCTTGCCGTCGTACCCGCCGGACGTGGCCTTGAGCACGACGGGCCAGACGTCGCCGGTGCTCCAGCCCACGGCGTCGCTGCCGCGCGGGCGTGCTCGGCTGCGCGCGAAGCCGAGCACCTCGTCCATGCTCGCGACCGGCTGATATTTCGGGCAGCGGGCGGCGATCACGCCCTTGGCGCTCAGCAAGCTGAGGCGCTCCCGCATGGACCGCTTGTCCTGAGTGAAGCGGAGCGCGGTGCGACAGGGCCGGACCGGGCGCAGGCCCTCGAGCACCGCGAGGTGGACCCCCGGCACGTGCTCATGGTCAAAGGTCACCACGTCGCACCCGGAGCCGAAGGCGAGCAGGTCGCCAGCGGACTTGTAATCGCCGATGACGGTGCCCGCGCACACCTGTGCGGCGCTATCGGACGCAGACTCGGCGAGCACGCGGAACTCGACGCCGAGGCCGATCGCCGCCTGCGCGGTCATCCGGGCGAGCTGCCCGGCGCCCACCATGCCCACGACCGGCCACGGCCGGCCGGGCCGCGGCCTGCGCCATTCGCCAGGTTCGCGCGCACGGTCCACCCGCCGTAGCCTACGGTGCGCGGTGCCAGCCCGGATCGGCGCCGCCAAAGCGCTGGCCCGCCCCCGGCCCGGCCAGCCTGGCATCGGGCCGCCGACCTTCCTGCCGTCACGCCGGGCCGGCCACCACCGGCTCGTCCAGCAGCTCGCCGACCGGTAGCGGGAAGATCACCGCGAACGTGGCCGGCCTGGGCCTGACCAGCACAAGCTGGCCGCCGTCCGAGGACGCGACGGACCTGGCGAGGGCGAGCCCAAGCCCGGTACCACCCGATCCGCTCACGCTGCGCTCGAAAATCCGGTGCACCAGATCGGCCGGTACGCCCTTCCCCTCGTCCTTGACCTCCATCACGACCGACCGCGGCGTTTGCGAGGTCCGGATCGTCACCGTTCCCCCGCCATGCGTCAGCGCGTTGTCCAGCAGCGTCGCGAGCACCTGCGACACTCCGCCGGTGGTGACGTAGGCGCGCAGCCCGGTCTCGCCCTCCACCTCCAGCTTGCGGCCTACCGCCCGGAACGCAGGCTCCCATTCGCTCACCTGCTGGGCGATGACGTCGTCCATTCCGGACAGCCGCGGAGCCCCCGAGGACGAGCGGCGCGCCCGGCCCAGTAGCTGCCCAACGACCTGGGCCAGCCGGTCCGTCTGCGCGAGCGCGGCCGTTCCCTCCTCGCGCACCGCGTCCGGATCGTGAGCCGCCGCGACCATCTCCTCGAGCCGCATCGACAGCGCGGTGAGCGGAGTCCGCAGCTGATGGGATGCGTCCACGGCGAAGTCCTGCTCGGCGGAGATGAACTCGGTGACCCGCTGCACGGTGCTGTCGAGGCCGTCGGCGATCCTGTCGAGCTCTGCGATCCCGTACCGGCGGCCGACCGGCCTGGAGTCTCCCGAGCCGATCCGGTCGGCAGCCCTGGCCAGGCTCAGGACGGGCCGGGCCAGCCGCCGTGCCTGTGTCAGCGCGAGCGCCGCGGCCACCACGGCAGCGACCCCCGCGAGCACGCCCACCCGCGCCGGAGACAGGCGCGCCATGTGCGAGCCAGCCAGGAACGCCAGCCCCGCCCCGAGCACGACGATTGCCGCGCAGGCAACCCCGATCATCGACGTCAGCAGTCGGCGCTGCATCTCGTCTCACTCCCCGCCCGACTCATTCACCGCGATCGCCGCGCCTAGCGCGGCAGGGCCCGGCCACCCCCTGGCTCACACCGCGCCAGGAGTGCTCATCTCCCCGTTGCGCGTGCCCATCTCCCCGTTCCGCGGCTCGCCGTCTCGCTCGAACCTGAACCCGACGCCGCGGACCGTCGTGATGAAATGCGGCTCGTGCGCGTCGTCCCCCAGCTTGCGGCGCAGCCAGGACACATGCATGTCGAGGGTCTTCGTCGAGCCCCACCATTTGCTGTCCCAGACTTGCCGCATGATCTGATCCCTGGTCACCACCTTGCCCGCTTCCGCCACGAGCAGGTGCAGCAGGTCGAACTCCTTCGAGGTCAGGTCCAGCTCGCGCTCGTCGACCCAAGCTCGCCGCGCGTCCGGATCGATCCGCACGCCTTGCACGACCTGGGCGCCCGTGGCACCGCGCCGCAGCAGCGCCCGTACCCGCGCGAGCAGCTCGGCGAGCCGGAATGGCTTGCAGACGTAATCGTCTGCGCCGGCATCGAGCCCTATGACCGTGTCGACCTCCTCGGCTCGAGCGGTCAGGATCAGTACCGGCGTGTCCTGCCCGGCCAGCCGGAGCCGCCTGCACACCTCCAGCCCGTCCATCCGCGGCAGCCCGATGTCCAGCACGATCAGGTCGATCCCGCCGGCCTTGGCCACCTCATAGGTGCCGGGCCCGTCGGCTGATACCCCTACCTCATAGCCCTCGCGACGCAGCGCCCGGGCCAGCGGCTCCGAAATTGAGGGGTCATCTTCAGCAAGCAGAACATTAGGCATGACCCAGATGGTAAGGCGAACGGCCGAAATTCCTAGTAGCGACGCACCGGTATTGGCAATAACTTGGTCAAGTACATATCGATAATGCGGTTATCTAATCCGGGATTAAACTGACTCTCCCGGCTTGGTAATCGTCACACCGGACTCACGCCGTGGCGCCGGCGCGAGAATGACCTGTCCTTGCCCCGCGCCGCCGCGAACCGGCGGATCAGGTCCGGCCGCAGGTCTGCTGGCTCGACGATGTCGTCGATGACGAGTTCTCCGGCGAGGCGCAGTATGTCGATGTCGGCCTCGTACTCGCCGCGGAGCCGTTCTATCTCGCCGTCTTTCTCCTTCGGATCAGCGATCGCCGCGAGCCTGTTGTAATACACGGCGTTCACCGCCGCCTCGGCGCCCATTACCGCGATCTTCGCGGTCGGCAGCGCCAGCGTGGCGTCGGGCTCGAAACCAGGCCCGGCCATCGCGTACAGGCCGGCGCCATAGGCCTTGCGCACGATCACGCAGATCTTCGGCACGGTGGCCTCGGAAACCGCACTGATCATCTTCGCGCCGTGCCTGATGATGCCCTGCTTCTCCACGGCCGTGCCAACCATGAATCCAGGCACGTCCGCGAGGAAGAGCAGTGGCACGTTAAACGCGTCGCAGATCTGGATGAACCTGGTCGCCTTGTCCGCGGAGTCCACGAACAGCACGCCGCCCTTGAACATGGGGTTGTTCGCCACAACGCCGATCACGTGGCCGTCCAGCCTGGCGAAGCCCGTGACCAGCTCGCGCGCCCAGAGCGCCTGGATCTCGAACAGCGACCCGGCGTCCACGATGCCGCGGACGAGCCTGCGCATGTCGAACGCCTGCCGCTCGCTCACGGGAACGAGCGCGGCTAGGTCGACGGCCTCCGGATCTGCCGTCTCCTCAGCCGGAGGCAGCCCCTGCCAGTTGCCGGGAAGGTAGGACAGGTACCGCCGCACCGCCTCGATCGCGTCGGCCTCGGTAGCCGCGAGGTGGTGCCCGCAGCCCGAGACCGTGCAGTGCATCCGGGCGCCGCCCATTTCCTCGAGGGTCGTGTGCTCGGAGACCACCATCTCCACCATGCGCGGACTGCCCAGGTACATCGAGGCGTTGCCGTCGACCATCGCCACGTAGTCGCAGAACGCCGGGATGTACGCGCCGCCGGCCGCGGAGGGGCCGAACAGCGCGCATACCTGCGGTATCGCACCGGACGCCCGGACCTGAGTGTGGAAGATCTTCCCGGCACCGCGCCGGCCAGGGAACATCTCGACCTGGTCGGTGATCCGCGCCCCGGCCGAGTCGACCAGGTAGATCATCGGCAGCCCGGCTGTGTACGCCTTCTCGATGATCCTGATGATCTTTTCTACGGTGCGCGCCCCCCAGGATCCTGCCTTGACCGTCGAGTCGTTCGCCATCAGCGCGACCGGTCGGCCAGCCAGCGTCGCCGTGCCCGTGATGACCCCGTCGGCCGGGAGATCGCCTGCGGCCGCGTTCGCGAAAATGCCGTCCTCGGTAAAGCTGCCGGGATCGACCAGCATCGCGATCCGCGCCCGGGCGAAGAGCTTGCCGCTCGCGGCGGCCGCTTCGTGGTACTTGGCAGCGCCGCCGGTCGCGATCCTGGCGCGGACGGCGGGCAGGTCCGCGTGGCTAGCCTCCGCCTTCTTCGCAGCGCCCACGACCGAGAGCGTAGACCAGGGCGGGCGATGCAACTCGGCCCGGTTCAGTGCCGCAGCGTGTGCCAGCGTTCGGGCAGCGAGAGGCGCGAGCGGTCGGCGGGCCGCGCCGGGGGCACTGTGCCGTCGCCCGACAGCCAGCCGCGGCGCCGGAAGACGACGACGAGCCCGACGACCACGACAGCCTGAAGCCCAATGCCGACGATGAGGAAAGCGGGCAAGGAGGTAATCCGGACCACCATCCAGGCGAAGTTCTGCCCGGAGAAGCCAGTGAGGAAGGTTATTGGCAGGAAGATCGTCGCGATGATCGTGAGCTGCTTCATGACCACGTTGAGCCGGTTCGAGACGGTCGCCAGGTGCGTGTCCAGAGCGCCGCTGATCAGGTCGCGGTAGCTGTCCACGAGGTCGCTGATCCGGATCAGGTGATCGTAGAGGTCACGGAAATAGCGTTCGGCCTCCCGCGTCATGCCGGGCAGCAAATCGGGATCGGTCAGCAGGCTCGCGAACATGTCCCGCTGCGGGGTGACCACCTTGCGCATGGCGATCAGCGAGCGCTTCATGTCGAATAGCACGCCGAGTTGCTGATCGGTCGGGCGCTGGAGTATCTCGTCCTCCAGCGTGTCGATCTGGTCATCGAGCTGGGCGAGCACCGGGAAGTAGCCGTCGACCAGCGTGTCCACTACCCGGTAGAGGACCATCACATGGTCGGCCATGAGGACCGGCTGCTCGCGCAGCCGGTGCGCGACGTCGGCGAGCTGAGGGCATGCGACGCGGTGCACCGTGACCAGGTACGTGCCCGAGTAGAAGCAGTGCACCTCGGCTAGGTGGCCTGATTCCGTCGCGCCGTAGACCACGATGACGGCGACGTCGTCGTAGCCGTCCACCTTGGGGCGCTGGCCGAAATGCTCCGCGTCCTCGAGCGCCAGCGGGTGAAAGCCGAACACGTCGCGCAGCAGCGCCAGGGCGCTGCCGTCCTGGTCGGTTCCGTCCGCGACGGTCAGGTCCAGCCAGAACCGCGCCGACGCGTCGATCAGCCGCCGCACGCTCTCAGCGCTCGCCTCGTGCTCGGTTCCGTCAGCCGTAATCAGGTGACTGTCCATGCCGGCCATTGTGTCCAGCCCGCCCTCGGGCGTGCCCGGAAGGGCCGGCAGCTAGGCCGTGACGGTGCGGCTGCGCGGGCCGGCCCGCAGCACCTGGGAGGGCAAGGTGTGGCCCACGATGCGCTCGGCTTCGGCGGCCGCGCTGATCAACGCGTCCAGGTCGATGCCAGTCCCGATGCCCATGTCCTCGACCATGTGCACGAGTTCCTCGGTCGCGATGTTGCCGGTCGCGCCCGGTGCGTACGGGCATCCGCCGAGCCCGCCGACCGACGCGTCGAAGTCGGCCACGCCGAGTTCGAGCGCGGCGAGCACGTTCGCCAGCCCGGTCCCCCGCGTGTTGTGGAAATGCAGGTTCAACGCCGCGTTCGGGTAGGCCGATCGGAACTCACCCACCAGCGAGGTGACCCGGCCCGGCGTGGCCATCCCGGTGGTGTCACCAAAGGAGACCGAGTCGGCTCCATCCGCCACCGCCCGCCCCGCGACCTCCACGACCCGCCGCGGGGGCACGTCGCCCTCATACGGGCAGCCCCAGGCCGTCGAGACGATCACCTGGCAGCTCGCCCCGCGCTCGTGGGCCTGGGCGATGACCGCGGCGATGTCGTCGAGCGACTCGGCTGTGGACCGGTTCACGTTCTTGCGGTTGTGGGTGTCGGATGCCGAGACGACGACCTCGATCTCGCGCACCCCGGCGTCCAGGGCCCGCAGCGCCCCGCGCATGTTGGGCACCAGGGCCGAGTAGCGGACCCCGTCGACGTGCTCGAATCCGCGCCAGACCTCGTCCGCATCGGCCATCTGCGGTATCGCCTCCGGCCGGACGAAGGACACCGCCTCGATCCGCTGCACGCCGGTCCCCGACAGCTGGTCGATCAGCTCGATCTTGGCCGCGGTGGGCACCGGTTCTTCGTTCTGCAACCCGTCCCGTGGGCCCACCTCGCGCACCGAGACCCCGCGCGGCAGGTCAGACACGTCCCCGTCCCCGGCGCACGCCCATACCCGGCACAGTACCCGAGCCCGGCGGCTAGCTATCGGCCTTGGCAACCCGCGCGGTCTCGTCGCCGACCAGCTCGAACAGCACTGCCTGCACCTTCTTGACGTCGGGGATCTCGGTCAAGGTGAGCTGGCCGTGCTCGCCGGGCGACTCCACGATCAGCTTGCCGCAGCCGAAGATCCGGTCAAGCAGCGACTGGGAGAACGACACGTCGCTGATCCTGTTCAGCGGGAAGTCACGCCCCGACCGGGAGATGATTCCCTCGCGCAGCCGCAGTCGCCGCGTCGTCACCTCGTAGACCGTCGTCCGCCAGCGCAGGAACGGCTCGCCGAACCACACGAGGGCCGCGGCCAAGGCGGCGACTCCGATTCCCGCCCTGACCGACAGTAGGCTCACGGTCTTCGCAGGTAGAAGGAGCAGCAGCGTGATCGACGCGGCCACGATGAGCACCAGGTACATGGCCGGCCAGAACATCGTCCGGGCATGCGGGTGCAGCCGCAGGACGAGTTGCTCGCCCTCGACCAAACCCTCGTCACCGGCCACGCATCACATGATGGCATGGAACCGTACGGATTACGCCGATGCGACGATCGCGCCGCGAGCCTAGCTGCCGCCCCCCGCATGCCCCGGACGGCATCGATGCTCAGCCAGCGGGCACCGCCCTGATCTGCAATCGTGGCCGTTGCCGACCGGCCTCGAGAGTCGACAGCAGTTCCCGCGCGACGGTGCGCGGCTCTGCTCGCAACCGGCGCGGCGTGTAGTGCACCACAATGATGCCGTGCGCGCTCATGGCGGCATGCCGGGCCAGCGTCCTCGCCCACTGGTCGGGCGACAAGTGGTATTCCCGTGAGTCGACCTCGCCTGCGACTCCGGAATCAGGCCACCACGCGTCCGGCCTGGCAAGGAAGGCTGATCCAACGAACAGGTCCGCGTTGAACATCGGCTCAGGCAGGCCGTTCTTCTTGATCAGCCCGCGCAAATCTCCCTCGGCCACCGAGGCCACGCCATCGGCAACCTCCTCCAGCGCCAGGCGTAGCCCCTGCGACCCCTGCCTGGGCCCGTTCCTTAGTTCCGCGGCCAGTTGCGCGACTGTGCAGGCGCCCCGCTGAACCGCGTTCGCGACCAGCGCACGGACCTCACGCAGCGCGCCGTCGCCGTGAACTGCATCGGCAACAGCGCGGGCAGGCGGCGCCCAGAGCAGGCCGTCAATGACTAACGGCGTGTTCGGCATCCTGATCGTCCGGCACACCCGGACGAATCCCGCACCGCGGCACCTGAACTGGTGCGGAATCAGGACGTCAATCACCTCAGGTGGCCGGACCCGCACGCCTTGGCGCGCAAGCGCGGCCGCTCCGGTAATCACGGCGCCGTGGCCAGCGAATAGGACCGCCGCGATTTCACGCTGGCCCGCTGCCAAAGGCCCGGCGCCGACGCGATAGACGCCCGGGAGCACGACCTGCCACCTCATGCTCGCGCCAATCTTGTGGCGCAGCGCGCCGCTGGTCATTCCTGCCGCTAAGGCCTGGGATCGCGTGATCAACCCACCCTGGCGGCTCACTATCTCGCCGACAGCCGAATCCGGTGCCCCGATTGCCCGTTTCATGACGACAGCATGACAGCTTGGTCCGACAGTCCAGGCAGCCAACCGGCGACTCATGGCGCATCGTGGGACCCTTGATGCTGCCAGAGCTACAGCATGGGTCCCGTGATGCAGCTCACGCTGGGTCAGCGGACGTGGATCACGTCGCCAGCGCTGACGGCGATCAGGCCCGCGTCATCCACTCCAAGTGCAGAGGCTGCCGCACCATGGCCGCCCGCGTCGACACGCAGTCGGCCCGTGCCGTCCACGCCGACGGCGGTCCCGGCGAGCGTCCGCCCGCCGGGCAGCTCGACCCGCACCGGCCGGCCTACGGTCGATGACAACCGCAGGTACTCGGGCCGCAAGCCGCAGACGTCCGGGTCACCGTCGCCGATCCCGGTCCACCGCAGGTACCAGCGCGCGAGCTGGCGGAGGATCTCGGCGAGCAGGGCCGTGCGGTCCGTCTGGCCTGCGCCGTGGGCCTGCAGCGAGGTCGCGCCCGGCACGGAGAGATGGCGTTCGGCGCCCAGCACGTTCATGCCGATGCCCAGCACGATCGCGTCGTCGGCCCCGCCGTCCTGCTCGGCCAGGATGCCTGCCAGCTTGCGCTCGCCGATCAGCACGTCATTGGGCCACTTCAGGC
>Ga0126369_10002009_pt1 | contig 14373 bp, 15 predicted proteins | sample PanSoiMetaPlot_1_FD_109646 | JGI IMG/M metagenome (GOLD analysis project Ga0126369, IMG submission 109646) | Tropical forest soil microbial communities from Panama - MetaG Plot_1 | ecosystem: Environmental > Terrestrial > Soil > Tropical forest > Bulk soil | place: Panama | collected 2016-02-17 | reverse complement strand
TCCTGCGTCCACTGCTCGAGCGGAAGCTTGATGCCGAACGCCTTGTCGATCGCGAAGGCGATGTCCAGGAAGTCGAGGCTGTCGATGCCGAGATCGTCGATCGCGTGGCTTTCGGGCTGAATCTTTTCGCGCGGAATGTCGCACGTCTCGGCGATGATATTGGCCACGGTGTCGAACGTTGAGGACATCATCAACTCTCTGGAAAGTCTGAATTTTGGCCGACGCGCGCCGTGCGGCGCGCACTCCCCCGGGCCGGGCCTGGGCAGCCCGTGCGATGTTCGCGTTGCGTGCCCGCCCGTATAGCCAAGTGGGCGTGTGAGCGCAATGCCGCGTTGGTGGTCCGGGCGGTATGGCTTAGTCGCCCGGGGCCGCGCGACGTGCCTGCCAAGCTTTTGAGCGCGCGGCGAATTTCCGGCACGCCGTCGGCCGCGGTCAGCTCGCCCGGAGTGCCCGCGCGCGGCCGCTTGCGCGGTCCTGTAAGAGGCGCCTGCGCTTGGCCGTCAGAAACGGAATCGCGACGCCCGCCCGTGCGCACGCGGTCACCGCATCATGGCGCTGACTTTGTCGACGATCGGCTTCGGCGTCGCATAGAGCCGCTCGACCAGTGCGGCGAGCTCGCCGCCGCCGACCGGCTCGACCGCGAGGCCGCTCCGCGTCGCCTCGGCGAGGAAGTCCGCATCCTGCATGGTGGCGTCGAACGCCTCGCGCAGGAGCCGCAGCCGCTCGGGCGCGAGCTCGGGCGGCGCGATGAACGGCCGGCCGATCCCTTGTCCGGCGTAGAGGAATTCGATGACCTGCCGCTCCTCGGGCGAACGCGCGAGATCGGGGATGAACGGCACGCCCTTCAAGTCGCGGTGCGGCGCGGCGCCGCCCTGAAACAGCACCTTGACGGTGCCGCTCGGGATCCAGTCGGGCCGGCGATTGCGCACACTGTCGAAGCTCTCGCAGAAGCCTTCGACCTCGCCGCGCTCGAGCGCGAGGAATACGTCGGCCGAGGAACGGAAGCCGCCGACGATCTTGAACTTCATGCCGAGCAGGGCGCCCAGGACCTTCGGATAGGTGCGGGTGCCGGTGCCCGGTCCGGTGTCGGCAACGATGAGCTGCTTGACGAGCAGGTCCTGCGCGGTCTCGACCTGTGCGCCACGGTAGGCGATGCACACGCTGGTCTCCCTCGTCGGGCTGCCGATCCACGACAACGCGCGGGCGTCGAACACCGCGCCGCCCGTGCCGGTGAGCGGGCCCAGGACGGCGTCGCGCGAGATGAGCGCGATCACGCTGCCGTCGCGCGGCGCGATCTTGGCCATGTGGCCGGCCGCGATGTAGCTGCCGGCGCCCGGCATGTATTGCGGCACCACCGTCGGCCGGCCCGGCAGATGCCTGCCGTAGTGGTGCGACAGCGTGCGCGCCCACAGGTCGTAATTGCCGCCGGGCCCCAGTCCGATGATGAGCGCGATGCTCTTGGCGAAGGGGTCAGGCGTCTGCGCCGCGGCCGGCGCGGCGGCCGCGAGCGCAAGCAGACCGATCGCTATGGAGCGGATGGCTAGCGCGGGTTGGCTGGTACTTCGATGCGTGCGCAATTGGTGCGACCGGACAGGATGCAGTCCTGGGTCTTGCGCATTTCGGCGAGCGTGTCGAACAGCCAATAGCCGCACCAGATCAGCAGCCCGACCACGATGATCGCGGCCGCGTTGATGCGCATGCGGTGGCGATAGTCCTCGCTGTCGTCGGGCGTCCGGGCATATTTGCCGACGTCCTCGACCGGCGAACGGCCGAACACCGGCGGCGGCAACGGCGCGTGGGGCCGCGCGCCTCGCCGCGGCTCGAACCGCAGGATGCGGCCCATCTCCTGGCTGTCGGCCGGCTCCTCGGGCTTTTTCGAATGGTTCGCAGCCATGAATCGCGGCCTCCGCCGTGCCGGCACAGGATAGCATCTTTGCGCCGCTGCGTCCGGCCGCGACGAACCCGGCAGTGAGATTTGACCAGGAGCGGGGGGGCGGCTCGCCGATGCGAACTTCGGCATCGAAAGGAAACTTGTCTATGACGCCAGTGCCGCTTTTGAACCAGAACTTCGCAACCGTCCCTGAGGCACCAAATCGTGCGAGCCTTGGGTTCGCGGCCCTGGCAACCCGTTGGCCGCCGACGATGGCACCTTCCGCGTCCATCGGAACGGGCAACCGACACTCTCGTCATAGAAATCTACATAAAACCATTGTTTATCAAAATCTTACGCCGTTAACTTTGAGTGAATTTGGTGGCCTGTTTCACAATCACGAGTTGCGCTAAACTGACAAACCTGGCTTGCGATGATCACATGACTGGGCCAAGATCGACTTGGCCGGCGTCCGGATGAGGCGCCGGACGGGGGACCAGAAGCCGGCAGACAAGCCGGATGCGACCAGGTCGCTCCCTCCGCGGTGAGGAACGCTGAAAACTCATGCACGACGCCGCCTTCCATCTCGCGGGGTTCGACCTCGCATCGCTTGCGCGCCTCGTATCTCTCGTCGCCTTGCCGTTTGCGCATGAGGATCTCGCGATCGTACTCGGCGCCTATATCGTGGTGAACGACCTGATGCCGACCGGTCTCGTGGTCGCCAGCATCTACGGCGGCATGGTGGTGAGCGATTTCGCGCTGTACGGCATCGGCGCCGGCGCCCGGCGCGTGCCGTGGCTGCAGAAGCACGCGGTCGACGACCGCGTGCGCTCGTTCGGCGATGTGCTCAAGCGCAACCTGTTTGCCCTCGTCGCGCTCTGCCGCTTCATCCCCGGCTTCGTGTTCGTCGCCCTGGTGGCGTGCGGCTGGGCGCGCGTCTCGCTCGCGCGCTTCACCGCCGCGAGCCTGATGGTCTCGGCGGTGTATCTCGCCGTCATGCTCTACCTGGTCGCGACCTTCGGCGACGCGCTCGACGATCACATGGGCCTGTGGACCTGGCCGCTGCTGCTCGCGTTGCTCGGCGCCGGCGCCTTCGCGCGCAGCCGCATCCTCGCGTTCAGCGGCGCGACGGCCGCCTCGGAGGAAACCGCGCCGCCGGTGAAGACCGCCGGCCTCGCCGCGCTCGCGCAGCCTGCACCCCTTGCGCCGCTCGCCGGCCGCGAACGGCCGTTCGCGGCGGCCGAGCGCGTCCCGGCGGCGCTCTTTCGCATTCCGCTGGGGCTCCATTGGATCGCGCTCGCGCTGCGCCACCGCGGCCTCACGTTACCCGGGCTCGCCAACCCGGGGCTTGCGACCGGCGGCCCGTGGGGCGAATCGAAGGCCGAGTGCCTGCGCGCCGTCGCGGCCGGAGAGCGCGGCGTGATCGCCGATTTCGTGGTGATGCGCCGCCGCGCCGACCCGTCGACACTGAATTTCGATCATGCGCGCGCCTTGCGGCTTCTCGCCGACGCGAACCTGCGCTTTCCGGTCGTCGCCAAGCCCGACATCGGTCGGGGCGGCCACGGCGTGCGTCTCCTCGACGACGCGGCGGCGCTCAGGCGGTATCTCGAAAGGTTTCCCGGCGGCGCCAAGCTGATCCTGCAGCGCTACGTGGCCTGGGCCGGGGAGGCCGTCGTGCATTATTCCCGCATGCCGGGGGAGGGCGGCCGCACCCTGTCGCTGACGCTGCGCACCTGTCCGCACGTGGTCGGCGACGGCGTCGCGACGCTGCGCGACCTGATCGGCCGCGATCGGCGGGTGCGCGCATATTCGGCGCTCTTTCTCGGCCACGATCCGAGCCATCTCGGCCATGATCGCGCGGCGCTCGACCGCATTCCGGAGCAGGGCGAGACCGTGCGGCTCGCGCTGATCGGCAGCCGGCGCGTCGGCGCACGCCATCGCGACGCGCAAGCGCTCGTCACGCCGGCGCTCGAGGCGCGGATCGCCGCGATCGTCGACGCCATGCCGGACCTCCACTACGGCCGGTTGGGCCTGCGGTTCGGCTCGCTCGACGCGCTCGCACGCGGCGAGGACCTCGTTGTGATCAATATCGGCGGCATCGGCGGGGATGCCGACGACGCCTGGGATCCGGCGCTGCCGCTGCGCGAGGCTTGGCGCCGCCAGTTCGCGCGCCAGCGCCTCCTGTTCGCGCTCGGCGCGCGCAACCGCGCGCGCGGCTTCGAGCCTCCCGACGCCGGCGAATTCCTCGGCCGCCTGGTCCAGGAGACCGATCTCGTCAACCGCTATCCCGCCTCGTCGTAGGTCTTGGCGAGACGCCTGCGCTTGCCCGCTCATATGCGGCGTGGACGCGTTCGTCCGAGAAGGCTGGCACGGTCGACATCGAGTTCGCCGTCGAGAGGATCGGCGGTCCCGCCCGCGTGGCGCCGGCAATGAACCACATGCACTGAGCTGCGCGCGTCCCGCGCCTCAGTGGGGAACATACGGGCCGTAGACCGCACCGGTCGCGGATTTCTGCTTCTGGATCACCGCGCACTGGAGCGGATGGACCTGGCAGAATCCTTCGAAACCCTGGCCGCCGCCCCCGTGGCCGTGTGCATGTCCACCGTAGCGCTGGGGCGGTTGGCGCGGCTGCGTCTGGAAATTCAACGGAAGATGCCCGCCGGTGGGATTGCCGACCGCGTGACCGATCGCGAATGCGGAGGCCGCCGACGGGACCAGGGCCGCGGTCGTCGCGACCGCAAGTGCGAACGAGATGCTGCGAAGCATGTGTTTCTCCTTCGAAAGGTCGGAGATCACCATCCGCTCTCTCCTTGCCGGTCGGTAGCGCAAGCGGCGCCGCAGGTTCAGCGCATCCGCAATTTGGTATCGCGATGTGGTCGCGTGGGTGGAACTCCGACACGTTGCCGTGAAATCGGGTTCCCGAACGAACCGCCACGACGGTTCGCACAACCAATCGACGAGAGGCTCGGCGCCAAGGTTCGCCGGCCGTGACCGGAGGCATCGTCCATGTCGCGGAACGTCAATGCTTTGATCGCCGTGCTCGCCGTCGCGGCCGCAACGTTCGGCGCGCACGACGCCTCTGCGCGCGGAGGCGGCGGGGGAGGAGGAGGCGGCTTCTCGGGAGGAAGTCGCGTTTTCTCCGCAAGCGTCCGGCAGGTCGGGATCAACACGTTCCGGCGCAATCCGGGCATCGGTTACTTCCCGCACAATCCCGATCGCCTCGTGCGCTTTCATCAGCTCGGCACTAATGCGCGTCAAACCATCTATCGTCGTCCGCTCGTCGCGAGCGTGAACGCCAATCTCGATGATCCGAAGCTCGTCCTGCCGCGCGTGCCGCTGCGTTTGCCGCCGCGACAGCTCACGCCGCAGGGGTATCCCGGCGGATCGCTCGGCTTGCGGCTATCAGCCGGTGGCCGCGTCGAAGGCGGAGATGTCGATTGCGGGCCCCGCAATTGCGTGCCGAAGAACCCTGGCCGTATTTTCGATAACGACGGCGGTGGTTCGATCTCATACCTGGGCTATCAAGGCCGCTATTCGCCTCCGGGCCACTATGCCAACAGCAACAACAACGGCGGCTGCGTCGGTAACGCCCAATGCGGGATGCCGACACAAGCGAGCGGGCCACCCTCCGGCGGCGCGATCGACAACGGCTCCGCCGGCGTACCCGCCGCCAACTGATCACGCCATCGACACGCGCCATGCGCATCGAGACCCGCCGGCAAACCTCGATCTCGCGACGATCGACGATCTTCGGGCTTTCCGCCGCGCTGACGCTTGGCACGCTTCCCGCCGTCGCAGCGGCGGCGCCTGCGCGGCCGAGCCACGTCGACCTCACGCAATTCCAGACGCCGCTGAAACGGCAAGGCGGCCGCCGCACCTGCATCGTGTTCGCGGCGGTCGCCGCGCTCGAAGCCGCCTACCGGCGCGCCGGTTACGGCGAGCTCGATCTCAGCGAGCAGTTCCTCAATCACTTCGGCAAGATGTTCTGGCTCGACGAGAAATGGGAGCGCGTCGCCGCCAAGGGCGAGGACGGCGGCGAGGCGCAGGTCGGCCCCTACGGCGGCGGCCACGCGATCGAGTACATCGAGGAATTGACCAAAGGGATCCGCATCCCGCTCGAATCGGCGCTGCCCTATCGCGGCAAGGACTACACGGCGGCCGATCACCCGCACTTCGCCAACGACTGGCGCAGCCCGTTCTGGACGCAGCGGCACATGGACGACATCAATCTCAGCGAGCGCTTCCTGCCGCGCGCCGCGCTGACGCAGCCGCTCTACTACGGCGTCAAGCGATACGCGACGCTCGATGCGCGCGATCCCGACGCGATCGAATGGGCGCTGGCGTCCGGCCATGAGGTCGCGTGGGACTTCCACACGGTCAACACAGGCCAGGATGTCTGGACGCCGTGCCGGCCCGAGCAGGGCAAGTGCCCGAGCGGCACGCACGCAATGCTGCTCGTCGGCTACGATCGGCGCGGCCCCGACCCGGCGAAGCACTACTTCATCGCCAAGAACAGCTATGGGCCGACCAGGCATCCGGGCGGGATGACGTACATCTCGTACGACTACGTGCGCCGGCAGGGCATCATGGGCGGCTACATCCTCGAGGTCGCGCCGCCCGCGCCGTGGCCCGAGCTAGCCTTCATCGGCCGTTGGACGCTCGATGTCGCCGGGCAGACCGGGACGCTCGACGTCTATCACATTCCCGGCGTCGCCCAGTGGCACCTCGACAAGGCCGGCGGCCGCATCGCCGATCGTCGCATCGGGGCCTTCTACGATGCGAACGGCAAGGCGTTTCGAGTCAATGGACGGATCGCCGGCGACAGAATGGAATTGTACATCGACGCCCGCAATCCCAACGCCCGCTGGGATCAACTGGGCGGGCGCCGGATCGTCATTCCCGCTCGTCTGGCCGCGCGCGCCCTCGTCGGCGGCGCGTGAGCCCGCACGGTTAGCCGGCGGTTAATGGCGCCGCCGCCACGCGCACCGTGCCGTGATACGGCTGAATTCCCGCGCGGTTTGCACCTCGCCGACCGCCTCGCAACACCAAAGCTTAAGACTATTGGTATATCCGGCAGAAGGGTGCATGCGTCGACGCGAGCGGCCACGGCTCGCCGGCACGAACGGGCACCGCGCGAAACCGGATCACGAAAGTCGCGGACCATGTCGGTCGAAGAGACCAATGCGAGCTTGCAGCGCGTGCTCGACGCGCTCACGACCAACGATCTGAGACCGCCACGGTCCGACGTCACGCCGCCCGACGAATTCGCCACGATCGACCATCTCGATGCGGGACTGCGCGACGCCCGCCTCGAGCTGTGGTACCAGCCGAAGATCGACATCAAGCAGCGCTGCCTCGCCGGCGCCGAGGCGCTGGCGCGCATCCGCCATCCCGAACGCGGCGTGATGCTGCCGGCAAGCGTCCTGCCTGGCGAGTGCGGGGACGTCATGGCGCGGCTCACCGAGCATGCGCTGCTCACCGTGCTGCGCGATTGGACCGTGTTCGACGACGCCGGCTTCAACCTGCGCCTCGCCATCAACGTGCCGGTCAACCTGCTCGACCGCTTGCCGATCTCGACTATCGTCACCGAGAACCGTCCCGCTGCCGAATACTGGCCCGGCCTGATCGTCGAGGTCACCGAGGACGAGATCGTGCGCGACATCCGCCGCAGCCAGGAGATCGCGGCCAAGCTGCGGGTGAGCGGCATCTCGGTCGCGATCGACGATTTCGGCGCCGGCTTCTCGTCCTTCTCCAGCCTGCGCGAGCTCTCCTTTGCCGAGCTCAAGCTCAACGACAGCTTCGTCAGGGGCTGCGCCGGCGATCCGACCAATGCGGCGATCTGCCAGACCGCGATCGATCTCGCCCACCGCTTCGGCAGCGCCGCCGTCGCCGAGGGCATCGAGACGGTGGCCGACCTGCAGGCGATGCAGATCATGGGCTGCGACTTCGGCCAGGGCCACCTGATCGCGCCGCCGATGGCGAAGGACGATTTCATGACGCTGCTGCAGCAGCGCATGAACAAGCCGCGCCCCAAGCCCGCGGCGGAATCGCACGGCGAAGCGCCGCCCGCCGCGGCGAGCGCGTAATTCTCCGCGTCATTGCGAGGCGGGCACAGCCCGCCGAAGCAATCTCCGCCATGCATGCATGCTTTGCGGAGATCGCTTCGCTTCGCTCGCGATGACGCACCTATTTCTCCGCAAACGGCATCGGCGCGTCGGCCGGCAGCGGCACGTTGAACACGTCGAGCATCATGGCGACCAGGCCGTAATAGCCGAGGATGCCGACCAGCTCGACCATCAGGCTGTCGCCCAAAAATGAGTGCACGCGCCGATACGTGCGCTCGCTCACCCGCCGCGTCTTGTACAGCTCCGACACGAAATCGTAGATCGCGCGCTCGTCCTTGTGCGCCTTTTTCGGCGCGCGCCCCGCCTTGATGTCGCGGATCGTCTCCGGCGCGACCCCGGCCTTCTCGGCGATCGCCGCATGGGCGTGCCATTCGTATTGGGCGCGCCACTGCCGGGCGGTGCACAGGATGGCCAGCTCGGAAAGCCGCGGCGCGATTCCGGTCTGGTAACGGCTGTGCGCGCCCAGCCGCTGCACCAGGTCGCCGAAGTCCGGCGCATGCAGGTACACGCCGAACGGCCCGCCCTGGCTCACCCGGCCGCGCGGCCCGGAGCGGATAGCTTCCATCAGCTGCTTCTGGCGCTCGGTGAGCTTGTCGTCCGGGATGGACGGCAGGCGGGGCTTCGGCTTGGCGGGCATGGGCGTTCCTCGCGGAGGGCGTCTCGTGTGGCGCGCCCATCTAGGGGCGAGATTGCGCGAGGATCAAGCGGGGTCGGAGCTGAACACGTTAAGGCCGTGATAACTGCATCGGCGCGCGCAGTCGGCGCTGGTTCGCTAAAATTGCGCGGACCCGCCAAACGGCACCTCAAACTCTTTGTGTCATCTTCGCGGCAGTGGGCACATGCTCCGGCGAAGTGGTCGCCGGTTCGCCGATCAGAGCATGCGCAAACAATAAATCCGGAGCGTTTCCCGTTTCCGGGGGAAACGAGAAATGCTCTTAGGGGGCTCACCCGCGATGCGTATCCTGACGCTGCCGGCCGTGCTGGTCGGCGTTTTCGCCGTGCCCGGCTCGGACGAGCCGAGCGCCGCCGAGATGCGGTCCGCCGTCCAGGCGACGCTGACCGCGCAGGTGCAGTCCGTGCTCGACTATGTCGCTGAGACCGGCGGCGAGGGGGCGCTGGCGCGGGTGCGGGCCGCGCGCACCGACGCGTTCGATATCCGCTCCTTCACCAAGCTCGACTGCACGACCAGCGCCGACAAGCCCGGCCACCTGTGCGACTTTGCGCTGCGCGTCGGCGTCGTCGCCGGCGAGTTGCAGGCGACCATGCGCGGGCGCTTCTACGCCGGCCCGCGCGGCCTCGAGTTCGTCAACGAGGATCGCGGGGAAACCGATGCGGCGCCGGGTTGATTGGTAGCCCGGATCGAGCGCAGCGAAATCCGGGAGGCTCTGCCCCGCATTTTGCTTCGCTCACGCGGGCTACACGCTACGATGCGGAGGCGGCCTTCAGCCCCGTGATCCACCTGCGGAACGCCGCGGCGCAGGTGCTCTCCTCCGCCCAATCGCTCGCCAACGAGAGCAACCGGCTCAAACCCGAGATGGCCAGGTTCCTGGAGAAGGTGCGCGTCGCCGGAGCGGCGCCCGCGCGGCCTCGACTGCGGGCCTTCCGGACCGCGATAGGTTGGGCTAAGTGGCGCTTCTCGAGGATGCCGCCCCATGACCCAGGACCGCTTCGTGCCGCCGCGTGGCGCCTTCACCCGCAGCGTTGCGGTGCGCTTCTCCCATTGCGATCCGGCCGGCATCGTCTACTTCCCGCACTACTTCGACATGTTCAACGGCCTGATCGAGGACTGGTACGGCGAGGAGCTCGGCTACGACTTCGTCGGGCTGGTGATGGGGAGCCGCTACGGCTTCCCGTTTGTGCACATCGAGTGCGACTTCAAGGTGCCGAGCCGCATGGGCGACGTCATCGAGCTCACCCTGCTGGTCGAGCGCATCGGCCGCTCGTCGCTCGGCATCGCCATCGTCTGCCACCGCGACGGGGTCGAGCGGCTGCGCGCCCGCATGGTCACCGCCATGATGTCGCTCGAGACGCGCACCGTGGCGCCGCTGCCGGACGACCTGCGCGAGCGGCTCGAGGCCTATCGCCGGCGCACGGCGAGCGCTGCCTAACCCGTGGACGGCGCGGCCGAGAGCGTGAGCTCGCGGTTGTGCTGCATGCGCGTGACGATCAGCTGCAGCAGGCGGAAACCGAACTGCGGGTTCTGGAAGTACAGCTCCTTGAAGCGGTCGTAGTCGAGCACGGCGGCGTGCACCTCGGTGACGCAGCGCACCGTCATGGTGCGGCGCCCGTCGGGCGTGAACAGGCCGATCTCGCCGAGCAGGGTGCCCTTGCCGAATGTCTCCCGGAGCTCGGGAATCTCGACCTCGCCGGTGACGACATAGAACGCCGCGGTCGCATAGTCGCCGCGCGCCATCATGACGTCGCCCGCGCGGAACGTCTTCGGCCGCGCATAGGGCAGCAGCCACTCGGCGTTCATGTCGCTCTTGAGCGCCCGGTCGATGTCGCCGATCAGCTGCAGCATGGCGTAGAGCCGCCACGCATTGGTCGGCAGCAGGATGGCGTTGAGCGCGAAGGTCGGCCAGGTGCCGTGCAGCGCGCTGTAGACCATCGCCAGCGCGTTCGCCGCGATCGCGGCCCAGCGCAGCGGGATCATGGTCTTCGAGTGCGCCGCATAGAGGCTCGCGAGCGCCGCCGCTATGCCGAAAATCTCGGCGAACTGGAAATGCATGGGAGCGACCCTCGGATTGGTGTCCGGCTAGTTGCCGGAGAATATCCCAGATCACATCCGGATTCATGGGAACGAGGATGTGATCCGGGTGTTCGGGACCGCACATTGCAATTTCACAATGGTCTGCGATGGTGCGCGCCGTTCACCGGGAGAACCTCCATGCGAGCCATCCGCTCTTTTCGCGCTCTGCCTGTGTGGTGCATCGCCGCCGCCATCGCAGTGGCCCACCTCGGCGGCATGGCCCGCGCCCAGGACTATGCGGCGGTGCTCGCGGCGGCCGACCGCAGCGATGCCGACCGGCAGACCGACAAGCGGCGCGACGCGCTCAAGCTTCTGACCTTCATCGGGGCGAAGACCGGCTGGACGGTGCTCGACATGGGCGCCGACGCCGGCTACTCGACCGAGCTCATGGCGCGCACCGTCGGCGCGAGCGGCAAGGTGTTCGGCCAGAACGACAAGACCAACGAGAAGTTCGAGGCGCGGCGCGCCTCGCCCGGCATGAGCAACGCGGTCTCCTGGATCCGTCTGTACAACGATCCGGCCGCCGGCTTGGCGCCGCTCGACCTGATCACCTTCCTGTTCGCCTATCACGACACGACCTTCATGGAGGTCGACCGCGCGCAGATGAACAAGGCGCTGTTCGCCGCGCTCAAGCCCGGCGGCGTGCTGGTGATTGCCGACCATTCGGCACGCCCTGAGGACGCCGACAAGGTCGGCAAGCTCTATCACCGCATCGCCGAGGCGACCGTGCGCGCCGAGCTTGAGGCCGCCGGATTCAAATTCGCCGAGTCGGCCGACTTCCTGCGCAATCCCGACGACCCGCGCACCGCGATCGTGTTTCGCTCGCCGATCAAGGTCGACGAGTTCGTGCTGAAGTTCGCGAAGCCGAAGTGAGCCTCACCTGCAGCGCGGCACCTGCGCGCTGCGCCCTGGCCGCAGCGACTGCGCGACGCGGGTGACCAGCGCGTCGTACGCGCTCTTCTCGGCCAGCGGATATTCCAGGTAGACGCTGTTCCAGATCTGGTCGCCGCACGAGAGGATGTGCTTGGCGTAGAAGATCGTGTCGCCGCGCGTGCCGGAGACGACGAGGGCGCGCGGCTCGCGGTGGCGGTAGGTGATCTTCTCGCCCTCGCCGGGTTCCTCGTACGCCTTCAGCGCCTCCTCGACCGTGTCGTAGACGTGGAGGCTGCCCGAGACCGTGATCGAGGCGCGCTGGTCGGGCGAGCGGAACCGCAGGCCGTCGCCGTTCTCCGGCGGCGGATCGGACTTCCAGTCCGCCGGCACCTCGGCGGTGGTGCCGAAGCGCGCGTTGACATAGGTGCGGTACTGCGGCGCCGCCGTCGCGACCGCGGCGAACGCAAGCAGGGCGATCGCGGTCAGGGATCCTACGTGCCGGCGGCTCATGCGGTGCTTCCTCTCGTGATCCGTTCGCATCGGCTAGCGTCCCGATTCCGAAGTTCGCAAGCATTCGCGGCGACCTCTGAGCGAACTTCGGAATCGAAAGGACACTAGCAACTTTATGATTCTAGTGCCGCTTTTGAACCCGAAGTTCGCAACCGTACCCGCCGAGAGATCGTGCGAACTTCGGGTTCGCGGCACTAGCGTGCGACGCTACTTGCCGGCCGGCTCCGTAATGGGCCTGACCCCACTGGGGCGCGATGGCGGACGATTTGAAGGCGCATCGGCGCGAAGATCGATCCGGCGGTTGCTGCCGTCGACGATCAGCTCTGCGCGGGTCAGTCGCCAGACGCCGACGTCCTTCGTGGCCTTCACGTCGACGGTCCCGTGTCCCTTCGGGCCGGTGGCCGAGAACGACAGCTCGGCATGCCCGCGGTCGCCGGTGGTCGAAATGTTGCCCCAGGGAAAGCCGGGCTTGATCGGCGTCCCGAGCTCGCTGATCGCGGCCGGACTGTTGATCAGTCTCGCAACCGCCATCAGGTAGGGCTCGGTCTTCGTGAACAGCGAGATGAACACGAGAGTTCCCCCGCCATAGAGGACTATGACCGCAATCCAGGCGACGAGACCCCAGATCGCCCATTGCCGCTGCACCCGCCGGAAATGCTCGACGTCGCGCCAGCGCTCGTTGCGCCACGCCCATTCGCTGCCCTTGGCGCCGAGCACGAAGATCATCACGACATTGACCAGCGGCACGAACATCAGGAATGCGATGTAGGTCCCGTTGGCGGCGCCCCAGATCCAGTTGAGCAGGAACGCGCCCCAGTTCCAGCGCCGGATTTCCGGCGGAACGACCGCGCCCTTGCCCTGGCCCGACGTGTTGTCCACGAGGCCATGCATCCATGTCGGCTGCTGCGGCGGAGGCGGTGCAGGCGAAGGCGGTGCAGGTCGACGCGGCGGTTGCGGTGGCGGAATAGGGGGAGGGCTTGCGGACATGGCGGCTTGCACCCGATCCATCAGGGCGTCGCGGCGCGGAACCGAATGATCGCGCGCCAGATCAGCGCAGGGCTTCCCTCCTACTTCGACGCCGCGAAATTTGCCAGCGCCGCGATGTCCGCGTCGCTCGCGCCGGCGATCGCGGCGCTCATGGCGGTATCGGCGCCCGGGCGCGGCGCGTCGCGATAAGATCTCAGCGTCGGGATCAGGTAGTCGATGCGCTGCCTGGCGACGCGCGGCATCTGCTCCTGGCCCGCGAGGGTGGGCAGGGGGCACGACACGCAGCCGCGCTGCGGTGCGACCGCGGCGCCCTTCTGCGCGAGCGCCGCATCGATCTTCTCGCCGCTCGGTTTCGCCGGCAGCGCCGCGTAGTGGCGCGAGAGGCCGTCGAGTTCTTCGTCGGTCAGATCCTTGACGAACGACGCCATCGCGTCGACCTTGCGGACGCCTTCGCGCATGAGAAAGAGCGAGTTGAGCACGAAGAACGCCGGCTGGCCGGCGAGCGAGGGAATCTTATCGATCTTCGAGTTGCCGTCCTCGCCGTGACATCCGGCGCACAGCGCGATGCGCTCCTGCAGCGTGGCGGCCTGGCTCGCCGTCGCCGCAAAAGTGAGGGCGGCCGCGAGCCCGAGAGCCCGCGGCCGCCATGGCTGCTTGATGCACATCATCCGTACGATCACCGCGACGCGTGCTTCGGCGGCGTCTCGTAGCTGATGCGGTAGGTCGCGCCGTTGGTCTCGTCGGAGACCAGCAGCGAGCCGTCCTTCATCTGGAACACATAGGCCGGCCGGCCGTAGAACTCGTTCTTCTGCTGGTCGAGCAGCCCGGTCAGGAACGGCTCGATCGTGGCCTTGGCGCCGTTGGTGCGGGCGATCGCCACGTCATAGCCGAACTTCTGCTCCCGGTTCCACGAGCCGTGCCGCGCGATGAACGCGACGTTCTGGTATTGCTTGGGGAACATGGTGCCGGTGTAGAACTTCAGCCCGAGGCCGGCCGCGTGCGGGCCGAGCAGCGCCGCCGGCAGGATCACGCCGGCGCACGCATTGGGCTTCTTGATGTCCGGATCCGGGATGCCCATGGCGTGGCAGTACGGGAAGCCGAAGAAGCCGCCTTCCTGGTCCTTCGGGATGCGGTTGAGTTCGTCCTCCGGCCCGGCGTTGCCGGCCCAGTCGCGGCCGTTGTCGTTGAACCACAGCTCCTTCGTCACCGGATGCCAGTCGAAGCCGACCGTGTTGCGGATGCCGCGCGCCACGATCTCC
>Ga0126369_10002008_pt1 | contig 14376 bp, 21 predicted proteins | sample PanSoiMetaPlot_1_FD_109646 | JGI IMG/M metagenome (GOLD analysis project Ga0126369, IMG submission 109646) | Tropical forest soil microbial communities from Panama - MetaG Plot_1 | ecosystem: Environmental > Terrestrial > Soil > Tropical forest > Bulk soil | place: Panama | collected 2016-02-17 | reverse complement strand
GCCCAGCCCCAGAGCGCATGGCCAACGCTCGCCGCCTGGAGGCCGGTGATCGTGAGGGTGCCGGCGTTCACGTCGAAGCTGTAATGGATGCCCAGGCTGGCAATCAGGGCGAACAGTGCCGCGACGATGCGATTGGCATTCGCGTGCTGATCCCCCGTGCCAAGAAACGAGACGAGCTTCGAGTTCTTGAGTGCTTGGAGGATGATCGACGCGATGACCGCGGTAGAACCCGTCGAGAGCAGGAGTGAGGTATCCATTAGTAGTTCGCTCCGCGTGCCAGCTTCGCGATGGCTTTCTTGAATTCATACAGCGAATTCTTCGGGGCGAGATCCCAATTGCGCGCAATCCAGTCGGCGACTTCGCTCGCCTGCTCGTGCGAGAGGAACGGCAGCGCGTGCTCAGCGACCTCGGCTAGTGCCTGCTGCTGCTTGCCGTCCGCGCCATCGCAACAAATACACAAGATGCAGTTCTGAAGCTGGTCATTGCCGCCGCCATTTTGCGCCATTCTGAAGTCCTTTCTAGGCTAAAATAGCGGAGCGCATCCGGACTTGCAGGTCCGGTCGCGCTCCTAACCAAGCTGCGATGGAGACGATCGCGTCATGGCTCACGAGAGAATAGCACTCCAACAACGATTCTGGGCGAAAGTCGCTAAATCTGACGGCTGCTGGATCTGGCAGGCCCAACTTAATAACAAGGGCTACGGCTGCTTCGCATATGAACGCATACCAGGCAAAAACACCAGCCGTAATATGTATGCCCATCGGTTGTCGTGGATGCTCCTGAACGGCCCAATTCCACCGGGAATGAATGTGCTGCATCGCTGCGACACGCCAGCATGTGTCAATCCTGACCATTTGTTCTTAGGCTCGCAACGCGAGAACATGCGTGACTGCGTCACTAAAGGCAGACTGGCGATTAATCGCAATAAGGCCAAAGTCACGGAGGAACAGGTGCGAGCCATTCGGGCGGACACTCGTCGCCATCACATCATTGCGGCAGACTACGGCCTGAAGCGTAATGCCGTGTGGAAGATCAAGCATCGCAGGTCGTGGGCACACGTCGTTTAGCGTGCCTGCCTTTTGCCGAGGATGGTTTCGCGGAGGTTCTGAATCTCGAGCTGGTTCAGTTCCTGTTTCTTGACGACGCTATCGATCTGCACGCCCATCACGCGGAAGCGTTCTTCCTGTAACCGCTGGGAGTCGGCGTCATGTTTCGCGGCGGCTTCAATGCGTGTGGAAATGTCGCGAATGTCTGAGCGCATGCCCCATGTCGTGGCGACTTGCCCGCCGACAATGCCGACCACGGCGAGCACAATCGTCACGACGACGCCGCTCGAGGCTGTAAGTTTGGAGAAGTCTTGCGGCGTGGTCGCCATCATCTTGAGTTGGAATTCGATGGCCTGTAGCGACTTCTCGATCCGGTCGAGCCGATCGTCATGGTCGCGCCAATCAACGCGGAGCCGCTTGTGTCCGGCCTCGTGTTTTTCATCCACAGAGCGGATGAATTGGAACGCGGGCGATTCACGTTCGGGCATTGCCACATAGTGTCACGGTCATAGGGGACCGCGCATCCGCTCACGATACAGATCAATCAACGCCCACGCCACGACATACGCCAGCATCAACCCCGCACCGAGGAGCACGCCGCCGAGCGCTGCCAAGAGTCGTGTCGCCATTCAGCGCGTCCCACGAGAGAGCACATTCGACGCCTGCTCCCGCTTCTCTGCCCCGCCATGCTGCTCAAGCGCTTCCATCGTCTGCTGCGCGAAGCTCTCCGACTGTTTGCGAATCGTCCCGATCCCTTGGAGCTTGCGGCGAAACTTCTCGAGCCGTTCCGGTGTCTGTGGACGGCTCAGGAGTGCTTTGGCGAGTTCTTCAGGATTCATGGTTCGTCACTCAAGAGCCAGCTTCCGAGCATGATGGCACGCACGGCTTGCGGGGTATACCGGCCGATCTTGGCTGCGTAATTGTAGAGCCCTTGCGCCATAGCCGAGCGAAAGGCCGGATTCCCTGCCGTCGCGCCGAATAGCGTGATTTTCTTGTCGTTCGACATATCCGTCCACGCTTGCGCGACAGCGTCCCGTGTCTTTTGAAGCGCGGCTTTGTCGGCGAGTCCCGTCGTCTTGGCGATGGCTTCGTCCAATTGATGGATGCCTGAGCGCGTAACTGTCGCTCCGGCCTTGAGCGCGACTTCAGCCACGTCTGGCTTCTTCGCCACCGTCAGTGCGGTATTCCCGAGCGCGCTCCGCATAAGCCCTGGCGCGAGCGCGGCCGTCGCGCTGATCGCTTGCCCTGCGCCCTGCAATGCGCCTTGCTTGACCGCTTCAATGGCTGGCCCTTCTAATGCCTCCATCACGGTCGGCGGCGCTTGCGCCTTGCCACGCATGACGTTGATTTTCTGTTTGAGCGCTTCGCCGAGCATCCCGCCGGCACCGGCTCCAAGAATGGCACCGGGGCCAGTCTCGGAACTCATGACGGCACCGAGTCCACCGCCGATCGTCGGCAACCAATTAACTGCACGATCCGCCCAAGATGATGACCGGACATCAGGCGTTGCTGCCTTCGGCGACACTTCGGCGAGCGCCGAGGCAAACGAGTCGTCAGCCTTTGGCTTCTGGACTTCCTTCAACGTGTCGGCGAAGGATTGCTCGCTCATTTGATGATGAAACCTTCAGCTTCAGCCTTTTCCTTCGCCTGCTGATAGGTCCATCCCTTTTTCGCTGCGACAGCTTTCACATCATCGATACTGATCGTCTTCGAGACTGCGCTAGTCGCGCCTGATGGCGGCAGCTTGGCTTCGTCCTTAAGTTGATACCGCTGCGTGGTGCGGTCGAATCCAGCGGAATACTTGTCGTAAGCCGATTTCTCGAGGATGCCGGCCAAATCGATCAGATCCTGCTGTAACTTCGGAGAGAGTTTCTGCCCGCTCTTGAGGCCGCCGATCTGCCCCTTTAGGCGCTCCAACAGACTGCCCGCGCCAGAGACGTTCTCAAGCTCTGTCGAGTTGATGCGCTTGACCCCCTCCATCGTGGTCAGGCCTAAGGTCGCCAAGAGCGATTGAACACTCGCGGCTTCCATATTGCCACCACGCGCGGCATTGACCACAGAGCGCAAGGTATCGGCCTTCTCTCGAGCGTCGAGATACGGCTGCTCGATCTTGTCTGTCAATTCCTTGCGTCCCGCCTGCGATTCGACGAAGCCCTGCGCGCGTCCCTGCTGAGCGATCTGGGCACTGATGGCGGCGGCTTGACGAATAGCCGCAGCGCTCGCCGTGGTATCCACGCTCAGTGTCTTTTGCTTTTCATAGCCTTTCGCCCATGCCAGATCATCTGCCGTGACTGGCTTGCGCTGCAGGAGTGACGCTTGGATATTGCGATATCGCTGATCGTCCTGTTCCGCCGTGCCCTTTTCTTTATTGGCGATTTCGTTGAGAGCGTTAAGCCGCGCCTGTTCTGCGAGAGACAGTCCCTGCAGATTACTTTTCGCCGTCAGGGTCGCGCGTTCGTCTTTTAGTTGCGCGTCAGTCGGTGGCTTCGGCGTCCCACGCAGCATGATACCGCCAGCGATGGACCCGACCGATCCGCCTTCTGGGATTTCGCGGACTTTCGTCAGTTCCGCCTGACGTGCTTGGAAGCGCGGCGAGAACTGCCGGTATTCATCGCGCAGATTTTGCCACGAGCCATCGTCCGTCGCTGCCGCGAGCTGGTGCGCAGTCCGTTCGTCAATGAGGCCATGTGCCGCCGCGAGGCCGAGCCCCGCCGTGAATTTCTGCGGCGTGTCGGAACTATCGGCTAAATCACCAATAGCCTGCAAGTGCGCGATCTGGGTCTTGCGCTGGAGCTCCGACAGTTTCTCGAGGTTCTCCGAATTGGTCGCGGCACTCTTGAGCCAGGCTTCGGCTAAGTCTGGAAAGCCACGCCGCGAGACTTCATTCGCGATGGCTTCATAGTCCAGTGGCTTCGACTTCTGCTGTCCCAATGCGGCCATGAAATCGGATGGCGACATCGGATGCCCTTGTGGAGCCGCAGCGATCGCCTCCGGCGGCACTGTCGCGCCGGCCGACTGAGGCTTGAGCATCATTCCGGCATCGCTCGAGCCGCCACCGCCAGGCGGCGTCAGTGGCATACCAGCATCATCGAGCGCGGGCGGCTGTCCGGTCGGCGAAAATCCGCCGATACGTTCATCCATTGCGCGCGGTCCTGCCGTGAACCGCTTGATCGCATCGGCCAAGACGAGACGCCCTGCTTGTTGGCGCTTCAGTTCGTCGAGCTTGAACTGGTTGATCTGGCGTTCCTGCTCTGCCGTCTTCGCCTTCTGCATCCCCTCATAGGCCTGCAGCGGCAGTTGTCCCAGATTGGAGATCAATTGGCTCCAAATCTGACCGGACTGCAACTGCTGTGCGGCGCGGATGCGTCCCTGCTCCCCGATGACTCGAGCGATGGCGTCAACGTAGGCTGAAGAATCCATGATGGCTCACTGGACGCTCTGCTGCCCCAGCTTCGACAAGTTGAACAGATCATTGACGCGGTTTTCGTAGGTCTGGGAGGCCAGCCCTTCGGCATACTGCATGAGCGCTTTCAGGGTGCCGCCCGTGAGTCCCGTGCCCTTCGCGAACGCGCTCCGCTCGACGCCCTGCAAGCCTTGCTGTAATGCGAACTGGTAGCCAGGCGTGTTGGCGAGGTCGGTCATCTGCGTCGATTGCCCGCCGGCCGTCGGACCTCCGCCCCCGCCAGCGCCAGGGCCACCGCCGCCGACATCCTCTTTCCACCAGTCGCCCATATTGCCGCGGGGCACCCATTTCGCGGGCCCGCCCCAATCGCCGAGGTCGACCGTGGTCCCATCGGGCAACCAGAGCCGCGGGCGCAAGTCGCCGCGCTTCTCGTTTTGGACGTGAATCCCCATTGCCTGCAACTGCGGCAACAGTTGCTTGAGAAGGTCCGGCGTCAGATTCTGATTGCCGAACAGGGCCAGAACAGATTGCTGATCAACAGCCATTGTATGCGCCTCACAACTGGTAACGAGTCTTCTCGACTTGCGTGTTGTAGTCCGATGGACTGGCCGGCGGCGCTTGAAACGGTGCGCCGCTGGGATTCGCTACCTGCAACAACGCACCGAGCGGAGCCATGTTCGGCGCGAGCTGGAAATTGTTCCCGACCGTCTGCCCGAATTGCGGGCCAGTCGGCGGTGCAGCCGGCGGCGGAGTCGGTATCCACGACTGCTGTTGCGTCGGCGGCATCTGCTGCTGCGATTGCTGATGCTTGACCATCGCGGCAGCTAAGGCGGCTAAGGCTGGCATGTGCGTTAACCTCCAGACGATCCCTGCCCGCCACCAGGCCCAGCGTAAGAGCCCGATATGCCGAGGCCGAGCAGTGCACGCAGCGGTCCCAGTGCATCAGCGCCGGCTTGCTGATACGGCGCAAGCAGGCTCTGATTTTGCGCGAGATGCTGCTTGAGGAAGTCGAGCTCCTGCTGTGACGATTGTGACTGCGTATCGGCGGCGTGTTCCGACGCACCCGCGGCTTTCTTCGCCGCATAATACTGCGCGAGCGCGCTGACGCCGGCGACCGCAAGCGGGACTACTGCGGGCATGATTCCTCCATCGGCCAGAAGTATTGAATATAGGGCAACCGTTCGGCGTGCAACCCGTCCAGAATGCTCTGCACGCGCGCATCGTCTGGCCGTGCGCCAGTCATGACGCCTTTCATGCCGAGCATCCGTAAATGCTTCCGCATTGCAGACAGCAGTCGGCGCGCGACCCCAGTCGTGCCGCGCTTATCCTCACGAATCCAGACACCCTCTGCATGCAGCAAGGTCACGAGCCCCCAGCAGCCGACGATCTGATCGCCATCTTCTACGACCAATACGCTCAGCACGGCATCGGGATTCTGGTTGACAAACGGCCAGAGTTCGGTGCCTTCGAGCTTTGCCCATTCGACGCGTGGGAGTTCTCGAGTGGTCATCCGAGTAATACCGCGCGCAATCCTGACTGCACGCCAGTGCTGCCGTCATCGCCGACGAATATGCACGTCCCGTCTCCACCAGTCTCAAGCCATGCAACATAGTGATAGCCCAATCCAGGCGTGCCATCGTAACTGCTCGAAATCGTCATATGCACACCACTCGACAGCGCATTATAGGCTTCCCCGACAAGTCCAGAATATGTCGTGCTACTATCAATGCCTATACCTGCGCGGGCATCATTGTTGTTGCTATTGGCGAGTTTGACACTTGCCACTAAAGACGCCGACAGCATCGTCGCGGCTGCGCCAACCACATATTCTACGCAATTGGATGGCGCGGTCGCGTTATCAGCTACGCGAGTTGTGTTGACTGTATAGGACCACGTATTCGTCGTGTCGATGACCCGCAACCATCGCGGTAGTTGCTGATAGGCATTCCAGACAAACCGCTGTCCTCCCACTTGCGTGGTCGAGCCTCCGCCGCTATCAGCCGTCACATTCGAGCCTGATGCGCGAATCGTTCCGACCCAGCGATAGGCTGCCGTTCCGCTTTTGATGATCAATCCAGATTGCACGCCGAGCGCATCGGCTCGTGCGGTATCCGTAGTCCACGCCGCTGAGAGCACTAGCTGAGGCGTGCCACTGTTGTAATCAACGAATACATCATAATTCTTCCCGCTCGTGACGGTCAGACCGAGCGATAACTGCGTGAAGGGCACGACGACGACGGCAGAGCCGTTATAGAGAGCGATCTGCCCATTCGTGATGGCATTGGCTCCAATAGCCGGCGTGAAATAAATCGTTCCCTGCGCCGTGCGATCGGCAGTGCTGAGAGGCACGCCTGATTCTGTCGTGAGTCGTCCCTGACAAATGTCTGACCAAGGCACAACATAATCAGTGCCGGCGGTCGCCGCCGCGAGCGTCCCAGATGTGGACTTGACAATGGTAGCAGTCAAGCTCGAGACGGTAACATCGGCACTACCATTGCCGATGATAGTCTTGCCGCTGGTCAGCGTGCCGGTATTGGTGACAGTCCCGATACTGCTGCTCGAAATCTGATGCCATCCCGTAGTATAGACATAGGCATTATTGGTGTCGGTTTCATACCAGATGTAGAGCTGATTGACACCAGCCGCCGGTGATGGCGTGAACGCCAACCTCTGTGTATTCGTCCCATAATGGAAGATGACTGGAAGCGCGGTATCACTCATGGCGTGTAGACCACATAGACGAAGTTTCCGGCACCGTCATCGACAGGCGTGGGTGGATTCGCGCCATTGCTCAGCACGACATAATCGTTGCCGCTGGCCGTCGCCGCCGCCCAAGTGCCATCTCCGCGCCAGAATGTTGAACTTGATGCACTCGTGCCGGAATCGAGATGTGATACTGCGAGATTCCCCGTCACGTCGTTGGCAAGGTCTACCGCGCTAAAGGACGGATCGCCGCTGGCATTCCCATGAAGCACCGTTGTCGTCGTGCCGAGTGATCCCAGCGCCGATACATCGACACCGCCATTGCCTTTGATAAGCGCATGGTTCGTCAGCGCGCCAGTATTCGTGACAGTGCCGGAGCCACCGCCAGTTGCCGCAATGGTTATGGAGCCGGCCCCGTTCGTGACCGTGATATTGCTACCTGCTGTAATCGTCGCCAGATTGACTGAACCATCAGACGTTTTGCCGATCGGGATCTGCCCATCTGTGGCTGCTATGACTTTGATGTCTGCGGTGCCATTGCCAACGACGAGCTCATTCGCGGTGAGATTGCCGGTATGCGTGACCGTCCCACCGCTCCCGCTCGCGGCGAGTGTGGTGCCTGTCATGGTCAAGCCGGAACCAAGTGTGATTTCTTGCGGATCACCGGCCCCGGCCGCGCTCCCGCGTCCGAGCAACCGTGATGCCGCTGAAATGTCCTGCATCTTGGCGTAAGTGACGGCGTTGTTGCTGATCGTCGCGACCTGCGAGCCCGTCCCAGGTCCGGCCGTGACATCGCCCGTGAGCTGATTAATCCCAACCTGCGAGACGCCGCCTGCGCCTTCCGCTGGCACGGCCGTCTGGAGCCCTTGCAGGAACATCCACCAGTCATAGCTAAACGAGCCATTACTGTTGAGGACGCTGCCCTGCTGCGGCGGAATCCCGAACTTGGTCAGGTCAGTCGGCATATCTTAGGATGTGCCTGGAGTATCTGTAGCGTAACACGCCAAGAGCCCAATAAATACGGGCGAACTCGTGGTCAATCGACACGTCCCTATCCGATACTTTCCAAGCCTATTCGTAAATTGACGTTTGCCGAACTCGCCAGCCGCGCCAATCGACAGTGTCACGGGTGCGCTAAACGTCTCCCCGCCATCACGCGATATTTCGATGGTAAAGGTCGGGTTGGGGTCGTCACTGTTCCCTGTGCCTGACTTGATCAGGAATTCAAGCCGCTCAAGGAATGTCTGCAGATTATCATGCGGCGGAAGCACGAAGCTGCGCTCGCGCCTGAGCGGAAAATTCGTGCTGGCCGCATTCGTCACCGTCACAGTGACGGTTTCATCGGCTCCCACTGTGATTGCGGTATGCGGGCTCCCGTTACTTGTGCCAATGATAGTCGAATAACCTGGCGCTGGCGTTTCTGTAACGTGATAGGTGCCAATCGCGATGTCGCTAAATGTCTGCGCGTCACCATTGGCGAGTTGAAACGTGGCCGGATCTAAGCTAGGACCGGCCTGCAAGTCGAATAAGGTCGCCGATGCGGGAAATGTCACTTTCGTGACAATCAACGTCGCCCCACCAAAGCAGACATATTCGGGCGAAGACGCCGTCTCCCAGCACAATGCCAGATTCTCGACCCACGCGCACCACGTGCCAGACGTAATGGGATCGGTGAGTGTGCTACTGATCGACGTCGTGGAATATGTGATCGGCAGATCGATGCCGACGTTCGGGAAATACTCCGTCCCATCCGGTCCTTTGAGTTTAATGAATGGTGGCCGGAATCCCGTCGGATCGGTCCCAGGCGGATAGTCGTAGCCACGAAAGTGCGTGCCTGTAATCGTGAATGAATGTCCACCAGGTGCTGCGAGTGTAAGCCCTGCGACTACGGCCAGTGGCGTGTCCGAATTCAGTTGCTCGAAATCAGAACAGACGCTCCACGTGGTTGAGGCGTGGCTACTATCGATCTCTATTGTATCGACCGCCTGATTGAGCGTCGACGATTTGCCCAAGCCCGTGAGCGTTACGGCGGTCCAGTTCGTGCCACATGCACCATCGGGCCATTTATTCGTGCCTGACGCATTATCCGTGGCCGTATAGGTATGCGTCCAGACCGTCGCATTGTTTACATCACACGCCACGTCCACAGAGGTCGTGGAGTTGAGCGACATGCGCCACTGCAGCGCGAACGGCGTGCCATCTACTGGAAACACGCCCGTTGCGCTTGGTGACAGCGTCGGCGAAAGGACATCATTGGTTCTGATCGTGAACTGACCGTTGCCGCGCAAGCCAAGGATAAACACAAAGCCAGGCGATGGCCCCGTCGGACACCAGAGCCACGTTTCCCATTCCAAGGAGGGCGAATCGGCCAGAAACGCCATTACGCCACGAAAGGCGATCGTCGTAGGATTGCTCGTAAACGCGTGCGTAGCTTGGGTAGCGGCGGCGTTACAGGTTACGAAGAATTTCCCTGACACCCAGTCCGTGCCGCTGATGCCGTTCCCGTAACCGCACCCGCCGATTTGTGCGGCCATCGTTGGATCGCCGCTCCCGTTTAAAGTCCAGCCAGCCGGCAAGATCCAGCCACCGCCGCTGAAGGTTGAGCTATCGAAGTCGTCGGAAAACAGAACACTCATGTGACAATCTGCTCGTTGAACAAATCCAGCGATTGCAGATAGACGGCCCCAGAAAATCGATCCCCGACTAAATGCCGCCCGAATGCGGCCATGTGCGAGTTCACGACGTGGGCAATATAGTTGCCGCCACTATAGCGTGCCCGTTCGTGCCAGATGCCAGGCATCGTCAAATCCATACAGACGGTGGATGTGGCCGACGGGACGACGCAGTTATAAAATAGGTGCCCGTTCTCCTGATAGCTCCATCCGACTGCCTTCGATAAGTCGCCATCAGCCGCCAATCCGCCTTCTTGCAAGATGCGCGCGATAGAGTAACTGGAGACGGCTTTCGGGTTGAAGTCATTCGCGACAACCACTTCACCTTGCCCATTCTCATTTTGCGACAGCCAAGCCAAGAGATTGCCCAGCCGCTGCACGCCGAATGGTGCCGCACTGCCGTGCTCGATGAAGGTGCCCTGCATCGGCTGAAACGGCGTCAATGGATCGCCGACATCGGCCCAGACTTCCGAGGTCTTGCTACCGAGCAGCCAGATGAGGCGATTGTTCCGGATCAGCGAGACGATGTTATCTGAGCCTTCTGACCGCTCGAAGAAATCCAACGCGTCCCAATCGGTGAAATCCTCGAGTGCTGAAATCTGGAAACGCCTGGAATCGGCCTTGGACACAATCCCATAGCCATCCATGAACGCGCCCATGCGGGCCGGCGACGGGAAATCCGGATCGGTGATCTGCGCGAAGGCATTACTCGAAAGCGTATGGACATAACCATTGCCGCCACTGATGATCATATTCTGATCACCAGCCGAGCCATTCGAGCAGATCGACGCGAAAAACTCATCTTGCGCGACGGTGCCGCGTGACGTGGAACTCGGCGGATTAAATATCTCGTAGTAACCAGCTCCAGCCACGGCAAAGGCGCGGCCGTCCTGCTCAAACATGCCACGTCCCGGCGAACCTCCGAGCACGACCCACGGCGCAAGTCCTGGCGTGCCTACCATCCAGAGCGGCACGCGCGCCATCCCTGGCGGCGTATTCTCCAAATAGAGATTGATCGTCCGCTCTGGGTCGGTGACGTTCGCTTGGAGCTTATTGCTCGGCCCGATGAAGGTCGTGACAGCAGCGCGCGGCATAAGACTAGGGACAGGTCAGGACGCCGCCGGTATTCGTGCCCCCAGGCAAGAGCGAGAGCACCCGCATTTGTTCTTGTTCGACGACGAGCACATAGCGGATGAAGACGCCTACGCCGCTCGCCAAGCGCACGACTAGATCATTGAGGCCGACGCCCTGCGCTAAGGTCGTGGTGGTCACGCATCATTTCCCAATGACGGTCCAGTTCGTGCCGTTATACCAGCCGACGACTGGACTGCCTGGCGATGCCGCGCCGATCGTCGCGCCCCACGTCACAGTATTGGAGTTCGTAATACGCGTGACCATCCCCGCGACTGGTGACGCTGGCAGACTGCCGAAGGCGATTCCCGGCAACTCCATCACGTCGCCGAAACTCACATATCCAGCACCCGTCTTGATGGCGTAGTTCGTGCCCCCGCCGAGGACATCTAGGACTTTTACGCCATACGCCGTCGTGACGGTGCCAGCCGCAACATTGGCATACGCCTGAACTGCAACGATCTGGGTCGCGTCTCCATGCGCCGTGGCCTGCGCCGCAATAGCCCACGCCGTGCCCATTGCCGTGCCGCTCGCCGGAATATTCGCTGAACTCGACAGGGCCGAAAAATTCGTGTCGCCAGAGCCGTCGTTGGACTCCGCATACAAGCTGAGCAGCGGCGAGTAGTTTGCAAAGTCGCCGGTATGCGCCTCCATATGGAGCAGACCGTTGAGATTCGTGTTGTAGCCGGCCAAGAAGCCGTTATCCGCGCCATAGCCTGTCAGCGACAATGTTGGAACAGTCTTATCGTAGGTCAGTCCGGCATCGCCAATCATGACGCCGGAATCTTCGAAAATCACTTGACCGTTCGTAGCCCGCGTCAAATCGACAGACAACTGATTCGACCCATTGACCGTGACGGTGCTCCCATCGACCGAGACGGAGAGTTTATTGCCGGATGTGCCGTCGCCGGTTAAGGCTCCAGCCGTAGCGGTCTGAACGGTAACGGAGGTGCCAGGGAATTGGGAGGTCGCCATTGGCTAATTCCCCCACGCGAAGGCCGACACAGAGCCGCCACCCGTGATGTCAGCGCTGATCCGCACACGCACCGCCCAGAATGATCCCGTGAAGTGATAGGCGATCTGCGCGCCGCCCGTGAAACTGGAGGCCGCGACCGACTGCAACTGGCTCCACGTCCCGGCGTAGGTCGGGCCGTTCGGATCGTAATAGGCTTCCTCAATGATGACCGTGCCGCCGCTCGTCGTGCCGGTGCTTTGCAAGACGACGGTAAAGCGCGCGGTTTCCCCACGCGGCAGCGCAATCGCCGACGTTGTCGCCGCCGTCTGTGCGTCGAGCATCGTCTGCGGTTGGGTTGGACTGAGCGTAAACGACATGGTGATCCTTTAGCGGCTACTCGGCGTCACGAGTTGATCCGTGCGGACGTTATAAGCGCCACCACTCGTCGGCACGAGCGCATTATCCACGCCCAACAAGCCTGGCTGAATGTTCGGCCGACGCATCACGGCATAGGCATTCATCGCGAGCGCTGGCAATGTCTGCGGCACCGGATACGCATAGGCATTGCACAGGCGGAGTGCGAGGCCGTAGAGAAACGCTTCCTGATACCCAGGTGGCCCTTGGAGCGTGCTGCCGAGCGCGGCCGGCGTGCCGACGGGCAGCGGGTAGTACAGCGCGAGCTCCACGTTCTGATTGACCGTCGGCCAGAAAAACAGCGTGCCGTTTGGAAATGTCTCGTTGTAGTAGAACTGGGTCGGCAACGACGACGACAGCGACTTGATCGATAGGTTCATGTAGCTATCGTCATCCATCTGGCCGAGCGGCACTTCCACACCGGGATTGGTGCCAGGCACGACGTAATTGATGCCGATGAACCAGACAGGGCGCGTCGTCGTGATGTCGGCCCCCGACGCGCCGATCGTCACGGTGTTCGTGCTACTCAGGAGCGTATAGGTCGTGCGCTGCGTGACGTGGATCGACGGCAGATCTGCGCCCCACGCATCGATCATGCCCTGCAAGCGATTGAGTCCCGTCGCGCGGTCATTGGACGACGGCGTTTCGCCGACCTGATACACCCCGATTTCAAGGAGTGCCTGGTCGATGAAATCCTGCGCCGTCGTCGCCATTGACTAGGCCGTCTTCTTCTTGCTGGAGACTTCCGCCTCTGTTCGCATCTTTGCCGCCAACAGCACCGTCTCGAGGTCATTGCCAGCCAGCGCCGCGAGCTGATCCTGAATGCGCTTCAGTTTCAGATCTTTGGCATTGTTGATGATGACTTCGCGCTCAGCGACGGGCAGGGTGTCAAGCGCGGCCTGCGCGTCACGAAGCGGATCGGCAGCTTCCAGATGCACCGGGATGGCCGTGTATTCGTCGGTGCTATAGAGCGCCAGATCCTTCGCATTGCGCGCGCAGACTTCGACGCCGGTCGCTTTGTGCCAGCGGAGCGTCGGGAACTGACCGCGCACATACGGCGCGGCGTCCCGCGGCGCTTCAGCGCTCGGCAGAAAGAGTGGACGTGGATCGGTCGCACTCGGCAAGAGTCGCAGATCGTGCAACTGGCGATCGCGGATCGGGCTGCGTCCCGTATTCGTCGGTAGCGTGATCTTGCCGTCGGCGACGGCTTGCTGAATCGCCGCGAGCAGATCCGGTGTCAACTCCATGTGCGTCGTATCCTTTCGTCGTTAGGTGCCGCTCGCAATCCACGCGACGTTCTGCGTCCCGGTCGCAGCCGTGCCATCCTGCAACCAGCCATAGATCGGCACGGTGCCGGCGCTGATCGTGCCATAGGTGATCGTGATGACGTTGTTGCCGGTCGTGGCGTTGACGGTGGCGGCGAATCCCGTGATGGTTGTCAGGCCAGTCGTCACGCTGGTTGGATTCGAGCCATCTAAGGCCGTGATGCCGCCGGCGAACTTCACGCCGCCCATGCTGACCACCGTCAGTGCGCCCGTGTTCGCGAGCGTGGCATCGCCAGAGACGGCCACATCGGCCGCGACGTTGGAGCCATTCCCGACGAGGATGTGCGCGCTCGTCAGCGTGCCGCCGGCCGTGGATGCCGACAGCGAACTGAAGTTGTCATTGACTTGCTTGCGAATGGTGGCGTCGAATGCGCCCTCATTCGTGATCGTCGTAATCGTCATCGCTCACCCTCCAGCCGCGACAGCGTCGAGCTGCGCGACCTGATCCCAGTTGTCCCACGCATCCGACTCGAGACGCGCGAAGTAGCGACGATACGCCTCGACGCCCGCCGCCCAGCCATACAAGCGTTGCGCGCGGCTTCGCACATAACGGCGATCGACCGCATCGCAGCGTCGAATCGCGTCTGCGAACTCCTGCGCGCTCTTACAGAGGAAGCCCGTCTTCCCATCCTCGACGTATTCGGTGAAGCCGCCCCACGGGGTCGCAATCACGGGTGTCCCGCACAATTGCGCTTCCGTCGCGACACATGCGGACGGCTCGATGTAG
>Ga0126369_10002007_pt1 | contig 14378 bp, 9 predicted proteins | sample PanSoiMetaPlot_1_FD_109646 | JGI IMG/M metagenome (GOLD analysis project Ga0126369, IMG submission 109646) | Tropical forest soil microbial communities from Panama - MetaG Plot_1 | ecosystem: Environmental > Terrestrial > Soil > Tropical forest > Bulk soil | place: Panama | collected 2016-02-17 | reverse complement strand
GCTCGGTCGCGCGGGGTATGCCGGCCACCTTCCCTCTCGATCGCGTGATCGCGGGCTGGACGGAAGGCCTGCAGCTGATGGTCGTCGGCGAGAAGCGCCGGTTCTGGATCCCCGCCAACCTCGCCTACGGCGATGGCGGCGGCGGCGGCCGCCCCTCCGGTCAGCTGGTCTTCGACGTCGAGCTGCTCGGGTTCACCCCGGCGCCAAAGCCGCCCGAGACGCCCGCCGACGTGGCCGCCCCGCCCAAGAACGCGAAGAAGACGAAGTCGGGGATCGCTTACCGCGTGCTGAAGAAGGGGACCGGGAAGGAGCACCCGAAGCCGGAGAGCATGGTGGAGGTCCATTACTCGGGCTGGACCACCGACGGCAAGATGTTCGACAGCTCGGTCATGCGCGGTATGCCCGCGACGTTCCCGCTCAACGGCGTGATCGCCGGGTGGACGGAGGGCGTCCAGCTGATGGTGGTCGGCGAGAAGACCCGCTTCTGGATCCCCGGCAACCTGGCCTACGACAACTCGCCGCGGCCGGGCGCGCCCAAGGGGATGCTGGTCTTCGACATCGAGCTCCTGTCGATCAAGTAGCCGGTCGATCGCGATGGCCGGCCGGCGGCGATTCGTCCTCGCGCTCGCCGCCGCCGCCAGCCTGACCTGCGGCACCAGCAGCCCGCCGCCGCCCGCGCACGCATTTCCGGTCCAGGAGTTCACGCTGCCGAGCGGGCTCCGGGTCGTCGTCGAGCAGGACGACGTCTCGACGATCGCCGGCGTCGTCGTGATCGTCGACGTCGGCGCGGTCGACGATCCGGCGGGCAAGGTCGGCATGGCGCACGTGCTGGAACACCTGGTGTTCCGCGTGCCCGACGAGAGCGGCGTCTCCGTCTGGAGGCGCCTCCACAAGCTGGGCGCGGCGTCGTTCAACGCGCACACCGCCATGGAGCGCACCACCTATCACGCGTTCGGCCCGCGCCAGACGCTGGACGAGCTGGCCGCGACGCTGCTCGGCCGCCTGGCGGATCCCTTGCGCGGCGCCCGTGATGTTCACGTCGCCAAGGAGGTCTCGATCACCGCCGAGGAGCAGCGGCGCCGCGAAGGCGCCTCCGGCTGGGAGCACCTCGTGCCATCGTTGCTGCCCGCGGGGGATCCGGTCGGGCAGACCTGGCGCGCGATCCGGCGCTCGGACCCGCTGTCGCTCGCCGACGTGCAGGCCTTTGCGGCTCGCACCTACCGTCCGGAACGGATGACCGTCGTGATCTCCGGACCGGTGCCAGCCGGCTGGGAGAAGACGTTCATCGCCTCGTTGCCGGCGTCGCTGCGCGGCGAGGAATCGGCGCGCCGCGCCCCCGTTCGGAGGCCGCCGGCGGCGTTCGGCGAGCCGCCACCCGGCGATGCCGCGCTGCCGCCCCACGTCGCCAAGGTGAACTATCCAGAGCTCTGGATCGGCTGGCGCGTGCCGCCGTCCGTCGGGATCGCGGGCGACAAGCTGGCCGTGGTCACGCACGTCATCCAGTCGGTGCTGTCGAAGCGACTGGACGTCGACGGGACCAACGACGTCCTCGACGTCAGCGGCCTCTACCTGACCGGCAGCCTGTCGAGCGTCGTCGGGTGCCGCTTCCGGCTGCGCGCCGCCGCCGACGCTGCGCGCATCGACAAGGAAGCGACCGCGGCGCTGGAGGCGCTGGCCGATCCGACGATGGTCGCGATCAAGGGCCGGCTGCGCTGGAGTAACCAGTACGCGCTGCAGGCGGCGACGCTGAGGACCGCGCTCGGGATGGAAGGGATCCAGGGCCGGGCGATGGTCCGCGCGGATCTCGTGCACTCGGGATCCAGCGCGCTGATCTCGAACGTGCTGGGCACGCTCGAAAAGATGACGACCGACGAGATCACCGACTTCGCCGCCCGCTACCTGAAACCGAGCGCGGCGCGCTCGGTGCTGATCGTGCCCGAGGCGATGCCCGCGGGCCGCGCGGGCGGCGCGATCGCCGGCCGGACGGATTCCGCCGCGCGCCCCGGGGCCGAGGCGGATGACGACCTGGAACGTTACGACGAAGACGACGTCGATCGGCCCGACGACGCGAAGCTGGCCGAGATCACGCAGGCGCCCGGTGCGCGCGCCGCCCTGGTCCGGACGCTGCCGAACGGCTTGACGGTCATCGCGCTGCGCCGGCCGGGGCTGCCGTTCGCGTCGATGCTGCTCGGGTTCCACGCCGACCCGCAGCCGGGCGACGCCCCCGGCGCCCGCGTGGCGTTCGCGCGCGTGCTGCGCTGGGACCTCTCCAGCGCGCCGATCGAGCTGGGCCTCCTGCGATCGACGGGATACTACGCGGACCAGACGGTCGAGTCCCTCAGCATGTTCTCGGCGGACGTCGGCAAGGCCTTCGATTTTCTATCGGAGGAGGCGGACTCGTTGCACGTCTTCTGGCCGCATCCGGCGTTCGAGCGCTGGGTGACCGGCAACGGCGTCTGGGAGGCGACCCCCGAGGGTCGCGCCGCGCACGGGTTCCGCACGGCGCTGTTCGGCAACCATCCGTACCACCTCATGCCCGGCACACCCGTGGTCCGGAAGGTGACGGAGGCCGAGGTCCAGTCCTGGTTCGACCGCGTCCGGCGGCCCGCCAACGGCGCGCTGGTCGTGGTCGGCGAGATCGACGCCGAGGGGATCATCCGCGACGCGGGGCGCGCGCTGTCCGGCTGGAAGGGCGATGCCGCCGCGCCGCCCCCGCCGCCCGCGCCGCCGCCGCCCCGCGCCGCCACGCCGGCGTCGCTTCCCGCGCTGGTTCGCACCCGGGACCCGCGCCGAAAATCCGCCGACGTGCGCTTCGGCTGCTTCTTGCCCCCGGTGTGCGCGCGCCGCGACGCCGTCGTGAATTCCGTCCTGAGCGATCTGCTGGAGCAGCGCCTGTTCCAGCGCCTGCGCTGGGATCTCGGCGTCACCTACTCCGCCGACGTCGATTCCGACAGCCTTCGCGGCGGGACGGCCTGGTTCACCGGCCGCGTCGACATCGACGCCCAGGCGCTGCCGCGCGCCCTCGACCTGCTGCACGCCTGGCTGGACGCAGGCCGCCCGTCGCCGATCGAGCCGGAGACCTTCGAAGAGATACGCTGGGACAAGGCGCGGCGCAGCGGGATGATGAACGTGACGGGTGAAGAGATGGCGCGCTCGCTGTTTTACGCGTGGAACATGGGCTGGCAGCCCGCGGTGCTGGACGACTACCCGCACGACCTGGCGGGCGTCACGCTGGCGGACGTGACGTCGGCGCTGGACGTCTGCCGGCGGAGCGCGGTGATCTCCGTGCTCGCGCCGGACCAGGACTGACGGACGCTACTCGAAGCGCGCGACGACGACGTCCGGAATGCCGCCCGTCGTCGATTCCCAGGCGGCGAGCGCGCGCCCTTTGCCGTCGGTCGCGAGGTCGGGATTCTGTGACGTGTAATTGGTGCGGACGGTGTCGATCGGGCTCGCCGCGCCCCAGCCGCCGCCCGCCGTCGTGAAGGTGTTCGACCAGATCCGGCCCGCCTGCGTCCAGACGTCGACGACCGTGCCGGGGCCAGCGACCACGATGCGCGGCGCGGCGGCCGGCGGCGTCGAGCCCGTGGTCTGCGGTCCGTTCGCGTCGGCGACCACGCCGCGCCCCAGCTGAAAGTGCAGCGCGCAGATGTCGCGCGCGGCGCCGGCGTCGGCGCCGAGCGCCAGCTCCCAGACGATCGCGCCCTCGCCCGTCGGCGACAGCGCGAGATTGGGGTTGAACGCGCCTTGGGCGCCCATGTCGACCGTCGTCGGGTTGGCGGCCCACTGCGCGGTCGAATCGTAGGTGCGGTAGGTGATCCGCGACGTCCCGCCCGACGTGACCGTCCAGACCGCGATCGCGCGGCCGAGATCATCGATGGCGACGAGCGGGCAGCCGAGCATCTCCGGATCGCCGGTGCCGATCGTCATCGGGTCCGGCGTCGGCACCGCGTTCGTCAAAAGGCGCGCCGTCACCAACCACGACCCCGACGACGGCTTTTCGATCCAGGCCGCCATGCTGTCGCCGCGCAGGTTCGAGGAGACCGACGGACAGGCGACCAGGTTGCCCGGGAAACTGATGGAGCCGCCGGGGCCTGACGTGCTGACGCTGACGAAATCGCGCTCCTGGATGTAGCCGTTGATGCCGTAGACCCAGGCGCCCCGATCGCTCGCATCGTTCATGCCGAGCGACACCATCGGATCGACGTACCCACCGCCGGAGGAGGTGATGGGCGTCGACCATCCGTCGCCTTGCGAGGGAGGGACAGCCAGCCGGTCGTTGAACGCCGCGTCTTGCTCGAAGTTGCCGCCCTGCTTCCACGTCACGATGGCGACGCCGTGCGCGTTCATCGCGAGAACGGGGGTCGAGGCGTCCGTCCACATGCCGCCGAACTGTTCCTGCAGGCGGGTGGCGTCACTCCATGTGCCGCCGTCCTTGTAAACCCGTCCGTACACCTCCCAGGAGGCGCCGAGCGTCAACCAGACCAGCGCGGCGGTCGATCCGCCCATCGCCACGCGCGGCGTCTTGCCGCTGTCGATCATCGTGGACGCCTGCCACATCTGGTTGCCGGCACCGCCGCTGCCCGTCGCACCGCCGGCGCCCGCTGACCCGCCCGCGCCGCCCGTCCCGCCCACGCCGGTAGCGCCACCCGTCCCGCCCGCGCCGCCCGCTCCGCCCTTGCTGACCGCGCCGCCTATCCCCGCCGCTCCCGACGTGCCCGCCGCGCCCGCGCCGCCCCGCCCCGCCCCGTTTCCACCGTTCGCGCCGCCCGTCCCGGGCGCGCCGCTCCCCGCGCTACCGCCGCCGTTGCCCCCCATCTGGGGCGCTGGCGGGAGAGTCAGCGAGCACGACAGCGAAACGAAGGCCAGCAGGGTGAGCGAGGGACGGGGCAACATCGAATAGGCATCTACTCTAAGCCGGCCCCGCTGTATTGATTCAACATGTTCGTGCAGGCCGCCTTCCCCTGGGGGCTGCGGGCAATCTGGCGGACGGACTCGACCTGAGCCTTGCAGACCTGGACGCGATTGTCCGGCGGCCCCTGGTAGCGCTTGCAGACCAGGCGCGCGTACCGCTTGCAGTCGTCGGGGACCCCGGCCAGCTCGGAGATCATGGTGTCGATCTGCTTGTCCGCCTGCTTCTGCTGCTCGGGGTTCGCCTTCGCGGCGGGCGGCGCGTAGACGGCAGCGACCGGGCCGGTCGGCGCGGCGGGCGACATGGCGGCCGGCGGCGCCGCGAACGCCGTGGCCGGGCTCTCCGCGACGGCGGCGTCCACGAACGTCGCCGGGACGTCCTTGAGCAGCTTCGCGACGTCCGTCTCGTCCCGCACCGAGATCGGCATGATGATCTGCGTCGTCGACTTGTAGAGGATCCCGCCCTCGGGATCGATCAGGAACACGCCCAGGTCGGCGTACGGCGCCTCCTTGCAGGTCTGGGTGCCGTAGTCGATCGTCGCGACGGTGGCGCCCGTCGAGTCGCGAACGTGCGCCTGGTCCTCGGTGCAGTTCGTCCGCGAGCGCACGACCGGGATCAGGACCGACTTGGCCTTGTTGGCCTCGGCGATCTCCTTGACGAGGTTGTGCAGCTCCTCGTCGGTCTTCCAGTCGGTTCCGAACACGAGGTCCTTGTAGAACTTCTTCGACGTCGCGAGCTGCCCGCAGACGATCGTCCACGCGGGCGCGGGCAACGCGACCGGCGTCTTGTGGACGTGCGAATACATCATCCCCTTGAGGCGGCTCGTCGCCAGCGAGCCCGCCCCGGACGGAGCGGCGCTCGACAGGCAGGGGATCACCTCGGTCGTCACGGTCGGCGCCGGGGCCTTGTCGTCCTTGAAGTTGGGATTCCTGAACGCGCCCGCGACCTGGATCGTCGTGCAGGCAACGGACGAGGTGAAGGTGAAGGCGATGGGGATGAGCGTGCGGATGAGCGGCATCGAACTGACCTCCGATTGACGTTGCGACGTCTGCGAGTTGCGCTTGTCGCGCCCGGCTTTCAGCAACCGCCATGCCACGGCGGAGGCACGAAAAGATCGGGCCGGACGCGCCGGCAGCGGCCCCGCGTCGCTGTCCGGACAGCCCCAGCGCCTGTCCGGACAGGGCGTCTCAGAAGCGGCCGCCGATGGCGACGCCGATCGGCGCGTCGCGCGCGGTCGGCGCGATGATCACCAGCGTGACGCCGGCGGCCACGAGGACACCGCCCGTGATCGCCGCGATGCGCGAATAGGTCACTGCGTCCTGCGCGTCCTTCCAGTACGTCGCGCCCTGCCCCATGCAGCTGGTTGCGTTGCAGCCGGCGTCGATCGCTTTCTGCCGGTCCGACTTCGCGAGCAGGTAGAGGATCCCGCCGGCGGAGAGCGCCGCCGCGCCGGTTGACGCCAGCGCGTACGCGAGGGGACGCGCGATGACGCGGCTGGTCCGGTCGCGCGGTGGCGGCGCCACATTCTGCTGGACGGCGGGCGGCGGCGGCACGACCGCGGCACGGGCCACGAATGCCGGCGGCGGCGCCGCGGGCGGCGATGGCGCGGGGGCCTTCTCGGGCGATGGCGGTACCGCAACCAGCGCCAGCGCCACCTCGACGACGGCGCCCTGCCCGACCTCCGGGACCTCCTTGCGAGTGACCAGGCCCTCACCTGTCGCAATCACGATGTGGGGACCGGGCTCGACCCGGATGCCCTGGGCGGCCGCCGCGACATCGATCGCCCTGCCGTCGAGGAGCAGCTCCGCCGTCTCTGGCGAGACGCGCACTTTGATCGTGCCGAGCTTCGCTTCGAGCTCCGCCATCCTCGTCTGGACTTTCGCGCGCCGGTCGGCCGGCACCATGTCGCCGCCCTCGGCCAGGTAGCGCTGGAACATCTCGATCGCCTGGACGTGTTGCCCGTTCTCCGCCCGCGCCACCGCGATGTTGTAGAGGGGCGTCGGGCTCGGCGACAGCTCGTACGCGCGCATGAACTCCTTGATCGCCTCGTCGTAGTGCTGGACCTTGGCCTTGGCGACGCCGGCCTCGAAGTGGCGGCGCGCTTCTGCCTTGTCCGCTTCCGACGGCGCGGCGATCGCCGGCGCGGCCGCCAGGCCGAGCGCCAGCACCAGCGCGACGATTCCCACCCGCTCACTCATAGGGATTCCGCGTATCGAATTCGCCGTCGCCGCCCGGCGGCTTCTTCTGGGCGTGTGGCCGGCGGTGATGCGGCGCCGGCCTCGACGGCGGAGCCGCCGGCGCGACGACCGCGGGCTCGGGTGAAGGCGCGACCACGGCGGGCGCTTTTGCAGCCGGCGTCGGCCCGGTCGCCGTGGGAGGCGCGGGCGGCGGCGCGAGCGGCGCTGGCGTGAGGCGCGCTGGTTGCGGCCGCGCCACGACGACAGCCACCGCGGCAATCGCCGCCACCGCCAGCGCGACGGCGAGGCCGGCCGCCCATCGGCGCGGCGGCTTGACGGGAGGCGCGGCCACCCGCGGCGCCTGCCCGGGCGCGGTCGCCGGCGTCGCGACGGTCGCCGCCAGCGCGGGCGAGATGGGCGCCTTCGCCGTCACGCTCGCGCGTGCCGGCACGGGCGCGACCTGCGTGCCCGCGAATCGTACGACCGCGTCGTGCAGCTCGGTCACGTTCGCGAACCGGTCGCCGCGATCGAAAGCCATCGCCCGCTCGACGACGGCGTCGAGCCCGGCCGGCAGATCGGCCCGCAGCGCGCGCAGCGGCACGATCGTCTGGGTCAGGATGTGAAACAGCACGGCGTTGTAGTTCGTCCCCGGGTGGGCCTTTGTCCCGGCGAGCAGCTCGTACAGGATCGCTCCCAGCGCATAGATGTCGGCGCGGTGATCGATGTCCGATTCGCCCTTCGCCTGCTCGGGCGGCATGTAGCACGCGGTCCCGAGCAGCTTGCCCGTCCCGGTGATCGCCGCGCCCGTCTCGTCCGCGTCCAGCAGCTTCGCGATCCCGAAGTCGAGCACCTTCACCAGGTCGCCGCCGTCGCTCCGTTGGGTCAGAAACAGATTCGCCGGCTTGAGATCGCGGTGGACGATGTCGCTGGCGTGCGCCGCCGCCAGCCCGCGGCAGGCCTGCGCCAGCAGCGACACGGCGCGCGCGACCGGCAGCGGACCCTCGCGCGCCACCAGCGCCGCCAGGTCCTGGCCCTCGAGGCGCTCCATCACCAGGAACGGAACGCCGTCGTCCGCGAATCCGAAGTCTGTGACCGCCGCGATGTGCTCGTTCTCCAGCGACGCCGCCGCCCGCGCCTCCCGCTGGAAGCGCGTCAGCATCGCCGCCTGCCGCGCGTACTGCGGATGCAACAGCTTCACCGCGCAGCGCCGGCCGATCAGCTTGTGGCGCGCCTCGTAGACGGCCCCCATCCCGCCCGCGCCCAGGAGGCGCTGCAGCTCGTAGCGCTCGCCGACCGTCTCACCCTCACGGCCGGCGCCTTCGCCGGCCACGACCGAACACGGCGCGTCGGGATCGTGGCCGCGCCGGCAGAGCGCGCAGGTGACGTGCGAGGGATCGGGCGGTGGCACCGCGCTCAGTCCTCGTCCTTGACCGGCCTGGCGGCCGCGCCCGCACGCAGCTCGCCCAGCTTGATGTCGGTGCGCTGGCCCATCAGACGGTAGGCCCGCTGCCGCGTCATCCCGGCGGCCTCTGCGGCGCGAACGACGTTGCCGTGCGCCGCGCGCAGCGCCTCTTTCAAGGCCGCCAGATCCTGCTCGTCGCGCGCCTGTCGATCTTCGGGGCTCCGCGGGCGCGGCGGTCGGGCGGCCGCGCGCGCCTCCGTCCCGTGCGCGGACGGCTCGGCCTCCGGGAACATCATCGTCTCGGGCAGGTCCGACCGCCGCACCTGTCCGTCGGGACGCATCACCTGCAGGCGCTTGACCAGCAGATCCAGCTCGCGCAGGTTGAACGGCCAGTCGTAGAGGCAGAGCCGTTCGATCGCGCGCGCCTCGACCTCGGGCGGCCGCCCGCCCGTCTGATCCTGCAGCAGGCGCAGAAACAGGAACGGGATCTCCTCGGTGCGCTCGCGCAGCGGCGGCAGGCGCAGCGTCACGCCGTTGAGGCGCGCGTACAGATCGGCGCGGAACCGCTTCTCCTTGACCGCCTGGGCCAGCGGCTCCTGGGCGGCGACCACGACGCGAACGTCGATCGGGACCGGCGTCGATTCGCCGAGCGGCACCACCTCGCGCTGCTCCAGCGCCCGCAGCAGCTTCGTCTGCACCGGCGGCGCCAGGTCGACGATCTCGTCGAGCATCAGCGTCCCGCCGTCGGCGGCGCGGAAGTAACCGGGGCTGGCGCGCTCGGCGCCCGTGAACGCGCCCTTGCGGTAGCCGAACAGCTCCGCCTCGGCGAGCGACTCCGGGATGGCCGCGCAGTTCACTGCCAGGAACGGACCGGTTCGGCCGCTCCAAGTCGCGATCGCGCGGCACAAACCTTCCTTGCCCGTGCCGGTCTCGCCCTCGACGATGACGGGCAGCAGGCTGGCGGCCGCGCGACGCGCCAGCTCAAGCGTCGGGCGGAGCGCCGGCCCGCCGTACAATCCGGGGGCGAAGGTCTCGTAGACGGGGCCGGGCCCGCCTTCGGTCATCGCCGCCAGGACGCCGATCCAGTCGCCGAAACGGAGCAGATCGCGGGGCGACAGCGGCCCGACCGACACGCGCTGCCCATTGACGAAGGTCCCGTTGCGGCTGCCGAGATCGCGCACGATCCAGAGCGGCCCTTCCCGCCGGATCTCGGCGTGGCGGCGCGACGTCTCGGCGCTGCTCATCACGACGTCGCAGTCGTCGCCGCGGCCCAGCACCAGCCCGCCCGGCGGAAGCGCCGTCAGCTGGCCGTCCAGCCCCGGGTAGAGCCAGCGGATCGCCAGGCGCTCGCGCGCCTCGACGTCCCGGGTCTCGTCCGACGGAACGGTGGTTTCGGGCGGCTTGGGCGCTGGCACGGTGAAGCCAGCAGATGTTAGCCGCCCGGGCCAGCCGGCGAAACCGGATATGTCGCGGCGACGGCCGGTCAGGGCTGGTCGGCGACGCGGCGCTCGCCCAGCGAGGCCAGCAGCTCGTCCAGCGCCTCCGAGCCCAGCGGCTTGATCCAGTGGTGATCGAAGCCCGCCTGCTCGGATTCACGGCGGTCCGCCTGTTTTCCGAATCCCGAGACCGCCACCAGCACCACGCCCGCGAGCTCGGGCATGCGCCGCAGCCGTCTGGCCACCTCGTGACCCGACATGTCCGGCAAGCCGATGTCGACGAACATGACATCCGGGCGAAGCACCGCGGCCTCGCGGACAGCCGCCTCGCCGGTCTCCGCCACGACGACCTCGTGACCGAGATCGAGCAGCCAGGCCGCCAGCGCCTCCGCGACGTCGTGATTGTCGTCGACGACCAGGATCTTGCGAGGCGTGTCCGCCGCGCTGGCCACCGGCGGGGGCGCCTCCGCGCGTGCCGGCTCCACGCGCTCGGGCGCTCCCTCCATCAGCGGCAGGCGAACCGTGAACGTGCTCCCGCGCCCGGATCCCTCGCTGGCGCCCACGACCGTGCCGCCGTGCATCTCGACGAAGCTGCGTACCAGCGTCAGACCGATCCCGAGCCCGCCCTGGGAACGGCCTTGCGCGGTTTCGGCCTGGGCGAACAGGCCGAACATGCCGGGCAGGAGATCCGACGGGATGCCGACGCCGTTGTCCGTGACCATGATGCGGAGCCAGCGGCGCTCCTGGTTCGGCGCGGGCGCCTCTTCCTCCGCCAGCAGGGAGATCTGGCCGCGTTCGGCCGTGAACTTGGCGGCGTTGTGAAGCAGGTTCGAGATCACCTGCGCCAGCCGTGTCATGTCGCCCCGCACCCAGAGCCGCGTGGCCGGCTGCGTGATCTTCAGGTCCTGCTTGCGTGATTCGATCATGGGGAGGACGGCCTCGACGGCCTGATTCAGAACCGTCTGGATCTCGACCGGCGCGAGATTCAGGCTGGCCTTGCCACGGGTGATGCGCGAGACGTCGAGCAGGTCATCGACGAGACGCGTGAGCTGGTCGACCTGCCGATCGATCAGCTCGCGCGCCCATTGAAGGCGGTCCGGCGTCGGCGTGCCCACGGTCAGCCGGGCGGCCGCGTACCGGATCGGCGCGATCGGGTTGCGCAGCTCGTGGGCGAGCATGGCCAGGAATTCGTCCTTGCGCCGCCCCTCGGTCAGCAACTGGTCGCGCAATTTCTGCTCGGTCAGGTCGGTGACGACCAGGCAGTACAGGTGATTGTCATCGTCCAGCCGGATTCGGTTCATCGCCGCCAGCACCGTAACGATCGTTCCGTCGGTCGCGTGCAGCTCCAGCTCACGGTGGCGCGCGCCGTTGGAGGTGTGCTCGTTCGACTCGCGCAGGACACCGAAGAAGTCGTCGACCTGGCCGGGCACGAAGCGAAAGATCTTCGTACCGATGATGGCCGCGCGTTCGCCCTTCGCGAGCTGGGCGAAGTGGCGGTTGCAGTAGACGATTAGACCGGAGGCGTCCAGCGCGACCGCGCCTTCCTTCATCTCCTCGATCATCGTGCGATAGAGGAGATCGGCGCCGCGCAGGCTGTAGATCTTCTCCTCCGCGGCTTCCGTGACGACGAACGCGTCGACCTCGCCTTGGCGGATGGCGCGGATGATCTCGTCGGCTTCGGCTCGGTCGCGATCGGGCATGGTCACGCCTTCCGCTCGGGTCGTCGCATTACGGGCTGGCCGGACGCAGGTCGAATCCGACCAGCATCCGTTCGGTGTTCGAGAGATCCCCGACGATCTTGCGCAGCGGCTCGGGCACTTTGCGTACCAGCGTCGGGATGGCGAGGATCTGGTCGGCGCGGGCCAGCTTCGGGTTCTCGAGCAGATCGATCACCTCGATCCGGTAACGCCCCGCCAGGTGGGCCTCGCAGAAGGCATTCAGGTTCCGGACGGCCGCCAGGCACTTGGCCGACTGGCCCGCCACGTAGAGGCGCAGGTTCCAGACGTCGTTGTGCCCGTTCGACTTTCCGGGTCGCTTCTTGACCGTGGCTTTCAAGTTCGTGCTCCTGTCCGGACGCCACCGCGCCCATTCGTGGCTTCTTTGCCGGCGTCGGCCTTCCGGCTGCGCGCCATGTCGTCTCGATCCTCCCTCCGCCGGGTCAGCCGATCGCGCTCGCCGGCCACCGCCCGCCGCCCGCCGTCCTCTTCACCTTCCAGCTCCGCGCGCAGGACCGCGATCTGCGCCTCCAGCGCCCGTCGCCGGCGATCCGACGCGCGTCGCTTCGAATCAGCGTCACGGACCCGGTCCTCCTCGGCGACCCGTTCGCGCGCCTCCTGCGAGATCCGCATCGATCCCGTCAGCACGCCCTGCTCGCCCACGTAGACGTCCAGCAGATCGATCCCCCGCGACGTCAGCAGGAATTCGCGGATCTGGTTCGAGTGCGCCATGCCGCGCGACTTGAGGACGTAGAGACCCCGGTTGCGCTCGCCGCCGATCTCGATGGCTCGGAGCATCAGCCAGCTGTCGATCAGCGACGAGATGCCGACCTCGGTCTCCTCCCGCTGATCGCCGCCCTTTGTCAGCGATGTCAGCACGGCGGTCATCTGTTCGGTCTTCAGGAAATCGATCAGGCGCATCAACATCGACGTCGCGTCCCGCATGACTCCCGCGTCGACCAGGTTACTGATCGGATCGACGACCACCATGCGCGGCTGAAACTCCTTGATCCGCCTGTGCATCAGCGCCAGGTGCGTCTCCAGCCCGCCCCCGCTCGGACGCGCGGCGACGAAACGCAAGATGCCCTTCTTGATCCAGGGACGCAGATCGATCCCGATCGATCCCATGTTGCGGACGATCTGGCTCTCGGACTCCTCGAAGGCGAAGTAGAGGCAACGCTCGCCGCGCGCGCAGGATTCCTTGGCGAGCTGCGCGGCGAGGCTGCTCTTGCCGGTCCCCGCGGTGCCGCTGACGAGAACGCTGCTGCCCCGGTAAAGTCCCGCTCCGCCCAGCATCGCGTCCAGGCGCGCGACGCCGGTCGAGACCCGCTCGTCGGACGCGACGTGGTCGAGCCCGGCTGACGTGATGGGCAGGACGGAGAAACCCTCCGCGTCGATCAGGAACGGGTACTCGTTGCTGCCGTGCGCCGTGCCGCGATACTTCACCACGCGCAGCCGGCGCGTCGACACCTGATCGGTCACCCGGTGATCAAGCAGGATCACGCAGTCGGACACGTACTCTTCCATGCCCTGGCGGGTCAGCGTCCCTTCACCGCGCTCGGCCGTGATGATCGCGGTGACGCCCTTGTCTTTCAGCCAGCGAAACAGGCGCCGCAGCTCGGCGCGCAGGATGGCCTGGTTGGCGAAGCCGCCGAACAGCGTCTCGATGGTGTCGAGGACGACGCGCTTGGCGCCGATCGAGTCGATCGCGTAGCCGAGCCGGATGAAGAGCCCGTTCAGGTCGTATTCGCCGTTCTCGACGATCTCGTTGCGCTCGAGGATGACGTGATCGATGAGCAGCTTCTTCTGCTCGGCCAGCTTGTCGAGGTCGAACCCGAGCGAGCGGACGTTGGCAGTGAGCTCATCGGAGGTCTCCTCGAACGCGATGAAGACGCCGGGCTCGCCGTGCTCGGTCGCACCGCGCACCAGAAACTCCATCGCCAGCAGCGTCTTGCCGCAGCCCGGCCCGCCGCAGACGAGGCTGGGCCGTCCTTTAGGAAGCCCGCCACCCGTGATCTCATCCAACCCCTGGATGCCGCTGGGGGCCTTGGCCAATTTTGCGACGGTCCCTTTGCCCGCACCGTTCGTCTTCGCCATCGGACCCCTTTTTGTTTTCAGACTGCCGATCGCGCGCGCTTTTTTTCTCTAACACGCGCGATGTGACCGTCACATGTAATCCGTCGGCTGACGTTTTCAATTCAGGGATCACCCCGGCGCTTCAATGAAAGTCGTGCGAGATGTCGACGGTGCCAGCGTCGCCCCCCAGTTCCATGAACCGATCGGCCTTGATCGACACGACGCCATCCAGGTTCTGGACGACGCCTTCGATAACCAGTGAATGCGACGCAACAATCACGTGCTTGTGCTTGGCGAAGCGCTGAGGCGTCACGATGGCGTTGGCGAATCCGGTCTCGTCCTCGAGCGTGATGAACACGAAGCCCTTGGCTGTGCCGGGGCGCTGGCGAACGATGACGACGCCCGCCATCGCCGCGCGCCGGCCGTTGGCGACGCGGCCGAGGTCGGCGGCGCGCGTGACGCCGCGCCGATCGAGCGCCGCGCGCGCGAACGTGATCGGGTGCGGCCCGGTCGTGATGCTGCCGGCGTGGAAGTCGGCCGCCATCTCCTCCTCGGCGGTCATCTCGGGCAGCGGCGCGGCGGCGACGTCGTTGGCAGGCGCATGTGCGAACAGCGGCCCCGACTTGCCGATGGCGTCGACCTGCCAGAGCGCCTGCCGGC
>Ga0126369_10002006_pt1 | contig 14383 bp, 9 predicted proteins | sample PanSoiMetaPlot_1_FD_109646 | JGI IMG/M metagenome (GOLD analysis project Ga0126369, IMG submission 109646) | Tropical forest soil microbial communities from Panama - MetaG Plot_1 | ecosystem: Environmental > Terrestrial > Soil > Tropical forest > Bulk soil | place: Panama | collected 2016-02-17 | reverse complement strand
GTCCGCTGAATGTCCGGCGGGCTGGTCACGTTGGTGAAGGGGTCATCGCTGACCTTGACGACCGCCTCCTGTGAGGCCGCCGCCGGCGCTGCGGCCAGCGAAACGGCCGCGATGGCCGTCAGCGCGCCCAGAATCGGGCGCCAGCGTCGGGCGAATCGTCCAAGCATCGCGCTTTCCTCCTCTCGCTAGACGGAAGATGGACGTGAAAGGAATCAGACAGCTGTTCTGCCTACCTCTTCGTTCCACTAGGTTCGCCTCGGGCAGGGGCTGGTGTCAAGCGCGGCCGAGGAGCCAGACAGGCTTGGAACTTCGGGACGGGTCCAGCCTCGACTTGCCCCGAATCTCTCAAGCCGAGAGCCGCGGGGTTCGACCGCAGGCGACCACTATGATCGTAGCGGTCTACGGCTGGAGTACCAGCCGGACAGGAAAAGCGAAGATCCCGCCGGGCAAAGCCGCGGCGGGACCTTCGCTTTCGGCCTCGGGCTGCTCCACTCACCCTGTGGTCGCTACACCGAATGCCTCAGCTATGCACTCCGACCCAGATGTCGCCGTCGTTCCCCCAGCCGCTCGACAGTTTCTGCCAGACCGTGAAACCGTAGTTTCCTGCAGGCTCATTCCTGTTAGGAGACCACTGACACGTCGTCGTTTGGCCGCCATGGATGGTAACTTCTGAACAGTTCTTAATTGTGCCGTTCGGTCCCCAGATTTGGATATGGACTGACATGGATTCACCTGACGCCGCCTGAAACGTGGCGGCGGCGTGCAGGTAATCGATGTGCAGGCCTGAGCCAGACAGGTTCTCACAGAGGTAATAGCCAGGGAAGAAGAAGTTCTCGCACGTATTGGCGGTAGCCAGCGCCGGCGTCCCCATGGCGGCAGTACCTCCGATCACCACGGTGAGCACGATCAGCAGCTTGCTGAAGCCCTTGACAATGCTGGTGGATTTCACGAATTCTTCTCCTTTCTTTGCTGGCGGGTGGACGACACAGTCCAAATGTCCTTCACGACGCCGATGCTACTGGGACAGGAGCTCCCCGAAAGGCACTATCACCGGCAGGATTGAAGGCAAGCTTCTTGCCCGTGACAAGCGCACGGAGTTTGGTTGCAATTTGGAGTTGCCCCAGTTCGGTGGACACCTGAAGGCCGGCGTTCCGCAGTAGATGCGACCGTCAGACACATTTAGCGGCTGTGCTGAGCTCGCTGAGGGCCTCGCGATGCCCAGGCTCCCGAGCTCCACTTCCTCGACTCCGGACCCTGGGTGGCGCCTGGCTCCTCGACCACGGTACGCGCGGCCGCTCGATGCCTTCATCGTCCAAACGCCCACGCCACCATCAGCGGGAGCTCGTCCCGCCAGAACGCGTCACCGTGCGATCCCACCCGCTCGGTCATGACGACGTCCGCACCTGCATCGCGCAGGGCCTGCGCCCAGCGTGTTGCGTTCTCACGGAAGAACGGCTCGAGCGTGCCGGCGACGAAGTACGCGCGCGGCAACGGGGTCTGCATGTCGCCGGGCGGCCTGTACCCACCACCAGGTGAGGCGCAGAGGATCGCGCCGTAGATGTCAGGATGGCGAAGCCCGATGGCGAGCGCCAGTTCGCCACTCGCCGACACACCGAACACCGCTGTCCGCTCAGCGGGCAGCGCGACGTCGAAGCGCGACCACGCCCACCTGCGGACGTCCTCGACGAAGAACCTCTCGTGCGCCGCGAACCGTTCCGCGTCGAAGACCGGTGAGTACTCGCTCAGCCGCTCCCTCTCGTCGGTCAGGCGGTGTGTGGCGACGACCATCGTCGGCGGTACCTCGGCCCTCTCGTTGAGGAACGCACCCCACTGCGATATCAGCTGACCGTCACCGGCAAAGACGACTGCCAGGGGCGGATCCGGCGGGACGTACGCCGTGACCTGCCGACCACCGTCGTATTCCAGCACCTCGGTGACCAGCTGTCTCGCGATGGATGACATTGTCGCTCGCCTCCTAACACTGCGGAGATGAGCTTTTGCTCGGATCTGGCGGGATAGTGACTTCCGGCCTCACCGATAGCCGGGCAACCCGGTGGCGAACTCGCCTTTAGCGCAGGGACCTGAACGCGGCTCGAACCTCCGTCGTGAAGATGTCCGGCTCCTGCCAGGCGGCGAAGTGGTTGCCCTCGGCGACCTTGTTGAAGTAGATGAGGTTGGGGTAAGCCTGCTCGGCCCAGGCCCGAGAGGCCGGGTAGATCTCGTTCGGGAAGACGCTTACGGCCGTCGGGACGGTGACGCCCTTGAAGTCGAAAAAGCCGAGCTTGTTCTCCCAGTAGAGGCGGGACGAGGAGACACCCGTATTCGTCAGCCAGTACAGAGTGACGTTGTCGAGAACCTGGTCGCGCGTGAGGTTGCCGACGGGCCGCTCCTCGACGAAGGCCCGCCGAATGTCCTCGAGGCTCCAGGCGTCGTGGTCGATCATCCAGGCCGCCAGGGCGACAGGCGAGTCCGCGAGCCCATACAGCGTCTGGGGGCGATTCCCCATCTCGAGCGCGTAGCCGATGCCTCTAGTAAAGAAGAAGCTCAGCCGGTCGTACACGCGCTGCTCCTCATCCGACAGATCGGTCGGGGCCGGGTCGCCGGCGCCGAGGACGTTCGATGCGATCACCTTCGAGATCGCGGGTGGAAGGGCGCCGGGCATGTTCGTATGGATGCCGATCAGCCCCTCCGGCGCCTGTGCGCCCATGACCTCGGTGATCAGCGCACCCCAGTCGCCGCCCTGCGCGACGTAGCGCGTGTAGCCGAGGCGCTTCATCAGGTCAGCCCAGGCGCGGGCGATGTGGGGAACGTCCCAACCGGTCTCGTCCGGCTTGGCGGAGAACCCGTAGCCGGGCATCGACGGGATCACCACGTGGAATGCGTCCTCCGCGCTGCCGCCGTGCGCGGTCGGGTCGGTGAGCGGGTCGATGACGTTCAGCATCTCGACGATGGAGCCGGGCCAGCCGTGCGTGATCAGGAGCGGGAGCGCGTGGTCGTGCCGCGACGTGACATGGATGAAGTGGATGTCAAGACCGTCGATCTCGGTCATGAACTGCGGCAGACCGCTGAGCCTCGCCTCCAGCCGCCCGAAGTCGTACTCAGTCCCCCAGTAGCGGGCGAGTGCCTGGATCGCCGCGAGCTGGACACCCTGCGACTGGTCGTCGACAGGCTCCTTTTCTGGCCAGCGCGTCGCGGCGATGCGCCTGCGCAGCTCGGCAAGTTCCGCTTCCGGAACGTCGACCCTGAATGGCCGCACTTCAGTCGGGTTGGACAGCATGGCTTCACCTCCCACTTCCGTGAGGCTGCCGATCCTGGGAACGGCCATTGTCGTTGAACTACTTCGTTGATCCTGTGTCACTCAGCCCTCGTGACGCCGCGGACCATCCTGGCCGTTGTGCAAATTATCGTGCGGGTCGCCAGCAACCGACGCGGTCAGCCCATTGGGATCCTGAGCAAGATCACCTGGGAGGGGTGCGACAGTCCTATTGACGGACCGTCTCGTGCGAGCCACCACTTGACGATCAGGATCAGGAGCCCGCACCGGAGAGAAGTATTGCAATGACAGGAGGGACTCGGGCCTCAGGCCCGTTGAACTCAGGGGATGATAGAGCGGACGGGCACGTCGTCTACTCGCTGGGCACGAGCCCCGTTCCGCCAGGCAGGCCTGGTCGATATCGGCGTGGAGGTCAACGCGGACATCTACCCACCCGGCAACTCGCGCCGCACAATCCGGGCGGACCTGGTGCGCAGCATGCGCCCCAAGATCCTGGCGGCGGGCATCGCCAGCGAACGAAAGGTGACCCGCGGCCACGGGGCCGCCCGAACACCGACACAAGCCAGCGATCCGGCGCGAGCGAGCGGAAGTTCCAGGGGTTCCAGCTGGAGCTCAGATCCGGGGATTGCCGCCCGCTCGGGTCCGAGGGGTGCCCCCCTCTGCTTCTTGGGGGGACAGGCCCGTAGATGTGGATGCGCAGTCCGTCGGGGTCGGCGAAGCAGGCGACGCGTTCACCCCAGGGCGTGTCAGTCGGCGGTGTCACCTCGCGGGCACCGCGGCTCCGCAGCTGAACCGCGGCCCCGTCCACATCGGTGACCCCGAAGCACAGCTCGAACTCCGCACCAGGTGGCAGCTCGTGTCCGTGAAGCCGCTCCATGGTTTTCCGCGCGGCAAGCCCAATCCCGAGAGGCTCCAGACGGAGATAGACGTACTCCGGCTCGCCTTCGGGCGGGCCAGGCATACGCGTGAGTGAAGCCGAACAGGTCGCAGTAGAAGCTCGCGCTGCGCTTCAAGTCCGCGACATAGAGAATTGGAAACGGCGCTTTGAATGCCGTCGTCTCAGGGGCCATCTTCGACCTCCTTCAAGTACTCAGGCGCGCCGTAGCTTACTGAACCCCGGGGTGAAGGGGTCACCGCCCGTGGTGGCAGCGACCCCCTGAGCGACGTCAGGCCTGCTGCAGTCGGGCTGCCATGGCCTTCTTCATGTGGTTGCCCACCACTTCCACCTCCGCCGTCGGGCTGAACTGTACGAACTCCGTGCCGGCCGCAAAGAACGGCGTGTGCCCCGGCGGCGCGTAGAAGGCGTCGCCCGGACCGTGCGTTTCGTCGTGGTCGGCGAACCGGTAGACGATCTTGCCCTTCAGGACGTAGCCCCAGTGCGGACACTGGCAGCGGTCGTCGGGAAGGCCCTGCAAGAGGGGCGCTCCATCGACGTCCGAGCTGAGGGTCATGAAATCGATGGTGTAGTCGTCGATCTCTCCCGAATGGTTCTCGACCGGGCCCATTGCGTCGGTTCGAGGCGCTGACTGCTTCGAGAAACCTGACATCGCTCTGCTCCTTGATAGGAAGATGAGAGCGACGCTACCGGCCCGCCACCTTACCGTCATGAGGCGTTCGACCCATATTTCGTCAGTCGGGCACCAGACCGTGCTGCATCGCGAAGAAGCACGCACGGGCACGGGTCGAGGCTCCGATCTTTCCATAGATGTGCTCGACGTGGTTCGATACGGTTTTGGGCGAGATCACGAGCCGTGTCGCGATCTGCTTGTTGGACATCCCACGTGCCAGGAACTGCAGAACCTCGACCTCCCTCGCGGTGAGGCCGGACGGCTCCGCCCGGCGCAGCTTGACTCGATGGCCGGCGGAGGCGAGCACGGCCCCGACGGCCTGGGCATCCAACCTGCCTTTGCGCACCTCTTCCTCCAGCTGAGCTGCCGCATCTTCCGGCGACCGCGCCGGTCGGTGAGGCCGAGGCTCTCGCATGGCCTGGTAGGCGTCCGCGGCGGCCAGGATTCGGGCTGGCCTGGAGATCGCCGATCCGGCGAGACCCCTCGGGTACCCCGATCCGTCGAGCCGTTCGTGATGCTGAACGGCGATCTCGGCGACCGGGGCCAGCGCCCTGGACTGGTTGAGCATCCTGTCCGAGAGGTACGGGTGAAGTCGCACCCGCTCCCACTCACCGGCGCCGAGTTTACCCGGCTTGTCCAGGATCGAGTTGGAGATGCCGAGCCGGCCGAGGTCGTGCACCAGGCCCGCCCGTCTCAGGTTGGTCAACAGGTCGGGCGCGAGCTCGAGTCGCGCTCCGGCGTCCGCCGCGAGCTCTGATGTCGCGGCTGCGTGGCCGATCATGTAGGGCGACTTGAGGTCGACGAAATTCGCGATCGCGAGCAGCGCCTCGTCGAATCGATCGCTGGGCAGCAGAACCTTCAGGTGGGGCTCAGAGTCGATGACCGCCTTCCACGTCGAGACTGAGTCCAGATCGCCCAGGATCTCGGCCGAATGCTCCGTCAGCACGTCGCTGATGGCCGGATCGAACTGCTTGCCTCGACTCTCTCGGGCCAGCGCCCTGGCTCTATCCACACCGCCTACCCGATGAGCCACCTCGACGTACTCGGCGAGCAGAGTGATCCGAGCCGCCATCGGGATCGCCTCACCGCGCAAACGGCCGGGCCAGCCGCGGCCGTCCCACTGCTCATATGAGCACACAACCGCGTCGAGGACCGGCGTGTCCATGCCCAACTGCTCGGCAAGGAGCCGCGCCATCTCCGCGTGGTGCTCGATCATGCCGTTGAGCTCACGGTAGCCGGAGAGAGCGAACTCGAGTCCGACGCGGAAGCGATGCAGCGGCGGCCGGCCCTTCCCGATGCTCGCGATGCCGGCTATGGCCGCGCCCACGCTTCTGATTGGACGCTCGTACTTGGCGGCCTTGAAGGAGATGTCGTCACCGAACCACTTGGCCTGCTCGTGGGCGTCCGAGTGGCATCCCACGTTCACCAGAAGGCTCGTGTAGTAGACGGTGGCGCGGTCGGCCCCTTCGAGCCCAATGCGCTCGGCCAGACGAAGCGCGATGAGGCACTGCCGAAGGACGTGCTCCATCGGCTGTCCGAACCCGAGGTCGACCCCGAGTGAGAGCGCGGAGACGAGCTCGGCCAGTCGCACCCGTTCCGGTGGATCGCCACCCATATGGAGGCCGAGCGTAACGGAATCCGAACAGTCGGCTCATGCCTCGAACCGTGGGCGTTCGGGCATCGCTCGGCCTGGTCCCCGCCGCCTGGCGTCCCGAGCCAGCTCCGCCCGAGGGGTAGCCTGGAGGTCGCCGTCAGTAGTGGCCAGCGACCCCTATCGGTCCTCGACTCGGCGAACGCTCTCCGCGATGCCACGTGCGAGGCGGCCCACCAGCTGGCTGGTCGCCGGTCGTGCCTGGTGCAGGGCTGCGCCCAGGAGGCCTGCCCGCGCGGCGATACCCCACAGGGCGCGGTCGGCAGCGCGCTGCGCAGCCTGCTCGACGACGTCGGGCCCGTGCTGTGCCACCGCCGACCTGCCGGTCGCCAAGAGTCGCTCCTGCACAGCCGGGTCGCCCAACTTCCGTGCGACGACTCTGCCGTGAAACACTGCGCGCCCCAGTGCCCGACCTGCGCGCTCCGCAAGCCCGTCCGAAGGATCCATCAACGCGGCGCAACCTGCGCGGCCATCGCTTGATTATCCGCGTTCCCTGGGACGATGGCCGCAGCGATTCCCCGCTACGCGGCCGACGCGGGCGCCGGCTCCCGTCTTCGCCGACGCACAGAGACCGGCTGACAGCGCTGACGAAATCAATCGACCGACCGGCGGCTCCGGCCCGAGCGCCACGTTGCGCATTGGTGGCGACCGAGCTGTCTTTCACCCGACCGGGAGGTCGAGGGGCACCACCCACGGCCCCTCGACCTCGACCGCAGGCGTGCGCATCGTGACCCCCACGACGTCGCCATGGCCCGGCGGCAGCGGCACCTCGATGACATCGGCTCGCATCACGTTGCCCGGCCTCCAGCGCATGTTCCAGCCAAGCTGCCGGCCGTCCACGACCACCTGGGCCGGGTAGAGCAGCAGCCGGCCGTCGGTCGCGTGCCCCAGGTCGAGGTGCAGGGCGAGCGCCGGCGGCGCCAGCAGCTCCACCTCCGTGATACGCAACGAGTAGCCGCCCAGGCGGAGGTCCCGGGGCAGCGGCTGCCGGACGCCGACGCGGAGCCCTCTGATGGGCACCTCGACCACGGCCTCTCCCTCGCGATCGTGGAACGACAGTGTGGGCACGATCAGCTCCAGGCCGCGAGCGTCCGCCGGCAGCCTCGGGAAGTGGGCGACGTCGTCGAAGAGTGTCGAGCCGTGGCTGGTGGGGTGGAGCGCGATCTCCTCCAGGTATTCGCGGCCCTGAGCGTCGCGGAGCACCAGCTCCCCGCCGCGGCCACGGGTGCCCATCCGCGAGCCGATGCATGCCGCGCCGCCGACCTCGGACGCGTCCAGGCGGAGCACCGCCGGATCGCCGCCGAGGGCGGCAGCGACCACCCTGATGGTGATGCCGCGAACTGTCGCCTGTGCTCTCCGTGGGCGTGACGCGGGCTGGCCCACCTCGGCCACCGGGAGGAGACGCACCCGTGCAACAAGCGTCGTCGCCCGCGCCGTCACCGTTGCGAGGATCACCACCTCGCCCGCATGCAGACGGACGCCCGGTACGTGGAGCCGCATCCAACCCGTCACGTGGCTCCAGCCGTGCTTGATGATCCGCTGAGCGCCGAGCGGGATCTCGGCGAGGTCGCCGCCGGCCGGATCGCGGAGGACGAGCGTGCCGTCGAAGTGCCCGGGCGGCGGGAGGTCCTTCGCGTCCACGCCGGCATCCACCACCTCGAGCTCCAGCCAGGTGCCGTCCGCAACGCTCGCCAGCCGTCGCACGCTCAGCGTGAGCTGATCCGCAGTTGCGGTCGCCACGTCCGCCGAGGCGACGGCGTAGGGGTCGCTGCAAAAGCCGAGGCCGCGGAGATACGTGTCCGGGCCGGGCCCGGCCGGGCTGAAGGTCGGGATACCGGCCCTGATGGTGCCCGGCGGAGGAGGCGGCATGAAGATGATCGAGCCGGCCAGGTGCTCGCTCGGCGGCGGCGCGGGCAGTCCGGGCACCATAGCGGCGCCGGCGATCGCGGCTGCCGCGCGCAGGAACTGCCTGCGCGACATGCCGTGGTCCCATACGCGGTGCCAGAGCGGCACCGGCGCCTCGTCCGCCAGCTGGTCGCGCAGCGCCCGCCAGGCGCCCGACAGCGGCCGCACTGCATCCAGCTCGCGCCGCAGCTCGGCCGCGACCAGTGCCTCAACGGACATCGCTCGTCTCCTTCAGGCCCGTGATCGCCGGCGAGATCGCCAGCGCTCGCAGAGCCCGCGACAGGCGCGACTTCACGGTGCCCGGCCGGCACCCGACGATCCGCGCGATCTCCGCCTCCGGCAGATCGAAGTAGTAGCGCAGAGCGAGCACCTCTCGGGCCGGCAGGGGAAGAGACTGCAGCGCGCCGACCAACGTCGCGCGCAGCTCCTGGCGCTCGAAGTCGGCCCGCGCGTCGGCGTGCAGCTCGCCGACCCCGACGACCTCGTGGCGCCAGTGCCCGCGGCGCTGCAGCGTCCGGGCCGCCCAGACCAGGTTCTGAGAGAGCCACCCGGAGAACGGCGCATCGGCGTGCAGCCGATCCAGGCTGCGGAACGTGCGCAGGAATGCGTCCTGCTTCACGTCCTCGGCCGCGGAGCGGTCCCCGACCAGGGCGTACGCCAGCCGAACGGCCGACGCTTCGTGACGCCGGAAGAGCTCGGCGAACGCTCCCTCGTCGCCCTGGAGGCAGCGCTCCACCAGTAGTCGGTCCTCGTCCATAGACACCCAGGGATATATCGCAGGCTCCGCGGCGTCCGGTTCCCTACCGTGGCCCGATGGCGATGCCCGTGTGGCGCATTCCTCGAACTACCGAGCGGCTCGAGCTTCGTACGCATCAACCGGCCAGAAGAGCGGGCATCCGATCTGATCGTCGCGGCGAAGAAGCCAGTTCGACACGGCAACGATCTCGCAACCACCGGCGCCACGCACGGCAGCGAACAGCATCGCGGAACCGAGAAAGATCAGGGTGGCGCCGCGGGTCGGCTCGAAGATCAAGAGTGTGATGAACACAACGAAGTTGATCACGACGGGGACGACGCCGGTCTGATCGAGCCGGCCGCTGGTGAACTGGAGGCGAGCGAGTTGAATCAGGGTCATCAGCGCCGGGCCACCGACGAGCCCGATGAGGACCTGCCACCACGGAAGCAAGTGGATGGGTGGCAATCCGACGATTCCAAGGTAGAGAAACACCACGCCGACCACACTGCGGGCGGCCGTGCCGAGTTTCCCGATCGACCGTGATCGACTTCGACGGGCGATTCGGTCGTGATTGTCTGATCGATGAACGTCGTGCGATTCAGTCATGTCGAGGCCCTCCTACAAGAGTTCCGTTCAAGTGATTGACGGAGCCGCGATGACCGGATAGGCGGGTCGTGAACCCAGGTTCCACCATACGTTCCAGCTGAGGTTCGCGCAGGACGGCCGCCGCGGACCCTGTCGATCGATCGGACGCCTCCGGCGGACGACTCCGTGGAGACGCGCACCGCTTGGACGTGTACGGGAGTGCGTCTCGGGCGGCGGCCAGCCGGTCACCAGCAACGCGGACGGCAGTGTGCTTCCCGGCAGCTGGAGATCGACCGAGTGACGCGCAGGCTGTTTACGTCACCATCGCCGTCAGGCGGCTTCGACCTGGCGAAGAGCACGCGGGCTCGTGGTACATCCGGTCACCCGGCGAGGACCTCGATGGCTGTAAAGTTCCACCGGTCCGTCGTCGGCGCAGTGTTATTCAGCGTCGCGACCGTCCCGGCAGGTCCCACCGGTGCGGTGGTGTTCTGCGACCAGAACGTGTCGCCGGAGCCGTCGTCGAGCCACTGGTGCAGCACTATCTGGTTGGCGCCGGGCGTGTGCGTTGTCGCGGTGTCCCAATCGTTGCCGACGCCGAAGAGCAGCGAGCCCGAGCCCTGCGTCGTCAGCGTCACACCTGGCGCCCCGCCCGCAGCGGCAGCGGAGGCTGAGGCGCCGATGCCTGCGGTGCCCTGTATCGCGATCACCGTCAGGGACTGGTCGAATGCGCCGGCGGACTGGACGGACGACACCGTGGCCGACGTCAGGACGTTTGCCGCGGTCGCAGTCCAGATCTCGGCGGTCCCCAGTTGAGTGTTGGCCCGCTGGACCAGCGTCCACGTGAGGCCCGCGCCGCTGACCGTGACCGTCTGCCTTCCAGATGCCGGCCCGTCGGACGCCGCGAAGGCCAGCAGCCGTTCCCCTGCCAGCGCCGTGTGGAAGGCCGGGGTGGTGACGGTGCCGTGGCCGTCGGCGAACGTGCTGACGTCGATGTTGAAGCACACCATTGGCGGTGTCGGGTTCGCCACTGTCACCGTGACCGGGGCCGCGCTCCCCACGTTACCCGCGGCGTCAGTGGCGGTCGCACCGAGTTGGTGACTGCCATTGACGACTCTGGTCGTGTCCCAGACCAGCCCGTAAGGGACCTTCGTCAGAGGCGACCCGAGGGGCTGGCCGTCGAGCAGTACCTGAACTGAGGCGACGGGCGACGATCCGGTGGCGCTCACCGCGACCGGCGTCGTGCCCGAGACGACCTGGCCGGCGGCCGGATTGGCGATGCTCACCGTGGGCGGCGCAGGAGGAGGAGGTGGATTCGGGTTCCCCGCGCGCACCTCGACCGCGGCGAGGTTCCATCGGTCGTTCGTGGGAGCGGTGTCGCCGAGGCTGACGATCGTACCCGAGGCCCCTGCGGGCGACGCCATCCCTTGTGACCAGAACGTGTCGCCGATGGTGCTGTCGACCTGCTGCGAGAGCAGGATCTGCCCGGGAGCAACCGTGCGGCCGACCGCGGCGTCCCAGTCCATGCCGGCGGCGACTGCCCACGAACCGGCCGCGGTCGTTGTGAGCCTGACCGACGGTGCACCGCTCGACGCACTCGCCGCGAGTGTGGCCCCGATGCCGGCCGCGCCCTGGACGCCGAGAACCGTGAGCAACTCGTCGGAGGCCGACGACCCGGTCGTCGAAGTCACGGTGACCCCCGCCAGCGCAGATGCCGCGGTCGCCTCCCAGATCTCGGCGTCGCCGGCCTGGTCGTTGCTCCGCGCCACCAGGGTCCACGTGAGCCCTGCACCGGACACGGTCACCGTCTGGCTCGAGCCAGGCGACCCGTCGGCACTGACAAGCGCGAGCAGGAGTTCGCCGGCCGATGGCGTCGAGAACGCCGGGGTGGTCACCGTGCCGGATCCCGACTGCTGCACGGACGCGTCGATGCGAAAACTCCCGACCGTCCGCACGAGGGTGACGCTCACCGTTGCCGCCCTGCCGACGAGGCCGCGTGCGTCGAGAACCCGCGCGCCCAGCACGTGCGAGCCGTACGGCGTGCCGGACGGATTCCAGGCGAACGTGTACGGGGCGGTGGTCAGGATCGGCCCGATGGGCTGACCGTCGAGCAGAAACTGGAGGCTCGCGATTGGCGCCGGGCCTGCCGCCGAGGCGGCGAGTGTCACTGTCCCGTTGATCGACGTGCCCGCGCTCGGGGACGTCAGGCTAACGGCCGGTGGCGTCGAGTCGGGGTGGACCTGCTCCAGGACCGTGACGCTGTCACCGGCAATGGTGATCTCAGTGTCGGTGATGTCGTTCGCCTCGCTGGACTGGGCGAGGAGGCGTTCGGGATCGACCATCGCCCGCAGCCAGTACGTGCCGTCGGCCACGTTCGTCAGGTCGATCGCCTGCCCTGGGTCGGTCTCATCGTACTTGTCGGCCCAGCCGACGTCGAGACCGAGTGTCCCCGTCGGCGTGCCGCAGTTGTTCGGCGGGTAGTTGGGTGTGATCGGAGTGTTCGGCACGCCACCGATGAACGTGTCCTCGGTCATGCAGAACTCGTACTTCGGGCTCGGCGCGACCTGTCCCCCCACTGAGCCGTCCGCCGCGACCGCACGCAACTCAAAGCTGGCCAACGGGAAACGAAACTTGGCCAGCGCCGGGTCGTACGCCATCGGGCGCAGCACCGCGACGGTGGATGCGAACGTCCAGCCGCTGGTGCCGTTGGAGGTGTACAGCGCCTGTACAGGCTGGGCGATTCCGGTCGATGGGTCGTAGTTCGGGCGGAGCTCGAATGGGCCGCTACCGGTGTTCCAAGTGAGGTGCGTGTAACGGAGTTCACGCGTCGTGGAGGTCGGATGGCCGATCGAGAAGTCCGCCTGCGGAATCTGGATCTGAAGATCGGGATATGCGATGGGACCGGCGGCTCTCACCGGCGCCGTGCGGCCGAGGCCGGGGAGCGCGAACAGGAACAGCGACGCGATCGCCGCGAATGTGATAAGGCGAATCGTCAGTCGCATCGGGCCTCCTCCGGCCGTGCGGCCACGGCCTGGCTGGTGCTGGAAGCATCAGCGCTTCAAGCGTTGGCCCGCGACTTGGGCCGGTGCCATGGGCGATTCGGCGGCGCCTGGGCGGTCGGCCCGACACGATCGGGAGCGGCGACCACGATCGCCGGCGCAGGCTGGCGGCGGAGCTTCCGGGCAGTACGGGGCTGTGCGATCCGCGGTATCGAAATCCGCGACGATGGCGTCATGGGCGAAGCCCCCCGGTCCTGTCCGGTGCTGATCGGCCGCGAGGCGCCGCTGGCTGCGCTCCGGGAGCTGATCGACGCAGCCGGGGCGGGCCGCCAGGGGCTGGCCGTCGTCGCTGGCGAGGCCGGCATCGGCAAGTCGCGCCTGGCCCGCGAGGCTCGCCGGCACGCCGAGGCCCGCGGCGTGCGCGTGCTCGAGGGCCGCTGCTTCGACACCGACGCCGGCACGCCGTACGCGCTGCTGCTCGATCTCCTGCGCGGCGCGTTCCTGGAACGCTCCGCGCCGGCGTCCGCGGCCGACCTCGACCCGCTCGACCGGGACCTGATCCAGCTCCTGCCGGGGATCGTGCCCGCCCCGCCCGACCTGCCGCCGCCCGCCGGCCTCGACCCGGAGTCGCGCCGGCAGCAGGTCATCGCCGCGCTGCTGCACCGACTGGTGCGCTGGGCTCGGTCGGGACCACTGCTCCTGGTCCTGGAGGACCTCCACTGGAGCGACGACGACAGCCTGGACGTGCTCCAGCGACTGGTGCGCGGCCCCGCGGGGGCCTCGATGGTGGTGCTGCTGACATACCGCAGCGACGAAGTGGGCCCCGGGCTCCGCCGCCTGCTGGCCGGGCTCGTCCGCGACCGCGTGGGCGTGGAGATCGCGCTCGACCGTCTCGACCGCGAGCAGACCGCCGGCATGCTGGCCGCCCTGCTCGGGCGGCCGCCGCCGGGCGTCCTGGAGGCCGTCCATGCGCTGGCCGACGGCAACCCGTTCTACGTCGAGGAGGTGGCGACGGCACTCGCAGCGACGGGGGACGTGGGCATACCACCCAGCGTGCGGGACGCGGTGCGCCGGCGCATCGAGCGGCTGAGCCCGGACGCCCGGCGCATCCTGGCGCCGGCCGCGATCATCGGGCGGCGGTTCGACGTCGCACTCCTGGAGGCGCTGTCCGATCTCGGCGAGGCCGACGTGCCGCGCGCGATCGCGGAACTGATCGACGCCCAACTGCTGGTCGAGGAGGACTCCGAGCGGCTGCTCTTCCGCCACGCGCTCACCCGCGAGGCGGTCACCGCGGACCTGCTGCGGCGCCGGCGAGCGGCGCTGCATCTCGCGGTCGGTGAGGCGCTGGAACATCGGCACGCCGGGTCGCTCGACGTGCACGTGCACGATCTCGCCCACCACTTCTTCGAGGCCGGCGCATGGGCGAAGGCGCTCGACTACACTTGCCGGGCCGGCGACCTGGCCCGGGCGCTGTGCACGCCGCACGCGGCGATCGAGCAGTACACACGGGCGCTGACGGCGGCCCAGCACCTGGCGCGGCCGCGGCCGCCGCTCCTCCTGGCCCGGGCCGGCGTGTACGAGACCGTCGGCGATTTCGAGCTCGCCCGCGCCGACTACGAGGCGGCGCGCGACGAGGCGGCGGCCGAGGCCGACCGGCGGAGCGAGTGG
>Ga0126369_10002005_pt1 | contig 14386 bp, 14 predicted proteins | sample PanSoiMetaPlot_1_FD_109646 | JGI IMG/M metagenome (GOLD analysis project Ga0126369, IMG submission 109646) | Tropical forest soil microbial communities from Panama - MetaG Plot_1 | ecosystem: Environmental > Terrestrial > Soil > Tropical forest > Bulk soil | place: Panama | collected 2016-02-17 | reverse complement strand
TTGGTAATAAAAAAATGATCGAGGAATCAATCAACGCAAGGGTGAACAAGCGAAACCGCAATAAACACACGCAGGGAGCGACCAAGGTGGGGCCTTGCCTGACTGATGCGGCCCCGAAAGATCGCTCCCAGCGCACCGCTCGCGTATCCACCGCTATGACGTCGCCCGAACGGGTGCGACGTCAGTCATCGCGGCTTTCCTGGCCCGGTGGAAGCATACGCACCTCCATGACCGCGATAGCTACGACTCAAGTTTTGGCGCAACTGTTTCGTCTGTCAAGAGAGTAAAACGGCCGTCGGTTCCATTCGGGTATCATCCGCATAGTCAACCACGCTCGCCTGAGCGACATGTCATTCAATCCGCAGCTTGAGAGATTCGATCAGTTTCGCCCAACGGAGGCGGTCTTGTTGTGCCAAGGCTGCGAACTCATCGAGACGCACGCGTTCAACTTCGACGCCAACTTGTTTCATCCGCTCGACAAAGGCGTCGCTTCCCAACAATACGTCGAGCTGCGCGCGTAACCTCCCAATGATCGACTCGGGAGTCGGAGCCGGAGCGTAGAGCGCGACCCAGGCCGAGGCGACAAGATCCGGATAACCAAGCTGCGCCATGCGCGAAACATCAGGCAGAATCTGAGAGGCGGAATTCGAGGCAAGTGCCAGCGCGCGCACCTGATCGGCGTGTATCGACGCAATGACGTCCGGCACAATCGGAAACATGGCCGCAATTCGCCCGCCGATCAGATCTTCAAGCGCAGCGGCTTGGCCCCGATAGGGCACGTGAACCATGTCGGTTCCGGTCCGCGCCTTGAACATTTCGCCGAACAGATGCGTCGACGAGCCGATTCCGGACGAACCGAAACTGAGCTCGCCCGGATGCGCGCGTGCGTAAGCGATAAAACCATCCAGCGATCGCGCCGGGATGGCGGGGTGAACGACGACAAGATGCGGCGCCGACCACATCATACCGATCGCGGTAAAGTCGGCCGCTGGATCGTAAGACAGATGCCGGTACAGGCTTTGGTTGATGGTCTGCGTTCCATTAGTGCCGATGAACAGCACGTGGCCATCGCCTTGCGCACGCGCCGCTTCCGCGGCAGCGAGATTGCCGCCGGCGCCTGGTTTGTTCTCGACCACAACCGGTTGTCCAAGCACGGTCTTGAGGTGCTCGGCTAATATCCGCGCCGAGAGATCGGCGCTTCCTCCTGCCGGAAACGGTACGAGAATGGCAACTGTCTTGCTGGGCCAATTATTGGACGACTGATCGGGCGGCATATCGGATAAGGGTTCTGCCCGTCCGGGAACCGCCACGGCGTTGGCGGCTGCGGCAGCACATCCTAAGATCAGGCGGCGGCGAGCTAACGACATTATGCTTTCTTACAGGCTTGGCGCACCGTAACCCTGTGGCGTTGAGGTGACACTTTGTGGAAATCGACGGCTGTTGCAAGCTGCCTGCGTGGCCGATCCACCGCCTGTCTGATTGAATGACGCCGCTGCGGGGGGACGGGTGCCGGTTTTGTCGGCGTTCGACACGGGCATTTTGAGGGGAGATGACGGAGATTTCCGCCTATCCGAACTCGAGCGAGACTGCTGCGGGCGGTTCTCGCACGAGCGCTCTTCTGCGTTCCGGCTTGGCGCAGCTGAAGCCGTGGAGCGATTGGATAGTTTTGATTCTGACAGCGGCCGCTCTGTATCCGATGTTCGGCCGCAGCTCGGATATGGGACCGTTTTACAGCACTGCCGCTCGCTGCATTTTACGGGGCGAAGCGCTTCTGACCTGCCTGCCGCCGTACCCATATCAACCCGTTTTGGCGATTTTCTTCATTCCGCTCGCATTCCTGCCGGCGGTTCTGCAACGACTGATCTGGTACGTGATCTTCGTCGGCTGTTTGGTGATTGCGGTTCGACTGACCGAGGCAATCGCCGAGCGGCTTTATCCAGGCTCGACGCGCGGGCAAAACCTGTTCTGGTTGCGCACGATCATGCTGGTCACATGCGGCAAGCACTTCCTCGACGTCGTCACTTATGCCTCTCATGACCCGCTTTCGCTCGCGCTCATCATGTTCGCGACGTGGGCGTTGTTTAACGGCCGCGAAGCCGTGGGCGGACTGTGGCTCGCTGTTGCTGCAGCAATACGTGCTTCGCCGCTCATTTATCTTCCCTATCTGATCCTCAAGCGGCGCTTCGTTGCCAGCCTGGTTTTCATTGTCGTCCTGTTGGGTGTGAGTTTCATCCCCGACCTCATAGGCGCGTTGCGCGGCGGTCATACCGGCTATCTCACTGACTGGCTGGGGCAAGTGGTGGGCCCAGCGCTGGTGCCCGGCACCGCTTCCAAACTCGTCTTCTGGGATATCTGGAACGGCGTCAATCTGTACAATCAGTCGTTGCGCGGCGTGATCAATCGCTTCGCGACGGGTCCTATCTTTGGCGTAACCCCGACGATGATCCTGATCGCCGTCGACGGCGTCTTTGCCGCGATCGTCGGCGTGCTTCTGCTGATTTCGCCGCGTCGGAAGGAATATGTCGCCATCGACACGGCGGTGCTCCTGATCGCCATGTTGGCGCTTGCCCCGATGACCAGCCGCTATCATTACATATTTGTGCTTCCCGCCGTCATTCTGGCGACCGCGGCGACCCTGGCCGATCCACGCATCCGCACGCTGGGAACATATGTGCTGGTGGCCAGCTTCTTACTGCGTGCCGGCACCTCGAACGATCTCGCCGGCCAGCGGATTACTGACTTTGCGTATACGTACGGCTTCATGCCGCTGGGTGCGATTGCGCTGTACATTATATTCGGCGCGATATTGTGGGTCTGGCATCCGCCGGGGATCAGCACGCCGGACGAGAAAGCCGAAAACGAACCCTTGCGGGCGCCCTGGATGAGATGGCGCACGTCGCCAGAATAGATCCGGCCGTACCGGCGCGGCACGCCCAAGCGCCCGCTTTTACCGCGGCGAAGTTTGCACCGACGTCGGCGCCGGGTTGCGTGCGGGAGGATGCGCCGGCTTGGGCGCGGGCGGCGAAACAACCTGCTGTCTGGCGTCTTGCTCGGCCTGTTGCAGCATCCCAATGTTCTGATTCATCTGCTCTTGTTTGGCCGCGAACTGGTCCAGATTGGCGGCGAGTTGCCCCATGTTCCGCCGCACAATCGCGAGATCAACTGCCATCAACTTGATCTGCTGCGCGACGTCCGGCGAAATGGCAACGTCTGGAGTTTTCTTCGGGCTCGGCGGGGGCACGAGCCAGGCCAATGATGGAGCCCAGCCCGTGATTATCTCGCTTAACTGCTCAGTATAGGATTGCCAGCCAAGCGTAAGACCGACACCAATCAGGAGCACTGCTAAAAAACGGGTTACCGAACGCATGGTTCGACTAATAATGGAGGTTTTCTTTATTGCATTTTGTCGTTGCTGCGGCCGCCCCCTGCGCTGTTCATGGAGATCTCGCTCAGCATCAAGATCGCGCGGAACAAAATCGCGCTCGCGATACTGGTCATCGGGCACTAACGGAGTGGAGGAAGGGTACATCGGTTGATCTCCGGATCAGAGCGGCGCCCAGGTCATGCCGCTGAAGGATTGCGATTTCAGACGTCCAAAAGTGGAATGTGATCGAGCACGATTGGCGTGCTGGTGGCGATGAACCGAGCGCGACGGCGCGAACGACTGGGGCGGCCTCAAGCCAGTATCGGCGCGTTGCAACAGGCGCCGGAGTTCGCTTACCCCGGCCTGCGTTCGGGATACTGCGTCGGCCTCGGCTGCCCTCGGCTCGACCGTGCCCTGCTGCGGCGATTCTAAAGGCCACTCCGCTCGCGGACGCACACGCAGCAAACGCCAACCAATCGCGCGGGCAAACCGAATCAATGCTTCCGACATCAATACCAACGCCAAGATCACCGCGCCGGCCAGACTGATTGATCCAAAGTTTGTTTTAGCTTCGGCGTTCTTTGGCGCTTCTTCATTGATAGCCGAAACGTTCGCCAAAGCAGCCGGTAATTGTTCTTGCTGGTGTTCCGCTCCCTGCTCAACGGCGTAACCGTTGCCTCCCGCAACAAGCTCACGCGCGTTCAAATCGACCGATCTCGGCAGATCGACCCAGCGGGCCGTGAAATCTGCGGAGGACTGTTCGGTGGTCGTCGCGCTTTGTTCATAGTCCGACTGTTCGATGCTCGTAACCGGCGGCGGCGCTTCGCGGACCTGTTCAGCAACGGTGTCATTCCGCTTGTCTGAACTGCGCAATGTCGGGCTGACGAGCGAGTGAACCCGCATGCCTTGCTCATGCAGATACCAGCAATGGCGGTTGTTGGCTCGGTCGACGCGATAGTACCAATGCAACCCCGCCGGCGAGGAACCATCGGGCTTGGCCCTGCACTCATCGCCTTTGGTTTCGCCAAGGCTCGAATGGCCCGTCGCCAAAATCGCTGCCGGTATCACGGCAAGGCCGACCAACAGGATCTTTGATCGCGGCATCGATCCCCCCAAGTCGTGTAGTCACGCCCCAACGTCGAATCCCATGCATAATCCTCACGCGCAATGGGGCGTGAGTGCGTTGGCATTGTGAAATTCACGACGGCCGCCAAGCCACGATTTCGCCCAACGTACGGCTTGGGTTCCCGCGGCCTGTCGAGAAGGCATACGCGGCGGCAGGCGAGGCTCACGCAAAAATGTCGCCTTTTGCGATGAGCCGCCCAAGTCACATCGTCGTGGATGAGCTGCTCTGAGCGACGAGCGGCTAAGGCGACGGCGCGACCGAATAGCCGGGGTGTGCAGCACCAAGATCAGCCGCGGTGTGGATACTCAGAAATGACCGATCGGTGCGCATGACCGATCACGGGCATACGAACTGCTCGCCCGAGCGGCCAAAACAGAATTTCTTGCCGACATTCACGAGCTGGACGCGACGGTTGACTCCGGAAGTCGGATGCGCTGGGTCACGCAGCTGCTCTTCGCCCATGCCGACCGCTTCGAGCGCGGCCGGATTGACATTGAATGGATCGATCAAGGCATCCCGGATCGCTTCCGCGCGTCGCTGACTTAACCCCACATTGTACTCGCGGCCGCCGACGGAATCGGTGTGACCGATAACGAGGAAGCCGTAACCGAGCAGAATGGGATTGTGCAGCGCATCGGCGATGGCACCGATTGTTCGGTATGAGGATGGACGGATGACCGCCGAATTGAAGTCGAAGTCCACCTCGACGACGAATTGCGCGAGATTTTCCAACTGCGGAAACGCAAGCGGTCGCGGCGGTAGCGCTCCCGGATAATTGTGGATGTTGTCGAGCACCGCTTGGCGCATTTGCGCACCGGTCAGTGAAAGTTGGGTATTACTGACGCCGGCCAAGCTGGTCGCCATTTGACCTGAATTGATCTGCTGCTGCGCCGTAGCGCCGGTGACTGCGGCCCAGATAACAAGCGCGGCTGCGATAACGAAAATGTGGTGGGATTTCATTGTCGCGCCCTTTCCGTACGCCAGCCGGTATCCGTGAATGTCTGATTGCATTGCGGGCTCATCGCAGCGGGCGATACGCCGAGCAGGCACTCCACCAAATGCGCATCGGCATGCGAAGTGCCGCACAGTCTGGCGATATCCGCGCTGCAAATGTCGCCGATATTGCGCTGCGCTGCAGCTCTTCGCGAAATCGAGGCGTAGACTACCCCGCGACTCTGCTGGCATTGCGGGGACATTCGCGCCCCGTTGGTGTCGAAGCAGGTTTTCAGGCGGGGACCGAGCGGCACCCCTTTACAGTATTTTGCAATGTCGTTTCTGCACGCCGCGGCAAGCTGAGAAATTGCGTCGGCGTAACTCATTGTCTGTGCGTTCACGGGAAGAACTGCGACCAACACAAGCCACAGCGCGCAGACGAGCGACGTCACCTTGTTCACGTTGGCCCCTCCCTCGCGGCGCTCCGCCACGCGAGGCGCCCTGCCCGGACAACATTCTCTGGCCACACCCTAATATGAACCGGCTGCCGAGGCGAGTGGGATTCGCCGCAGATTTGAGCACGCTACGCCAGAACAGCCGGCTGAAAGCCGCGACGGAGCCATGTAAACTGAGCACATCATGCCGCAGCACCCCGCCCTCACGCGCGCCACCACGTTTTGCGAACAATTCAATCTTCGGGTGCCGATCTTGATGGCGCCAATGGCAAGCGCCTGCCCGCCTTCGCTGGCTATCGCCATTGCCAATGCGGGCGGCCTCGGCGGCTGCGGCGCGCTGATGCTGCAGCCGGAAGCGATCAGGAAGTGGGCGGCCGACGTACGCGCCGGCACCAATGGCGGCTTTCAGTTCAATCTGTGGATTCCCGATCCGCCCCCCAAGCGCGACGCCGCTGCGGAAGCCGCCGTGCGTGAATTCCTCGCCAATTGGGGTCCGCCCGTACCGGCCGAAGCCGGCAATGTTGTGCTGCCCGATTTCCAGGCGCAGTGCGACGCATTGGTGGAAACGGGGCCGGCAATCATCTCGTCCATCATGGGCCTTTATCCCGACCGTTTCGTCGCGCGAATGAAGGCCAAAGGAATCAAATGGTTCGCAACCGTGACGACCGTCAGCGAGGCCAGGGAGGCAGAACGCGCAGGTGCGGACGCCGTCATCGCGCAAGGCATGGAAGCCGGCGGTCATCGCAGCACGTTTGACGTCACCCAGGCCGAAACACGCATGGTCGGATTGTTTAGTCTCATTCCGGGCGTGGTCGACGCGGTGAAAATCCCGGTAGTGGCGACCGGAGGAATTGCCGACGGACGCGGGATCGCAGCAGCGCTGCTGTTGGGCGCTTCTGCGGTGCAGATCGGCACCGCGTTTCTGCGCTGTCCGGAAGCTCAGATCCCGAGCGCCTGGGCTGACGCGATTGGGAAAACCGCGCCGGAAGATACCATCATCACCCGCACCTTGACGGGACGCCCGGCCCGCAGCATTGCGACCGACTATGTCCGCGCGGCGATGGCGCCGGCGGCGCCGCTGCCAGCCCCCTATCCCGTCCAGCGCGGCCTCACGCAGCCCATGCGCGAAGCCGCTGCTCGAGCGAACGACGTCGCCAGGATGCAGGCCTGGGCCGGGCAGTCCGCCCGGTTGGCGAGAGCAGAACCCGCAGGCGAAGTCGTTCAACGCTTATGGCACGAAACGCAAGTCTTGCTGGACTAATTATTGTTCGTTGCGCTGAACCGGACCGAAATCACGCCTGGGTCGACGAACCGAACCGGCGTTCGTAGGCGCGGATGTAAGCTTGCGGTGAGGGTTTCAAATGGCTTCGGGTGAGTGCGATCAGACCATCGCGCCGCCCGTCGCGCAGAGCTTTGATCATTTCAAGATGATCTCGTCGTGCCTGGTCGAGCGCCTCGGGAAACGCGTTAGCATAGAAACGGATTCCGTACACCTTCTGCTCAAGCTGCCTAATCGTCTCGATCAAACAAGGATTGCCGCACAAAGCGAATAAGGTCTGATGAAAATACAGATTGGTATAAAACACTGTGAGCATATCCTCGTCGTCGATTGCCGTGCTGTGCTGCCGCTGTAGCTGGTCCAGCTTGGTTAGCTCGTTTTCATCAACGGGAAACGGCAGAATGCGAGCGGCCATGACTTCGAGTTCCTCGCGAACCGCGTAAATGTCCAAGACTTCCCTTGGCGTGAGATCGCGCACAATGGCGCCGCGATTGGGAATGCGCTGTACGATGCCCTTCTTCTCGAGTTCAAACAGCGCAAGCCGGACATCCGCGCGGTGGGTGTTGAACCGGTCGCACAAATCCTGCTCGACCAGCCGTTCGCGAGGGTGGCGCCGCCCCAGGACAATGTCCTCCTCAAGCCGCGTGGCGATTTTTTCCGCTGTCGCGCGCTCTTGCCGATGGGATTTGGCAAGCGATGCCGCCGGCGGGCGGCTGGAACGATGCCGTCTCTCCGGCGCTGAGGTTCGTCGTTTTGGCGCGCGCAAAGCCATGGGAGAATTGACAGTCTTCTTCAACCCCGCCGCTTTCTGCGGGCGCCCCAAATTGTCGTTTACAATATTGTATACAATGCTGTATCGGTTAGCAAGTCAGGATCTGCCGATCGTTCGCAGGTCGCGCGAAGTGCTAAAACGCCAAGACGTGTTTAAACGCCAAGACGCCAACACCGTCGGCGCTTGAATTGAAAGGGCGCTGATTTCGGGGAGGTTCAGATGAAACGATCCAAAAATAAGCTTGATACGAAGCGACTTGGCCGGAGGGATTTTCTCGTCAAATCCTCTGGCGCGCTCGCCGCGGGCGCGGTCGGCGCATTTAACATTCGCACTGCGGCGGCCGCTGACACCGTAAACATCGGTGGACTTTACCCGGTCACCGGCAGTTTTGCGCAAATCGGCCAAGGCTGCGTCAACGCGGCGAAATTAGCGGTGCAAATGGTCAATGACGCCGGCGGCATCAAATCCTTGGGCGGCGCCAAGCTCAATCTGATCGTATCGGATGTCCAAAGCGATCCGACCGTGACCCGCACCGAGACCGACCGGTTGATCTCGGGCTATAAGCCCGCCGCGATTCACGGCGCTTTCGCCAGCGCGCTTACATTGATCGCGAGCGAAGTTGCCGAGCGCGCCAAGGTACCGCTGTTGACGGGATCGAGCTCGGATCAGCTCAACAAGGACCGCCACTTTACCTTCACGCCATTCTCACGCGCTTCCCAATTCGCCTTGGCGCAGCTGCAGATGTCCAAGCTGGTGAGCGATCAGCCAAAAGTCGCCGTCATATTCGAGAACACCGCCTTCGGCACCTCCACTTCGAACGGTCTGCGCGAGCAGGCGCCTGCTCAAGGCGTGGAAATCGTGCTGTTCGAGCCTTATTCGGCGGGCTTGAGTGATGCCGGTCCTTTAATCAACAAAGTCAAGGCATCCGGCGCAAACATGCTATTCCCCGTTTCGTACCTCAACGATCTCATTCTGATCATTCGGGCCATCAAGCAGGTCGACCTGAAGATCGCCATCAATGGTGGCTCCGGCGGCTTCGTCATTCCGGATTTTCACCGCAACGTGGGCAACGCCGCCGAGGGTTTGCTCGGCGTCGCGCATTGGAATCACGACATCAACGACAATGCGCAGAAGGTCAACGCCGCCTATCAGAAGCAGTTTGGCGAGTTTTTGTTCGAATATGCAGGCGGGCTTGTCGCCCAAACGTTTATGATCGCCGACGCGCTTGAGCGTGCCGCATCGACGGAGCCGCAAAAAGTGCGCGAGGCGCTTGCTGCGCTCGACGTCTCGGACGGTTACGCCGCCATGTGCCCCGGCGGCAAGGTCAAATTCGGTCCCGACGGCAAGAACATTTACGCGCATCCGGTGGGCGTGCAGTGGCAGCACGGTGACCTGGCCACTGTCTTTCCCAAGGAAGAAGCCCGCGCCCAGTTGATCAAAGCATAAATAGCGGCCGCAGCGCGGATGCTGGCGATACTGGCCCAGGCGGTCATCAATGGCCTGCTCATCGGAGGCGTCTACGCGCTCGTGAGCATTGGCGTCACTCTTATCTTCGGCGTGGTGAAGATCGTCAATTTCGCCCAAGGCGAATTCGTGATGATCGGGATGTATATCAGCTTCTTTCTCGCCAGCAGTTTTGGCGTCGATCCGCTGCTGTCGCTGTTAATTTCCATGCCGGTATTGTTTGGCATCGGCGTGCTGTTGCAGCACTTTATGATCCGCCGCGTTCTGGGGCTCGGCGATATGCCGCAAATCTTTTTAACCTTTGCGCTGTCGTTGTTGTTGATGAACGTCGCGCTGTTGCTGTTCACCGCCAACTACCGGACGGTACAGACGGCCTACAGCGAGCTGTCCTTTCACATTGGCCCGCTGTATTTCCCCGTGGCAAAACTTATCGCTTTCGGAATCGCCATGCTGCTCAGCGCCATCCTCTATTTGTTTTTGCATGGCACCGACCTCGGCAAGGCAATGCGGGCCGCGGCACAGAACCGCGAGGTGGCCATGCTGATGGGGATCAATCCCGATCGCGTCTTTTGCGTCGCGGTCGGGGTGGCGTTGGCGCTGGCGGGAGCCGCCGGCTCGCTGCTGATGCCGTTCTATCCAGCCTATCCGCTGGTCGGCCAGATTTTCGTGCTGATGGCGTTTGTCGCCGTGGTTTTAGGCACGCTGGGCAATATCACGGGCGCGCTGATCGCAAGTCTGATGATGGGCGTCGCTGAATCGCTAGGCGTGCAGTTTGTCGGCGCCGATTCTGGTCTGATTGTTGTCTTCGTCATGCTTCTGCTGACGCTGGCGCTGCGGCCAAATGGTTTGTTCGGAGGCTGGGCGCGGTGAAATCGACATTGCTTGCACGACGCTGGTTTTCGGTTGCCGCGCTTGCGGCAACCGCACTCGTGCTTCCACTCATAGTCTCCGATCCATTCGCGCTCGACATTTTCATCAGGGTGTTGCTGTTCGCTTTCATTGGCGTCGCCTGGAACCTGATGGGCGGCTATGCCAAGCAGCTCTCGCTAGGTCATGCGGCCTATTTCGGCTTGGGCGCCTACACCTCGACAATTCTACTTATCCGTTTCGGCATTTCGCCTTGGATCGGCATCATTGCCGGCGGCGTGGTTGCGATGCTGGCAAGTCTCCCCATTGGCGCGCTGTGCTTTCGATTGCGCGGCCCCTATTTCGCGATCGCCACTATCGCCACCGCACAGGTCTTGATGCTGCTGTTCCTCAAATTCCGCGATTTTGCCTGGGGGGCCGAAGGCACGACTTTGCCGAATCTCGGCGACGCGCCGCTGATGATGCAGTTCGAGTCCAGGGCCGCCTACTACTATATCGCACTCGCTCTGTTGGCGATTGGGCTCGCCATCACCCATTGCATCGAGCGATCCTGGATGGGTTTTTATCTGGTCGCCGTCGGTGAAGATGAGGATGCAGCCGAAGCAGTCGGCGTGGATACGACGAAGATCAAACGCCACATTTACCTGATCAGCGCGTTCCTGACCGCGCTCGGTGGCACATTTTATGTCGAATACATCTACTTCATCGATCCGAATACAGCATTCAGCTTCAATGTCTCGGTCGAGGCCGCGCTCGTGTCGATCGTGGGCGGCATCGGCACATTATGGGGTCCGGTGGTAGGGACCGTTTTGTTGGAAGCGACTTCCGCGCTGCTGCAGAGCTGGTTCGGCAGCGGGCATGGTGGCGTACAATTGACAGTTTACAGCCTGATCTTGATTGCCGTCATCCTATGGCGGCCGAGCGGACTGATCGGGCTTTTCACTGATTTATATCAGCGTTTCACCTATGCCAGCGCGGCGCGAGCAAAAGAAGTGCCGCTCGATGGCTGAGGCCCTTGTTGTCCGCAATCTAAGCAAGCGGTTCGGAGGGCTCCGTGCCGTCCAGGATCTCAGCCTTTCCGTGGCCGAGGGCGAAACCGTCGCGCTGATCGGACCCAACGGTGCCGGCAAGACTACGAGCTTCAATCTGATCACTGGCTATTATCGGCCCGACACCGGTTCGATCTCCGCTTTCGGTCGCGAACTCGTAGGGCTACGGCCGCACGAAATCTGCGGTCATGGCCTGGCCCGCACTTTTCAAGTGGCGCGGCCCTTTGGAAAAATGACGGTACTTGCAAACGTGATGACCGGAGCCTTTCTCCGCAACAAGAGCCTGGATATTGCGCGCTCGCGCGCCCGGGCTGCGATCGATTTCGTCGGACTTTCCGCCAAGGAACATACCGCCGCGCGTGAGCTTACAACGATAGACCAGCGGCGGCTGGAAATGGCTCGTGCGCTCGCAACCGAGCCGCGGCTTCTGCTACTGGACGAGGTGATGGCCGGATTAAACCATGCCGAGATCGATCAGGCGGTGGCGTTGATTGGAAATCTGTCAAAGCGCGGCCTGACGATTGTCATCGTCGAACATGTGATGCGCGCGATCATGGCCGTGGCGCGGCACATCGTCGTGCTCGACCATGGTCAGAAGATCGCCGAGGGCAGCCCTAAAGAAGTCGTTGCCAATCAAGAAGTCATTCGCGCTTATCTCGGTACCGGTTACCGACACGAAGCGCCCGCCGGAGTCGTCGCGTGTTGACATTGTCCGCCGTGAGCGCGCGTTACGGATCGGTCCCCGCGATCAGCGACGTCAGCATCACCGTTGGCGAGGGCGAGGCCGTCGGCCTCTTGGGTGCAAATGGCGCCGGCAAGAGCACCACGTTGCGGGCGATATCAGGCTTGATCCGCCTGAGCTCGGGGACCGTCACGTTCTGCGGTCGAGACCTCGCTGCACTGCCTCCGCACAAAATCGCCGCATTGGGAATTGCTCACGTCCCCGAAGGGCGCCAAGTTTTTCCCGAGCTTACAGTGAAGGAGAATCTCGAGGTCGCGTCTTACATTCCAAGCGCCAAAGCCGAGCGCAATCGCACACTTGATCTCGTATTCACGATCTTTCCGGCCCTTGCCGAACGGCGCAATCAGCTGGCCGGCACCATGAGCGGCGGCGAACAGCAGATGCTCGCGGTCGGCCGCGGTTTGATGCTTAGACCCAGATTGCTGATGCTGGATGAGCCCTCGCTCGGGCTGGCGCCCGTCATGACCGATGCAACATTTGCCAAAATTGCGGAAGTACACGCGATGGGTACGGCGATTCTCCTTGTCGAGCAAAACGTCAGCCGCGCTCTGAGCATGGTGCAGCGGGCCTATGTACTGGAAGGCGGGAAAGTGATCATCCAGGGATCGAGCGCGGAACTTGCAGGCAACAAGCAGGTGCAGGTGGCCTATCTCGGCATGTAGCGCACCGTCCCGCGCTCTTTGCAATGAAGCACTACCGTCGCCGCTCAGCCGAGAAGCGGAACAAAATGTGCAACGAGGCGCCGGGGGGCTGGCGCCTCGTCGAGCCTCGAGGTCACGGGCTGAAGGACCTGCGCGAACCGAGGCTTTGAATCGCTGTACGGTGTTAAGCGCTCATGCTTGGGCAAGTATCAAGGCCGGAGCAAAAAGCGAGCGTCACCGCCGCGCCTTTTTCCCAGACCGAGCCTGCCGCAGCCTCGATAGCCTCGTCGGCTATGTCGAAGACTAGAATCGCCTCGTCGCTCTGCGAGGCATCGTTAAATTCGCTCATGAGTTTTCTCCAGTTTGACCATCGACGTGACTGGCCAAAGCGAAATTTATTCCTGTGACCCGTGCAGCTCAATTCGTCCAGCAACGGGCGAAAGCGGACACGTTGCACCCGATTGTGAACCGTTACGCTGTCACCAACCGTCCGGCGTGCATCGCACCGGCGAGCGCGGATTCTTCGGATCGCATTGAATGTAAGAACCACCGGGCGGGTTGGCGAATGCGCGGGCAATGGCGCTCACAAGTAGCAAAAAAATCAAAATGATTCTTGTCGACCTCACTCCTGCCTCCTGTCCGGCTGCGACATCGCGAGTGAAATCGACCGGTGCGCATAATGCGCGCAGCATTGACTGCGATGATCGTTGCATCGGCTTGATTTGGCGTTTCAGAATTTTATTCCTGGGCGGAGCCTGTCCTTGATTGAGAAAAATTCGTCGACGGCGATCTGCCGATCCTGACCAACCGGGTCACATAGCAATCTCACGATCTTGATCGGTACAGCGCAGCGCCGAGCATGCAGCCGGGTGAATGGGACGCCGCGTTTGCAATGGCTGCGGCGAAAAACCAGAAAATGTAGATCGTGGGTGGCAAGCTAGCCGGCCGATTTCGCGATCTCTCCGAATACGTCGGCTTGCCGAAACCCGTCGCGGTCTTCTCACGCGCCTGGTTCGATCTTTGTTCCGCGCGGAGCACGACGGCGGCATGAATCAAAGCCGGGAATAATTGCGGCGCTTGGCAGTCTCGTATGGACGGACGCGCGGCGCTGGTTCTCGGCGCCATTTTTTGATGCCGGACGATCTCACATCGCAAGTGCCCGAGCGCATCGCGACAAAGGAGTCGGAGCAATGGCTAGCCTAGTTTCACGGATCGCCGCCACGGATTCGCCGCATGGTTCCAGAGTGGAATGTTCGCCGCCGCTCGACCAGCGCACATCCTTCGATGGCGTCACGCTTGCATTCCACTGGGCGACCGTCGTGCTCGTGCTCGGATTGTTCATAACCGCAATCTGGCACGCGCAGTCGCACGACGACGTGCTCAAAGTCCTTCTCCTTCGGATCCACAGATCATTGGGCGTGACAGTCTGGATGACGACGGTATTGCGACTCTTGTGGCGAAAAACAAACGCGAAATTACCCCCCTTCCCCGACAATATGACCGGGATCCACCGCGCGCTCGTACAAATAAGCGAATACTGTCTGTACGCTCTGCTGATTATTCAACCGACAATAGGTTTCGGCAGCGTGCTGGCGCGGGGCCGGTCATTTACTTTATTCTGGTGGCATGTTCCGCCATTGATACCCCATTACCCGACCTTTCAAGCCGTGCTTATGTCGCTGCATCGGGCCGGT
>Ga0126369_10002003_pt1 | contig 14398 bp, 10 predicted proteins | sample PanSoiMetaPlot_1_FD_109646 | JGI IMG/M metagenome (GOLD analysis project Ga0126369, IMG submission 109646) | Tropical forest soil microbial communities from Panama - MetaG Plot_1 | ecosystem: Environmental > Terrestrial > Soil > Tropical forest > Bulk soil | place: Panama | collected 2016-02-17 | reverse complement strand
GAAATCCGAGGGGACATCACCGAAATCCGAGGGGACATCACCGAAATCCGAGGGGACATCACCGAAATCCGAGCGGACATCCGCGAGATGCGGGAGGACATCCGCCGGAACACCGATGAAATTCGAGAGCTGCGAGAGCTTGTGGGGCGGAAATCGGATCGTGAGACTTTGTTACGCTTGGAGGCTCGGGTCCAGGTTCTCGAGCAGCGGCTTGGGATCAGCGCGGAGCCGCCGAATAACTGATCTCAGTCAGCCGCCCAGCGAAGAGAACGTCCTTAACTGGAAGCACGAACAGGGTGGCGCCGGCCGGACCGAAGTGCCAGAAATGGCCCGTCCTTTGTTTTCAGGGAGAAGACCATGCTGCGCAGCGAAAACACCGAAGCGGTGGATCCTGCGGCGCTCCGGCAGATCGCGGTGGGAGCGTTGGCGCGGACCACCGGCTCACCGCTGACGGAGGGAAACGGCGTTCGCATCCTGCATGACGCGCCCGAGAATTATCCCGTCTGGGAGGAAGCGATCGCATCGGCGCATCGGACGGTGCACATGGAGATGTACATCTTTCGCGCCGACACCTGGGGCGGCAGGTTCGCCGCGCTGCTGGCAGAGCGTGCCGCTGCCGGCGTGAAGGTGCGCGTGCTCTGCGACTGGTTCGGGTCCTGGTCCACGCCTCACCGGCTCTTTCGCCCATTGCTGGACCATGGCGGCATGGTCCGCTACTCCAATCCCTTGCATGCTTCGAAGCCACTCGCGGCGGTGCACCGCAATCACCGCAAAGTGATCTGCGTCGACGGTTCGGTGGCGTTCATTTCCGGCCTGTGCATCGCGGATCCCTGGATGGGCGACCCAGGCCACGGCATTGCCCCGTGGCGCGACACCGGGGTCGAGCTACGAGGACCTGCGGTCGCGGACGCGGAGGAGGCGTTCGCTCATTCTTGGCGCGACTTCGGCGGCACGATGGGCGACGATGAATTGCCGGTGCGCGAGGCCATCGCTGCGGCGGGCCCGCACGGTGTGCGCGTCATCGCCTCCACGCCGGAAACGGCCAGGCTCCTTCGAGTGGACCTGCTGGTCGCGGCGCTCGCGCGCCGAAGGCTCTGGCTCACCGATGCGTACTTCATCGGAAACGTGCCTTACGTGCAGGCGTTGCGGTACGCGGCCGCGGACGGCGTAGACGTCCGGTTGCTGCTGCCTTCCCGGAGCGACATCCGGTGGATCGGGGCGACCTCGAGGAGCCGATACCGAACTCTCCTCGAGGCCGGGATCCGGATTTTCGAGTGGCGCGGCCCAATGCTCCACGCCAAGACAGCCGTCGCCGACGGCCTGTGGACGCGGATTGGATCGACCAACCTCAACGCCGGCAGCTGGATGAACAATTGGGAAATGGACGTAAGCATCGAGGATGCATCGATCGCGGGCGAGATGGAGGCGCAATATCAGGTGGACCTTCAAAACTCCGATGAGATCATACTTTCGAACGGCACTTTGGTGGCGCGGCCGCCCCAGGAACCTCAGCACGCGAACAAAGGCATGCGCTCAGGCAGCATGCCCACTGGTACGGGCAGTGGCAGCCAGTTGCTAAGCGAGGTCGGCAGCCTTGGCAGCGCGGTCGGCGCGGCAGTCACCGGGGGCCGTCCGCTGGAGAGATTCGAGAGCGCACCCCTGATTGGTGTTGGGACAATCCTGTTGCTCGTTGCCGCGGTTGGATTCTGGAGGCCGCAGGTCGTCTTCTGGCCATTCGGAATCGCGCTCACGCTGCTGGGATTGCAGCTGTTGATCCGCGGCATCCAGTCGCGGCTCCGTGCTCCACGGGTGCGGCAGAGTTGAGCGTCAGAATTCTCGGGACGATCGGTTCAATTCGACATCCTTGAGTGCTGCCTCGCGGGTTTGCAGCAAGCCGCGCGCATCGACGGTGCCGAAGAGTTGGATCAGCGTCGCGACGAGCCCGGTCCACCCGGTCTGGTGCGACGCCCCAATACCGGCGCCGTTGTCGCCGTGGAAATACTCGAAGAAGAGGATCAGATCCCGCCAGAGTGGGTCGGTCTGGAACTTCTCCGTGCCGCCGTAGACGGGCCGTCGACCGTGCTCGTCGCGCAGGAAAATGCGGCAGAGGCGCACCCCGATTTCTTTCGCCACTTCGAAGAGGTTCATCAGCCGGCCCGAGCCGGTCGGACACTCGACCTGGAAGGTGTCGCCGTAGAAGCTGTAGAAGTGCAGTAGTCCACGAATCAGGAGCGCGTTGACCGGCATCCAGATTGGCCCGCGCCAGTTCGAGTTGCCGCCGAACATCCCGCTGTCAGACTCGGCTGGGAGGTAGCCGACCCGAAATTCCTGTCCGCTCGATTGAAACACGAAGGGATGCTCGAGATGGTAGCGGGAAAGAGCGCGGATCCCATAGGGGCTCAGGAACTCGTTCTCGTCCAGCATCCGGGCGAGGATGCGCCTGAGCCGTCCGGTTGTGACCAGCGCCGAGATGGCTCGGCCGCCGTAACCAACTTCCTGCTCGCTGGCTGCGAGGCGACCGTTGCCGGGCGCATGGATATAGCTCAGTAACTCCGGAAATTGTCGCAGACGTTGGTTGAAGTGCTCGACGACCCGAGGCATCCGCTCAAGAGCCGACGGTTCGAACATCGTGGTGGCGCAGATCGGCAATAGCCCGACCATCGAGCGGACTTTCAGCCGAATGGCGTTTCCGTCGGGTAGGCGAAGCACGTCGTAGTAAAATCCGTCCTCCTCATCCCACATGCCGTCGCGACCGACCCGGTTCATCGCGCGGGCGATTCCCAAGAAGTGGTCGACGAACTTCACCGCAAGATCCTCGTAGGCCGGGTCTCTGGCGGAGATCTCCACTGCTATTTCGAGCATGTTTTGACTGAAGAGCGCCATCCACGCGGTGCCGTCGGCCTGTTCCAGGTAGCCGCCAGTGGGCAGCGGCGCCGATCGATCGAAAACGCTGATGTTGTCGAGGCCGAGAAAACCGCCCTCGAATACATTCTTGCCCAAACGATCCTCGCGGTTCACCCACCAAGTGAAGTTAGCCAGAAGCTTCCCGAAGCAGCGCGTCATGAATTCGAGGTCGGCTTCGCGACCGAGCGCCTGTTCCATCCAGTAGAGAAAGAGGATGGCCCAGGGGTGAACCGGGGGGTTGACATCGCTGAAATTCCATTCGTACGCGGGAATTTGTCCACTCGGATGTAGATAGAGCTCCCGGAGCATCAACTCGAGCTGCTGCTTGGCGAAGTCCGGGTCCACGCTCGCGAGCGCGATCGATTGGAAGGCCAGATCCCAGGAGGCGTACCACGGATACTCCCACTTGTCGGGCATGGAGATGACGTCGTCATTGAGCATGTGCGACCACTTGCTGTTCCGGATCGCGGATCCCGACACTTCGAACGGATCGACGCCGTGCTCGCGGAGCCACGTACTCGCGTCGAGGAAGTAGTACTGCTTGCCCCACAGCATTCCAGCGAGCGCCTGCCGCATCACGCGCGCCTCATCCTCGGTCGCTGCCAAGGGCGTGATCGACCGGTAGAACGCGTCGGCCTCGTTCAGACGTGACGCGACTGTTTGATCGAAGTCTGCGAACGGCTTGGAGAGCTTAACTGGGGCGGTGTCCGAGAGCCGCAGTCGCAGCACGGACGTCTGCCCCGGTTCCACCTCGATGACCTTGTGAGCCGCAGCCTTGGTTCCGGTCCTGGCGGGGTTCACAGCGTCTGGGTTCCCGCGAACGATGAGCTCGTTGATTCCGTCCTTCACGTAAGGCCCGGCGTTCTGGGTGCCGAAGAGGCGCTGGTTGTTGGTCTCGTTCTCGGTGAACAGCAGGGGTATGTCGCCGTCGACGTAGAGCCAGCGGTCACCGAGCGTCGCGTGAGACGCGGCGATTATCCGGGGTCCCCTTTGGGCAGCTACCTCGCGAACGGAAGGCCTTGGTGGCTCGGCCCACCAGCTCCAGGTGTTGCGGAACCAGAGCGTTGGGAGAAGGTGGAGCCTGGCGGCTTCCGGACCCCGGTTTACTACGGTGACGCGGATGCAGATGTCCTCGGGCGTTGCCTTGGCGTACTCGACGAAGACATCGAAATATCGATCATCAGCGAAAGTGCCCGTGTCGAGCAGCTCGTATTCGAGCTCCGTCCGCGAGCGTCGCTTGTTGGTCTCTACAAGATCGTCATACGGGTAGGCCCGCTGCGGATACTTGTAGAGGTACTTCATGTACGAATGGGTCGGCATGTTGTCGAGATAGAAATAGTATTCCTTCACGTCCTCGCCGTGGTTTCCCTGGGAGTTGGTGAGGCCGAAGAGACGCTCCTTGAGAATCGGATCCTTTTCGTTCCAGAGTGCGAGAGCGAAGCAGAGCCGCTGCTTTTCGTCCGAGATCCCGGCCAAGCCATCTTCTCCCCAGTGATAGGCACGGGACCGCGCCTGGTCGTGAGGGAAGTATTCCCACGCATTGCCTTTCTCGCTGTAGTCCTCGCGGACGGTGCCCCATTGTCGTTCGCTCAGATAAGGCCCCCACTTCCTCCAAGGAACCTGTTGCTCGCGAGCTTCCTTCAGCCGCCGTGCCTCACCGACTGTCTTTGAGGTCCCCATGCCGCTCATTCAGCGCGTTGGCGTTGCCTGGGCATCTTTGGGGTGGCGGTACTCGTGCACGTATTCGACGCTTGGCTGATGTCGAACCGGCTGCGGGTAAAGACCCATCAAGTCCAGAAACTCGGGAGGAAGGTCTGACCGCACCGGTAACCCGAAACCCTTCGCCGTCTCAAACGTGAATGGGTAATCGTGGGTCCAGCCACCCTCGGAAAGTTTCCGGGAAAGCTCGTCCGCTTTCTCGGGCGGGCACTTGTCTGCCAAAAGCTCGCGAATGCTATCCCGGAGCTGGGCGATGGCTTTCTCGGCAAGGTCGGCCTGGATCAGGGTCTGGTCATCCACTTCCGCGATGGGCTTTTTGGCTACCGCTTTGAGGATCGATGCTGCAGGATTCGGCCCCAGTTGGGGATCCACGGGCCCAAGCACCGCGTGCTCGCTCATCACAATCTCCTTGGCGGCCAACGCGATCAACGTGCCCCCTGACATTGCGTAATGGGGCACGAAGACCGTCACCTTGCCCTTGTGCTTGTGAATGGCGTGGGCGATTTGAAGTGATGCCAACGCCAACCCTCCCGGCGTGTGCAGCACCAGGTCCAATGGTACCGCGGGATCGGTCATGTGGATCGCTCGCAAAACTTCTTCCGAGTCATTGACATCAATGTATCGAAGCAGTGGAAAACCCAGCAGGCTCATGGTTTCCTGGCGATGCACGAGCAGAATGACCCGCGAATTCCGCATTCCCTCGATGCGCGAGATCAGTTTCCGACGCGACGCCTCGATGAAGCGCTGTTTCACCACAGGCTGAAGCGCGGCGAACAAAAAAAAGAACCCGATCACGTCTCCCGGAGTCATCGAAATTGCCTCCCGTAGCGATACGGCGGCCAAGCGGCCGCTACTCCATGCTCGTCGCGCGGCACCGGGCCGTACCCAGAGCCACGGCGGACAAAAAAGAATTGCAAGACAATCCCACCGGCAAAACCACCCACGTGAGCCCACCAGGCGACGCCGCCCACTTGCGTTGCGCTCGCGAGGGCCAACGCCCCGCTAAACACCTGGCTGAGCGCCCAGAATCCAAGATAGACGACTGCCGGCACCTCGAAAAAGAAGGGGAAAAAGAAGATCGGGACAAGAACTACAATCCGCGCGGTGGGGAAGAGGAAAAGGTATGCGCCCATCACGCCCGCGATAGCACCTGATGCCCCGACGGTGGCCACGGTGGAATTGGCGTTCGTCAAACAATGCACGATTCCCGCGATCAGTCCGCAGAGCAGATAGAAAATCACGTATCGCGCCGGCCCCATTTGATCTTCGATGTTGTCGCCAAAGATCCAGAGGGTCCACATGTTGCCGATGATGTGCAGCCAACCACCGTGCAAGAACATGCTGGTGAGGAGTGGCCAGTAGGCGTGGCCTGGATAACCGGCCGAAGAGGCCCAATCGGGGTGCATCACGCGAGCCGGTACCAAGCCGAAGATGTTGATGAACTGCTCTAGCCCTTGCGGCGACATCGTCAGCTCAAAGAGGAAGACGATGGCGTTGATGAAGATCAATAGATAAGTGGCGATGGGCTGATTTCGTCTCGGAAGCGTGTCGCGGATCGGAATCATCGACCGTCCACTGGAAAGGGGGCCTGATTCTCAGGCCCCAGCCAATCACCGGCGCTAAGCCGCGGCTTTCAGAGCTCGTCGGGCGGACACGGAAAACATCAGCCGGGTCACGCCGCTCACGACAAGGTTAATCCCAAGAATCGTGCCGATCGCCCACTGCGAGCTGCTCGGCCAATCTCGAACGATCAGGAATCCCAAGAGCACCGTCAGCAGACCATCCACGAGGATCCATCCCGCCCCTGGTAGAGGGCGCGTCTGGAAGAAGAACACAATCCGCATCAAGCCTTCAGCGAAGAAGACAGCGGCCAGCACGAAGGTGAGGGACACCAGGCCGATGTCCGGATGAGCTGCAAGGTAGATGCCGCCTGCGATGTAGACAACGCCAATCAGCAGGCGCCAGAGAACTGTCCCGGCTCGCTCCGCCATAAAGGCGTAAGCCAGATGAAGCAGTCCGGCGAAGATCGTGATCCACGCCACGAAGATAGTCACACCGGTACCTGTGGCTTGCGGAAACGCGATCGCTACAATGCCCAGCACAATCATCAAGAGGGCAAAGCCGATGGCCAAACCAGCGGCTTGTTTGAGTGTACCTGCGACACTTGGGGGACTCATTGTTTGGGTAGTCATTGTTTTCTCTCCTTTTGAGGTCCGGCCTCGCTTCCGCGAACGCGCGAGAGCGAGGCCGGGACCTGCATCGTGGGAGGGGTTCAGTTGCTGTGCAACCTGTTTAGCCAGTCGTTGTATTGCTTCTTCACGCTTGCCATGCGTTGCTCAGTTTTGGCCTTGATGTCCTGCTGCGCTTGGGCCGCTTTTGTCTTCAGCCCGTTCACCTTCGCGTCCGCTTCCCGCTGGATGGCCTCGCGCCGCGCCTTGGCCTTCTCCATTTTCTCCTGGACCTTCGCGTTCAGCGCATCAATGCGGGCTTGGAGCTTCGCCTTGCGGTCCGCCTTGGCCTCGGCATGTTCTGCCTTCAACTGGGCGATGTCTGCCTTCATTGAAGCCATGTCTCGCTCATCCTGGGTGTCCACCACGTCCGAGAGGCTTCGACGGTAGATGTAGCCGCCCAAGGCCTCCATCCGGGTGTCGACGGGGGTAGTCCACTCCTCGTCAATTTCGGCGACCACCGCCACCTTGCCCGGAGTGAGGGCCCTAGCCACGTCATCGAGAAAGTCGCTTCCGACGCGGGAATTCTCCAAATCGGGAATGGCTCCGATCAAGGCGCCGCTGGCGGCGCCAACCGCCAACCCGACCGGACCTCCGAGGATGCCAATCAGACTCCCGACCGCGGTGCCGGCCAAGGTGCCCCAAGGCGCGGCGTCCTTGCCCTCCTTCACGGTGCTCGTGCCGTCAGCATTCTTAGTGACCACCGCGCCGGCGTACACGGCGATGCTGCCCTCATCATCCAGCTCCTGAAGCGCCCGAGACCCCTCGTAAGCGCTCTTTTCATTCCCAAACACGACAACCAACATTCTGTCCATGACTGCTTTCTCCTTTCGAGTTGATTGCAACTGCGTTTCGCCTCAGCCCATGCCAAGGCAGAATGTGAAAGCCCGAAGGCCGATCAAAAATGAATGCCGCTATCTCAAGAAGACAACGGGAGCGCCCTTCGGAGCGGAGAACGCAGTCGCCGAGGCCCGATCGCGGTTGTACTTTGAAAATGTCGACGGATTGTCGCTGATGTGCTTGGTCACGGCATTGATCCGATTCTGGTCGTTGGGGTGGTCCGACAAGAGTTGCGGTACTTCGCCCTTGCGCGCGTTCTTGAAATCTTCAAACAGCCACACCAGTCCCCAGGGGTTGTATCCAGCCTGGGCACAAACGTCGGAGCCGGTCAGGTCCGCCTTCGACTCCGCATCGCGGGAGTAGCCGAGCGAACGCAACTTCCCCAGAAAGGCGATCGCCAGGACGCGCGGACCCGTCGGGCCGACGAGCACGGCCGCCCCGACCTCTTTTGCGATGGTCGCCTTGTGCTTCTTCAGCAAATTGACGCCGTCTCGATGAATGGTGTGTGAAACCTCGTGGCAGAGCGTTCCGGCGAGCTCCTCGGTGTTCTTTACGAAATAGAGAAGTGAATCCACCACATAGACATTTCCGCCCGGAACCGCGAACGCATTCGGCTGAGGTTCGTGGACCAGGTAGAATTTGAAGGGATGGTTGTAGTGTGGCTGCGCGGCCTTGCTGATGGCATCGGCGAGCGGTTGCAGCAGATCATACAAGGGCGAGGATTCGATGATTTCGCCCTTGGCTTTCAACTCTGCGAACGCCTCCTGGCCGAGCTGCAGCTCCTGGTCTTGAGGCGGCTGTTTTTCATCCGCGACTGCGCTCCCGGCTGCGATGAGCGGTAGAAGCAGAGCGGCATAGGTCCATACTTTGGAAACGCTATCGATTCTCTTCATGTGTGTCCCACCTCCGTGTTTGTTCGCCCCTTATGTAGTCCGAGCGCCAACCGATTGACCTAGGAACGAGCCCGAAACGCCGAGTTGGCAACATACGGGCCCTCAATTGTTGGCCAAGCTGGCCAACAACTGGCCGCCCCACTCAGGATTGGCGACTGACTCGCCCACGTCGATCGGCAAGAGCCACCAGTCGCTCCAAGGTGACGCCATCGATGCCCCCGAGGAGGGAACCCGTCACCGCTTTGAGCTGTTGGAGCGCTGGGCCCGCAAGGGCGACTACTCCGACCGCGGCAGCGCGGTCGCGGGCCAGCTTGCCCGCCTCTATCCTGCTCCCCTCATAGTCGAAGCCATCTTCAAGACCGGGTAGAGTCCCGGCGGGGAGGTGGAAACGGCAGTGCCCAGCCAACCGGCATCGGGTCGTGGCGCTGCGTGTAAACCATGATCAACGAAGCCAATGTGGTCGTGATTGGCTCCGGTGGCCTGGGCGCCGCGACCGCGTTTTATCTGGCGAAGCAAGGAGTAAAGAAGCTGGCGGTCGTCGAGAAGCACGAGATCGGCTGGCAAACGTCGCCGCGCGCCGCAGGGATGGTGAGCTATGCGCGCAAAAGCGACCTGATGATCGGGTTGGTCCAATTGGCAATACCATCATTTCTACGGAGCTGCATGAATTGATCATGCGCATTCAAATGCTTGCCTTGGTTTGCTCCAGCGCTGTCTTGGCTGCGGGCAGCACGACCCCGGACGCTGGGCTCGCCGCAGACGAAGTAGTGGTGCTGATGCGGCGTTGGTACAGCGCCTTTGACGCCAAGGACGCGGCGGCACGGGAGGCGTTGGAGCACCCGAAATTCGAAATGCAGGTCATGGGTATCCCACCGCTGAGCGCCAAACAGGTTTCGCAGATCTCAACTGTGACGTCGATAACCGTGCTGACGCGAACATTCAGCGACGAGCACGTCACTAAGTTGCCGAGTGTGGCGGTGTACCGGGGCGAGATGTCCGTCACGCAGAAGAACGTCGCTGGAACGTTGGGCTCCAGCGTGAGCGTAGTGACCGCCGTCTGGGAGAGAGAAAGCGACAGCTGGAAATTGCTGCACCTTGAGAAAATCCCCGGAGGCTTGGACGGCAGCCGGGAGCGCTGGAACGAGGTCTTCCGACTGGGGACTCAATACAACAGCAAACCGAACAAGCTGCTGATGGAAGCAATCTCCTCTCGGACGCCCGGCAAAGCTCTGGACGTTGGCATGGGACAAGGGCGCAATGCCATTGCGTTGGCAGAGAAGGGATGGAGCGTGACGGGCGTCGACATCTCCGAGGTGGGTGTGTCGAAGGCGATGCAAACCGCCAGCGAACGGGGTGTCAAAATTACGGGCATCATCGAGGACGTAGAGAAGTTCGACTTCGGGAAGGAGCAATGGGACCTGATTGCGTTCATCTACGCCGGGGGCAGGGAAGAGGTGGAGAAGGTGAAAGCGGCGCTTCGCCCTGGCGGGATTGTCGTTGTCGAGATGTTTCATCCAGAGGCCGCCGCCAGGCGACCCATCGGCGCCGGGGTGGTTAACAAGGATGACTGGTCAAAGCTCTACGCGGGTTGGAAGATTCTGAAGTACGAAGAGCCTGTTGACATTTCGGACTGGGGTTTGGAGAAAACGCGGCTGATGCGCTTTGTCGCCCAGAAGCCCGCGCAGTCGACGAAGAATTAAGCCGACCGGCCTCCAAGCGCTCGAGACCGGGCGGGCGCCACTTGCGGCGCTACAGCGGCGCTACCCGCGCCAACCTCGGGCGTAGCTCGTGAAACTCACCGCTTTCCAAACAGTTGCGTGCCTTGCGAGGCGGCACATCGCCTGCACAAGCGACCCCCCAGCAGCACCAACAATCCACGCACTAATGAAGGGGAGCAACTGCATGAGAAAGTTCCTAGCCACCGCCGCGTTGGCGTCGCTCGTCGCTGTACCTGGCTCAGCTCTGGCAAAGAATGAGCAAAGTGCGCCCGCTTCCGCGAGCTCCAAAGTCAACCCGCGCGAAGCCGACGTGAACCCCACGTTTGAGCTTACGCCTCGCGTCGACTGGAGGTTTTTCACCTGGACTGAAGTCGGTCCAAACGGCGCCAACAACTTAACGGAGAGTGGTTCCCTCTTCGTTTTTGGGCTGGACCCTCGAATTGCATTTGGACCGAAGAAACGATTTTTTGTCGAAGCAGACACCAGTTTCTACCTTGGAAAAGTGGATTACGATGGGGCACAGCTAAACGGCGTCCCGGTCAAGTCGAACACGGGCTATTTTGGTTTGGACCTGGCGCCAACTGCTGGCTACGTCTTCTCACTGGGCCCGCATTTCCAATTAACACCCACGGCAGGCTTCGGCTTCGAGTACTGGAACCGAGACGTGGGCGATGGGGATCCGCGCGGGTACAACGAGCAGTACACGGTCTATCGCATCCAGACGGGTTTACGAGGGACGTATCTTTTGAATCGAGACTTTCGATTCTATTCGACCCTGCAGCTCAAGATCCCGGTATCGATTTCGGAGTCCGTTCGAGTTGGCGCGAGAGGTGTAGGCCCAGCGGTGGACGTAAACATCTCGCCTGGGATTTCCCCGGCCATCCTCGTTGAAGGTGGAACTAACATTCGCGGGATCGTCAACGTCGCGCTCTATTTCGAGACCTGGACTCTGACGAAATCGAACCTGGACAAAGGATTCTTTCAGCCGGATTCGACCAGGAAGCTCTTCGGAATCCGAGTGGGACATTCGTTTTCGCTCTAAGCCGTTGGCGGCGAGGCGCCTCGACGCTATCTCTTCGCCGCGGCCGCCTTGCGGGCGATCAGGCTAAAGCCCTTTGCCGTCGCATCCTTCTCAAGAGCGTCGAGGCGCGCTCGGCCAGCGACCTTCTGGCCAGATTTCATTTCGATTTCGCCGAGCGCGAGGCGCGCCTCGAGCATGGAGCGCACGAAGCCGTACTTTTGGGTCTCCGCGAGACTCGTTTTGAGGCTTTCCCTGGCGTCGGCGGGTTTGCCGACTGAGGCGCGAACCTGGGCAGAAACGATGTCCACCCAGACGCGCGTCGTGCGATTTTGGCTCTTCCGCGCAAGTTCCAAGGCGCGGCCAATTGCTTCCTGGGCCTTGCCTGGCTCGTCTTGCGCAAGAAAGGTTCTCGCCTGGATAGCCCGGGCCTCGGCCTCGTCATCGACTGCATGCTCGGTTTGGAACTCTTCCACTGCCCTCTGGACGAGCATCTCCGCCTCGGAAGGACGGCCCTCTTCGATGGTTAAACGCGCGAGGATCAGCTCGGTTCGGGCGATGTTTCCCTTTTCACCAAGTCCCTTTCTGATCGCCAGAGCTTCTTCTCCGTTCTTCCGCGCACCGGCCAGATCTCCCTGCTCGCGGAGGATGTCGCCCAGGTTATTCAGGGCAAAAGCCAAACCATTCTTGTCACCCGTCTCGCGCCTCACAATCAGCAACTCTTGTAAGGTGTGCCGTGCAGCCGCCAGGTCTCCTTGTTCCGCAGCCAACTCGGCCAGGTTGTGCAACACGAGCGCAATCGTCGAACGGTCTTCGAGCTCGCGCGCGATCGCCAAGGCCTCTTGAAATCTACTCTTCGCTTCTGCCCAATCCCCCTCGCCATACAAGACGTTCCCGAGGCCGATGAGCGACGCGGCCATGCCGATCTTGTTGCCGAGCTCGCGCCGAATCGCCAGCGCCTGCGCATGCATTCGCTTCGCTCCGTCCAAGTCGCCCTGATCGGCAAGCACGTTCGCGAGATTGTTCAGGAGGATCGCCACCATGAACGGGTTGCCGACTTTGCGCCAGAAAGCCAGCGCCTCTTCGAACGCCGCTTTCGCACCGGCCAGGTCTCCCCGGTCCTTGAGCAGAACCGCGATGCGGTTTCGCGCGCTAGCAATGCCGGCACTGTCGCCCGCCGCGGCATAGATCTGTTGAGCTTCCTCATGGGCGAGTCGCGCCTTCAGTGGTTCCCCCAGGCCGCGAAGTGCAGTCCCTTCCAGCAGACGCGCCGCAGCGACCAACAGCTTTGCTTCTCGTGCTTCGGCAGCCGCCGCCGCTTTGGCCGCAGCCTGCTGCTCCCGCTTGAAGTCCGAGAATGACTGGGCTGCCTGTGCTTCGGCGAGGTAGATCTGCGGGTCCTCACGTTCTGCTTGGAGACGCCTTTCGAGCGATTCAACAGTGGCCAACGCGGCTTTCCCTCGGCCCGCCGAGATCTGCGCCTGGACCAGGCGAAGGCCATGTTCCACATTGTCGGGGAAGAAATCCCAGAGCGTCTGATAGATTTCGACCGTCTTGTTCCACTCGTGCGTCGTCTCGCGATAACGCCCTTCAACAATGAGGCGCTGTTCCCGCGATAGGTTCGTGGACAGGTCGAAGGCTTTCTTGGCTTCATCCTGTGCCTTAGCCTCGTAACCTAGCTTCGACCAGGCAAGGGAGAGTGCCGAGTGGGCGAGTGCGTGATTTTGGTCCTCACCAACCGCTTTCTCCAACAGGTCTCGCGCTCCCAGTGCGTCGAAGACGCGCAGCTTGGCCAGCCCTTCCGAATACAACCGTGCAGCCTCTGGAGCCGCGGGAAGGGATGCCCGAACCACGGCTGCTTCGGCCGTCGAGACGTCGTCGACGCCAAGCTTCTTGCGCAGCTGCGCGCCACTACGGGACACCAGGTCGAAGAGGTTCTTTTCCGTCCCGGTTTGCGCGATCGCGGCAATCGTTTCTCCCGCCGTGGCATCTTGAAGGCGCACATCCAGGCGGATTTGACCGCCGGCGTCGTTGCCTAGACTGAGGTATGTACCGACTACCACCAAATCGGCGCCCAGGTTGTTTCGTACGCGGGCCAACGACTCCGCGGCGAGCGTCTCTGTTTCCTTCAGCGCGAGCTCCACCTTCATTCGCGCCACGTTTTCTTCCGGAATCGTCCGCAGCCTCTCCCCAGCGGCCAGCTCCGTGGTGAGCATCTCGGACAGCGCTGTGGAAAGCCACGCGTCCGCGGGCTGCGCGGAGAGACTCTTGAAGCCGAGCACGGCTATGGAGCGCCGGGTCTTAGCGGGCGCAACGGCAGGGCCAGTGGCTTCGTTCGCGGCTTTGATGCTGGCCGACGGACGTTCACGCCACCGTTGGATCGTCAGTGCCAGAAGCGATGCAATCGCCACGGCCAAGGCCCCGACGGCCGATAAGCGCCACCCAAGCGGCCAGCGGCTGGCAAGCGGCTGTCGCCCCTCGCCAGGCGAACCTTTCGAGAGCGCTTGTAACTCGAGCGCAAGCTCGCGCGCCGACTGAAAACGTTCCTCGGGATTCTTTTCTAGGCAGCGCCACACGACTTCCTGCAGATCCGCGGGGACCTGCGCTGGCAGCTCGGGTGGGTCGTCGTTGAGGATGGCATAAGCCGTTTCGACCATGGACGCTGCCTTGAAGGCGCGCTTCCCCGAGAGCATCTCGTACAGGATGGCTCCCGCGCTAAAGATGTCGGAGCGACGATCGGCGGGCCGCCCGCGCACTTGCTCCGGAGCCATGTATCCCATCGTTCCCAGGATGGTGCCGGTCTGGGTTTGTGCGGGTGAATTAGGATCGGGACTCTGACTCTCGGCCTCGAGCAGCTTGGCGATGCCGAAATCGAGGATCTTCAGTCGCCCATCACGGGTGATGAACAGGTTCTCTGGCTTGAGGTCGCGATGGACGATCCCCCTGTCGTGCGCCGCAGATAGCCCGCCGGCCAGCTGAATGAGACAATCCTTCGCCGTATCCGGGGCGAAAGGCGTTTCCTGGAGACGTTCGCGCAGTGTGGAGCCCTCCAGGAGCTCCGAGACAATGTAGGGGCTT
>Ga0126369_10002002_pt1 | contig 14415 bp, 10 predicted proteins | sample PanSoiMetaPlot_1_FD_109646 | JGI IMG/M metagenome (GOLD analysis project Ga0126369, IMG submission 109646) | Tropical forest soil microbial communities from Panama - MetaG Plot_1 | ecosystem: Environmental > Terrestrial > Soil > Tropical forest > Bulk soil | place: Panama | collected 2016-02-17 | reverse complement strand
CGATGTGTTTTAGATTGTCTAATCCGGTCGGCATTACAAACAGTCTTAGATTTTAATTTTTGGTCATACTAATGGTCGGATAGTAGCATTTGAGTGGTTTGTTACAAAGAGTGTCGCAAACATACTTCGGGCATAGTCGAGCCAGTAGGGCGACCAGATACGGCCCATCCTGAGAACTCGGTTGCCCGTAAGCAGTAGATTTTGTAATGAGATAAATGGTCCCGGAGGAGGGGGTCGAACCCACACGGTACTAAGTACCACTGGATTTTGAGTCCAGCGCGTCTGCCAGTTCCGCCACTCCGGGTGGACAATCAAAAATAGCATGAGCGCTAGCCGCACTCAAGAAGAGCCACGGTGGAGAAGAATGAAAATGTCTTGACCTTCTCAACCCCATGTCGCGTCGCGTCTACACTTCATCAGGTTTTCCACAGGGACAGGCTGGACGCGAGCATCACACGGAGCTAGGCTATGTTTTCCCCGCTCGGCAGGGGTTTCCTTACCAACCAGGAAACATCCGGGCGGGTACCCACGAGGCAGTTTGTGTCGACGGTAACTCCCCTAGCAGCGGGAGCTCACGTTGAGCACCGCGATTTGTCTTTTTGGATGGACCAAGTCCTGAAGGAGCTGGAGTCTGTCCGCGCTTCCGCCAGCATGGACGCAGTGCATGATCTTCGCGTAGCCATTCGGCGCTGCCGTTCGGTGGCGGCGGCGGTCGAAGAGATTGATCCGGATCCCTCGTGGCGCAGAATGCGCAAGGCCGCGCGCAAACTCTTCCGGGCGCTGGGCGCTTTGCGCGATGCGCAAGTGATGGACGAGTGGGTGAAGAAGCTGGGGCCGCAAAGCGATCCGGTGCGTGCACATTTGCAAGCCGCCTTTGAGGCCAAAGAGCCGCAGCTCCGTGAGGAAGCGCTGCGTGCCGCGGCCAAGTTCGACCAGAGAGCGTGGAAGCAGTTCGCGCGCACGCTTAGGAAGCGCAGCCGACTCGTACCAGCGGGCAGTTTGGCGTCAGAGTGTCTGGCGCTAGAGCGATTCGAAAGCGTGAAAGAGCTCCACGCGAAAGCTTTAAGCACGGAAAGGCCGAAACCTTGGCACTCCTTACGCATTGGGCTGAAACGCTTCCGCTATACGGCGGAGAGCCTGCTTCCCGCGCGATATGCGGTTTGGAGTGAGGATTTAAAGCGCGTTCAGGACTTGCTGGGCGGAATTCACGACCTTGACGTGCTGTCGGAGTTGGTCAGGAAATCGGAGTTCGTGGAAACGGAAGATTCGCTGAACCTCTGGGCTGAAATTATCGGACGCGAGCGGCAAGAATGCATTCGAACGTACCGTCAACTGACGCTGGGGAAAACGAGCCTGTGGAACACCTGGCGCGCCGGGCTGCCGACCAACGGACGGGTGGAAGCCGCAGCGGAAGCGCGCCTCCGGGCAACGGCACGGGCGGCCGATCCAAACGCGAGCCGGACATCGCAGATTTCGCGAATCGCAGTTGCGTTGTATGAGGCATTGAAACGCGCGGACGCTGGGGCAGTATTCCTCGACATACCGTTGCGGCGCATTTTACTGGCCGCGGTGCGATTGCATGGAGTGAGCGCGGGCAACACCGAGAAGTCCGCGCAAAAGGCTGCGAGGAAATTCATTCTAGGGCTGCCGCTTCCCCCCGGTTGGACCAACCAGGAGTGGGAACTGCTCGCAACAACGGTGCGTTATTATCGCGGAGCGGAGCCATCGAAGAAGAAGAGTTCTTTTGCCAAACTGTCAGCCGAACAGCAGAACCGTGTTCGGGCGCTCAGTGGGGTTTTGCGATTGGCGCTGGCGCTACGGAAATGCGGCGCCGAGAGCGGAGCCGGGCTCCGCGCGGAAAAATCGGCGGAAACCATTGTGCTACGCGTACGCGGACTCATCGATGACCTCGAAACCGCAGCTCGCCTGGCCGCGGGCAAACATTTGCTCGAAGAATATTTAGGAATACCGCTGATTTTGAAGCCGGCGCTCAAGAAGGGGAAACTGGTCGCGCTGCCGACGCCGCCAGCACCACCATTCTCTATCGCGTCCGATTAGGCCCGTTCATCAAGCCCGTTCATGATCCTGGACCTCAGCAAGCTATTTCCCTGCCCGGCGTAGCATTTTTGGAGTAGCAAGCCAAGCAAGAACACCCATGGGCGGAGAAATGCGTTTCAGCTCGATGAGGGCGACCCCGGCCTTTTTCAGAGACGTCAGGTGCTTCTTCGAACCGAGGGCCGCAGCGATTGCGCCGTCGAGATGCGGCGCGTGTCCGAACACAAAAATGGAAGAGGCCTGCTTCTCGCGGGCGAGCTCTCGGAACAGGAGGGTCGGTTCCGATCCTGGCAAAAGGATTTCGTTTCGGCGGATTCTCTGCCGGGAGTAATCCAAGGCGTCCGCAAAAATCTCTGCCGTTTGCACCGCACGAACGTACGGGCTGGTGATCAACAAGTCTCCGGTTACGCCCAGGGCCGCCAAGCCTTTCGCCACCTGCTTTGTCTTTTCGACGCCTTCTGCGGTGAGATAACGCTCGGCCTCGGGAGGGCACTTGGGATCTTCGCGATCAATCGCGATGCCGTGCCGGACGATATAAACCTGCATCTTCTTCTCCTAATTGGGCACTGACTTCCGATCTTGTTTATGAATTCTCCAAGGACGACGAAGGCCGCAGTAACCGGCGGATTCGACTCATAATGCCGGGAGACTGCCGGGAATACACTTTTACGTGACACTCTTTTTCAAACCATTCCGCGCTGCGGCCCGCATCACGGAGGTCTTCGCTGGCGTCGCCACGAGCGTCCACCTCCAAGCCAACCGCGCCGCGCTGAAACGTAGCGCGAATCTTGACAATCCGCTGACGGTGCGAGTGGTCGAGGCTTTCAGCAATGCGTAAAATCGCAGCGAGCCTCCGCAAGGTCGGCTTGTCCGCGTCGTCGAGGGCGGAATAGGCGGGGTGATGGGCTGCGGGTTCCGACTTGCGATTGTGGTAGCGCACCAGGCCCGCGACGATGGCGCGCTCGCGTCCTTCGAGGCCGGAAATGTCGCCGTTCATCACCAGATATTCTCCATGTTTATGATGGCCGCGTTGGCTAATCACATTCCCCGTATCGTGCAACAAAGCGCCGGCTTCGAGGAGCACCCGAGTTTGCGGCGGCAAACGATGCACGGGCTGCAGCTGATCAAATAGCTGGAGGCTCAATTCGCGGACGTGTTCCGCATGCTGCTGATCGTATTCGAGCCGGCGCGCGAAAGTACGCGTTCCCACAAGCAATTGCCGCGCGGCGCCATTGTAGCGATGCGGTTCCTTGCTCGAAAAGGTTTCGTGCGCGATTCCCTGGAGAAGACCTTCGCGAATGCCTACGCCCGGGACGGCAAAGACTCGCAGATTCAAATAGCGCCCCAGGGTGACAAACGTAATTGCGGCAATGCCTATGACGTCGGCGCGGTCGCGGCGCACGCCGTAGCTCTTCATGCGCTCGCGCACATCGCGCTCGAGGATGTCCGGGAGGCGCTCGCGTAAAAGCGAAAGCTCGATGGTTTCAAGGCCATGCTCGCGCGGACCCGGGGCGATTTCGGCAAGCGTTTCCGCGTTTCCGCCTAGGGCCACGGCAATACCGCTGTTTAAGTTAGGCCGCGGCGAGAGTTTCGATTCCAGAAGGGCGCGCACGTACTTGCGCACTTGCTCGCCTTCCGCAGGTTTGATGACGCCCGGAAGATGCAGAGTGGTCATGAGGCGAACGGTGCCGACGGGCAGTTGCGCGGTTTGCTCCACGGCATGATCGCGAAGGATGCTGACCTCCAGGCTGCCGCCGCCCAGATCGGCGATGCAGCGAGGGACTGCTTCGGGCCCCAGCGCCGCGAGCACGGCTTCCCGGCCAAGGCGTGACTCTTCCCCGGCACCGATTACCTCCAAAGCGATGCCGGATTTTCTTTTTATCGTACGCACGAAGGCGTCGCGGTTTTCCGCTTCGCGGGTGGCACTCGTGGCCACCGCGCGATAACGCGCTACGCCATAATCGTCCATCACTTCGCGAAAATAGCGGAAGGCCTTTACGGCTTTCTTGAAGACGTCTTCAGTGAAACGCGGCCGCAAAAAAACGTTTTCGCCCAGGCGCAGCGGGTAGCGCTCGGTTTGCAGCGGTTCGATGTCCAGCGCGGAATAGGCGCGGGCCACCGAGAGGCGCACGGCATTGGAGCCGGCGTCGATGGCGGCGATATGGACCGGCTCCGGCATTGGCATCGGCGAATTCTACCGCCAAAGGTGAGACAAGGCCGAGGAGGGAGTGTACTTGGTCGAACGAATTCCGAGTTGCTCGGCGATACGCTGGCGCAGCAACTTGTTGACGGCGGAAACGCTGGCTTCGCCGTCCAATTCAATGAAGTTGTGTTTCTTTGCCATAACCTCGAATTCGCGCTTAATCATAGTCTGATAACGGATGAAGGACCAATAAAGATCGTGCGAAAGCGACATGTCGCGCCCCGCTTCCCAGTAGCTGATCGCCTGCGCCTTGCGAAACTCACGGCCGAACGCTGTTTCCGGGCGAACGTTCAGCCAGAAGGTGAGATGCGGCCGAAGCGCCATGGCGTAAAGACCGCCCATGTAATCGCGGTTGATGCCTCGCACGACACCGCGGCCGATCAGAGTAAAAATGTAGCGGTCGGCCAGCACGATGGTGCCGGAACGCAGCGCGGGAAGAATCCGATGTTCGATCTGGTCAAAGAAATCGGTGGCGTACATCAGGGCCAGGGTGAGGCGCGTGACGGCGTTTTTGGCGAGAAGCTCATCGATGTCGCGCCCCACTAGGTTCGAACGGCGCAAGCCGCTGGTTTGGACGGCGAAGCCTTCCGATTCGAGCCACTCCTGGAGCAGAGCGATTTGCGTGGAGCGGCCCGAACCGTCCATCCCTTCAATGACAATGAGGCTGCCGGTGATCTCGCTGGGATCGAATCCGACCAGAGGCTCGCCAAAAAAAGGTTGCTGACTGTGATCTTCGGAGGGCGAACCCGGCTTGGGCGGCGCAGGAGCGGCGGGAGCTTCCGCCGCAAGAGTTGTCGCAGGCTTCTCTTTTTCCTGATCGGGCATGCTCACTCCGCAACCTCCGCGCGAGGAGCGAAGCGCTTGAGATCGATTTTGGAAGCAACGATGTCGCGCATCTGTTTTTGCAATTTGTTGACCGGCATCGTCCCGTCAAGCACAACAAAACTGTCAGTCTCCACCATCTTGTCGTATTCCTCGAGAATGCGCGCCTGAAACAGACGGAAACTCTCGGCGCGGTCGTAGGACATACCCAGGTCCATACCTGCTTCGTAGTATTTCAGCTTTGGCCGCCCGCTTAGTATGCGGTTCACCGCCACGTCGAGCGGCGCGCGGAAATAAAATGTGATATCCGGAATCGGCGCGAAGCGGTAGAGATTTCTCAGCCAGCGAGGCGAACATCCGCGGGCAGTGTCGCGGGCAAAAGCGGTGTAAACGTAACGGTCGGCAAGGACCAGATAATCGCCCTGGAGCAAGGGCATGATCTGCCGCTCGCAGCGGTCGGCAAAATCAGCGGCGTGAAGGAGAGAAAAAGTGGTTGGCGTAAGCAGCCGCCGCTGCTTGCCGCGACGAGTCGCCGATTTCACAAGCGGCGAAGAGTTCCATTCCGTGAAATGCAAGCGATACCCGCCAATTTCCAGCCAGCGCTTGAGCAGATACAATTGCGTGCTTTTTCCCGAGCCGTCCGTGCCCTCGACCACAATCAATGCGCCGGGATAAGAGCGGCTGGGAATTGGCCGGCCCGGCTGCGGCAGCGTAGATTTTACCGGCTCGGTCCGGGCCGGTTTTTGTACTGCATCCTGAGTTTCCATGGGCCTCAAACGAGAAGTTATTGGATCGGCAAGACTATGCAACGGCTGTTACAGCCGCATTACAACACAATGCGGGCTTCCGGGCCAAGCGACGCAACCTCAAAAATGACACCCTAGAAAATCGTGACCTTGATGTGCAGGAATTTCTTGGGGTTTTGGCGGAAATCGCCGACCAGCAAGCGCATGTCCCCGGTTAGAGCCGCCAGGTTGTCGTAGAGCTTCGGGTCGCTGAACATCTTCCCAACGGTGGTGGTGTTCTCGTTTAGCTTCGCGGAAGCGGAGGCAAAGTTGGCGCTGGTTTCGCGCAACTTATCGTACAGCGTGTCGTCGGTTACGAACTTGCCCAGCGAACCTTTTCCGGCGCGCGCGTCGCGCAACATTGAGTTGGCGTTGGTCATGGTTTCTTTCGTCTGGTCGTAGAGCGTCGGATCGTAGATCAGTTTACCCAGCGTGCCCTTGCCGGCGCGCATATCCGCCAGCATGACATTTACATTGTCCAGCCCTTTGTCCACTTTGTTGTACATTTCATCCGATGCAACCAGTTTCCCAAGCGTGCCCTGCCCGTCCTGAATGTTGGTAACCATGGCCTCGCTCCTGGCAAGGATTCCGTTTAAATGGCGATAGGCTTGCTCGTCGGTAAGCAGTTTTCCCAAGGTTCCGCGGCCTTGCTGGACACCGGCAATCAGCTCACGCACGTCCACCGACAAGGCCGAAAGGTTGCCCAGCACCTCGGCGCTTCGTGCCACAACTTCCTTCATGGCTTCCTCTTCGGCGCCCCGGATCTCGCCGGAATCGGCGATGGGCGTGCCGGTGATTCCCCGCGTGATATTCACGTAGCGGTTGCCGAGCAACCCTTCCGTCACAAGACTCGCAACCGAGTCCGTCAGGATATAGTCTTTGTATCGCCGGTCCACGCGCATCACCACTTCGATATTTCTGTTCTTGTCCACTACTTTCCCGGAGTGCGGCAGAAGCTTGATGGACTCCACATTTCCAACTTCAACGCCGTCGACTCGCACCGGTGCGCCGTTCGCCAAACCCGAGACTTCCGGCAGATAGGTTTTCAGCCGGTATTTCGGGGCCAGCGGCCCTGCCCCGGTTACGTAAAAGATTCCGGCGGCTAACACGGACAGTCCAACCAGCACAAACACGCCCACGCGCAACTCTGTCCAAGTCAGTTGTCTTCGTTGTGGCATTTCTTCAGCCCTCCCCTATATCCGTGAAAAAACGATACGGCAATTCAAACCAGAAAACGCTTCAAATAAGGATCCTTCGAATTCGCGATCTCGTCCGGCTTCCCGTCGAAATAAATCTCACCGTCCCGGTACACCAGGAAGCGCGTCTCTGCCATATTTGATGCGCCGCTTCCATTCCCGGGATTCGCTGCGACTCGCCCTTCCTGCGGGTCGAAATGAAAATTGGCCAGCGCAAATCCATCTTGGAGGCGATGAGTGGCCAGCAGGGCGGTCACCCCATAAACATCGCGAAGACGCAGAATCAGCGTGATAATCGTCTGCGAGGTTATTGGATCCAAACCGGCTGTCGGCGAGTCATACAAAACGATAGGCGGACGATTGACCAACGCGCGCGCGATGGAAACGCGCCGCCGCATGCCACCCGACAATTCGGAAGGAACCTGATCGATCGTGTGCTCCAGCTCAACAAAGCGGAGCACCTCTCTCACGCGCGGCTCGATTTCTTCCTCCGCAACGCCGTCCTCGTGCAGCCGGTAGGCTACGTTGTCTGCCACGGTCATCGAGTCGAACAGCGCTCCTTCCTGAAACATGAAACCAATCTTCCGCCGGAACGTCAGGAGATCTTTCTCCGGCATTTCTGAAACCTTCTGTCCCAACACGTCGATGCGGCCGCTATCCGGCCGCAACAACCCCGCCGCCATCTTGAGCGTCAGCGTTTTTCCCGTGCCCGTTTCGCCCAGCAGAACCACGGTTTCCTGTTCGCGCACCTGAAAGGACACGCCACGCAGAATTTGTCCCTCGTCGAAACCTATGCGCACGTCCTCAAACGCGATAGCAGACCTCGCTTCCCAGGGAGCGAAAGACCCGTGTTCTGCCATATCTGCAATTATAGCGGCAATTCGCTGCTGGCTTTCGGAAAGAGCGCCCAAAAACGCAATCGCTTCTCCGGGACCGCGAGCAGGCAAGATGGGCGTACAATACTGCCGCTTTTGAAGTCAAAAGGAGACTATCGGTGAAAACGATTTCCCGCTTGTCAGGGCTGCGAATCCTTGCGCGACTTGGTGTTTGCTCTATTTGTGCCGCTGGTACGCTTTTGGCTCCGGGCTTTGTCAAAGCACAGGGTTTCACGGTCGAACAGGTCATGGGTTCGCCGTTTCCCGAGAGTTTGACCGCCGCCACTCATGCGCCACGCGTCGCCTGGGCCTTTGACGCCAAGGGAGTGCGCAATGTTTGGATTGCCGACGCGCCAAACTTTACTGCCCGGCAGGTGACTCATTATTCCGATGACGACGGCATGGCGCTTGCGAGCCTCAGGCTTACACCTGACGGGCATACCGTGCTTTATTCGCGCGGCAGCGAGCTCAACGCGGTGGGCGAAGCTGCGGATCCGACGAGCAATGTCACGCGCCCAAACCAGCAAGTGTGGGCCGTGGACGTGGACAAGGGGGAACCGCGCCTGCTGGGCGAATTGAATTGCACGCGGGAAGGCTGCGAAGACATTGAGCTTTCATCGGACGGAACGATGGCTGTTTGGGCCGCACGCGGACAACTCTGGGCCGCCCCGGTGTCGGGCGCCGTGCCCGCACATCCACTCGCCTTTGTGCGGGGAGAAAATGATTCGCCGCAGTGGTCTCCCGACGGCACGGAGATCGCCTTCGTGTCGCATCGCGGCGATCACAGTTTTGTCGGTGTTTACAGTCTTGGCCGCGAAACCGTTCGCTACCTCGCTCCGTCCGTGGATCGCGACTCCATGCCCCGCTGGTCCGCGGACGGCAAGCAGATCGCGTTCGTCCGCATCCATGGTCTCGAAGAGCGTCTGCCCCTGCTGCAGACTCGGCCCAATCCTTGGGCCATTTATGTCGCCGATGCCGCCACCGGCGAAGGGCATGTCATCTGGCATAGCGCCGAAGAACCCGTCAGTTCGCTTCCAAATCTCACCGAAAACAAATCCTTCCACTTTGTAGGAAACCGCATTGTCTTTGCTTCTGAACAGGACGGCTGGAACCATCTCTATTCCATTCCCGCGGCTGGCGGTACGGCTACGCTTCTTACTCCCGGTGAATTCGAAGTCGAAGACGTCGCGGTTTCGCGCGATAGTCGCTCGATCATTTACTCTTCGAACCAGGACGATATAGACCGGCGCCATCTTTGGCGCGTTCGTGTTGATGGCGGGAAGCCCGAACCACTCAGCCAGAGCGAAACCATGGAGTGGACTCCCGCGGAACTCGCCGACGGCCGCACCATCGTTTGCCTTGGCTCAACCGCGACTTCTCCAGCCATGCCCTACCGGCTCACCGGGACCGGACGCGAGATGATTGCGAGTTCGCAGCTTCCGGCGGACTTTCCGTCTTCTCAGCTGGTCGCTCCGAAGCAAGTTATTTTCCCCGCAGCAGACGGGTTGCAGATTCACGGGCAGCTTTTCGCCCCGCGCGGACGCACATCCGCTGGCCCCGCATTGCTCTTCATGCACGGCGGCTCGCGACGCCAGATGATGCTGGGCTTCCACTACATGCAGTACTACCACAATGCCTATGCAGAAAATCAGTACCTCGCTTCGCGGGGCTACGTCGTCCTCTCGGTCAATTACCGCACCGGCATTATGTATGGGCGCGCTTTCCGTGAGCGCGAAAAGGGCGGGCCGCGCGGCGCGGAGGAGTATCAGGACATCGTGGCCGCAGCAAAATACCTTCAAACGCTTCCCATCGTGGACTCCAAGAGAATCGGGCTTTGGGGCGGTTCTTATGGCGGATTCCTGACGGCCATGGGGCTTGCACGCAATTCGGACATTTTCGCGGCTGGCGTGGATTTTCATGGCGTGCATGATTGGTCCGCGCGCAGCATTTTCCGTGGCGGGTCAGGTGGGCAGGAGGGTGGCGGTCCACCCGACCGCGCCGAGGCCATGCGAATTGCATTCGAATCCTCGCCGAATGCCTCGATCAAATCGTGGAAATCACCTGTGTTGTTGATTCAAGGCGACGACGACCGCAACGTGGATTTCAGCCAGATGGTGGATCTCGTCCAGCGGCTTCGCGAACAAAAAGTCCCGTTTGAGCAGATGGTTTTTCCCGATGAGATCCACGATTTTCTCTTGTGGCGCTCGTGGGTGCATGGGTATAAAGCGACCGCAGCATTCTTCGACCGCGTTCTTGTGAAAGGCGAATCGATCCCGAGCGGGAACTAGTCGAAATCCGACAAGCGTTAGTCTCCTTTAGACGGGTTGCGATCAGAAGACTTTATTGGCAAGGTACAGACTGAGCTTGGTTAAGAAGAGGTCGGCCACGATAATCATCACCGAGGAAATCACGACCGCTTGCGTCGTGGCGCGGCCGACGCCTTGCGTGCCGCCTCGCACCGTCAACCCTTTGTAGCAACCGACCGTCGCAAGAATGAAGGCAAACGCCAGCGACTTTGTGAAGCCTTGCATCAGGTCCGGAAACTCCAGGATATCGACGGCGCGCCGCCAAAATTCAACCGCGCTGAGTTGCAAGGAAAACACGGAAGCAACGCATCCGCCAAGCAAACCGACAAACACCATCAACGCCGTGAGCAGCGGAACCATCAGCATGCTTGCCAGCACCCGCGGGGTCACCAGCTTGCGGCTCGGGTCGGTGCCCATGGCGCGCATCGCGTCAACTTGCTCGGTCACCAGCATCGAGCCCAGCTCGGACGCCATTCCCGAGGAGCAGCGCCCGGCAGTGAGGAGCCCCGTAATCGCCGGGCCAAGTTCGCGCACCAGGGCGAGCGAGACGACATCCCCTGTCAGCGAAGTCTGTCCAAAGCGCACGAACTGCGCTCCGGTCTGCAATACCATGACGCCGCCGATAAAAAACCCCGAGAGCAGAATGATCGGCAGCGAGCCAACCCCTACATCATCCATTTGATCCAGCGTGTCTTGGAAATAGTGTGGTGCAGTGGCAAGGTTGCTCAGAGACCGAAAGGAAAGCAGCGAGTAATCCTGAACGGCGGCTACGGCCCGTTTCGTCGCGTCCTGGAGCACTTCCGCGACCGAAGGGGCTTCTTCCTGTTTCGTACGGTTGCCTGTTACCTGGAGCGGAGTATCGGCCACAAGTACCTGTTCACACCCGTCATCTACATCCGACTTCTCGACGAAACAGCATATTGGAAAAGCGTAACTTCAGCCTCACCGTGCGTCAAGTAAGCGATTTGGCGCTGGTTTCTAAAACTTCGCCGGTCGGCGAGGTTCCGGGCAGACCGATCGCGAACCGGTTCAGCTCCGAACGGCGACACTCTGGAGGCTGCCGGGAACCTTAGTCAATTGAGCAACTTAAGCCACAGCGGCCGCTTTCCATGCGCTCCGTTCCGCTAATCTTTCTATCAGACACCTTATGGCTTATCCACCAGAGCGTCGGCGCCGGGCGCGGCTAAAGCTTCCGCAAGTGGTTCGCGTGCGGCCTTCCGACGCTCATCTCCACTTCGACGAGATTCTCCCCACGCTCAACGCGACTCGGGACAGTGTCTACTTCGCATCCAAAAACGTGTCGTACGCCGAAGGTATGCGCGTGTTCATCACTTTCCCGTATTCCGACGCGCCCGGCTCCCTCAATCGCGAATCGCTGGGACGAGTCCTTCGAGTCGACGATTTGGGTCAGGGGCGCCGCGGCATCGCCATCCAAATCCTTATGCCCCTCTACGTCGGCGGCAAAGAAACAGTCCGCTAAATTGACTTCCGCCATGCCAACCTACGTGCGCCTCAGGAACGCAAGAAAAACCGTTCTGGAGCTATAATCGCGCACTTATGCCCTTGTCTTCAGGCACACTGATTGGCCCCTATGAAATCCTTGCACCACTCGGCGTAGGCGGAATGGGAGAGGTCTACCGGGCGCGTGATACCCGTCTCGAACGCCCAGTGGCTCTGAAGATTCTGCCGCGTGATTTTGCTCCCGATTCCGACCGCCGAGCCCGCTTCGAACGCGAGGCGCGAGCGGCCGGACAGATTCACCATCCAAATATTCTGGCCATTTTGGATATCGGCGCTTATGACGGCCTGCCATTTATCGTTACCGAACTTTTGGAAGGCGAGACCCTGAGGGAACGCCTGCAACCCGGGCCACTTCCGCAGCGCAAGGCCGTAGAGATTGCTTCCCAAATTGCAAAGGGACTCGGCGCCGCCCACGAAAGAGGCATCGTTCATCGTGACATCAAGCCGGAAAATATTTTCATCGGCGGTGACGGCCATGTGAAGATTCTCGACTTTGGGCTGGCGAGTGTTTCCGCTCAAGAATCGCCCCACCCGGATGCCACGATCACACTGAAAACGGCTTCCGGAGTGATTCTTGGCACGGCCGCCTACATGTCCCCCGAGCAGGCTCGAGGACAAACGGTAGACTCCCGTTCTGACCTTTTCAGCCTCGGGTGTGTCCTTTACGAAATGCTCTCAGGCCAGCGGCCCTTTTCGGGCAGCACGTACGCCGACCTGATTTCTGCCATTCTTCGCCAAGACGCCGCGCCAATTCCTTCAGAACGAAAGATTCTTCCAGCGCTCGAGCGCATCGTTCGCCGCTGCCTGGAAAAGTCACCCGGGGAGCGCTTCCAATCGGCACGCGATCTTGCCTTTCAACTCGATTCCTTCGCCACCAGCATCGAGTCAAGCAGCGATCTGCTGCTGCCCGGCATTGCTGTTGAGCCGACGAACGCTCTTCGGCTTTCCCGAGTTTTTCCATGGGTCGCAATTCCAGCAATGGTGGTGTCAACGGCGACACTTGCTTGGTGGTTCCGGGGATGGCAACTTCAAACCGCTCATCCGCCCCGGGTGGAGTTTGAGCGTTTGACTGACTTTTCGGGGATGGAGGAGGCACCGGCGATTTCGCCGGACGGTAAATCCGTCGCATTCGTGAGCGATTCCACGGGTTCGCGGCAAATATGGATTCGCCTGTTCGCTGGCGGCGTTCCCTTTCAGCTGACTCATGATGCTGGCGATCACCTTTCTCCGCGATGGTCGCCCGATTCGGCTTCTCTTTATTACTACACCCCGCCTGCTGAGGGATCGCACGAGGCCGTGGTCTGGGAAATCTCCGCTCTTGGCGGGACCCCCCGCCGTCTGATCGAGAGTGTGAGTGAAGTGGATCCCAGCCACGATGGGAAGTCTTTGGCTTTTTTCCGCCTGCGAGCCAACCAGATCGAGCTCGTGCGCACCGACCGTGACGCTTCGCATCCGCGGGTTCTGGCGCAGTTTCCGTCAAAAACGGCTTGCCAGCAGCCTCGTTGGTCTCCTGATGACTCCTCGGTCGCCTTCATGCTGGCCACGGATCGCTGGGCGGACGACCTTTACTATGTGTCTGCTTCGGGAGGCACTCCCCGACGATCCACGTTCGACGCTTCGCTGCTGTCAGGATTCTCCTGGCTCCCCGGTGGCTCCGGCTTCGTCTTCAGCAGTTCCCGCGGTTCCACGTTTCTCTACCTGCCCACCATGCACCTTTGGCAAATTGCCCGCGACAGCGGCGAACCACACCAGCTCACCTTCGGAGATGAGAGCGACACCTCTCCGGACATCGATTCTCGAGGACGTCTGGTTTCCAGCCGAATCCACCTTAATTTTGATATCTGGAAGTTCCCGGTTGATTTCCGACCGGCGGAGAATGTCCTTCGGGCGGGGCGCGTCTCTCATCAGACCGCTCAAGTGCAAACTCCCAGCTTGAGCCCTGACGGTCGTCAACTTGTCTATCTCTCCGACACCGGCGGTCATGGGAATCTTTGGGTTCTTGATTTGGCTTCCGGCACGAATCGGCAAATTACCTTCGAAAAAGACCCGAACGTGATCATGGGCGTGCCGGTTTGGTCCCCCGACGGAGGGAAAATCGCGTACGCCCGCCAAATCTTTGGGCAGGGCACGACTTCAGTTGCATATTGGACGGTGCGACCGGACGGCGGCGACAATCATGAGTTTCTCGCGAAGGCTTCCTGGCTGACGTGGTCGCCCGACCGCCGTTGGGTCTACTATGTCGCGCTCGCTGACAGCGCTGGTGGTTTGACGGGCCGCATCTTGAAGGTGTCCGCCTCGGGCTCTGCTCCCGTAGAAGTGCGTCAGGAAGTTACGAACGGCCCGGCCGTCTCGCCCGATGGCTCCACGCTTTACTACGCCAAGCTCTTGGAGCCCGTCAATGGCCTTTGGGATTACGAGATTCGTGCGGCGCAACCGGACTCAGCTCCGTCGCGGTTGCTGGCCCCCATCTCCGGCCATCGCATTCCCGCTTGGCAAGGGTTTCACCCCGTCCTATCTCCAGATGGAAAGTGGCTCGCGCTCACCTTGAACGACACCTTCGGCACGAATCTTTGGCTCCTGTCTACTAGCGATGGCCAAATGCATCCGGTGACCGATTTTGGAGACCGCCGGACGTTCATCGCCCGCCACGTG
>Ga0126369_10002001_pt1 | contig 14416 bp, 11 predicted proteins | sample PanSoiMetaPlot_1_FD_109646 | JGI IMG/M metagenome (GOLD analysis project Ga0126369, IMG submission 109646) | Tropical forest soil microbial communities from Panama - MetaG Plot_1 | ecosystem: Environmental > Terrestrial > Soil > Tropical forest > Bulk soil | place: Panama | collected 2016-02-17 | reverse complement strand
TAAACGTGGATGCAGCACGCACGAATTTCCCCGGGTTCAGCAATATCAATACCCTCAGGGATGCTGCGAACTCCATCTATCATTCCTTGCAGGTTGGGGCGCAACGAACGGTTGGCGATCTCACTCTCAGCCTGGCGTACACGTACAGCCATTCGATCGATGATTCTTCAGACCGGAGTGACACGGCGTTTGTCAACGCTTATAACTTTGCCGCCAATCGTGCCAGTTCGAATTTCGATTTGCGTCACAACCTGTCGCTCAGCTACGTCTACTCCTTGCCGCTGTTTAAGAGTCCCGGCCTGGCCCATAAGGCTTTGGGCGATTGGCACGTTTCCGGCATCACGCTCATCCAGACCGGAATACCCTTCAATATTACAAACTCTACGGATAACGCCGGCGTGGGAAATGGCGCAGGCACTGGTTCGCGGCCCGATCTTGCGGGCAACCCCCACTCCGGGTTCACCTCGAATCAGGATCCCTCGAACCGAGGGCCTCTGGCCTTCAATCCGGCAGCATACGCCGACCCCATAGGGCTTACGTTTGGCAATCTGGGGCGGAACACCCTGTACCTTCCCAACCACGTCAACTTCGACCTGGGCGTGTTCAAAAGATTCGCAATCAACGAGAAGACCGGATTCGAATTCCGCTGGGAGACCTTCAACATCTTTAACCACACCCAGTACAACGGCATCGACGGCAGCTTTGCGCCTGCGCCAAGCACCTTCCTGCACTTAAACGGCTCGCACGACCCGCGCCGCATGCAGTTTGGCTTGCGCTTCCAGTTCTGACGTCCCGCACCCCGGGAGGGCGGTCTGATCAAGTCGGGCCGCCCTTCTTTTTTTCCTACGAACCCTGTTCCCTTTTCTTCCCGAAGAGGTAGAATGCAGCGCATGAACCGACGCACATTTATCGGCACGTCTCTAGCTGCAAGTCTTTCTTCGATTTACTTTGAAAGAGCCGCCGCTGCCAAACCCATCTCGGCCGCGGACTCCGCACTTCCCTTTGCATCAGAGGCACCCCTCGAGGCGCACTCCATCGACCCGATTGGCCTGCAGCTCTACACCGTTCGGGCAACCATGAAAACCGACTTCGCAGGCACCATCGCCAAAGTCGCCGCCACCGGCTACAAAGAAGTCGAATTCGCCGGCTACTTCGATCATTCGCCGAAAGACGTTCGCGAGTTGCTCGACAAGAACGGCCTGGTTTCCCCTTCTTGCCACGTCGATTACCCAACGGTGCAAAACAAATGGCCCGAGACCCTCGAAGCCGCGAAAATCGTGGGCCACAGTTACATCATCTGCCCCTGGATCGACGAAAAACAGCGCGCCGCCGCGGGCGGATGGAAACGCGCCGCCGAACTGTTCAACAAAGCCGGCGAGGAGAGCAAGAAAGCCGGCATCCAGTTCGGTTATCACAACCACTCGTTCGAGTTTCAGCCGACCGAAACTCTCGGCGGAAAGCTTCCCTATGATTTTCTTCTTGCCGAAACCGATCCCAAATTCGTCGCCATGGAAATGGATCTCTGCTGGATTACCGTCGCCGGAAAAGATCCGCTTGCCTATTGGGATAAACATCCCGGCCGCTTCCCCCTCGTCCACGTGAAGGATTATGTGAACGATCCGAACTCCACCAGCAGCTACGACGGAGCAACGGGCTCGGTTAAGTTTCAGGGGCACCTCGCTGACGTCGGCAAGGGGGCCATCGACTGGAAAAGTCTTTTCGCGCACGATGGCAAAGCCGGCATCAAGCATTACTTCGTCGAAAATGACGATCCGAAGTCCGCTTTCGACGACATCAAAATCAGCTACAACTATCTGCACGATTTGCGTTTCTGATTTTTCTTTCTGGTGGCGCAGCTTGCTGCGCCTTGCTTGCCATCATCAATCATTAGCTCCGTTTTTCAGGTACCGACTGCCAGCTGTGAACCGTCGATTTCTTCAAGGAGAGCACCATGAAAAACGATCTCACTCGCCGTCAATTCCTCAGGCGCACCGCCGGTGCCGCCGGTGCCGCAACCATCGCTCCGAAGATGATCACCCGGGAGATGATTACCGATCCCAACCCGATTCCACCACGCGACACCTACGTTCCGCCGAGCGACCGCGTGCGCTTCGGCATTATCGGCATCGGCATGCAAGGTTCTGCTCTCCTCACCAACGCGATTACGCTGCCGGGCGTCGAGTGCATCGCCGCCGCCGACCTGTGGGACGGCCGCCACCAACTCGCCAAGGAAATCACTGCCAAGCCGAATCTCTTCACGACGCGCAAGTATCACGAACTCCTCGACAACAAGGAAATTGACTGCCTCATCGCCGCCGTTCCCGATCACTGGCACAAGCGTGTGGTGGTGGACGCAACCGCGGCCGGAAAAGACATCTACGTCGAAAAGCCGATGTCGCACACCGCCGCCGAAGGTGTGGCCATGGCGGAAGCACAAAAAAAGACCGGACGCATCGTCCAAGTCGGTTCGCAGCGTGTCAGTTCGGTCATCTGCGCCAAGGCCAAAGAAATGATCGCCGCAGGCGCGATTGGCAAACTGACTCTCATCGAAGGCACGCTTGGCCGCAACGATCCCACCGGCGCGTGGGAGTATCCCCCGCCCCCAGGCCTTTCCCTGCAAAACTTCGACTGGGACACCTGGCAGAGCGGCGCCACGAACCGTACCTGGGACGCGGACATGTCGCCGAAATGGTTCGCGCGCTGGCGCTGCTGGCGGGAATACGGCACCGGCGTGGCCGGCGACCTGCTCGTGCATCTGGTCTCCGGGATGAACTTCATGATGGGATGGAACGAACCGCCGAAAAAAGTGATGGCTCTGGGCGCCATCATTCGCTTTCCCGACGGCCGCAACATGCCTGACGTTCACACCGCTTTATACGAATATGCAGCGGCTGGCGGGGCGCCTGTTTATCTTCGCCTCAATCTCGGCTGCGAGAATCCCGAAACGTACCGCTTCCAGGGTTCGCACGGAATTCTCGAAGTCACGGAGTTCGGCATCGCTCATTATCCCCAGACGGGAGAAGATTCCTCGCCGAGCTATTACGCCTACGGCTTCCCGAATGCGATGCGCGAAGCCTACTTCAAACAGTGGCATGAGCAGCATGATCCGCCGGTGGGCAAAGAGCCGGTGAGTGAGAATGACACCTTTAAGGGCAACGATTTTGACGACGTGAAGCCGCACCTTTGGAACTTCTTCTCGTCGGTCAAGTCTCGCAAGCCGGTCGTCGAAGACGCCGTCTTCGGCAATAACGCCGCTCTGGCCTGCCACATGGCCAACGAGTCCTATTTCCGCGGCGGTGTCCCGGTCACCTGGGACGGCGCCACCAGCACCATCAAGTCCTGAGCGCAACTGCGAAGGTGACGAAATGGGAGCACGATATATCGTGCTTCTCTTCATTCACCGATGCCTTCGGCCGAGATTTGCGGTTTAGCAAGACCCGCTGGGATGCGAATGAATCCACGCGGTGAACGGAAAGGTTTGTCCGCCGCTAGAAACCCGCGACGGCGGTGGCTTCGGTTGGACTTGTTTCAAAAATGGTGAGCAGTTTGGCCATCTCCAAGGCTTGCTTGAAGTTCGGGCGGAGATTGGTAAGCATCAGCCGTCCGCCCTTCGCTTTCGTTTTTCGATGCGCATCGATCAACGCGCCGAGGCCCGAGCTGTCCACGTAATTGACGTGCTCAAGGTTCACGACAATTCTTGTCGCGCCCGCCGCAAGAAGATTCTCAATGGTTGTGCGAAACCCGATGTTCTCGTCCCCCAGCACAAGACGCCCTTTCAACGCCAGACGGTAAATGCCGTCCTCTTCACGCTGCGTGATTTCTAACGACACCGCCAGACCTCCCCGTGCCCTAGGTATGGATTACCGCCATCCATAATAGCTTCCAGCCCCCCCGTTGCAAACGCAAAAGCGCGCCGCGGCGGTATGGCCTGCCGAAACCGAGCGGGGCACCAAAGTTCGCGTCATTGCGTCCAATGTGATGAAAGTTTGGGGTTGTCATGAAGCGGCTGATCTTCCTCTCCTTCTCCGGCGCATTTGCGCTCGCGTTTGGCGCGCGTGACGTCCACGCGCAAGTCACCACTTCGCAGTACGACAATCTGCGGACTGGCGCGACCCTAGGCGAGAAGACGCTAACTCCACAGAACGTGAACGCGAGCCAGTTTGGCAAACTGGGCGCGTTCAAAGTGGATGGCGCGGTGTACGCGCAGCCGCTGTTCCTGCCGGGAGTGGAAATCCCCGGCAAGGGGAAGCACGACGTGCTCTTTGTGGCCACCGAGCACGACAGCGTGTACGCCTTCGACGCCTATCGGCCAAACGATGCGCCGTTGTGGCAGGTGAGCCTCCTGGACAAGAAGCGCAAGACCAAGGCGGTGTCTGCACAGGAGGTCGGTTGCAACTTCCTGCAGCCTGAAGTCGGGGTTACCTCGACACCGGTAATCGATCTTTCTACAGGCACGCTGTACATCTTGGCGCGGTCGATGACCGATTATTGGTTTGCCGACAACGAATACTTTCAGCACCTCCACGCGCTCGCGATCACCACCGGAGCGGAAAAATTCGGGGGGCCGGCGCAAATCACGGCTTCCGTGCGCGGGAAGGGCGACGGCAACAGGAAAGGCGAAGTACCATTTGACGCGCTGCGGGAAAATCCGCGCGCCGCTCTGCTGCTGGTCAACCACTTGGTGTATCTCACCTGGGCCTCATCGTGCGACGTGGCTCCTTATCATGGCTGGGTGATGGCGTACGACGCGCAAACGCTGGCGCAGAAAGCGGTATTGAACGTGACGCCGGACGGCATGCAAGGCGGTATCTGGGCGAGCGATACGGGACCGGGCGCCGACGCGAGCGGGAATGTCTACGTCCCCACCGGCAACGGAACGTTTGACGCCGCTCCAGGAGGCCGGGATTACGGCGACACGCTGCTGAAGCTGGCCCTGGACGGATCTACGCTCGTGGTGCGGGATTACTTTACGCCGTTTAATCAAGCGCAACTGAACGACTCCGACGCGGACTTGGGATCGAGCGGGCCAACGCTGCTGCCCGACCAGCCGGGGCCGCATCGGCACTTGCTCGTCCAGCCCACCAAAGGCGGGATGATTTATGTGATTGACCGCGACGAGATGGGACAGTTTCGGCCCGATGGTGACGCGGTGGTGCAAAGGATTCGCATGTCCGGGAGCGGGATGGGCGCGATGGCCTATTGGAACGGGCGCGTCTACTTCGCGTGCAGCGATGATCGCGTGCGCGGTTACGAACTGGAAAATGGACAGCTCAAGCTGAAATCGAGCTCCGGCGTGAGATTCGACGATCCCGGCGCTACGCCTTCGGTTTCGGCGGACGGCAACCAGAACGGCATCGTATGGGCCATCGCAACGAAAACGTGGAACGGCCCTGATCGCACGGCGGTGCTCTATGCGTTCGATGCCAGTATCCTTGGCGAGCCAATCTACACTTCGGAACAAAACGACAAGCGAGACCGCGCGGGGCTGGCGACACGATTTGTGACTCCGCTCGTGGTGAATGGCCATGTGTATTTCGGCACGCGAGATGAAGTAGAAATGTATGGACTGCTGAAATAAAGTGACCGGGACTGGAGATTCGGGAAAAGTGGGGTGGACATGAATTCATGCCGAAGATGGGCTGGTCGCGCAACCGTGCTTATGGTATTTGCGCTTGTGGTGTCGTTCGGGGGAATCAGCAACGCGCAGGAGACGGTCGGCATCGCGGAGATAACGCCGAACGTGGTGGTGTTTGCCACCAGGACCGGGAACGTGATCGCGCTGGTCGGGCCGGATGGCGCGTTGCTGGTTGGAATACCTTCGGCGGACAGCACGGAGCGCATTCGTAGCGAGCTGGCAAAGCGCACCAAGTCACCGGTGCGGTACGTAGTGATCATGCCCGAGGATCCCGCGCTATCCGATGGCGATGCCGGATGGGGAAAGCGCGGGGCGGTCGTGGCCATGCAGGAAAAGGCCCTGGAACGGATTGGCGGACACCTCATGGGACCGCCCAAGCCGTTGTCCGAGGAGTTCGTGAAGATGGGAGTGGACCGGCCGCGAATTTCGTTCTCGGAAGTAATGAGCTTCGACCTGAATGGGGATGCGGTTCATATTGTTAAGCAGAAACCAGGCTGTAGTGACGCGGACACCTTGGTGCATTTTCACACGGCCAATACGGTCTATTGGGGCGAGGTCTTTCCGGGGGACGGCTATCCGGCGATCGATTCCGCGCATGGGGGCAAGCTCAAAGGCGTGCTGGACATGTTGGAGGGATGGACCGATCCGTCGCGCCACATCGTTCCGGCGCGGGGCGAAGCGACAAACGGCACGGCGCTGAAGGCGTTTTGCGACATGCTCAAAACGGTGCGTGACCGCATCCAGCATTCGATTGACGCCCGGCATACCGAAGATCAGGTGGTTGCGGAGCATCCCACCTCAGAGTTTGACGCGAAGTGGGGGCATGGGCGCGTGCCACCGGACGCATTTGTTAGGGAAGTCTACCGGGAGCTGAAGGTGGAGGACGAACTCGTCGGGAGTTGACCGCCCAGTCGCGATTTTTTCGAGGTTGCTTCGACCGACCTCGCGCTCGGCCTTCGACGGTCTCGACACTCGAGCGGGTCATCTAGGTCCAAAAAAATCGAAGGCGCAACAACCTTGCGGTTGCTGCGCCCTCTTTCAATTGGGCCGTTAAGTTTTTAAGGCTTCCCGGCTCAATCTGGAAGCGACAATAAACCCGGCTCATTTTCTTGGCAAGCGAAATCTGAAAACTCAACTGTGGAAACCTGTGCACGCCTGTGCAAAATTCGGAACCTCGAAGACCGCAAACTGGGAAACGTGCTAAACAGACGCGCGGGAAGGCCGTAAGGAGTTAGCGCCAGTTCTTGACGCGGGGCCAAAGAGTTTGCAAATTCCCTTTCAGACCACGGCAAAGAAGGATTGGGAGCGTTTCGTAGGCATAGGCGTAAGGAACGTTCACCGCTGCCGCCGCTTCGACCGAAGCGAATTTCTCCTGCACGTCGGATTCGGGGGCGCCGACAACAATCATGATCTCTCCCGTGTAATTGCGCGGTCCCCAGAGAAAATAATTCTGATGCCCGCTGATCGCTTGGGGAAGGCCATAGCGCGGGCCGAAAAGGTCGATGGCGGCCGCCTGGCCGTAGTTGCCGCAGTAGATCGCGGTTTTGGCCTGCTCTTCGGGCGAAAGCGAGTGATAAACACGAGCGACGGCAGCGACTTGCTCCGGCCAGGGAAGTTCGTCGGCAAAATACTGCGGAAGCGGCGTGCCGACAAAGCTGCGTTCGGTGGGCTTGGGCTCGGCATGCAGATGCGCTTGGTAGCGCAGCAAGGCGTCGAGCGAAAATACCGGAAGAACGAGTGGCAGAGGAACCGAGATGCCGATGGCGAGCCATGCGAAGCAAACCGGCTTGAGAGCGCTGCGCCACTTTGACGGCTGCTCGTTCGCCTGCCGTTCGGGGCTGCGGGAAAGCAGAAGGTCGGCGAAGACGGCACCCGCGGCGAGCAGAATCGGGTAAGCGGGGGCGGAATAATAATCCTTGCCGTGGGAAATGAGGAAAAACGCGAAGGTGATTAGAAATGCCCAGCCAAAATTGCGATACGGTTTCGCTGCTCGCGAGAAAAAATAAAAGAGCAAGCCGCGGAGCCAGAACGGTAGGCTGAAGGGATTCATCATCAAGATTTGCTGGACGGTGTAGGCAAGCGGCGGGTAGGCAATGTCCTTGCCGGTGGCTCGGATGTTGTGCATCAGTTCGAGAAAAGGCCAGTGATGCTGGAGGTTCCAAATCAAATTTGGAAGGAAAACTACGAGGGTGACGGCGCCGCCGGCAAAAAGCCAGGGGGTAAACAAGAGTTTACGGTGTTGCGTGAGAAGCAGCCCGGCGAGGAGGGCGAAGGCGAAGACCGCAATGGAGTATTTGTTTTCGAGGCCGAGGCCTGAGATCGCGCCAAACACGAGCCAGAGTTTCCGATTCTGCGTGTGGATCATGCGCAGAATCACATAAGCGCAGCCGGTCCAGAACAGCGGCTCGAAGGCGTTCATGGCGAATTGGTGATCGGTGACCCACCATACGGAAGGAGTGGCAGCCAGCATGGCGGCGAGGGCGGCGCCGAAGCGCCTTGCGCCGAGTTCACGGGCAAATGCGGCGACCAAGACGATGCGGGCGGCTCCAGCCAGCGCGGGCCAGAAAATCAGCGCGGGGAGCGAAGTGCCAAGCGTGTGGCGGCCGATCCAAGCGATGAATGGAAAAAACGGCGGCTGGTCGACATAACCGAAAGCAAGATGATCGGCGCAGGCCAGGTAATACAGCGCATCGCGGAAGTAACCGTAGCGCGTTGCTGTGACCATGTGCAGCACAAAGTACGCGAGGGCAATCAGATATACCCACGGCCACAAAACGGGCCGTGGAGTGGAATCCTGGCTAAGAGGTGTGGAGGACAAGAGGCGAAGAATAACAGCACAAATGCAGCGAGGCAACTGCAGCCCAGGGAGGTTGCAGCCCAGGGAGGTCCGACTTCGTTGAGCCGCCTACTCGGGAAGCGACGGGCAGCCGGGGAATTCGCGGAGTGATGTGTTACCGATGTAGCCGAGATCCGCGATGCCGATCTTGCTGGTGTAATAGCCGTCGCAGGTCATGTTTCGGAGAAGCGCGAAAAACGAGACACCCTGACTGAGAGTGGGATCCGGTTTCGCGTTCTTGCGAAACGCGATCAGGTCGAGGACTTCTTTTTGTTGCTCCGGAGCGCATTCGAGAAAAACTTTGCCGTAATGGTCGGTGCAATAGCCGTCAAGCCAAAAAAGTCCACCACCCAGGCCCAGCTGAAACTTGTGGTTTTCGCTGGTGAGGAGGTCGATAAATTCGGGAGCCCCGGCTTCCACCGCGCCGCCGCATTTTTCGTCCTTGGGAATGATCAGGTCGCACAAATGGATGAGCGTGGCGTATTGCGAGGCGGAAAAATATTTTGGGGTGTAATTCCCGGCCGGCGCGGCGGCTTTTTCCTTGTGGACCATCTGGTGGACGTATTCCGCGGCCTCGGCAGGAATAACTTGCAAGACGGAACCGGTGACGCCGACGGCGAGCGAGCGGAGAATGTCGCGGCGAGAGATGGATTCGTTGGCCATGTTAAATGTTGCCCTTTCTGGCTTCGTCGAGGAGGTATTCGGAGGCGCGCCACGCGAGAGCCATGATGGTCAGCGTGGGATTCTTGTCCGGATTGGTAACCAGCGGAGCGCCATCGGTGACGAAAAGGTTCTTGACGTCATGCGTCTGGCAGAAACCGTTGAGGACGGAAGACTTCGGGTCGGCGCCCATGCGCGCGGTGCCGACCTCGTGAATGATTTTGCCGCCGGCTTCGATGCCGAAAGGATACTCGCCGTGGATGGAGGTTTTGGTTTTGTATTCGCCGCCCATGGTTTCGACGATGGAACGAAACGTTTCCTGCATGTCTTTGGCTTGAAGCAGTTCGTAATCGGACCACTTGAAGTGGAAGCGCAGGACCGGAATGCCCCATTCATCCACGACGTCGGGATCGATTTCGCAGTAGGTGTCAGGGTTGGGAATCATTTCTCCGCGGCCAGCGAAACCGATGTGGCAGCCATATTCTTTGCGAGCGCGCTGTTTAAGGGAAACGCCGTAGCCTTCTTCGTCGCGGTTCATGCCGTTGAACATGCCGACGCCGGGCATCTCGCGGCCGCCACCAAACTCGATGTGATAGCCGCGGGGAAAATCATTCTTACGGTCGAATTTCCACCAGGGCATGTACATGTGCATGCCGCCGACGCCGTCATGATTATGCGGAGGCATTTTCTCGAGTTGCGGGAAATAGCCGTAGCCGCCGCTGCCGACCGAGTCGGTGAGGTATTTGCCGACGGCGCCGGAAGAGTTCGCCAGACCCGCGGGGAACAGGGTGGATTTGGAATTGAGCAATAGGCGGGCGGATTCGCAGGCACTGGCAGCCGCGACGACGGCGCGGGCGCTGATGCGCTTCTCGGAGCGCGTGGCTTTGTCAATGTAGGAAACGCCGGTGGCTTTGCCTTCTTTGTCTACCAGAATTTCGCGAGCCATCGCTCCGGTGATCAGCGTAAGCTTCCCCGTTTTCATCGCAGGAGGAATCAGGACCTGGCTGGAGCTGAAATTCGAGGCGGTGACGCAGCCGCGGCCGCACTGGCCGCAGTAATGACAAGGGAGACGCCCGTTGACGGATTTGGTAAGGATGGCGAGGCGCGAGGGGATACAAGTAATGCCCAGCTTGTCGCAGGCCTTTTTGACGATCAACTCCGTGCATCGGGGCTTGGGAGGCGGGAGAAAAACACCGTCAGGCGCGCTCGGGACGTTTTCCTTTGTGCCAAAGACGCCGATGTAGCCCTCGACTTTGTCGTAATAGGGAGCAAGGTCTTCGTAAGTGATGGGCCAGTCGTCGCCAAGACCGTCGCGCGTTTTGGATTTGAAATCCACGGGGGCAAAGCGCAGAGCGATACGGCCCCAGTGATTGGTACGCCCACCCACGATCCGCGAGCGGAACCACTGAAAATCGCTGCCGGGAGCGGAAGTGTACGGCTCGCCTTCAATATGCCAGGCTCCGTTGGGCGCGAGAAACTCGCCAAAATTCTCGCGCGCCCTTCCGCCGACGCCTGCGCCGCGATGCGGAGCTTCGTAAGGCCACAGGAACATCTTGAAATCTTTTTCCGGATGGACATCCGGCCCGGCTTCGAGGAGGGCGCAGTTGAGGCCGCCTTCGGTGAGGATTTTGGCGGCCATGCCTCCGCCCGCGCCGGAACCGATAATGCAAACGTCGTATTGCTTTGCCGACCGCTGAACTTGCGCCATGAAGAATGCTCCGCGGATTTTTTTAACGAATCCTATTATTGCACGTTGCTACTCGTCCGTTCTCAGCGAGAACTAGAAGAACATGCCATCCCGTTCTCCACAAAACTGCGAAATTCTAAAGCAACACGCTGCACTTCGCAATCGCAACCGCGTCGGCTTTAGAGGTTGTTCTTCTTCATCTCCGAAACAGCGAAATCGCAGGCGCGGGCCGTAAGCGCCATGTAGGTGAGCGACGGATTCACGCAGGAAGACGAGACCATGCAAGCGCCATCCGTCATGAAAAGGTTTTTCGCGTCGTGAGCCTGATTGTGCTCATTGAGAACGGAGGCTTTGGGATCGCGGCCCATGCGGGCGGTACCCAACTCGTGGATGGCCAAGCCCGGGGGCGTAATTTCTTGCTGGATGGAAATGTCTGTCGCACCGGCGGCGGAGAGCATTTCACCAGCCTGAATGGCGATGTCCCTGGACATGGCGAGTTCATTCTCGCTCCAACTGCAATGGATCTTGAGCGTGGGAATGCCCCAGGCATCGGGCTTGTCCTGGTCGACTTCCACATAATTGCTGTGATTGGGGAGGCATTCGCCGAATCCACCGATACCCAAATGCCACTTGCCGGGCGCTTTTAGAGAATTCTTGAAGTCCGCGCCAATGCCGATTTTGTTGAAACCACGCCACCAGCCTTCGCGGGAGCCGCCGCCCTGGTAGCCGTAGCCGCGGATGAAATCCGGGTGCTTGGACTTGACGTTGCGGAAACGCGGGATGTAGAGGCCGTTTGGGCGATTGCCGAAAGGCATTTTGTCTTCATGGCCGGGCATGGTGCCGCTGGCGCCGGCGCCCATGTGATGATCCATGAGATTGTGGCCAAGTTCACCGCTCGAATTGGCGAGACCCTTGGGAAATTCCGTGGTCGCCGAGTTGAGAAGAATACGAGTGGATTCGAGCGTCGAGCCGCAAATGAAAAAGATGCGGGCTTTAAATTCGAGAGCCGCCTTGGATTGCGCGTCGATGACGTTAATGCTGCTCACACGGCGCGTTTTTGAATCGAAGTTGAGGCTCCGCACCACGCTGTAGGGACGAATGGTGAGCCGGCCGGTTTTTTGCGCTGCGGGAAGCGTCGAACTCAAGCTGCTGAAATAGGACCCGGTAATGCATCCGCGATGACAGTAACCGCAGTAATGGCAGGGAGCGCGGCCCTTGTGGACGCGGGTCAGGACGGCGGCGCGGCCGATCGTCAGCATGCGGTCATCGAAATGTTTGGCGAGCGCGTTCTTGAGATCCCGCTCGACGCACGTTAATTCCATTGCCGGGAGAAATTTCCCATCGGGAAGCTGGGTCAAACCTTCCGCCTGACCGCTGATGCCGGCAAACTCTTCCACATAGTCGTACCACGGAGCGATGTCCGCATAGCGAATCGGCCAGTCGATGGCGATCCCGTCTTTCAAGTTCGCTTCGAAATCGAGATCGCTCCAGCGGTAGCTTTGGCGGCCCCAGAGAATGGACTTGCCTCCAACTTGGCGGCCGCGAATCCAGGAGAAATGCTTTCCCGGCTCAAAGGAATAGGGGTTTTCCTGGTCGTTGACAAAAAACTGGTGGGAAAACTCGTCGCAGGCGTAGTAGCACTCGCGCTGGATGGGCTGCGTGCGCTCGCGAGCAAAGCGGTCATCCCAGCCGCGATGCTTAAGCTCCCAGACGGGAACGTGCTCGACGTAATCTTTTTCAGGAACAATCGAGCGGCCCGCTTCCAGCACAAGCGTGCTGAGACCTTTTTCCGTGAGTTCTTTCGCAGCCCAGCCACCGGTGATGCCAGAGCCAACAACGATTGCGTCGTAGTTTGTGGTCGCCATGGCTTCCTCTATGCGTCCGGATCTCCGGCCCCCGGTCCGAGCGCCGTACAACCGTGCTGCGCGCCGGGGATAATCTGCAGCTTCAATTCCTGGGTGAATCCAACTTCAGACGTGTAGTAGCCGTGGAGCGTCATGTTCTTAAACACCGTGAAGAAATCGCCTTGCATCTGCGTGTCGCGGCCCTGCGGCTCCCAAAACGGGGGACGCTCCTTTGGTTTGGAGCGCGCCACCTCGGCGGCCGCGTCCATGGAGCGTAGAAGAACCAGCTGTTGCATAGGAGAAGCGGAAACAAAGTCTTTGCCGAAAAGCACGTTGCTCTGCTGGTCCACATCATCGAGGCCATTGAGGAAGTTGCGGCGCTCCTCGTCGTTAGCCCATTCGGTTAGGATGACGTCCATGAATTCGTTGACGCGCGTCGCTTTCGCGCCGGGTGTGTCGGTGGCCGGGATCATCTGATCGATCATGGCGACGACGGTGTCGTTCTGGTGAGAACTCAGAGTGCGGAGGGAGTATGAGGAAGCAGGGTGCGCCGTTTGATAGAAAGCGAAAAGCTCCGGAGTGAGCGTCGGCAGAACGGCTCCGGTGGTAAGCATGCGAAGGGCTTCACGCCGATTCATGGTTCCTCCCCGATTCAACCGAGCGACCGGCGCTAGCGGAGCGGGCACTCGAAATGGCGAGTTCGCGGGCCTCGCGCAATTCCTTCACGGGATCTCCAAGTGCGTGGAACTCCATGGCGACGTAGCGGGAGTAATGCAGCTCGCCAAGCTTGCGAAAAATGTTGGAATAGTTGATTTCGCCTGTGCCGGGATGATGGCGGCCAGGCACATCGGCAATGTGGACGAGATCGATGAGATCCAAGTTCTTTTCGAGTTTGGCGATGAGGTTGCCGGCGGCAATTTGTTCGTGAAAGAAATCGTAAAGGAATTTGACGTGCGGATTGCCGACCGAGCGGATGATTTCAAAGCCTTCGGCGGATTGCGTCATGAAGTACTTGGGATTTTCTTCCGGATCGATGTTTTCGATCAGCAGGTCGATTTTGTTTTCTGCGGCGATGTCCCCGCCGCGCTTGAGCGTTTCGATGCAGTTGGCGTGCATTTGCTCATGGGAGAGGCCGGAAACATTGTTGCCCGTTTGCATGATGAGGCGCGTGCATTCAAGTTCGTGCATGGTGGGGACGAAATCGCGAAGAGCCTTGAGGAAAGCATCCCGCTGGGTGGCATCCGGCAGCGGGACCCAAACTCCGCACGTACCATCAATCTCGATGCCCAGCTCGCGTTTTTTGCGGCGGGCGTCGGCAAAATCCTGAGGTTTCCAGTTTTTGAATTCGTCAACGAGCTCGACGGCGTGATATCCGGCTTCGGCTACTTTTTCGAGACGCTGCGGAAACGGGAGGTCGCGATAAACGGTCCAGAGCATCACGGTAAGCTTGAATGGCGCACCGTCGGCGTCGGCAGGCGAGTTTGGCAAAACGGTAGTGGCGGTAGCGGGGGCACCGCCGGAAGCAGCCGTTACGGCTGCGCCGGCGCAGACTCCCATAAATTCTCTGCGGTGCATATCAGGCTCCCAAGATTTCGTTGCGAACGTTTTTCAAGACATACACCGCGCGCTCCACGCCGACTTCTCCGGCAAGCAGGGGGTCTTCGTTCTCGATGCTGAGAATGCCCTCATAGCCGACGTCCATGTAAGCCTTGATGATGGATTTCCAAAGACTGGCGCTGTGGCCGTAGCCGACG
>Ga0126369_10002000_pt1 | contig 14417 bp, 12 predicted proteins | sample PanSoiMetaPlot_1_FD_109646 | JGI IMG/M metagenome (GOLD analysis project Ga0126369, IMG submission 109646) | Tropical forest soil microbial communities from Panama - MetaG Plot_1 | ecosystem: Environmental > Terrestrial > Soil > Tropical forest > Bulk soil | place: Panama | collected 2016-02-17 | reverse complement strand
TTCTGGATGAGCCCGACCTTGCCGGAGGTGGCGCGGAAGGCGATGAGGTTCTCGCCCAGGAGCCGGACGCGGACGGGTGCCCCGTCGCGCTCCGGGAGCTCGCTCGTCATCAGCGCGGGGATCCAGTACTGGCGCACCAGATCGCCCGTGGGGGTGCCGCGCCCGACCCGGCCGAGCAGCTCGTTGTCCTCTCGGGAAAGCATCGCCTGGCCTCCTGTCTATAGGCTCGCCTCGGACGGCGGGGCCCCAGCCCCGCGAAATCCAAGGGTCCGCACTGCCACTATGCCACGGTCGTGGTGCGCACGCTGCCGTGGACAAGACGGCGCACGAGGACGACCACCGCGAGCACCACCCCGGTCATCATCAGCGCCGCGACCGCCGCCTCCTCTAGCCGCCCGTTGGACCACTGGCTCAAGAACAGGGTCGGCAGCACGGTCGATTTCGCGCCGTAGAGGAAGGCCACCGTCGCCAGGTCGCTGAACGAGACCGTGAACTGGATCACCCAGCCCGCCAGGAACCCGTTCTTCACCAGGGGCAGCCAGATCCGCCGGAACGTCGACGGCCATGACGCCTTGTGGATGCGCGCAGCCTCCTCGAGCTCGCGGCTGATCTGGATCATGCTCGAGCCCATGATCTGCGTGCCGAACGGAAAGCCGCGGACGATGTGGGCCAGGATGAGCACCGTCAACGTTCCGTAGAGGATCGCCAGCGGCGAGAGCAGGACCGCCCACAGGATGCCCAGGCCGAGCACGAGAGATGGCACCGCCCAGGGCACCCAGGCGGCGAGATCCAGCAAGCGCCGGCCCTTGTAACGGCTCTTCGTCACCACGTAGGAGACGAGCGAGTAGATCACCATCCCCACGGTCGTCGCGACGATGCTCATGATCAGGCTGTTGGTCAGAGCCAGGCGGTTGATGCGGAGCGTGAGCATGCGCCGCCAGTTGTCGAGCGTGTAGCTGGCCGGATCGAAGACGTTGAGCCCGATGAACCGGATGAAGCTCACCTGGATCAGCATCACCGCCGGAAGCACGACCGTCACGATGAAGAACAGGAGCACGAAGCCGAACGCCACCCAGCGCAGCCGGCCGAGCGGCATGGGCCGCGCCGAGTAGCCGCGGCCGCTGACGGTCGTGTAGTCGCGCTTGCCCAGAAAGCGCCAGTTGACGAGGACGAGACCGAACGTGATCACGAGCAGCATGACCGCCATCGTCATGCCCGTCCTGAAGTCGGGCGGGAAGATCTGGATCATGCGCTCGTAGATCTTGTTGGTCAGCACGTAGATGCCCGAGCTGGTGCCGAGGAACACCTCGGTCTCGAACGAGGAGAGCAGCCGCGTGAGCGACAGGATGAAGGCGGCGAGGATGGCCGGCCGCAGGAGCGGCACCAGGATTCGCAGAACGGTCCGGCGCGGCGAGGCGCCGCACATGCGCGCCGATTCCTCGAGAGCCGCGTCCATGTTCCGGAACGCCGGGATCAGGAAGATCGCCAGGAGCGTGGCCCAACCGGTGACGCTCACGAAGATCAGCCCGCCGTAGGAGAAGATGTCGAGCGGTCCGGTGTCGCCCGCGAACATCGGCAGCTGGCGCAGGAGCTGATTCAGGTAGCCCTTCTGTGGGCTCAGCAGGAGCGCCCAGCCTAGCACCTTGCCGAGCAGCGGGAAGAAGAACGAGAGGATCAGCAAGAACTCGAGACGATTGCGAAACGGACAGTCCGTGCGGGCGATGATCCAGGCCAATACCACCGCGAGCGCGAGCGCCAGCACCGCGCGCACGGTCGAGAGCCACACGGTCGTCCAGAGGATGCGCCAGACGTCGGGCTCGGCCATCACGCCGAGCGACGCGCGGACGGACTCCCAGGTGATCGAACCAGGGCGTCCGGGCGGCGCGTCCCTGAAGCCGGCGACGAGGGCGATGACGACCGGCGTGACCGTCAGCACGGCCACCACGATCAGCAGCAAGGTCGGCAGCCAGGCCCACGCGACCACGCGCGGCCACGCGATCGCGCGCGCCCGCCTCGTATGCGTGGCGACTGCCATGTCAACGCCTCCCGCCCACCCGCGATTTCGAGGGGCGGCCCGGCGCAGCCGGGCCGTCTCCGAGCGCGGGGGGCTTGGGGGGCCCTTCGAGGCCCCCGATCTCGTTATGCCCCCCCGAGGGGCGGCGCGGCTTTGCCGGGCCGTCTCCGAGCGCGAGGGGCTTGGGGCGCCCTTCGAGGCCCCCGGATCACGTTATGCCCCCCCGAGGGGCGGCGCGGCTTTGCCGGGCCGTCTCCGAGCGCGGGGGGCTTGGGGGGCCCTTCGAGGCCCCCCATCTCAGTAGTCGAAGAGCTTTGACGCGATGACCCACTTCAGAACTTCCGTGATCTGGCGCTCGACCTGGTCGTTGCCGGCGAACTGGAGCTTGTGCTTGGCCGGATCGTCGAGCGGGCGCGGCGTGACGTCGGCCCGGGCGGGCGTGTTCCCGAGCGCCTGCACGCGCCACTCCGCGTACTCGCGGCTCAGCACGAAGTCGACGAACACCTTCGCCGCGTTGGGATGCGGCGCGTTCTTGACGACCGCGAACAGCGGCGACTGCGTGCTCACGCAGCCCGGCTCGAGACAGAGCTTCGTGATCGGCACGGTGCCCATGCTGTACTCGACGCGCCACGGGCCGCCGAGCATCGCGTGCAACTCGCCGCGCGCCACCTCGCCCGACTCGTTGAAGCCGAAGAGCTTGGGCTTGAGCCCGGCGAACTCGCGGATGAACGCCTCGCCGTAGTCCTTCTTGTTGACTTCCTTCATCCCGTACATGTGATAGACGCCGATGTTGGCGATGCGCGGGTCGGTGAACGCCACGCGCTTGCGCTTGATCAGGTCGACCCAGTACGGATCACGCACGAGATCCCAGTAGCTCTTGGGATATTTCTCGGGCGGGACCAACTTCGTGTTGATGTTGAGCCCACTCACGCTGGCGAAGACACCGGCCAGATGCGTCTCGGAGTTCATGATGGGCCAGCGCCACTTCACGTTGGGATCGAGGGCGGTCGGCGGGATGAAATCCTCGGCGAGCCCGCGCCACGACAACGTCCGGCCGCTCTGCCCGCCGCACTGGTAGACGTCCGCCTGGACGCGGCCCGCCGCGGCCTCGGTGTTGATCTTCTCGACCAGCTGAAAGCCGGGCGAGAGGACCTGGCTGACCTGGATGTCCGGATAGACCTTGTTGAAGGCGGCGATGGTGCCCTCGGCCTCCGTCGCCTGAGCGCAGCTGTACCAGATGACCTCGCCTTCCTTCTTAGCGGCGGGCACGATCTTGCTCTTCCACTCCGCCGTGGCCGCCTGGAACCTCGCGGGGCTCGCCGTCGTGTCGGCGGGCGCCGCGGCCGCCGGCTTGCTCTGCGCTCCGACGAGAGCCGGCAGGAGACCGACCGCCACCACCATCGATGCCAGAATCGACGCGGCCCATCGCGGGCTCGTCATGTTGCTTTCCCTCCGTTCGCGCCCGCGGCCCTCGGCCACACGCGGACCGCGCGCGGCGACACGCAAAGCTTGGCGCGCGCGTCGTGCGGGAGACGCGCGTCTTCCGGGCCGGTCGCTCTCACGGTGAATTTCCCCATCTCCACGACGTACTCGACGTGCCCGCTCACGTAGACCGACGAGCGCACCACGCCGACCCACGGCTCGTCGCGCTCGGCCGCCCGCGCCTCGACGGCCTCCGGGCGAAAGGCGAGCAGCACTTCCTGGCCGACGCTCCAGCTGCCGGTGGCGGCGACGGGCAGACCGCAGCCACTGTCCTCCACCTCGGCGACCAGGCTGCCGTCACTCCCCTTCGCGATGCGGGCCGGCAGATGATTGGCGCGACCCAGAAAATCCATGACGAATCGCGTGCTCGGCCGCTGATAGACCTCCTCGGGGCTGCCTTCCTGCTCGATGCGGCCGGCGTTCATGACCACGATGCGGTCCGAGAGCGTCATCGCCTCGGCCTGATCGTGCGTCACGAAGATGCTGGTGATCCCGAGCTTGGCCTGCATCTCGCGCAGCTCGAACCGCATCTCCTCACGGAGACGCGCGTCGAGGTTCGACAGGGGCTCGTCGAGCAGCAGCACCTGAGGATTCGAGACGAGCGCCCGCGCGAGCGCCACGCGCTGCTGCTGGCCGCCCGACAGCATGGGCGCCGGGCGCGCGTACAACTCGCCGAGCCCGACCGTCCCGAGCATTGCCATCACGCGCTCGCGAATTTGCGCGCGGGGCACGCGAAGCTCCTGCAGCGGGAACGCCACGTTCTCGAACACGGTCATGTGAGGCCAGATCGCGTAGCTCTGAAACACCATGCCCATCCCGCGGCGCTCGGGAGGCACGAACAGGCCGGAGTCGCTGGAGGAGAGCGGCCGGTCGCCCACCAGGATCTCGCCCCGATCGGGTCGCTCGAGCCCGGCGACCAGGCGCAGCGTGGTCGTCTTGCCGCAGCCGCTCGGCCCGAGCAAAGTCAGGAACTCCCCCGCCTTCGCTTCGAAGCTCAAGTCGTTCACGGCGACCACACTGCCGAACGTCTTGACGAGACCGGAAGCCCGAACGGTACCCATGGGTTGGACGGTAATCCAACCATCGGCGAATAGCCACGGCAAGCCCAAAATCCTCTGGAGACGGCCGGATGGCCGCTTAGACTGTGCCGGGATGGACTGGAGAAAGCTCGCCTGGGTGTTGGCGCCGGCCCTGGTCATCCTGCTCATCGTGTTCGCCGTCCTGAACCGCCTGGTCGAGCCCCTGCCGCCCCGCCGGATTACGCTCAGCACCGGCCGCGAGAACGGCGCTTACTTCCTGTTCGCCAAGCAGTACGCGAAGCTCGCGGAGGCGGACGGCTTTTCGGTCGACATCCTCACCGGCGCCGGGACGGTCGAGACGCTCAAGCGCCTTGCGGCGGGCCAGGCCATGGCCGGCTTCGTCCAGGGCGGAACCGCCGAGGCGGCGCCGACCGAGGGGCTGCTCTCCCTGGGGAGCCTCTACTACGAGCCGATCTGGCTCTTCCATCGGAAGAACCGGATGCTCCGCGGGCTCAACGACCTGCGCGGCCTGAGCATCCAGATCGGCGAGGAAGGCTCGGGGATCCGCCCGCTGGCGATGCGACTCTTGCGCGACAGCGGGGTCACGCCCCAGAACTCGTCGCTCATGGCGCTCACGAGCGAGGGGGCGGCGACCGCGCTGGAGGCCGGCCGGATCGACGCCGCGTTCTTCATCATGGCGCCGACCGTCCCGCTGGTGCGGCGGCTCCTGTTGAGCCCCACCGTGAGCCTCTGGAGCGTGAGGCGCACGACCGCCTACACGACCCGCTATCGGTTCCTCTCGACGGTGACCCTAGGCGAAGGCGCCGTCGACCTGGTCACGAACGTGCCCGATCGCGACGTGCTCCTGCTCGCCGCGACCGCCACGCTCGTGGTGCGCGAGGATGTCCATCCCGTCATCGTGCGGCTCCTGCTCAAGACCGCGGAGATCGTCCACAGCCGTCCGGGGTTGTTCGAGGCGCCGAACGCCTTCCCCTCGGACACGCTCGTCGAGCTACCGCTGCACGAGGCTGCCCGGCGCTATCTCCGGAAGGGTCCGCCGTTCCTCGAGCGCTACCTGCCGTTCTGGGTCGCGGTCACGGTCGAACGGTGGGCGCTCCTGATCCTGCCCGCCATCGGGATCCTGCTGCCGCTGGCCCGCATCCTGCCCTCGCTCTACAACTCGCAGATGCGCAAGCGTGTCACGCGATGGTACCGGGAGGTCCACGATATCGACCACGCGCTCGCGCACGCCACGCCCGACGAGGCCCACGCGGCCGCCGAGCGATTGAGAAACGTGCAGGCGCGGCTCGCGGAGATCCCGCCGCCACCACCCGGCCTCATGGGCGAGTACTACGATCTGAGGGGCCACGTGGAGCGTCTGATCGAGCAGGCCGACGGCCGCGCGGCCTCGCGTCACTCGCCCAGGTAGATCTCCCGCGTCCGCGGGTGCGCCACGACCTCGCCGCGCGTGCCCTCGACGACGACCTCGCCGAAATGCAGGACCGTGATCCGCTCGGCGAAGTCGAGCGCCACGTCCATGTCGTGCTCGATCATCACGATCGTCACGTCGCGCGGAATCCCGGTGACCAGCCGGAGCACGTCGCGCCGCTCGTCGATCGAGAGCCCGGCGAACGGCTCGTCGAGTAGCAGGACGCGCGGGCTCTGGGCGAGCGCCATGGCGACCTCGACGCGGCGCCGCTCGCCGTAGGAAGTCTGCGCCAGCGGACGATCGGCCAGATGGTCCAGGCCGACCCGCGCCAGGATCTCCCGCGCCTGGGCCGCGAGCGACTCCAGGCGGCTCAGCCTGACGAACGGGTTCCAGCGCCGGCCCGATCGTCCGAGGAGCGCCAAGGTCACGTTGCGCAGGAGCGTGTCGCTCGGGAACAGCGTGATGATCTGGTAGGTCCGCGCGATCCCCATGTGAAACCGCCGCCGGCTCGGCACGCGCGTGATGTCCTGATCGAACAGGGTGACCGAACCGCCGTCGGGCGAGAGCTCGCCCGTGATCAGATTGAAGAGCGTGGTCTTGCCGGCGCCATTGGGACCGATGATGAGCCGGCGCTCACCCGGCTCGACCACTAAGTCGACGCTCGACGTGACCCGCAGCCCGCCGAACGACTTGGTGAGGTTGCGAACCGCCAGCGCGCTCAGATCACGTTCCGCGCCCGCAGCTCGGCGATCTGCGCCTTCTGATAGCCGAGCTCGGTCAAGATCTCCTCGGTGTGCTCGCCCAGAGTAGGCGCCCGATGCCTGAAGCGTCCCGGCGTCTCCGAGAGATCGACCGGCGTCGGCGCCAGCGGCACGCCGCGCGCCACGCCCGGATACTCCGTGTCCCGGAGCAGGCCGGCAGTCCGGATGTGGGCGTCGTCGAGCGCCTGCTGAGGCGAGTAGAGCGGCGCCGAGGGGATTCTCGCGGCCTCGAGCTCGGCCAGCGCCTCCGCGGTCGTGCGCGCCGCGGACCACTCGGCCATCCGCTTGGAGATGACCTCGCTGTTGTCACCGCGGGCGATGTCGTCCTTGAAGCGCGGATCGGTGAGCCAGTGGTCCTCGCCCATGAGCTTGGCCCAGCGGCGGAACATCGGGTCGCCTATCGCCAGCGCCAAGATCCAGCCGTCCTTCGTACGGAACAGGTCGGACGGCGCCGACGTCTGGCCGCGGTTCACCGTCGCGACGCGATCGACCTGGATCGCCTGCTGCTCCACCAGGGTCGGGTTGTTGAAGGCGATCGCGGTCCGCAGCAAGGCGCCCTCGACTTTCTGACCGCGCCCGGTCTGCCGGCGCGCCATGAGCGCCGCGAGCGTGCCGAACGCGGAGAGCGACGCCGTGCCGCAGTCGACCCAGGCGACGGCGGCGCGCAGCGGCTGCTCCGGCGTGCCGGTGAGGTATGCCGAGCCGCACATCACCTGACCGATGCCGTCGAAGCCGTGCTTGGCGCTCCACGGCCCGCCCGCGCCGTACGCGGTCACCGTGGTCAGGATGATGTCCGGCTTCACCCGGCGCAGGCTCTCGAGGTCGAGCGAGAGCGAGCGCAGCACTTCCGGCGGCAGGTTGGCGACCACGACGTCGGCGGTGGCGACGAGCTTCTTCACGATCTCGCGGCCCTCGGGGCACGCGGGGTCGAGCGTCATCGCGCGCTTGTTGCGGTTCATCACCACGTACATCGCGCCGACACCGTCGTCGGTCACCGGCGCCACCCAGCGATCCTCGCCGCCGCCGGCGCGCTCGATGCGGATCACGTCGGCGCCGAGATCGGCGAGAAGCGCCGCGCAGTATGGCCCGGCGATGTAGCGGCCGAAGTCGAGCACCCGAACTCCTGTCAGGACGCCCTGAAGCTCGCTCATGCCAGCACCAGCGGCTGCCCGTCCAGATCCTCGGCCCGCTCGACCTTGATGAGCACCGCATAGCCCTTCTTGTCCGGATCGCGATCCTTCTCGGGCTGTACGAGACGGCGCCAGACCTCTTCGTAGGCGGGCCCGGACTTGTGGATCTGCGCCGTACCGTAGAAGCGCGCGATGCCGCCCTTGGGCAGCACGCCCGCCTCCCGGAGCTGGGGCTTGCGCAGAAAGACCGTGATCTTGGACTTGTCGACCATGTTGGCGTTGGTCGAGCCTTTCCCGCGCTCCCAGAGCGCCAGGTGCTCGTCGTCGTAGACCATCGTGCTGCCGCGGGGGGTGATCTGGGCGAAGCCGTTTGGCAGCACCGTACCCACCAGGCATACGTTGGCCGGGAACGCAGTGTTGATGTGCTCGTGGAGCGCCTTGGGAATCGTCGCCACTGGCCGGTACCTCCGGCGGGATTATAATTCGCCGGGCATGCGAGGAGAATCGTGAGGACGGGTGCGGAATATCGTGAGGCGCTGCGCGACGGGCGCCGGGTCTGGGTCATCGGCGAAGGCCTCGTCGAGGACGTCACGGTGCACCCGGCCACGCGCGGGACCGTGGACGAGTACGTCGCGTGGTACGACCGCCACTTCGATCCGGAGTGGCGGGACGTGCTGCTGACCCCGCCCGACACTCAGGGCGTTCGCGCGCCGTGGGCCTACGCGCTGCCGAAGAGCTCCCAGGACCTGCGTGCGATGGGCAAGAGCTTTTCCGCGACGACCTTTCTGAGCGCCGGCAACATCACGCACACTCCGGCCTACGGCAACCTGATCGCGCTCGGGATCCTCGACGCGGTCCAGCAGCGGAACGTCTCGCCCGAGCAGATCGCGAACGCCGCCCGCCATCGCGAGCGGATCGTCCGCACCGGCAGGTTCCTCACCTTCTCGGCGGGCGCGGCGACGATCGGCTTTCGCATGCGCCCGGACCCGGCCGAGCGCGTGCCGCTCAAGCTGGTGCGCGAGACCGATGCGGGGCTGATCGTACGCGGCAAGGTCGGTATGCACACGAGCCCGGTCTACGCGGAAGACGTCTACGTCGGCGCCCATTGCGGCATCGACCGCGGCCCGCACCGCGCGACCTTCACCGTACCCGTCGCCGCACCCGGAGTGACGGTGATCTGCCGCAAGACGGCGGCGAGGCACCCCAATCCATTCCTGTCGCCGCTGTCGAGCCGGTTCGACGAGCTGGACGGCCAGATGTGGCTGGACGACGTGCTCGTCCCGTGGGAACGCGTGTTCCTGATGGACGTGAGCCCCGAGCCGATGGCCTCGTGGCTCTTCTGGCATCAGCTCTACTGCTGGCTCTCGAAGGCGGAGTTCACCCTGGGTTTGGCCCTCGCCTGCGCCCACGCCATGGGACTCGTGGAGCACGAGCCGACGATCGAATACCTCATCGATCTGGTGGTCGACGTCCAGACCGTGCGCACCTGCCAGACGGCCGCCGAGCTCGATCCGGAGATCACGCCGGAGGGCTACTGCATCCCCAATCGCAGTCACGTCGCGGCCGGCACGATCGCGATCCAGAAAGCGCGTCAGCGGATGGCCGAGATCCTGAGAATTCTCCCGGGCTCGTCCCTGGTCGTGGCACCGTCGGACAAGGATCTCGCCGCGCCGGAAGTCGCCGCCGGACTCGAGGAGTCGTTCGGGGGCGGTGGCTACACGGCGCTGCAGCGCTCGGCGCTGCTCCAGCTGGCGTGCGATCACGTCGCCTCGGCGCTCGACGGGCGCGAGTCGGCGTTCGAGCTTCACGCCAACGGCGGTATCCCGGCTTGGCGCGGACGATTGCGGCGCTACTTCGGCCGCTACAGCGAGCTGGCCAACGATGTTCTGCGGTCGTTGAACGTCGACATGCCGACGCTCGATCTCGAAGGGCTCCGCGCGGTTCCCCTGGCGCCGCGCCGTCCCGTCACCCCGCCGCGGTAACGCGCGGACGCAGCGCGGCCACCGCGCGCCGCCAGCGGCGCACCGTGCCCGGCACCAGTCCCTCGGGCATGAAAACGACGATCACGACGAAGATCGCGCCGAGCACGAAATTCCAGCGCTCGATGTAGGCGCTCGCCACGTTCTTCACGATCACGACCAGCGCGGCGCCGGCGATCGGCCCGAGCAAGGTCGCGGTGCCGCCGGCGATGACCATCAGCAGCGCCTCGGCGGACGCCGTCAGCGCCACCGCCTGCGGGCTCACGAACTGGTTGTAGTAGAGGTAGAGCAGGCCGGCCACGCCGCTCCAGAAGCCCGAGAAGAGGAACGAGATAAAGCGGATCATCCAGACGTGGTAGCCGAGCGCGTTCATGCGCCGGGGCTGATCGCGCGTGCCCCGCACGCTGGCCCCGAACGGCGAGGCGACGAAGACCGCCATGGAGCCGACGGCCAGCAGGAACACGACGAGCGTCGCCCAGTAGAAGCCGGCCGGCGACGCCAGCGAGAGTCCCAGCGGGCTCGGCCGGCCGCGAATCGCGATGCCGTTGTCGCCGTTGGTGATGCTGATCCAGCGATACGCGACGCCCCAGACGATCTGGCCGAGCGCGACCGTGATCATGACGAAGCCAAGCCCGGTTCCGCGCAGGGCCAGCACCGCGAAGATCACCGAGATCAGCAACGTCACGCCGAGCGCGCCGGACGCGACGACGAGCTGGTTGTAGCCGTCGTTCATGATGCGCGCGCCCGAGTACGCGGCGATGCCGAACAGGCCGGCGTGGCCCAGGCTGACGAGCCCCGCATAGCCCGCCAGCACGTTCACGCCGAGCGCGAAGATCGCGTAGAACAGGATCTGGCTGGCGATGTTGACGTAGTAGGTCCCGCCGATCCACAGCGGCACCGTGGCCAGCAGCACCAGCGCGGCCGCCAGCGCGAGCCGCTTCACGCCGTCTGCCGCCCGAACAAACCCTGGGGCCTGACGACCAGCACGACGAGCATCGGCAGGAACAGCACGACGTAGGCGAGCTCGGGGAACATCGCCTGACCGAAGTTGTAGAGGAAGCCGACCACGAAGCTGCCGACGAGCGAGCCGACGAGGCTGCCGCTGCCACCCAGGATCACGACGACCAGCGCGAGTGGCAGCATCTCCTGGTCGAGCCCAGGATAGACGGAGAGGATCGGCCCGCCGATCACGCCGGCGAAGCCCGCCAGCCACGCCCCCAGGCAGAACACGATCGTGAACAGCCGCGAGACGCGAATGCCCACGACCCGCGCCATCGCCGGATCGTCGACGCCGGCGCGGATCATGGCACCCAGGCGCGTGCGATCGAGCAGCGCCCACAGCACGACCGCGAACACGACGGCGATGAGGCTGATCGCCAGGCGGTAGGTCGGAAAGCCCAGGCCCATGACCGAGGTCGCCCCGCGGAGCGCCGGAGGCGTCGCGATCCGGATCGGGTCGCCGGTCCAGACCAGCAGGCACACGTCGGCGATCATGAACGACAGCCCGAGGGTGACGAGCACCTGCGCGAGCTCGGCGCCGATGAGTCGACGCAAGATGAGGCGTTCCACCACACCGCCAAGCGCCGCGACCAGGAGCCCGCCGAGGATCGCCGCGGTCCAGAAGTCGAAGCCGTGCGCGATCAGGCTCGTGGCCAGGTACGCGCCGAGCATGAAGAAGGAGCCGTGCGTGAGGTTCGGGATCTTCATGAGCCCGAAGATCAGCGAGAACCCCGCCGAAAGCAGGAAAAGCAGACCACCCAGCGTGATGCTGTTAACGGCCAGCACCACCCACAAGTTCATAAAGTCTCGATTCGAGCGGCGGCTTTGCCGCGATCCGACTCGTGGGGGAGGTCGGGAGGGGGCTGCCGAGGCCCCCTCACGATTTAAGTGGCGGGTAATCGCGAGAGTAGACCGGCTGCGCCAGGAACCACTTCTCGTCGTACGTCCAAAACTGACCGACCTTGGTGTAGGTCTTGATCGTCGTGTTGACGAGCTTGTCGCCCTTTCGCTCGGTCCGACGGATGTAGAAGTTCCCGACGACGTTGCCGAGGTGATCGAACGTGAAGGGCCCGCGCGGCGTATCGGTGAGCGACACGCTGCGCAGTGCCTTGATGAAAGCCTCGCGGTCGTCGGTCTTGCCGCCGGTCTTCTCCAGCGCCGCCTCGGCGACCAGGCCGTTGATGTAAAGCCCGGCGGAATAGAGGCCGGGAATGTTGCCGTAGTCCTTCACCATCCCGTCGATCAGCCGCTTGTTGGTCGGCGTGTCGAGATCGCCCGTGTACGCCGACACGGAGATCATGCCGACGGCCTCGTCGCCGTAGCTCTTGAGAAGCGCCTCGTCGCCGGCGGGTCCCCCGCCGAGCACGGGCAGCTTGAGTCCCTGGTCCTGGTACTGCTTCATGAACTTCAGCGGGTTCGAGCCCGCGAACCCCTGAATGACCGCGTCAACTGCGCCGATCTGCGCGATGTACGGCGTGTAGTCGGGCGTCACCAGCGGCGGCCACAGCTTCTTCACGACCCGCCCGCCGGCATCCTCGAAAACGCGCTGGAAGCCGGCCATCTGCTCGTGGCCGAACGCGAAGTCATCGGCAATGGTGACGACCCGTTTGAATTTGAGCTCCTTCGCTGCGTAGTCGGCGAGCGGATGCATGTACTGCGCGGAGGTGCCGGAGGCACGGACGAAATACGCGTTCGGCCTCCGCTGCGTCATGTCCTCGGCCGCCGCGAGACTCAGAACGGGCATTTTCGCCTGTGCGGTGTAGTCGGTGATCGCGAGCAGCTCGAACGCGGCGAGCGGCCCGAAGATCATGTCGACGTTGTCGCGCTCGACCAGCTCCTGCGTCTTCGTCTTGGTGCCGGCGGGGTTGCCCCCGGTGTCGGCGACGATGAGCTCCACCTTGCGCCCGGCGAGCGTGTAGTTCCGATCCTTGAGGAACCGGACGGTCCCCTGCTCCATCTGGATGCCGCCCGCGGCGAGCGGGCCCGTCTTGACGGTGAGAAGACCGATGCGGACGGGCTTCGCCTGCGCGATCGCCGGGAACGCCAGGGATGCAGTGACCGCGGCGCCTGCGGCGCCAGCCAGGAACTCACGACGACCGACCTTGACCGCCATCTCGCTCCTCCTCGTCGGTGAGACTCAATAGCTCTTGGGAAGGCCCAGGACGTGCTCCGAGAGGTAGTTGAGGACCATCTGCTGCGAGACCGGCGCGATCTTGTAGAGCCGCACTTCGCGCCAGAGCCGCTCGACGTAGAACTCTTTCGCGTAGCCGTAGCCGCCGTGGGTCTGCAGCGCGACGTCGCAGGCCTCGAAGCCCGCCTCGGCAGCCATCAGCTTGGCCGTGTTCGATTCGGCGCCACAGGGCTTACCGCTGTCAAAGAGCCACGCCGCCTTCAGGCACATCAGCTCCGCCGACTCGAGCTTGGCCCACGCCATCGCCAGAGGATGCGCGATGGCCTGGTTCTGGCCGATCGCGCGATCGAAGACGACACGATCCTTCGCGTACTGCACGCCGCGCTCGAGCGCCGCGCGCCCGATGCCGACCGCCTCGATCCCGGTGAACACGCGCTCCGGGTTGAGCGAGTCGAGGAGATGGTAGAACCCCCGGCCCACCTCGCCGACGACGTCGGTGGCCGGGATCTCGAGCCCGTCGATGAAGATCTCGTTGGAGTCGACCGCCGCCCTGCCGAGCTTCTCGATCTCGCGCACGGTGATCTTCGTTCGATCGAACGGCGTGAAGAAGAGCGTCAACCCGGCGAAGGGCTTCTCCGGCTCGCGCGGCGACGTGCGCGCCAGCAGCAGCATGTGGGTGGCGTGCTGGGCGTTGGTATTCCAGACCTTGCGGCCATTGACGACGAACCGATCGCCGTGGCGCTCGGCCCGCGTCTGGATGCGCGAGGTGTCCGTCCCCGCGTTCGGCTCGGTCACGCCGAACGACATGATGGTCTCGCCCGTGGCAACCGCGGGCAGATATCGGCGCTTGAGCTCCTCCGACCCGTGCTTGATCACCGGCATCGGGGGAAACATGTAGAAGTGGATCGGCGACGCGCCGGACGTTCCGGCGCCGGCGGCGCACACCTCGTGGAGCATGATCGCGGCTTCCGTCACCCCGAGCCCGGAGCCGCCGTATTCCTCGGGGATGATCATGCCGAGCCAGCCCGCTTGCGCGAAGGCCCGCATCCAGTCGGTCGGGTACTCCGCCTTGCGGTCCTTCTCGAGCCAGTAGTCGAGCGAGAACGACCGCGCGAGCGTGGCGACCTCTTTTCGGATCAGCTCCTGCTGCTCTGTTAGCTGGAAGTCCATGCGGCGAATTGTAGCTCACCCGGCCGCATGGAGGCGCGGGACGGCGGGGGCACCCACCCCGTGCGCCCGCCCGCCCCGCGTCAACACGTGGCGTCGTTAGCAGCACCCGCACTTGAGCGCCTAGCACAAGCGGGCGCGACCACGCCCATAGGCGTCGGCGGGCGGTGCTATCATGCGCGAAATGGCGGTGCTGGGACTCTACGCGCTGCAGAACGGCTTCATGGGATTCGAGCGCTCCGGGCTCTTCTACGGCGAGTTCTCGGGCGACCGCGTGCGGATCCCGATCGCGTGCTGGCTCGTGCG
>Ga0126369_10001997_pt1 | contig 14420 bp, 7 predicted proteins | sample PanSoiMetaPlot_1_FD_109646 | JGI IMG/M metagenome (GOLD analysis project Ga0126369, IMG submission 109646) | Tropical forest soil microbial communities from Panama - MetaG Plot_1 | ecosystem: Environmental > Terrestrial > Soil > Tropical forest > Bulk soil | place: Panama | collected 2016-02-17 | reverse complement strand
GACGGATCAGCAAGTCGGCAAAGCCCTGAATCGACGCCAAAGGGGTTCGAAGTTCGTGGGTAATAAAAGCCAAGGCTTCAGCACGAGCCTGGTCGCGCTCAACGCGAGCCTGGAGATTGGTCAATGTAACCACAGTGCCTCCACCCGGGGACATTCGAGTCGGCGGCAACGGTATGGTCCTCATGGAATACAGCGTGTGGTTCAGATAGACCTCTACCTCCTGGCCCGCTCCGACAGGGAGCACGGGAGCGCCATCTTTGGGGATACATCGAAGGCGGACTTGCTCGAGTGTCAGACTTGGGTCGGCGGGGGAGAATGCGGCCGAAAAGGCTTGATTGTGTAACAGTAGGTTCCCTTTTTCGTCGAAGGTTGCGACAGGATCCTGCGTCGATTCCAGAAGCGTCTTATGAAGCTCATAGAGCGAGCCGAGTTCTGTCTCCAACTCCTGTAGCAAAGTAAGCTTCCAGGAAAGCTCAGCCTTGCCGGGCGTAATGGCATCACTCCCTTGTTCAGTCAGCCAGGAACGCAGTCCCATCAATTGGCGCGTCACACTGCGTTCCACCCGCGCGAAGTCTGCCGCGTACACGAGTAACGGCCCGGTCATCACCGCGAACAGCATCGCTCCTACCGGTGCAATGCGAGACATCAACGCGAACATTAAGAACGAAAGTGCATACACAGTGGCGGCGAGGATGATCAGTAGCCCCACCGAGTTCCAACCGTGCCATTTGCGAAATACGACCACAACGACCACACAAGTAAGCGCTAAAAGAAGTGCATCGATGCCGCGCGATGTTTCGTGGAGCCATCTCCTGGTAAGAATTCCGTCCAATATTTGGGCATGTACTTCAATCCCGGGTGCGAGCAATTCTGTGGCCAAGGGAGTGTTCAGTCGATCAGTGATCTCTGTTCCGCCAAAACCGATTAGTACGGGACGTCCGGCTAACTTTGTTCTCACGTCTTGGCCACGAAGGATAGTGAAAGCGGGGATCGTTTCAAATTCGTCGCGCCGGAAGGGGATGCGAACGAGCAGGGGTTTGGCTAACAGAAGCGTGGATGAATCATCGGACTTCGGAATGCCATATGAGTCCAAGAAGGCAGCAGTACGATGTGGGTCGATTTGACGTGCAACCTCGACAGCGAAGGCCCATCGTGGGCCATCAATCGTCATTTCGACCGGGGGAAAACGCCGGCAAATACCGTCCTCATCGAGCACAGCATGGGCGTGCCCGACCGCACCTGAGGCCTGTACGAACGCCGGTAAGGGTTCGACCCACTGGTTGCCGGTTTGGAAGGCGCCGATCTTATCTACAATCACTACACGTGCAGCTCGAATCGATTGTTCAAGAGAGGCATCGGCTTCAGCGGATTGACGTTCAGAGAGCAGAATGTCGAGGCCAATTGCACCGGCTCCGCCGCCAGCAACCTTGCTTACCAGTTCACCCAAAACCTCGCGCGACCAAGGCCAACGACCATACTCCCGCAAGCTCTCATCGTCGATCAAGACAAGTACCACGGTGGAGCGATTTGCCGGCAATGCTGCCAGATGAAAAAATGTATCGCTTACGCGCAACTCGGAGTCGCGGACAACGGGAACAGCGGAGAGAGCGGCAATGAGGATTAACAGGAATCGGGAAAGCCCGAGTCGTTCGATCCAATTCCCTAGAGGCGCAACGCCACGTTTCGTGTTGCGCTTGCCAACCGTCGGCTCGCAAGCCGCCTCACTCATAACGACGCCACCACGCAAAACGATCTTTCTGTAATCGAAACTAGCCCTTGCTCCCGCCATCGAGATGTGATTGAAATCACAGAACACCTTCGGAACAGAATTCGTTCGCGAGTCGCTAGAAACCTAGGGACGATTCCCTCGCGTTAATGGCGGTCCGTGCAACAGTATCGGTGAAGAGCAGCCCGGTTTCCACAAGCTCTTTGAAGATTCCATGCCTCGAACGGATCCCTATTCTCCCGAACAAAATTGGCTTTCGCTCGTGACTTAGGAACTTGTTCAAAAGTCTTTCAGCTTGTGTCCAATATTTTGTACGGATCTATCGTGGAGCAGGGAAGTCAGTTCGAGTGGAAGTCAACCTACACCGCTGCGCTTGCGTGGTCGCTTGAAGTGATAGGCGCGAGGGCTCGAATCGTGGTGCCACCCCCGGCCTCTGATTTGATGGACAACTCACCCTTCACGATTTGCAATCTCTCCCTCATGCTGATGAGCCCCAAGCCCTGGTGGTTACCGGTGCCATGCTGGACAAAGCCAACACCCATGTCACACACCTCCATTTGAATCTCTCCGGGCCTTCCGTGCAGGTCTACAGTGAAGTACCGCACGCCGCTGTGTTTCAGCGCATTCTGCAGGGCTTCTTGCAAGACTCGATACAAGCAAAGGGAGAGTTCTTTCGGCATGTTGCCGGGGACATCTTTATGGGTGAAGTCAATCTCTACTTTGTGTTGCGCAGCGAACTCCTTACAGAAGCTTCTGGCTGCCGCAACCAGGCCCAGCAGTTCCAGCTTCGAAGAGTGCAGGTGATGAGAAAGTGACTGCACGTCCTTGCCGAGATCGACGAGTCGTTCGCGAATGGCTTGAACGAACTCGTGCCCATTGGCCCCAGAGTCATATAGGTGCTGGTCCCATTGTTGCAGTTCGACCGATATCAATGCGATCCGCTGATTAATATCGTCATGGAGTTCTCTTGCGATCCAGGTGCGTTCCTCTTCATGGGCTTCGATCAATTTACGACCGAGGCCAGCAAGAGTTTCCTGGGCGAGCTTGTGATCGGTGACGTCGATGCACGATCCTATGTAACCTGCAAACGAACCGTCTGCGTTAAACCTGGGCACGCCGATATCGGATACCCAGCGATATTCTCCGTCGAACTGTCGCAACCGGTATTGGATTTCGAAGGGTTTCCTCTTGTCGAATGACTCCGTGTAGGTTTTCCAGCAACGGTCCAAGTCGTCCGGGTGAACTCCCTGACTCCATCCCTTACCGAGTTCTTCTTCGAGAGTGCGTCCGGTGAATTTCAGCCACGGCTGATTGAAGTAGCTGCAGAGCTTGTCGGGGCCGGACATCCAGATCATTACGGGAGCTGTGTTCGCCACCAGGCGGAAGCGCTTTTCGCTGTCCTGGACTTCCGCCGCTGCCCGCGTACGTTCCTTCACCATCACTGCCAGAAGAAGCAAAGGAATAGACACAACCGCCAGAAATAATTGCAGCGAAAGCAGGCCCTGAGGAGATGAATTCAACGCGAATACTCCCTTGCCCATTGCAGCGCCAGTGATTGACGCAGCCGCAATCAAGGTCAAGGCCGTTGATGTGCCAATCGGACCAAGGCGCACTGCAGCCCAGATCAGGAACGGAATAGGGGCGTATAGCAGCAGGGGCCCGTAAATCCCAGGGGGTGCCAGGAACGCGTAGCTGAGTACAAGCACGAGGCTCACCAGCAGGAGCATCAATTCTTTCCAGTGAGGTTTCCATTCGCCATAATCTGTGAACCAATACAGAAGCGCGGGTGTCACCACTAATGCTGTCAGGGCGTCGCCGACAAACCACTGGTAAAGCGACGCTGCGAAGCTATACCCCATTGCCCAACGGGCCACGGCACCGATGAAAGCAGAAAGTGCGGGAACAAGGACAGCCGCGACCAAGAGGAAGATGTTCAAGGCTCGAAGACTGTCGAGACGCACGGGACGCCTCAAAACACGCTCCAAAACCGTGGCGGAGAGGAGTCCTTTTAACGAATCACTAGCGAATGTAACGAGCAAAAACCAGAGTGGGACTCTGAACGGATATTCAATGAACAGCCGGATCGGTAAGGGTGCCAACAAATAAAACCACCACTCGTTACGAGGAGCCAACAAAAGCCAACACAACAGAACCGCATCGGGGAACCAGAGTGCACTCGCATTGTCATGGTCCGCGAGTGATACGCACTTGTAAGCAACGGCGAAGGTCAAAATGAATGCGAACCTGAGAGCGTTCGTGCCGAAAATGCGTTTGATCGTAGGGGTGGACATCCGCCTGACAGACGAACGAGGCGTCGTCGACAGAGGTGCATTAAGAGACGAAGGTGGGACGCGGTTCCCAAGCATTGCAACCACTCCCATTGGAAGAATACGTAAAACCGATCTATGCTCGGCGCCTATGGTATCCGAGGTGAATAGTCGAATCCAAGTTCGTCGGTAAGAAATGCTGCTTCATGTTTTGACAGGTGTGTGTGGCAGCAAAAGAGGATAAACTAAAGCATACGTTTGTGTGTGACGCGTCTGTTTGTCCAGTTCCCCGGAAAATTGAAACGCCGAATGAACGTGTTTTTGCCTTCATGTTTTCTCACCACAGACAATTTTTGTAGTAGTTCCTTGAAAGTACACAAGTGTTGAGCGACAACCTATCTACTCTACCTAGGTTGGAGTGGCACTATGAACGCGGTCACAGTTCGGCGGATCGTGGGCTTGTGCCTGGTGGCGATGACTTACGCTGCAGTAGGTTTCGCTCAGGGCGATCAGGGAAGTATCGAGGGCATAGTAGCTGATCAGTCAGGGGCGAGAATACCGAACGCCTGGCTTACCGCCACGAATACGTCATCGAGTGCCGAATATACGGCTGATTCCAATCAGGAAGGTCTCTACTGCTTTTTGCTTCTTCCAACCGGGATCTACGACCTGAAAGTCCGAAAATCAGGGTTCGCAGAGGTATTGCAAAAAGGTGTACGCATCACGGTGGGAGCAAAAGCCAACCTCGATTTTGTGCTCCGAATTGCCACCTCCCAAAATAGCGTCGATGTCGTCGATAAAGTGCCCCTGCTCGAAACCAGCCGCACGCCTGTCACATTCACCGTCGATAAGGCTTCTGTGGCGAACCTTCCAGCCAACGGCAGGAATTTTATGGACTTCGTGCTCCTTGTCCCGGGAGTTACGCGCGATGTTCGGACAGGCGAGCTCAGTTTCGCGGGTCAACGTGGGGTACTGAATTCGTTGAGCGTGGATGGCTTCGACAACAACAACACATTCTTTGCTCAGGCTACGGGTGGGGCAGGCACTGGTCGAGCTCCTTATCAATTCAGCCTGGATTCGGTGCAAGAGTTTCAAGTAAATTCCAACAGCTTCTCAGCGGAGTTGGGCCGATCGGCTGCCGTCGTCAATGTAGTTACTAAGTCGGGGAGTAACAGCCTGCACGGGACTGGCTTCTGGTTCTATCGCGATCGCGCATTAACTGCCTTCGATCCCATCGTGAAGTTGAACGATGAACACGCGGGAACAAGCAGCCCGAAACCCAGCTATCACCTTAACCAATTCGGTGGCAACATTGGCGGACCGATCAAGAAAGATCGCGCCTTTTTCTTCTTTAACTACGATGGCCAGCGGAATGCCCAAACTAACCAAGTCCATCTGCAGATACCGGCCATCGAGGATCCCACGATATTTCAGCAGAACGCGATTGATTATCTCCAGGCTCGTTCTGGGTCTTGGGAAAATGGTGAGAACCAGGACACCTACTTGATCAAAGGGGATTGGGAACTCAATCAAAATCATAACTTGTCAATTCGATGGAACAGCCAGCGATTCCATGGTCCCGGAATTGAAAATGGAGGACCACTCATTTCGTTTGAGGATTCCGGTACATCGATCGCGAACACGGATACCATCGGAGCGTCGCTCGCTTCGGTGATATCCACTAGCCTGATCAATGTTTTCCGTTTCGGTTATCTGATCGACCATGAAGCTGGACGAGCCAACAGCGATCTGCCGAGAGCCATCGTCAGCGAAGGGGGACAGCCGCTGCTTGATATTGGCAGGGTCTCTTTTGATCCGCGTGAAACTGCGATTCATCGCCAACAGTACACAGACACGATTACCTTCAGTCATCGCCGACATATCTGGAAATTCGGCGCAGATTTCATTTACGACAATATCTTCAATTTCTTCCCGGGAAACTTTTCTGGTTCCTACTCGTTCGATAGTCTGGAAAATTTCGGCCGAAGTTTGACCGGAGTCCCGCTGGTTGGAATTGGGCCGGGAGAAGCTGGTGTCACTTTTACTCAGGCCTTCGCGGGGACAGGAACGCTCGGAGCTACGACCTTCCCGAATATCTTCCAGGCATCCTGGTTCGTGCAAGATGACTGGCGACTGGCTCACAACTTGACCTTGTACGCGGGCATTCGTTGGGATCTGCAGAAGTCCGCGAAATCGACCGTCAATTCTGCAGTTGCGGCAGCAGGCATTGCTACCAGCGCGCCCAACACCGATCGGACTAACTTTGGGCCACGCTTCGGTTTCGCTTGGGTTCCGATTGCCAACTCGCCCATGGTGCTTAGGGGAGGCTATGGCATCTTCTATGGATACACGCCGTCCATTATGTTGAGCACCGCTCAATCCAACAATGGGCTGAGTATCGTAACGAAGACCTTTCTCGGTTCTGCAATTCCCTCCTATCCCAATACACTTTGTGGAGCGCCGGCAAGTTCGCCCAATTGCGCCCCGCCCGCTACGGGCACCTCCTCTCCGCCGTCAATTTATGTTTTTGCAGCGGGCTACCGGCAGCCGGTTGTGCAGGAAGTGAACCTGAATCTGGAACGCTCATTCGGGAGGGACCTCTCGCTCAGCATCGGCTGGCAGATGGTCAAAGGAAACGACCTGCAACGTGCCCGCGACATCAATCTTGGCACTCCAACATCAGCCACACTGACGGTTTTTCCCACTGGGCAAGTCACCGACTATCCGCTTTTTCCCTCGGCACGGCCTACGCCCGCATTCACCCGCATATCTCAATTCGAGAGCAGCGCCAACTCCCTGTATCACGGTTTTTTTCTACAGCTCAGAAAGCAGATGTCGCAGAGGATTGAAGGTACCGTCTCCTATACCTTCGGTCATGTGATCGACGACGCACCTGATATCAACGCGGTGGTTCCGTTCAGTCCCGATGACGATTCGTTGTTGTTGTCCGATCCAAAGCGTCCGCAAGTTGATCGTTCGAGTGGTTTGGACGACGAGCGCCATCGCCTGGTGCTTAGTGGAATCTGGCAACTTGATTACGCTGACAACCTAGGCACTTGGATGCGTGCGGCTCTCGGTAATTGGCAAGTCAGCATGATTTTGAGCGCACAGTCTGGGAAGCCCTACACCGGACTTGTGAACGGCGATTTGAACAACGATAGCAATCAGTACACCGATCGTATTCCTACCGAAGGCCGGAACAGCTTCAATCTGCCTGCGACTTGGACTCTCAATCCACGACTATCCAAGTTTTGCAATTTGGGCGAGCGAGCCAAGTTGGAGTTGCTGATCGAAGCATTCAATGTCTTCAATCATTTCAATGTTCCAGCGGTCAACAACATTCAATATCAGCTGACGAGCAACACGCTGGTACCAGCGAATGGTTTCGGGAGACCTATGAGCCCGGGGATTGGAAGCAACTATCCATTTGCGGGCCCGCAAAACCTCAATGGGGCCCGTATTTTTCAGCTCGGAGCCAAGATCAGCTTCTAACGAGACGTATTTCCTGCTAGCCGCGAAACGCTTGGAAAGAAACGAATCGATCGCCGGGGATCAGGTTCTTTGCCTTTACAGTGCGGTAGCCGGCTTCGCGTAGCTGGCGGATCAATTCGCCTTCGGCTGCCAACCGGCCTGCGCCGCTCGTGGCCGCTCCCCACAGGTTCAGCGCTTCTGCACCAAGGCTGCCGCCTTGGCAGCAGGTGGTCAAAAGTAGAAATCCGCCGGGCTTGAGAAAGCCAGCGATGTGGCCGAGCAGCTTCACCCGCTCTTCGACGGGGAAGTAGTAGATGTTGTTGTAGAGCGTCGCAATGTCAAATGGTTCGTCGGGCGCCTTTTCGCGAATGTCGCCGGTCTCAATCTTTACCCGGTTCTCCAGTCCCCAGTCGCGAAGATTTATGCGCGCCATTTCCGCGACCGCCGGCTGAAGCTCCAACCCAACCGCGGTCAGGGAGAGGTTCCTCTCGGCCGCGTATCGAAGGTAAATGCCGGATCCACAGCCGATCTCGAGTAGCCGCAGGGCGCCACGCGCTGGGAATGTGCTCCTGATGACCTCCGCCTGGAATGACTCGAGAACGCGAGAGGAGCGTGCAATCAGTTCCCCATCCTGATCGCTGAGGCTCCACAGTTCGCCAATACGGAGTTTGGGAATTGTCGCTGTGATGAGCTTGTGGTGCAGGCCGACAACCTCTTCCACCATGGCCAGCACGGGGTCGTTCTGCGGCTGGGCGAGCTTTCTGGCCAGGGCGCGGAGCGCGTATCCACGCGGTCCCAAGCTGAGCAACTGCAGGCGAACACCCATCTGCAACCATGCCTCGAGTGCCTCGCGGCCGCGGCGGTTGGCACCATAGAACCCGGCGAGCGCGTCCAGCGTGGCCGGGCCCGAAGCCAGCCGGTTGAGCAGCCCGGCCTCCCCGGCAGCGGCAAGGTAGGTGAGCTTGTAGAACGACTTGAGCTGGGCCGCAGCGCCGAGAAGGGCGGAAAGCCGGCCATCGCGCCAGAGGCGAAAGAATGGTTTGAAGGGCATTGTTCTCCTGTGGCTTCGTTTGTCCGTGTTCTTAGCCTTAAGTGCTCGATTTGCGGGCCCTGGTGCGGTGACCGCAGCACGCACGGCTGCTCGGCAGGTCTTCGACGGCAGGTCAGATTCTAGTCTCAGGCACAAACCGCTTGACAGGGAACCAAAAGGTTACCTATTATGATTATGCAACCAAATGGTTCCCTATGCCGGAGTGGACGATGACGCGGTTTTCAAGGCATTGGCGGACGCGAGCCGCCGGAAGCTTCTCGATCGATTGCGCCACAAGAATGGCCAGACCTTAGGGGATCTCTGCAGTGGGCTGAATATGACCCGTCAGGCGGTTGCGAAGCACCTGGCGATTCTCAGGAAGGCCAACCTGGTGTCCTGGAAGCGCGAGGGCAGGGAAAGATTTCATTTCATCAATCCCGTACCGATCAACGAAATCGCCGAACGCTGGATTCGCAGGTTTGAGCATCCCCGGCTGTTGGCCCTTTCAAAACTGAAGCGGAATCTGGAGGGAAAGGGATCGTGAGCCAATCAGCTGAAAGCAGCTTCGTCTATGTCACCTTCATCCGCACGACGGCGGAAAGGTTGTGGTCCGCACTGACCGATCCAAGCCAGATGAAGGAGTACTGGTTCGGAATGCAAATCAAAACGGAATGGAAAGCGGGAGCGGAGTGGCAAATGGTCTTTCCTGATGGGCGAGTGGCGGATACTGGAGAGATTCTGGAGGTCGATCAGCCGAAGAGGATTCGGCTAAAGTGGCGAAATGAGTTCAAGCCGGAGCTGAAAGCTGAGGGTTTTTCGCTCTGCACCATGGAGATTGAGCCCGCTGGAGCCGCGGTGCGGCTCACGATCACGCATACGATTGAGCGGGCCGATTCAAAATTCATTCGCGCTGTTTCTGGAGGTTGGCCCAAGATTCTTTCGAATCTCAAATCGCTGCTCGAAACGGGCGAGGTCGCTTTGACGGAAACCGATCATTCTCATGCGCGATGAACCCGCTGCAAGCTAGAACCAGTTTTAGAAATCGTTACTAAGGAATTGGAAACGTCTCACGCGAGGAAATAGTTTATGAATTCGCTCGACGTCAAAGCCGCCGTAACGCAGGGATACGTGCCTGTCAACGGGCTAAAGATGTATTACGAAATTGAGGGAACCGGCGATCCGCTGGTTTGTATTCCTCCTGCCTTTGGATACGCCGGAGTCAAATCATACCCTGCGCTGATTCAAAGCCACACGGTTATCACCGTCGATCTCCAAGGGCATGGGCGCACGGAGGATCTCCCGGAACGCCCGCTTTCTATCGAGCAATATGCTAAAGACGTGGTCGATCTGTTGAAATATCTTGGGATCGAAAAGGCCGATTTCTTTGGCGAAAGTTACGGCGGCAATGCGGCGGCGATGATCGCAGTGCGCTACCCCGAGCTTGTCGGTCGTGTGGTGACCTATGCAGCGACCTTTGGCCCTCCTGAGATTGCACTAAACCCTCAGACAACGGACTACGACCATCCGCCCACTGCTGATTCCAGGAATATCCAATTTCAGCGGGAAAACTACAAAAAAGTGGCTCCGGATCCAGACTACTGGCCCAAAATTTACGGCAAGCTGGGAAGCATAGAGTGGCAGGGATTTTCGAAGGAAGAGTTGTCTTCAATCAAAGTACCGATGCTCGTCATTCTTGGAGATTACGATTTTGTCCGGCTTGAGCACGCTGTTGAGACCGTTAAGCTTATTCCCAGGGCAGAGCTCGCCGTGATCCCGTCTGCCAGCCACTTTGCCCTGTTCTCGGAACCGGAGAGAGTGATCCCAATCGTGAAACATTTCCTGGAGAAGCCGGAGAAAAGCATTCCATTAGCAACTGCTGAAAGTGGCTATTACCCCGGCGAAACCAGATAAGGCTCGCTCGGACAAGCTACAAAGCAGCCGATTTGCCCCATCCGTCTGCGACTGGCTTGAGGACGCTCAGAAACTGCAAGCGGGCATACAGTGAACACTGTAGGTCGATTCCGCCGGGTTCCCGCCATAATCAAAGTTTGTGCCTAGAACGATTTCTTCAAGTCACAACCGGATCATTTGCGCTTTAGAGGGGTCCCCGTCAGGAGTCGAAAGCCGATGAGCGCGGTCCAAATTCTCATTGCGGACGACCACGAGCTGTTTCGACGTACGGTGCGTTCTTTCATCGAATCGAAGTCTGGTTGGCGTGTGTGCGGGGAAGCGGGGGACGGGATCGATGCGGTCGAAAAAGCCAGGCAGCTACGTCCTCACCTTGTGCTGATGGACATCAACATGCCTCGAATGGACGGCCTAGAGGCGACCCGTATCATCCGGCGGGAACTACCTGAGTGCAAGGTCATCGTCGTGACCCAGAATCACGCAAGCATAGCTCGTCAGCAGGCGGCCGACGTCAATGCGCAGGGCTACGTCACGAAATCCGATTTGTCCAAACACCTGCCGGAAACGATTGAGAGCGTGCTTGGCAACGAGAAACCGGGATTTACTCCCCTGCCGGGTGACGGATCTACTCTGACCGAGGAATGGCTCCGGGGCGGCGGCGCCTTGGGACGCCTGGTGAATGAGCTCGATTGGACGAAGACTCCGCTTGGTTCCATCAAAGATTGGCCTCAAAGCCTAAGAACCGTGGTTCGCGTGCTCCTGACCTCCCGCTTTGCGATGTGGATGAGTTGGGGACCGGAACTTACTTTTTTGTACAACGATGCTTATGCCCGGATGACGCTGGGCAGGAAGCACCCGTGGGCGTTGGGAAGACGGTCTCAGGAGGTCTGGGAAGAGATCTGGGTCGATATCGGACCCCGCATCGAAAAAGTGCTACGCACTGGCGAGGCAACGTGGGACGAGGCGCTCATGTTGTTCCTGGAGCGAAGCGGATACCGCGAGGAAACGTATCACACGTTTTCGTACAGCCCGCTGTTCGGCGACGATGGCAAAACTGCGGGGCACCTTTGTGTGGTGACGGAAGAAACCGATCGCATCATTAGCGACCGGCGACTCAATACCTTGCGTTCGCTGGCTGCTGAGTTGAACAAGACGAATGCAGAAGAAGATGTCGTAGTTGCTGTTAATCGGTGCCTCGATGAGAACCAGAGAGACCTGCCCTTCACCCTGATGTATTTGTTTGAAGAAGATGGCAAGCAGGCTCGCCTTGTGTGCCAGACAGGCATAGCAGCGGGGCATCCGGCTGCACCCGAATTGATCGAACTCGCCGAATATCAATCCTGGCCAGTCGGTGAACTACTCGCCGGAAAAGACTCGGTCATGTTGGAGGATCTGCAGGCGAGATTCAAATCGCTTCCATGCGGCTTTTGGGACAAATCCCCATGGCGCGCCCTTTTGCTTCCCATCACAAGTCAAGCCCAAGGCGCACCCACGGGAGTACTCATAGCTGGCCTTAACCCGTATCGGCCGCTCGATGTAAGTTACGCTGGATTTCTAAATCTTGTCGCCGGCCAGATCTCAGCGAGTATGGCGAATGCACGTGCCTATGACGCTGAACGAAAGCGCGCGGAGGCTCTCGCGGAAATCGACCGAGCCAAGACGGCCTTTTTCAGTAATGTCAGCCACGAATTCCGGACTCCTCTGACGTTAATGCTGGGTCCATTGCAGGATTTGCTGGCGCGAAGTCAGACTCACCTTACTCCCACCGCAAAAGAACAAATCGAATTGGCGAATCGCAATGGTGCGAGATTATTGCGGCTGGTGAATACGTTGCTGGATTTCTCCCGCATCGAAGCAGGCCGAGTCGAAGCCGTTTATCAGGCCACCGACTTGGCAGGCTTCACGTCGGAGCTGGCGAGTGTGTTCCGATCCGCTACGGATAAAGCAGGCCTTCGACTGGTGGCGGATTGCGCGAGCCTCGGTGAGCCGGTTTATGTTGATCGCGACATGTGGGAGAAGATTGTCCTTAACCTGATATCCAACGCCTTCAAATTCACGTTCGATGGAGAAATCGAAGTCAGCATTCGTAGAGTTGGAAACTTCGCCGAATTGAGAGTCAGAGATACGGGAGTAGGCATACCTCCCGAGGCAATCCCTCGGCTGTTCGAGCGGTTCCATCGAGTGCCGAATACGCGGAGCCGCACACATGAGGGCACGGGCATCGGGTTGGCTCTGGTGCAGGAACTCGTCAAGCTGCATAGTGGTTTCATTCGAGTGGAAAGTAAGTTGGGGAAAGGAAGCACATTTGTTGTCAGCATTCCTTTCGGGCAGGACCATCTCGCGTCAGGCCAACTGGGCGGGGGGCGCAGCATGACTTCGACCGCGGTGGGTGCGATGCCTTTCGTCGAGGAGGCGCTTCGCTGGCTTCCCAACTCTTCGAACGACGATGACGTGATTCCGAGTGATGAGTTGCTTCCGGTTCCGTGTCCACCTACGTCGGAAGCCGGTGTGCGTCCGCGAATCCTGATCGCCGACGACAATGCGGACATGCGCCACTATCTTGCCCGCCTGCTAGCAGAACATTACGACGTTGAAACCGTACCCGATGGGCAGGCTGCACTGGACGTGGCACGGGCGCGACCGCCGAACTTGATCCTTAGCGATGTAATGATGCCTGTGCTGGATGGCTTCCAGTTATTGGAGGCGATCCGCTCTGACCAGCACACACGCAGAATTCCGGTTGTGCTGCTTTCTGCACGTGCGGGTGAAGAATCTCGGGTAGAAGGCATGCAGGCTGGGGCAGACGACTACTTGATAAAACCCTTTTCTGCGCGCGAATTACTGGCCCGGATCAGCGCGCGCCTTGAGATCACGCGCCTGCAGGGAGAAGGCGAACAACGGTATCGAGAACTCGCCGAGTCTTTAGAGAAGCAGGTGTGGGCGCGGACCCAGCAGCTGGAGCAGCGTACGACAGCGTTGATGAAGCAATCGGAAGACATCCGGAATCTGTCGGCACAATTGCTGCAAATCCAAAGTGAAGAGCGGCGGCATATTGCCCGCGAACTACATGACAGTGCGGGGCAGAGCCTGGCGGTCTTGAGGATGACCTTGGCGCGTCTGATTGAAGAAGCGAGAGCGAAAGCTCCCGAGATCACTCATCAAGCAGAAGCCTCTGAGAAAATCGTGCGACAGTTGCAGCAGGAAATACGAACCGCATCCTACCTTTTGCATCCGCCTCTGCTGGATGAAAGCGGCCTAACGTCGGCTTTAGGATGGTATACACAGGGCCTTAAAGAACGGACCGACTTAGATATTTCGCTGAACGTTTCGAAAGACTTTGGAAGAATTTACCGGGACATAGAGTTGGTGATCTTTCGCCTGGTACAGGAGTGCGTGACCAATATCCACCGTCACTCCGACAGTCATACAGCTTCAATCGAGCTAACTCGCGGGGAAGATGCGATCGCTTTGGAAGTGCGCGATAACGGCAAAGGCATTTCACCGAAACGGCTCGCCGAGATTCAGTCGGGAGGCTCGGGAGTCGGAATTCGTGGAATGCGAGAACGGGTTGCCCAGTGCTCCGGGACGATGCAGATAGAATCCGACGGATCGGGAACCCGAATCTATGTGACGCTTCCAATCGCCAAATCCCTGTCAAGGGACGGAGACGGATCCGGTGAACCGCTACAAACGGCGATTGAAAGCTGATTGCGGCATTATCGACGGGTGATCGGGGAAACAGGATTCATTTCAGCAGACCGTAGACTTCGACCTCGCTGCGCGTGCCGAAGTACACCCGGCCATTGATCACGACTGGGATTACAAAGCGGGTGGCCAAAGCGGCTCGGTCGCGCTCGGGATTCTGCTCTGAGGTGTAGAGGGGCTCTCCTAGTTTGGTGGCGTCGTAAGCGTAGAGGACCGCTGGCCGCGTGTCAGGGCCGTTCCATGTTTTTGTGGAGATCGCCCACACAATTCCGTTCTTTTTGCCGTCGGCGGAGATTGACGGCGTCGCCCCCGG
>Ga0126369_10001996_pt1 | contig 14423 bp, 16 predicted proteins | sample PanSoiMetaPlot_1_FD_109646 | JGI IMG/M metagenome (GOLD analysis project Ga0126369, IMG submission 109646) | Tropical forest soil microbial communities from Panama - MetaG Plot_1 | ecosystem: Environmental > Terrestrial > Soil > Tropical forest > Bulk soil | place: Panama | collected 2016-02-17 | reverse complement strand
GTGGGGACGCGGACGGCTTCCATTGATACGGCTATGAGGATGATGGCGCCTTCGATGGCGCGTTCCCAGTAGGCGCTGAATCCGAGGAAGGTGAGGGCGGGGCCGATCATGCCGAGCAGGATGGTACCGAGCAGGGTGCCAGCCGCGAAGCTGATGATCGTCGCCAGGCCGACCAGGCCGATGGTCCAGGGCAGCGCGCCGCGGATCACGCTGGTAACCGACGACGGGTACGAGCTGAACGAGACGCCCAGGTTGCCGTGCAGCAGCTGCCACCAGTAATGCAGGTACTGACCCCACAAGCCGAGCTTGGTGTTGAGCCCGTACTGGACGTTTAGCGCCCGGATAGTCGCGGGGGTGATCCTGGACTGCATGTGCCCGATCGCAGCCTCGACCGGGTTGCCTGGCATGAGCCGCGGGATGAAGAAGTTGACCGTGATGGCGACGACCGCGGTCACCAGGTAAAGCGCGATCCGCCGCGCCAGGAGCCGCATCACTGACCTCCCTCGGGCAGGCCGGCCTGTGGCGGACAGCCGCAGCTTTCCCTGCGCATCAGTCGCGTCGGCAGGACGATGTCGTGTTCGGCAGGCTCGTGGCTGCCGATCATGGACCGGAGCACCTCGAACGCGGTGGCGCCGAGGTCGGCGATTGGCTGCCGGATCGTCGTCAGCCGCGGCCGCAGGTGGCGTGCGAGCGGAATGTCGTCAAAGCCGGTGACCGCGACCTCGCCGGGGACGTCGATGCCGTGCTGGGCAAGCTCGTACATGACGCCAAGCGCGGTCTGGTCGTTGGCACAGACGAGCGCGCGAGGCAGCTGCACGTTGTCAGCGAGGAGGCGGCTGACCACCCGGCCGCCGCCGGAGGCGAGGTAGTTGCCTTGCCACTGCGGACCCTCGATGAACAAGACGCCCGCGCTTGCCGCCTCTTCGGCCAGCGCCAGCCGGCGGGCGATGTTGTCGGGCGAGTCGGCGTGGCCGGCCACGTACGCGATCGTGGTGTATCCGTGGTCGCCGATGAGGTGCCTGGCAAGCTCCGTCATTCCTGTACCGTTGTCGCCGCGCACGTTGGCGGTCGTCTGGGTGGCCACGCCCGCCATCGTGACGATCGGCACGTGCCTGGACAGCTGGGCCAGCCGGCTCGGATCGAGCACCCGGTCGTGCAGGATCAGCCCGTCGCTCTTGCGTGCCATGGTCATGACTCGCCGGTGCGCATCATGGGCATCGACGTTCACCGAGCCGACCAGAAGGTTGTAGCCGCGCCGCTGCGCCGCCTCCTCAATGCCCCGGTTGATGACATCGGTGAACTGGAGGTTCTCTTCCTCCTCCGCGAAAGCGCCCTCGCCCATCTCGCCAAGAGGGACCCGCCGGACGACGACGCCGACGACCTCCTTGAGCCTTGCGCTCAGCGCCCTCGCTGCGCCGTCGGGGACGAATCCGAGCTCGGCAACCGCCTGCAAGACACGGTCCCTGGTCTCCTGACGCGGGTTGCGGTGCCCGTTCAGCACGCGGGATACCGATGCGATCGACACTCCTGCAACCCGCGCCACGTCGTAGATCGTGGGCGGCGCGTGGAGATTCGACGGCATATCGGCCATGGAGGTTATCGACACTGCCTTTCTCGGGTCCTTCCGCCCGTCGCGGTAAGCGCTTACCGCAAATGGCCTGGTCAGCGACTCGGACATTGCCTGCTCGGAGTTTGCGATCCTCGCCGCTTCGGAAAGCGCTTACCGGACGGTTGCCAGGAGCGTAAAGCCTCGCCGTCCGAAGGCTCAAGACCTAAGCATCTGACTGTTATCCGACCGTGACTTTGCCAAGCCAATGCTGGCGACTTTCCTTGCCCCGCGATTCACCCGGTGGAAGCTGACGCAAAGCCCTTCGGCCAGAGCGACCTGGTGTGGTCGAAGGAGATCTCCAGCGGCGCGTGCATTGGCTGGTTGACGGGCCGGTCGACGGCCAGACCAATCTAGAACACGTTCTCGTCGCCTAGCCTGGCCACGGCGCGCCAGCGAAGCGGCCAATCCGAGAAGAGCTAAGGCATCGGCGAAGCCGCAAGAGCGCATGCGGCGCCTACGGCTTCGCAGATGCCTCAGCCCTTCGGCCTTCGTGAGCCGGAGCGGCCCGCGCTTGCGGCACTGCCGTCTCTCGAGCGCGATAACGGGTAGCGAATACGTCATGGAGACCCGCAAACGCTACGCCTTAGCGCAGCTGCCGCTTAGCCCCGGCGCCTGCGGGCGGCGGGCGGAATGGGCGCGGGGGCCGGGCCTGTCGGCGTCGGGCGGGTGGCCCGAAATCAGGTCGCCGCTGGCAAGTCAGCCGCGGTGAATCCCCAGGTAGCGCATCAGCCGTGACCGGCTCCCTTGCCGCGCCTGCGTGCGGAGCAGCTCAGCGGGATCATCAGGCAGGTGCTCGAGCCCGCCGAACTCAGGAACGACCACGCATCGCACCGTCGGCCCTGGGGTCCTGGCCAGTTCGGATGCCGCCGTGTGCGGGTGGCCGCCGATGCTCTCGCAGTCATCTTCGATCAGCACATCAGCAGACCAGCGCCGCGCCGCATCGGCGTAGCTCTCGCCGTGCGCCCGGAAGTAGAGGTGGCCGGCCGGAAAGCCGTGCGCGGCGAGCACGGACTTGTCGATCGCGGCAGCCGCTGCTGTCCGGTGCGAGCTGAGATAGCAGATGTGCGCGCCGCGCCGCTGCCAGGCGATGACCTTGGCGACCGCGCCTTCGGTCGGCACATATGAGCCGAAGTCGCGGACCGAAGGGTCCTTGGCCATGGCCTGGCGAACGCGCGTGGTTCTCTGCTGGCCGATCGCCGAACCGTGCATGATCGATGTGCCATGCAGGAAGACCATGATCCTCACCGGAGGCTGCCGGGCTAGTCGGCTTGCCCCGGCCGCCCGGCGCTATCCCCGGGGCCGCAATCACGCTGTTCGCCGCTGCGATCGCGCAGGAATGCGGAAAAGTAGCCAGCATATTTACGTTGCAGGTCAGGGCGCTGCCAGTCGCGGCCGGTGATCACCCGCCTGCAGGCCGCAGCGCCGCACTGGCAGTACAGCTCGGAATCGCTGTCGTCGAAGAGGGCGTAGTCGGTGGTCAGTTCCTCGCCCCCGGCGACATCGCGCATCGCGACCAGGACAACGTTGCCCGCGAAGCCGACGTTTGGCTCGCAGGAGTGATTGATGAACAGCATTACCGGCTCGTACTCATCGTCCTGCAAGGCCACGAGGTGGAAGCCGTCGGCGATCTGGATCTCGGAGTTCTGCAGTCGGGCGGACAGCGTGTGCAGGGTGTCCGTGTCGACGATGTGGCCGCCTTTGATCGCGACAATCTCGCCAGCTGATATCGGGGCTGTCGCGAACAGCCCGCGCCCCTGAATGTCGCTAGCCTGTCCTTTGACGGCCTTGCCGGTGATGTAGCTGGAGACGATCATCGCACCGCCCGCTCCCCGTCCAGCTCCCTCGCGCCGCCATGAGTCGCTCAGCGCCCGAGGCTGCCCTGCACAGAGCGCGCAGCTGGCTGCCCGGTGGCGCGTCGCCTCCATGGGCGGTGCGGAAGGAACGTCCTGGTGACCAACGATAGCCACAGAACCCCGAGCAGCGCGCCGGCCAGCACGTCGCTGGGATAGTGCATCCCGCGGTAGACGCGCGACAGCGCGACGAAGACCGGCATGCAGCAGAGGACTATGACGGCGATCCTGACGCCCGGCTGGTCGGCGTACAGCCAGAGCAAGATGATCGCGAGACAGCCGTAAAGGCAGGTCGCAGCCGCGGTATGTCCTGATGGATAACTGGACGTAGGCGGGGCCACGTCCAGCTTGTGCACCGCCGGCCGGCGCTGCGGCACGATCGCCGTCGTAGCCAGGAAAATCAACAGCTCGCCGACGATGGCCGTGACCAGCATGATGGCCTCATACCAGCGTTTCGTCAGCAATCGCAACGCCAGGGCGGCCACGGCGGACACGACGATCACCGTGATGGTCGCAGCCATTCCGGTGCCGATCGCTGTCGTCTCGTTCCAGAAACTCGTGCGCTGATGGACGAACCATTCGTTGACGCCCAGGTCCGCTTTGTGTACGGCGCCTCGATCGATGATCTGCGTCAGCACCAGCCCGAGCAATGACATGGCGCCCCAGATCGCAACGGCACCACCGAGGAGCCACAATGCGAGCGTCCAGCGGTCATCAGCCCTTCCCCACGGCGGTGCGACGGGGCTGTGCCTTCGGCGTGAGGCAGGTCTCAGCTGCATATTCCTGTTGCCTTCTGTGGCGGGGGATATGCCGGGCGGTGCTGCCCGGGAAAGGCGTGCTCAAACTGTCGTGGTAGAAACGGGCCATGACCGGATTGTCTGCCCCCGACCTGGGCGATGTGCTCGCTGCGCGTCACCGGATCGCGCCGTACCTTCGCCCGACGCCGCTGTATCGCTATCCGGCCCTTGACGCCCACACCGGCGCCAGCCTTTGGGTCAAGCACGAAAACCATCAGCCCATTGGCGCATTCAAGGTGCGAGGCGGGGTGAACCTGGTCAGCCAGCTGCCCGAGGATGAGCGGCAACGTGGTGTCATCACCGCATCGACCGGCAACCACGGGCAGTCCGTCGCGTACGCCGCGAATATTTTCGGCGTACGGACGATCATCTGCGTTCCCGAGCAGGCCAACCAGGTAAAAGTTGAATCGATGCGCGCGCTCGGCGCAGAAATCGTCTTCCATGGCCGGGACTTCGACGACGCGCGTGAGTACTGCGAGAAGCAGGCGGTCGAGCACGGGTACCGGTATATCCACTCAGGCAACGAGCCTATGCTCATTGCCGGCGTCGGGACCTACACCCTGGAGATAATCGAGAGCAGGCCCGACATCGACGTGATCATCGTCCCGGTTGGCGGCGGCAGCGGCGCAGCGGGAGCATGCACGGTTGCGAAGGCCGTGCGCCCGGCTATCGAGGTCATCGGGGTGCAGTCCGAGGCAGCTCCTGCGGCGTACCGCTCCTGGCGGGGCCAGGGGCTGGTCACCGATGCCAACGCCACGATCGCTGAAGGGCTGGCAACGCGAACCGCATTCGAGCTGCCGCAGAGCATTCTGTGGCAGTTGCTCGATGATTTCGTGCTCGTCTCGGATAACGAACTGCTCGCCGCGACCAGGATCATGATCGAGAAAACGAAGAACCTTGTTGAGCCGTCAGGGGCAGCGCCGCTCGCTGCAGTTCTGGCGGATCAGGACAGGTTCGCCGGGCGCAAAGTGGCGATCGTCTGCAGCGGCGGCAACATAAGCCCGGCCCAGCTTCTTCAGCTCTGGCCGGACGCCTCGCCCGCCAGTTCTAGCAAAGCCTGACTGACAGCTTCCGGATCGACGGCCTGGTGCAGGTGCTCGCCGCGCGTCGTGCGCACCGGCCAGCCGCGCCTGCGGGCCTCGTCGGCCTGACCCTCGTAAGCCTGGCTGAATAGCAGGTAGCCGCACGGCTGGTCGTCCCAGCCGGCCGGGACCGGTATCTGCTCAAGGTAGTACTCGAGCGGCAGCCTGGGTTGTTCGGCGGTGATGACCTGGCGCATCGGGGGATCCGGGAGCATGGGAGCCACGTCTTCATCGCTCCACCAATTGGTCCACTGCGGAAGGCGGCCGTTCTCGTCAGCCAGATGTCGCAGGAATGGCAGGAACTCGTCTTCCGCAACCGGCGTCGAACCTGATGACGGCGGGATCGAGGCGTCGGCAAAGATCGAGCAAACGACGGACCCGCGAAGCTCGCTCGCGATCACCGGGACGAATAGTCCCGCGTTGCTGTGCGCAACGAGCACGACGGGCTGGCGGATATCGCGGCCGGACAGTCCGCCGCGCACGGCAGTCGCGACCGCGGCCCAGTACGGCGGTCCGCCGTCAGCGACTCCCAGCAGCGACGGCACTACTGTCTCGTGACCGCCTTGGCGCAGCTGATCGGCCACCTGACGCCAGGTTGAAGGTCCGACGGACGGGCTGTGCACGAGCACGAAACAGGCCACGCGCTCCACTGTGCCACTGCCTCAGTTCACGACCCAACCCGATCTGCTCGTGGCAGAACGGGCGACCCGGCGATCAGGCCCGGTTGGCCGTCGCGAGGCCGCACGTGCCGGCTTCACACGCAGCCAGCGCCGCGCGAACGTCGGTCCGCAGCCGTGCAAGCTCGGTGATCTTGGTCTCGATCCGCTCCAGCGCGTTCTCAAGCCGCCAGCGCTGGTTCTCGCACGAGGCATGGCCCTCGTCCCGTTCGTGCAGGGCGCTCGAGATCTCATCCAGGGTCAGGCCAAGGCTCTGCAGCCGCCTGGCGAGCTTGATCCGCTGCACCGTCGTATCGCCATAGAGCCGGTACCCAGCAGGCGTCCTGGAAGGGGCGGGCAGAACGCCGCGGCGCTCATAGAACCGGATCGTGTCGATGCTCACACCCGACTCGGCTGCTACCTGGCCTATCTTCACCGGGCACTCCTTGACTCTGGACTTGACTCCAGACTTTATCGTGGTTCTCGCCCGACCCGCCAACAGGACAGCGAGGCGCAGCAGATGAATCACTTTGCCCCGGACAGCGGCGAGCGGCCGCCGGTCGCTTGCGATATGTCGACCGCTCAGGACACTCCCGCCGAGCGGCTTGATGAGTACCGGCGGTTGTTCACTGGATTCCTCGTCGGACGCGAGCGGTCGGCGGCTGCCATCAGGTTCCGGTTCCGCGCCGATCCTGGCATTGAGCCATGGGTGCGTGACCTGGCTGCCAGGGAGAACGCCTGCTGCGCCTTCTTCGATGTCGCGGTGACCAGGACCGATCATGAGGTGCTCTGGGACGTGTCAGTGATCGATGACGCGATGGCCAGGATGATCCTCGCGGACTTCTATCGGCTGCCTGACGCTCTGGCGATCCCGGGGACAGCCGGCGGCTGAGCCCGCATCGCCTACCTGCTGCGGTCCTATGCTGGCGGATGTGCGATGCAACACCTCTCGTGAGCTGAGCGAGCAGGCACGGCGCGCATCGCGCATCTACGCCGCGGCGGCCGACCATTACCGGCTCGGCTCGCTGGCCTTCTGGGACAGGTTCGGCGCCGCGACTGTGGCCCGGTTGCGGCTCCGCTCAGGCCACGACGTGCTTGACCTCTGCTGCGGAGCGGGCGCTTCGGCAATCCCCGCGGCCAGGGCGGTCGGCCCGGCTGGACACGTGCTAGGCCTTGACGTCGCAGCGCCGCTGCTCGAAATCGGCCGGGCCAGGGCTGGCGCTGAGCAGCTGTCCAACATTGAGTTCCGCTACGGCGACGCGACCGGCACCGGTCTGTCGCCGGGCAGCTTCGACGCAGTGGTGTGCGTATTCGGAGTGTTCTTCGCCGATGACATGGCCGCGTTCGCCGCCGAGATGTGGCGGCTCGTCCGGCCCGGTGGCGTCCTGGCCATCACGACATGGGGTCCCGGGTTGTTCGAACCGGGGAGCGAGATCTTCTGGGATTCCGTACGCGGAATCGAGCCGTCACTGTTCAAGGCCTTTCACCCGTGGGACGAGATCACTACCGCCGAGGCGCTGACCGGCCTTTACGAGCGTGCCGGCGTCAGTGGTGCGGCAGCCGAAGCTGTGATCGGGTGGCAGGAACTGAGCGGCCCGGCACGATTCTGGGATGTGGTGCTCGGCAGCGGCTACCGAGCGACTGTCGACGCGCTCAGCACAGACCAGCAAGACCTTCTGCGAGAGCAGGTGGTCACTGCCCTGGCCGCCAGGGACGTCGCCAGGATAAGGACCGACGTCGTCTACGGCATCGCCGAGCGACCGGCCCGATTACCGCGCGAACTGGGTGAGCGAGAGCGTGTTGCCGTCAGGATCGGTGAACCATGCGATCTGGTCGCCGTTCGGCGTGGTCCAGATGCCCCTATCGTCCTGACCCAATCCCTCGTACCTGGTGAAGCTGACTCCCTTGGAGCGCAATCCGGAGATCGCGCCGTCCATGTCGGCCACCCGCCAGCCAAGGACCGTGTAGCCGGGCGTCGCTACCTCCGCGACGGCCGTGACCCGCAGCATCGTGCCGCTGACATCGAACACGCACGCGTACGGGTTCTGGTCGATCAGGCTCAGGCCGAGCGTGCCCTGATAAAACTCCCTCGCCCGGTCCAGGTCCGTCGTCGCGGCGAACGCGATCACCTCGCACTTGCCCAGCATCTCTGGTCCTCCCATCTCGGCTCTGCTTGTCCGCGTGCCGCCTAGTTGTGCTCGGCGGCGAGCCGGGCGCTGAATCCCAGCAGCAGCGCGCCTGTGGTCCCGTCCATTGCCCTGCGGACAGCCCGCCGCGATAGCAGCGCTCGTGCCCTGGCAAGCCCGGCGCTCAGCGTGAGCAGGTACACCAGCGACAAGACGGCGTGGCTCCAGGCGAACGCGAGCAGCCAGCCAGGCGCGGCACCTGGCTTCAGGAACTGAGGGAGGACGGCGATGTAGAAGATGAGCACCTTGGGGTTCGTGATGTTTGACAGGAATCCCTGCCGCCAGCCGCCGAACACAGCTTCCCGCTCAGCGCCCTGGTCGCCGCCGGGCAGTGCATATTCGCCGCGCAACGCAGAGCGAAGGGACTGGATGCCGAGAATCCCGAGGTAGCACACGCCCGCCCATTTGACGGCCGTGAAGACAGGCTGCGCCTGCACGATGATGGCACTGAGCCCGGTGACCGCGACGGCGCCTTGGACGGCATTGGACGTGCAGACTCCTGCAGCGGTGAACCAGCCCCGCCTGCGCCCGCCGGCCAGGGTGTTCTTCGTCACGACCGCGAAATCCGGTCCAGGGATAAGAACGAGGACAATGGCGAAGCCCAGGAAAGCTCCGTAAGCCGACAAGCTCATATCTGCCAAACATAGCCAAGCCGCGGAACGTCGTCTGCCGGCCACGCGCTCAACGGTCGCTCACCGGTGCCGTCTCGGACCAGAGCTAATTGAGTTTGCCCGGCGCGCCTAGGTCGTTAGCGTGGTCCGGTGCTCACGCCGCCGGATGGTTTTACCGAGGATGCGCTGGTGTCGGCGCTTGCGGCGCATTGGCAGCTCGATGCCGCGTCCATGAACTACAGCGCCGTCGGGTTCGGCAGCCACCACTGGGATGTCACCGACGCAGCCGGGGTGCGCTGGTTCGTTACGGTCGATGAGCTGCAGAAGAAGCTGCAATGGCTGAGAGAGCCGCTTGATGCCGCGCTCGACCGGCTCAGGCATGCGCTTGCCGCTGCAGTGGAGCTCCGCGCGCTGGGGTGCGAGTTTGTGGTGGCGCCGGTTGTCTCTCGCAGTGATGAGCTAGTGGTTCTGGCCGCCGATGAGTTCGCCGTCGCGGTGTATCCATTCGTTGGCGGCACGAGCTTCGCCTGGGGGGAGTTTGCCGACAAGGCGCATCGGCAGGCGGTCCTTGACCTGGTGATAGCCGTCCATCAGGCTCCTCCGGCGGAGCGAGAGCTGGCGTGTGCCGATAGCTATGCGATCCCGAAGAGAGACGAGCTAGAGGCGGTCCTCGACGGCGCGCATGGCCCTGCGGCCGGCGGCGGTCCGTATTGCGGGCCGATGCGGCGTTTGGTCGGCCAGAGTGCCGCGGGCATTCGCGCTGCGATTGACCGATACGACGCCCTGACCAGACAGGCGAGAGCCATGCCACCACGCTCCGTGCTCACGCACGGGGAGCCTCATCCTGGCAACACGATGCTGACCGATGACGGCTGGCGGCTGATCGACTGGGATACGACCCTCGTCGCGCCGCCGGAGCGGGACCTATGGGGGCTAGATCCAGGCGACGGTTCTGTGCTCGCTTCTTACGCCGCTGCGACTGGCGTAGAGCCGGTCGCAGCGCTGCTGGAGCTATATCGGGTTCGCTGGGATCTTACCGACGTGGCGCTCGAAGTTGGCCGGTTCCTCGGGCCGCACAAAGGTACGGACGAAGATCAGAAGGCCTGGCAGCTCCTGGTCGAATTGGTCGGTCAGATCGCTGCCTGAGCCTCAGCCTGGCGCGGCCGCGGCGAGCTGGCTCAGCTGGATGTTCGCTATCAGCCACTGTCCATCCGAACCGCGGACGAACACGTGCGAGATCCTGAACTGCCCGTCCGCTGGCCGCCCCGCGTAGCTTGCCTGCTGAATGTGCCTGCCGATCGCGATCACCGTGTCGCCGAAATCACGTACCTCGACCTCGTCCCAGTTCAAGGACGCGGTGTCCAGCGCGCCGCTTGAGTAACGCTGCAGCCACTCGTCCCGGTCGAGGATGAATCCGAGCGGCCCGACCAGGCGAAAGTCCGCTGCTGCCAGTTCACCGAGTACGGCAGTGTCGCCGTTCTGCTCGGCTTCCGCCCATCGCCTGCCCAACGCGAGAATCTCGGTCTGGGTGTCATTGCTCATCGGCTGCACCTCCCTGGCCGGGCGACTTGTCCTGCCCAGTCATCGACTGACCTTGCCGGTACATCTGCGGTGGCTTGCTGCCGGCTGACTGCCCCCCGTCGATCGGGATCACAGATCCGGTGATGAATGACGATCCTGGCGAGCACAGCCAGAGCACCGTCTGGGCGACCTCGGCGGCCTGCCCTGTCCTGCGCATCGGCGTGGAAAGGCCGGCCAGACGTTGCGCCTCGGGCCCGGCGGCCTCGAGGTGGTAGGTCAGGATGGGGCCGGGCGCTACCACGTTGACGCGGATCCCCTGGTCGGCGTAGTCCAGCGCCCCGACCTTGGTCAGCCCGATAATTCCGGCTTTGCCCGCGACGTAGGCCGCGAGGTTCGCGGTCGCGTTGATCCCGGCGACGGAAGCCATGTTGACGATGGCTCCGCCGCCGCTGGCCAGCATGGCAGGGATCTGGTACTTCATGCCGAGGAACGTGCCGCGAACGTTGGTCGCGATCCCGCGGTCGAACTCGGCGACGTCGATGTCCGCGAGCGGCGCGGGCATCGGTCCGTCGGTCGCGTTGTTAAAGGCGGCGTCGAGCCTGCCGAAATGCGCGACCGCGCGATCGATGAGGCTTGCGACCGAGTCGGCATCGGAGACATCGCAGCGGATCGCGATGGCATCTCCGCCTTCGGACCGAATCCGTTGCTTGACGGCGGTGAGCGCGTCCATGTCGCGCGCGGCGAGGACAACACGCGCGCCCGCTGCTGCGAACGCCTGCGCTGTAGCCGCGCCGATTCCCTTGCTTGCTCCCGCGATGAGCGCGACCTGGCCGCGCATCGGCAGATCTTGCATGGCTACCTCCCAGCAAGAACCGTAGACATCAAATCGTTCTAAGTCAAATGCTTAGACGGCTACGGTTCAGTTGACAGGAGGCGACGACCAGGAACGGCCAGGTTGCCTGGGCAACGCCGAGAACCCGCTCGGCAAGACCGAGTTGGCCGCCTCCGGCCACCAGTTCGACCAGGAACCACGCCGTCAGGACAGCAATGACCGCGACTGCAGCGTATGACGGCGTCGGCCGCAAGCCCCACGGGATGCCATAGCCTGCACGGCAAGCTCCCAGTGGCCAGGCAGCGAGAAGGGCGAATCCGACCGCTGACCAGAGCGCGTGGGACAGCGAGAAGCCGCCAGGCGCCGCCACTGGGCTGACCGCGACGAGAATGCCGGCCAGCGCGGCGGCGATGAGAATGACGCGCCCGGCGCGCGCGGCAGGCCGCAGCGCAACTGCCGTCGTGAAGTAACAGATGGCGACGACGATGAAGGTCAGCGTCATCACCCAGGTGTCTGATGCCCCTTCGCCTGCCAGCGTGCTGACGCTCTGCCGCACCGGATCAAAGGGCTGCGACTGCAGTTGGGCTGCGACCGTCCACCCCCCGATGAGCACAACGGGTGTAACCGCCGCCGAGAGCACGCCCCACCAAGGCACGCCGCGCACCTGCACCACCGTAAGGGCTTTCATGTCATGTCTCATCCCCTGGGGTAGCTCCAAAGGACAGGCAGAGCCCCGGCCTGCAGATCACGATCCGCTGACCGGGGCTCCGGCCCCCGTTCTCACAAGGCCGGGTCTTTCCCCGTGTTACCGCAGGGAATCCTGCAGCTCGCTCCCATCGGAGATGCCGCTCGCGTCATCGGGCACGCTCACTGGTGCGGGCCCCGCGATGTCAGAGCGCCGCAACCGGATTGTTGCCGCAGTGACGAGCAGCGCCACCACCGCGATTCCCGCGGCCACCAGGAACCCGCGGGCGATCCCGAAGGCCAGTGCCTGGTGCAGGATCGACGCCGGCACCCCGCCGCCCTTCGCAGGCAGTGGCTGGCCAGCCTTGGCAGCCGCTGCGGCGGCCTGGGCCATGTGGTGCTTGACATTGTTCGAGACCGCGGTCCACGTCACCGTGCCGAGCGCCGCGAGTCCGATGGCGCCACCGACCTGCTGACCGGTATTGAGCAGGCTGGAAGCCACGCCTGAATCCTCGCCAGCGACCCGGTTCAGGGCCACGATCGACAACGGGACGAACAGCATGCCCAAACCGATCGAGGTGACCAGCATCGGGCCGAGCAGCCCGCCGACGTAGTCGCTGTCCACTGTGAGCTGCGAGAACCAGAACATGCCGCCAGCGGCGATCGCGGAGCCGGCGAGCATCAGCGGGCGCGGCCCAGTGCGGGCGATGATCTGAGACACAATGCCGGACATCACGACCACTACCGCGGCGAACGGCAAGAACGCGATGCCGGACTTCAGTGCGCTGTAGCCGAGCACCTCCTGGACAAAGATCGTCAGGAAGAAGAAGATCCCGAACATGGCCGTTGCCAGCGCCAGCATCACCAGGTAGGCGCCGCTCCTGCTGCGGTTAGCCAGGATTCGCAGCGGCATCAGCGCATGACGGCTGCGCCACTCGATCAGCCCGAATGTCGTCAGCAAGAGCGCCGAGGCGACCAGGGATGCGATCACCTTGCCGTCTCCCCAGTGGGAGACGCCGTGCTGGTCGGTGCTCGCGTTCGACAGGCCGTAGACGAGGAGCGCCACTCCCGCCGTAGCGGTGATTGCGCCGGGCAGGTCGAAACGGCCGCGCCTGCGCTCGGACTCCGGGAGCACGTACCTCGCGACGATCGCGGTCGCGATGCCGATGGGCACGTTCACGAACAGGACCCAGCGCCACGACAGGTACGTCGTGAGCAAGCCGCCGGCGACCAGCCCGACCGCGGCGCCGCCGCCGCTCATCGCGGCGTACACGCCCATGGCCCTGTTGCGGGGTGATCCCTCAGGGAACGTGGTGCTGATCAGGGCGAGCGCGGTGGGTGCGACCATCGCACCGCCGACTCCCTGAAGAGCGCGTGAAGCCAGCAGCCACGCTTCGGAGTTCGCGAAGCCGCCAAGCAGCGATGCGGCCGAGAAGAGGATCAGGCCGGATATGAAGATCCTGCGCCGCCCGAGCAGGTCGCCTGACCTGCCGCCGAGCAGCAGCAGACCGCCGAATGTCACGGCGTAGGCCGTGACGACCCACTCCAGCCCGCTGCCAGAGAAACCGAGAGCGTGCTGGATGTGCGGCAGAGCGACGTTGACGATGGCGGAGTCGAGCACCACCATGAGCTGGGCGGTTGCGATGACGAACAAAGCCAGGCCGAGGTGCCGTTTCGCCTCGGAGGCTGGCGCGCCGGGTGTGACGGCCCGACCGGTAACCGGTTGCGTCGTAGACACAGCGGTCTCCTCACCTTTCATTTTGGGCGTGTTTGTCCGCCGTCGTGACCCATGCTTGAGTCACGGCGTGGCAAAGTCTGGATTGGCGCTTGTTACCTGCGGGTTCCGCCAGTTAGCGGAAATTCAGCTTTCCCCCGCGCAGGTACGCGTTTGATGCCGGGTTAGAGAGCGGCGGGCGACCGTTCGCCCTCGGCGCTGCTCACCTCCTTCTCGGTTCGGCCAGCGGCCGGTGCTACCGGCTCGGCCGCGAGCGAGTTGCACATCTTGCGCACGAACTCCAGGAACTGCTCGCGCTCATCCCGATCCAGTGCCTTCGTCCACGGCATCAGTCCGAGCGTTTCTTGCTCCATGGCAGCTTTGATCTCAAGCCCGCGGTCGGTCAGCGCGAGGTTCTTGATCCGCCGGTCGGCGGAATTCGGCTCACGCTTGGCCAGACCGCGCTGCTCGAGCGCATCGGCGATCGCGGTGACGAAGGACGGATCACAGCGGAGGCGCTGGCCCAGATCCTTCATCGCCACTGGCGTATCGAGTCGCCGAAGAGCCTTCATGCAGGAAACAGGCACGCCGAGGCGCTGCGAGATCTTCTCGCCGTGATGTAGGAGATGGCCGACGAACTCGGTCATGGCGTCAAAGATCTCCTGATCAAGCTTGTCGCCACCTGCACACCAGCCCACTGTCTGCCTCCTGCTTTAACACCCGGCGCGGGTCACGGCACCGAGCCACTCGCTGCCTTACTACCCAACAGACTTGTGTAGCTCAACAGTTGAGTAGCTCAACCATATTCCGGATTGCTTGACACTGTCAAAGGTTATTTCTCTCAAGGAGTTCACTCGCCCGTCGAGCCATCGATCCGCTCC
>Ga0126369_10001995_pt1 | contig 14426 bp, 15 predicted proteins | sample PanSoiMetaPlot_1_FD_109646 | JGI IMG/M metagenome (GOLD analysis project Ga0126369, IMG submission 109646) | Tropical forest soil microbial communities from Panama - MetaG Plot_1 | ecosystem: Environmental > Terrestrial > Soil > Tropical forest > Bulk soil | place: Panama | collected 2016-02-17 | reverse complement strand
TGGGCCGCATCGGCGGCCCCTATTTGGTGATGCAAGCGATCGCGCCGCTGGTGCTCGCGTTCGTCGCGGAGCGCAGCTCGGATCCGATGGTGCTTGCCGTGGTCGCGAGCTTTGCGGCGATATCGTTCATCGCGTTTGCCGCCGTGCGCCGGCCGAAGTCGCTGGCCGACAGGGCGGGATCGCACTCGCCGTAAGCAAAGCACGCAAGGCGCCGTCGAGCCGAATGCTCGATCTCAAACTTTGTGTGCAGCCCGAGCGCTCATACGTCTTGGCTATCGCCGCCGTCGCCGAAACCGAAGTCGCCGTCGTCGACGTCGTCCTGGTCATCCTGCTCATCACTGCCCTGGTCGTCGAGCGCCCCATAGCCGCGGCCGGCGCTGTCATCGCCAGAGGCTTGGCCCCGTCCGATGTCCTCTGAGCCGGCCTCGCGAGCGAGCTCGCTGCTGCCTCCCCAGGGTGATGATCCGCTCGCTCCCGCAGCCGGATCGAAGGCGGCGTGCGCGCCATGCGGATAACCCATCATCGAGCGAATGCCGCTGAGCAGGAGGGAGCCGCCGATGACGCCGGCCGCCGCGGCGGCCGCGGTGCCAAGGAAGGAACCGCCGGGGGCCATAGGCGCTGCCGTCGGGCCGGCCGGCATCGCCTGCGGCGGCTGCAACGGCTGCGGCGTTCCAGTGTTCCAAGCGGGCGACATGCCCTCGGCTGGTCGCACGGACGGTACCGAGCCGCGACCCTCGCGCTTGCCAAAGACGCTCTCGCGCATTGCGCCGAGAAAGCTCGTGTCGCGTGGCGTTTCCGCCAGGGTTTCGCCCTCGAGCTCGCGAATGCGCGCGTCCGCCCGTTTAAGCGCTTCGTCCTGCACCAGCACCGTCTGTACCAGGGCATAGGGCGCATTGGGGGCCTGGCGTAAGCCATCCCGGATCAGGCGCTCGGCCTCGGGATCGCGTTGCGCGTCCTCCAGCGTCGCCAGGCGGTCGAACAGTTCGATGACGAGATTACGTTCCTCTGGGGTCATGGGTCCGTCTCCTTCCCCCTGACGACCCCTTCAATGTAGGCAATGCTCGGACGACCGAAAATAACCGACAGGCAGAAAAAAGCGTTAGCGCCTCGCCGTCGCAGGCGGCGGATTACGCCAGTGTCACGCCATGCCGCGCCAGCACCATGGGAAAAGCATCGCTGGCGAAAAACGCATATTCCTTCTCCCTGAGGGTCGTGAGCGAATCGAGTCCTTGCAATTCGCCGTCCACGAAGCCCGGATGACACATGACCACGCTGCCGTCGGGCAGAGAATCGAGGAAGCAGGGGAACAGCGCGGCGAAATCCGTATCCTCTTGGAGCCCGTAGGTGCCGGCGAAGGCCGGGTTAGTATGCAAGCCCCGGGCCAAGGCTTTGCGTTGGAACCGATAGCTCAGTAGATCCAGAAAGAGTCCCTTGCGGTCGGCAACTCTTTTCACGAGCGGCAGCACTCGCGCGCACTGGCGTACCCATGCCTTGGGTGCGGCGCTCGCAACAACCTCGAGCACGGCGTCGCCGATTTGGGGAAAGAGATGGATGTGATGATGCCCGTCGACGAAGTCGGGAGCGCGGCCGAACGTCTCGAAGAAACGCTGCATCTGACTCGCAACCTCAGCTCTCAGCGCGGTGCGGTCGAACTGGTGCATGAGCGCGCGCCGCGCGGTTGTCGCGAGCGGTGCGAAGGCTCCCCCGCTCACCGGCTCGAACCCCTTGCTCAACGGATGAAACGGCGCGGTCAGCGTAACATGGAGCCCGATCGCCACTCGCGGCGCTGTGGAATTGAGCACATCAAGCGCAACCGCCTCCGCGCGATGAAAGCTCGGTGCCGCCACCAGCGCGGAGGTGGCGTTGAGGCGTCGGCGAACCACGAGGTCGCGGATTGCGGTGCTGACCGCAAGGGAGATGCCGTAGTCGTCCGCGCACAGCCAGATGCGACGCTCGGCTTGCCTCATTCCGCGGCCGAACGCGTCGGCGCTGCGCCGGTGGCGCCCGCGCTCTCCGCCGTCTTGAGCGTGTGCTCGGCTACGAAGTAGACCGGCCGTGCTTTGAGCTCGGAAAGGATCTTGCCGATATACTCGCCCATAATCCCGATCATGATGAGTTGCACGCCGCCCAGCACCATCAGGCCGACGATCACCGACGGATAGCCCGGAACGGACTCTCCGAACACGAAGGTCTCGATCAGGATCTGCACGCCGAAGATGAAGGCGGCGCCGGCGAGCAGGAGGCCGAGCAGGCTCGCCAGCCGCAATGGCGCGACCGAAAACGAGGTAAGGCCCTCGATTGAAAGTCCGATCAGGGAATAGAGATTCCAACTCGTGCGGCCGTGGATGCGCTCGGCCGGCTCGTAGTCGACGCGGATTTGCCGGAATCCGATCCAGCTGGCGAGCCCCTTGAAGAACCTGTTGCGCTCGGGGAGTTGCTTAAGCGCCGCGGCTGCGCGCGGCGACAACAGGCGGAAGTCGCCCGCATCGGCGGGGATTTTCTGCCGCGCTCCCCAGTTGATCAGCGCGTAAAAGGCCTTGACGCCGGCTCGCCGCAGCCACGGCTCATTCTCCCGGTGTGCTTTGGCCGTGTAGACCACGTCATAGCCGTCCTCGAGCCAATGCGCGGCGAGCTTTTCAACGAGTGTCGCTGGATGCTGCCCGTCACCGTCCATGAACAACACGGCTCCCAGGCGGGCATGATCGAGGCCGGCGAGCAGCGCGGCCTCTTTGCCGAAATTGCGCGACAGCGAGATGATCTGGATGTCGAGATTATCGGCCGGAAGCGCGCGCGCGGCCGCGAGCGTCGCGTCGCGGCTGCCGTCGTCGACATAGACCACCTCGGTGGCAAGGCCGCGTGTCGCCTTGAGCGCGCGGGCGACCTCGACAATGCGGGCGTGAAGGGTCGCGAGACTGTTTGCCTCGTTGAACAACGGCACGACGATCGAAAGCCCCGCCTCCGAAAAGGCGCGCGGGCGCGCGGCAGCACTGCCTGATGTCACCGCATCCGGAACCATCGCCCGTGCCTTTTCACTCGTACCCCACTGCGGAACGTTTATAGCCCAACCATGTACCTCTGTCGCGCCGGTGTGCGATGCGCGGCCTCGGCCTCGCGGTCGGGACGTGCTAAGCGGAAGGAGCCATGGGGCTCTCCACGCAGTTCGATCGTCTCCAACGCCGCCTCACACAGGCGTGGCGGGACCGCGCTGTTACGCTCAAGGCGGCGAGTTTCGCGATGGTTGGCGTGGTCAATACGGTCGTCGATTATTGCATCTTCCTCGCCGGTTACTACCTTCTGGGCTTGCCGTTGGTGCCGGCCAATGTGCTCTCCTGGCTCGTCGCTGTCTCCGGCTCCTATGTCATGAACTCGTACGTGACCTTTGCGGTCGAGTCCGGCAGGCAGTTGCGCTGGCGCGCTTACGCCGCGTTCGTGGCGTCCGGCATCGCCGGGGTCATCACCAACACGGCGGTGCTGGTGGTGGCGTCGCTTTGGCTTCCCGTTCCGGCGGCCAAGCTCTGCGCCATAGCGGCGAGCTTCGGGGTCAATTTTTCGCTCTCGCATTTCGTCGTGTTCGGGTCGCGCGCGGGGCAAGCGAAACGGTCAACCGAATGACGCAAGCAGAGATGCTGGGGCGGGGTCTTCGCGGCGCCGCGCAAGACAGCTGCATCGGAGGGCGCATATGCGCGACGACGACAACTTGACGGCGGAACGCCAGACATTCGTCACGCATCTCGAATGCTCGGCGACCGGCGCGCGCTACCCGGCGGACAAGCTTCATAACCTCTCGCGCGAGCGCAAGCCGCTCTTGGTGCGCTATGATCTCGAGGCAATCAAGAAAGAGTTGAGCAAGGAGGCGCTGGCGGGCCGGCCGCGCGATCTGTGGCGGTATCGCGAACTCCTGCCTGTGCGTCGCGCGCCCGATATTGTCAGCCTCGGTGAGCCGATCACGCCGATCCTGACCTTGCCGAGGCTCGCCAAGACGCTCGCGGCCGGGGACATTCTGGTCAAAGACGAAAGCCGCTTGCCGACCGGCTCGTTCAAGGCGCGGGGGCTTGCCCTCGCCGTGTCGATGGCGAAGGCGCTCGGCGTTAAGCACATGGCCATGCCAACCAACGGCAATGCGGGTGCGGCGCTGTCCGCCTATGCCAGTCGCGCCGGCATCAGAAGCACCGTGTTCTGCCCGGCGGACACGCCGGAGGTGAACGTTCGCGAGATCGCGCTGCAGGGCGCAAGCGTCTACCGTGTCAACGGCCTCATCGACGATTGCGGCAAGATCGTAGCCGAGGGCGTGGCCAAGGCAGGCTGGTTCGACACCTCGACATTGAAAGAGCCGTACCGGATCGAGGGCAAGAAGACGATGGGCATCGAGCTTGCCGAGCAGCTCGGCTGGCAGCTACCGGATGTCATTCTGTATCCGACTGGCGGCGGCACCGGCTTGATTGGCATGTGGAAGGCGTTCGCCGAGCTCGAAGCCATTGGGTTCATCGGCAACAAGCGGCCGAGGATGGTGGCGGTGCAGGCGGCGGGCTGTGCCCCGATCGTGCGCGCCTATGACGCGGGCGAGGACCATGCGCCACGCTGGGAAGACGCCCACACCATCGCTGCGGGCATCCGCGTACCGCAGGCGATCGGCGACTTTCTCATCTTGCGCGCCGTGCGCGAGAGCGGGGGCTTCGCCGTCGCGGTTGGGGACGAAGTGATCACCGCCGCGATCGAGGAGGTCGCGCGAACGGAAGGCCTGTTACTATGCCCCGAAGGCGCCGCCACTTATGCCGCACTCAAGCAGGGTCTCGCCGACGGACGCATTGATCGCGGTGAACAAGCCGTGCTTTTCAATTGCGCAACTGGTCTCAAATATCCACTGCCGCCGAGCGAGCGCACGCTCGACCGCACGCGGCCTGTCGACTTCCCCGCGTTGCGCTAGATCGGCGTGCGCCAGAGGCTCGCACAACTTCTCGGCCAAGAGATTCCGGACCGCGAGCAGCCGCCGCCGCAGGCGTTGTTTGCCTATCACCAAGCCGAGATTGAGAAGTGGTGGCCGATCATCAAGGCCGCGAACATCAGGGGTGAGTAAGCGCGACTCTTACCGCGTTGCTCCCAGGCCCGCCTCGAGCTTGGCGTAAAGCGGATCCGCGCTGGCGAAGACGTAATCGAGGTCTGCGACGACGACGTTATCCGCCCCCTTCTCTCTGAGCAACATGGTGAGCTCATGGACGTGCTTGGGCGGGCAGTGCAGCGTGAGCATGCCCGAAGAGGTCGGGCCGCCGAAGGGGGCCTCGACTCCAAATCGCCGCTTGGCCTCGCCCATGAACGCATCGTCGCAACCGGCGAGCCGAGTACGCACCTCGCGAAACGCGCGGGCTCGCGCTTGGGCCGCGATTCGGTCGAGCACGCCGCGCGCAATGGCGCGCTCGGCGGTACCCCAGCGCGCTGTGCGCGCCGCGACTAGATTGGCCTGCGAGCGCAGGATCACGCCGTCGTCGATCACCTTGAGGCCGTTGGCAGCGAGCGTTGCGCCCGTGGTGGTGATGTCGACGATGAGCTCGGCGGTGCCGGCCGCCGGCGCGGCCTCGGTGGCGCCCGAGCTTTGCACGATCCGGTAGTCGGTGACGCCGTGCCGGGAAAAGAAGTCGCGCGTCAGATTCACGTATTTGGTCGCAACCCGCATCTTGCGCTCGTGCTTGAGGCGAAACGCGATTGCAACATCGTCGAGATCGGCCATGCTGTGCACGTCGATCCACGCCTGCGGCACGGCGACCGCCACATTGGCGTGGCCGAAGCTCAATCCGTCGACGAAGACAACGCGACGCTCCGCGTCGGGAATTTTCTCGCGCACCAAGTCCTCACCCGTGATGCCGAGATGCACGGCGCCTTGCGCTAGGAGATCGACAATCTCGGCCGCTGAAAGATACGCCACCTCGATGCCGGAGAGATCGGCGATGGTGCCGCGGTAGTCGCGCGCCCCGCGCGGTTTGACGAGCTCGAGGCCGGCGCGCGCGAAGAAAGCCTCCGCGTTCGCCTGCAGGCGTCCTTTCGCTGGCACTGCGATGACGAACGGCTCGCTCACGGGGCGCCTCGCAGGCGCGCCAGCCGCTCGATCCATACCGCAAATCCCACCGCGGAGATCGGCCGGGCGCTGCCGAGCCGCGACAGCAGTCCGTCATAGCGCCCGCCGGCCACCAGCGGTTCGCTCGTCTGCGCGCGCGGAGCATAGAGCTCGAACACGAAGCCGGTGTAATAGTCGAGGCCGCGGCCGAAAGCGGTTGAGAAATGGACGGTCGAAACATCGATGCCGCTTTGCGCCAGCGCGCGCGTGCGGCTCTCGAACAGCTCGATCGCACCATCGAGGCCGATCTTGGCTTCCCGCGCAAACGCCTTGAGCTTGGCCGCCGCCGCATGCGGATCGCCGGCGATGGCGAGGAATGTTTCGATCAGCGCGCGGGTGTGCCGCGGCAGTGAGGGCTGCGCACCGAGCGCTGCCTGTTCGAGAAAATGGTCGGCGATTTCGCTTACCGACCGCCCGCCGACGGCGGTGATGCCCGCAATCGACAGCAAATCGGTGACGAGTGCGTGCGCGCCTTTGGGGTCGGCGCCGACGAGCGCCGCGAGCACGCCTTGATATTCCGGCCGGGCATTTGCCGCGCCGACAGAGAGCCGATCGAGATCCTGCGCCAGCGATGTCTTATGATTGAAATCCTTGATCAGCCGCCGCTTCCATGCGGGCGCGAGATCAAGCACCGCGACAAGGGCGCAAAACAGGGCTACATCGCCCATGCGGATGTTCGGCGCGGCGAGGCCGTAATGCGCCGTCGCTTGAAGTCCGAGCGCCAGCATTTCGGCATCCGCGGCTGCGATATCCTCCCGGCCGAAGGATTCGATGCCGGCCTGCAGGAATTCGCCGCCGCCGTCGCCGCGATGACGAAACACCGGCCCGAGATAGCAAAAACCGCGCGGCTTGCCGGCTTCGGACGAGGCGAGGTAGTCGCGCGAGACCGGAATGGTGAGGTCGGGGCGCAGACACAGTTCGCGCCCCTGGGGGTCGCTCGTCAGATACATGCGCTTGCGGATGTCCTCGCCGGAAAGGTCGAGGAACGGCTCGGCTGGCTGCAGGATCGCCGGCGCCACCCGCGCATAGCCCGCGCGCTCGAACGCGGAGACGAGCGCGTCGGCGCGCGCATCGGGCGCGGTCTTCGGCGAGATCATTTCTGCGCGCGTCATGGCGCGAATCGCAACGGTTCTGAGCCTGTGGCGGGCGGCGCTTTAGCACGCTTGGGGGGTTTATTCGATGCCAAAGCGAGGACGGGCTTAACGACGTCGGAGCCGCGTTTGCGGTCCGCGGAGCGCCTATCGCCAATCCCCGAGCACCGCCCCCACCAGCGCGAGGGCGGCGACCGCGGCGGTGTCTGCGCGCAGCAGGCGTGGCCCGAGCGCGAGCCGCACCGCATTCGGCAATTTCAGGAGCGCCGCGCGCTCGTCTGGGGCGAAGCCCCCTTCGGGGCCGACGAGCACGGCGAGCGGAGGGGCATGCCCTTGGCGAGTATGCCGCGCTTGCGCGAGCGCCGCGACTGGGTCCTTCACATCCGCAGTCTCGTCGCAGAATACGAGCAGACGCTCGGGCTCGAGCTCGGCGATCATCCGCTCGAGGCTCAGCGGCGCGCGGATCTCTGGAAGCGTCAGGATGCCGCACTGCTCCGCGGCCTCGATCGCATTTGCACGCATGCGCTCGAGGTTGACGCGCGCGACCTGGGCGTGGCGCGTGAGGACCGGCTGCAGTCGTGAGGCGCCCATCTCCACTGCCTTCTGGGTCATGTAGTCGAGGCGGGCGTGTTTGAGCGGTGCGAACAGGTAGTGCAGGTCGAGCGCGTTGGGCTGCGGCCTTGTGCGTTCGGTGATGGCCAGCGCGAAGGACCTTTTTTTGCCCCCCAGCGTGCCGCGCCATTCCCCGTCGCGGCGGTTGAACACAAGCACGCTGTCGCCGGCTTTCAGGCGCAACACGGTGCCGAGATAGTGGGATTGTGAGACGTTGAGCGGAACGCTCGCGCCCGCGGAGAGCGCGGCGTCGACGTAGAGGCGGGGGGCGCGGCAATCACCGCGGGACATGGTCGCTACCGGTGACATTGCTGCGCGCTTTCAAGGAAAATGACAAACCGAAAGACGGGTAAATCACGGTTTCCAAGGGGCGCACGCACGGGTTCCCCGGGATCGAAGCCGCCTTTGGGTGCCGGTTTGCCGTGTTATCGCCGGATTCAAAAGGCCTTTTATATGCGGGCCGCAGGGTAATGGGGGACGAAGCGGGCGGCCGGGGAGATACACCATTATGAGGGTGAGCCGGGCTGTCCCATTGGCGCTGGCGCTCGCGGTGATGCCGTTGTGGCAGGCGGCGGCGCAGTTTGGAACGGCTCCGGGCATGCCCGGTGCGCCCATGTCGCCAGTCCCGGGCATGTCTCCCGGTGCGCCGGGAGCTTCCTTCAGTGCGCCGCAGCAACCGCCGCCAGCTTGTCAGCGGCTCCTGAGCACCCGCGATGATGTTGCCAAAGCAGGCCAGGCGCTGCAGGCGGCTGGCCAGCGGAAGGCGCCCGCCGACGAGGTCTGTAAGCTTTTCAAGGCCTTCCTTGCGGCCGAGAGCAAGATGATCAAAGGCTTGCAAGACCACAGCGCAACCTGCGGCGTTCCCTCCGAAGTCCTCAAACAAGTCCAGGACGGGCACGGCAAGGCCTCCGAGGTGAGCAAGAAGGTTTGCGATGCGGCGCAAGCGCCGCGCCAGGCAGCCCCCAGCCTGAGCGATGCGCTGGGCGCCGGACCCATGGTTCCTGATGCTTCGGCAACGAAAAAGGGCCAGTCGACCTTCGACACGCTCACCGGCAGTCCGCTGACGCGATGACGCGCGGCGCGGGCCGCGTCGCCGATTCAACCGGCAACTGGGTCGACGGCTGGGCCCCCGCCTGGACGCGTCCTTATCTACGTTTGGCGCGCCTCGACCGGCCGATCGGCTCCTGGCTGTTGCTGCTGCCATGCTGGTGGTCCGTTGCTCTTGCCGCGGTTCACGCCGGGACGCAGGTTAACGCGTGGCATCTCCTCCTATTCTTCGTCGGCGCGTTTGCCATGCGCGGCGCGGGCTGCACCTGGAACGACATCGTCGACCGCGATCTCGATGCGCGCGTCGAGCGCACGCGCTCGCGCCCCATCCCTTCGGGACAGGTGACGGTCGCCGCCGCCGCCGCCTTTCTCGCGCTGCAGGCATTGCTCGGGCTTGCGGTTCTGCTGCAGTTCAACGGGTTTACGGTGTTGGTCGGCCTCGCCTCGCTAGGGGTGGTCGCGATCTATCCGTTCATGAAGCGCGTCACCTATTGGCCGCAGATCGTGCTCGGGCTCGCCTTCTCCTGGGGCGCGCTGATGGGATGGCCAGCGACCTTTGGGCGGCTCGATGCACCGGCGGTGCTGCTTTACGCCGGGGCGATATGCTGGGTGATCGGCTACGACACGATCTACGCGCACCAGGATCGCGAGGATGACGCGCTCATCGGCATCAAGTCGACGGCGCTGCTCTTCCGCGAGCGCACCAAGCCGATGCTCGCGCTGTTCTACGCGCTTGCCGTGACGTTGATCGCAGTCGCTGGATGGTGTGCTGGTGCAAGGCTGCTCTTCGCGCTCGGACTCGTCGTCTTTGCCGCGCATCTGCTTTGGCAGATTGCGCGGCTCAATGTCGATGATCCGCTCAACTGCTTGACGGTATTCAAGTCCAACCGTGATGCTGGCCTCATCCTGTTCGCGGGTCTCGCGCTCGATGCGGCGTTACCTATAGGATAGCTCAAGCTCCGGGCTTGGCGCTCGTGTCGGCCAACCCAGCGGCCGGAGGGACGCATGTGCTTTTGCAGGTTTGTCGTCGCGTCGCTTACGGCAATCGCAACATTTGCCGCTCTAGCCGAATCTGGTCGCGCAGAGGAGGAGGGGCTTAAGGTCGCCGTCGGCGGGCGCGGCATTGGCGAGACGTTCGTTACCGAGGTCGGCTACAAGGCCGGCCTGTTCAAACCGCACAATCTCGCCCTCGACATTTTCTATACGGACGGCGGCGGCGAGACCCAGCAGGCCGTGATCTCGAATAGCGCGCAGGTCGGCATCGCTTCGGGTTTTCTCGGCGCAATCGGTGTCTTTGCCAAGGGAGCGCCGGTGCGCATCATCGGCGGCTCCTATACGGGGGGTGCCCAGGTCTTCTGGTACGTGCCGGCTGCTTCGCCGATCAAAGGCCCGCGCGATCTCTCGGGCAAGACAGTTGCCTATTCCAACAATGGCTCCTCCACCCATGCCGGCGTGCTCGCGCTGCAGAAGTACTACAACGTGGACTTCAAGCCGACGCCGACGGGGAATGCGGCTGCGACCATGACCGCGACGATGACCGGACAGGTTGACGCGGGCTGGGCGGGCGCGCCGTTCGGCGTCGCGGAGCTCGAAGCCGGCAAGACTCGGCTGATCATGAAATCTTCGGACGCGCCCGATTTCGATAAGCAGACGAGCCGGGTCATCATCGCCAACGCGACGGAGCTCAAAGCACGCCCCGACGTGTTCGTGCGTTTCATGCGCGGCTACCGCGATTCGCTCCGCTGGGTCTATTCGACGCCGGAAGGGCTCAATGCTTATGCAAATTTCGCCAAGCTGTCGGAGACCACAGCCAAGCGCGCATTGCAGGAATTCCTGCCGCTTGCCGCGGTCGATCCGGATCGCATTTCCGGGATCGAGGAGGTGATGGCCGATGCCGTCAACTTCAAATTCATCGCGGCGGCACTGACCCGCACCGATCTCGCCGAGCTGATCCAAATCCCCGAGCGGCGGCAGTGACGCCGTTTAGTGGAGCCCGAAAATAAGGGGTCGAGCCGTTGCCGCGGCTCGACCCCCGACGTTCCTGCTTGACGCCACAAAGCCTAGTTGTTGCCTGCCGGGAATGCCCAGCGCTGCGGCGGTTGCCCCGCTCGTTGCCGCAAACATGCCGCAAACCGGTCGGGATCCGCTTAATCTTCCTGGTTAATCTGCGGTTTCACCGCTTCCCATGCGATCATGCTTGACGAGTCGTTGCCGTCCCCGCGCAAGCTCGGTAAGGGGCTCCTTCACCCTGGAAACGAAACTCATCCTCTCGATGTCCTCGCTCTTCGACCAATCCGCGCTGACCGACCTTGCCGAGCGGCTGGTCGCGGCCGCACGCCGGGCCGGCGCAGACGCCGCCGATGCGCTCGCCGTGCGCTCGGTCTCGCTTGGGATCGAGGTGCGCGAGGGCGCAGTTGAGGAATCCGAGCGTTCGGAAGGCGACGACATTGGGCTGCGCGCCCTCGTCGGGCGCCGTCAAGCGGTCGTGTCGACGAACGACATCAAGATCGACGCGACCGAGCTCGCCGAACGGGCCGTCGCCATGGCCAAGGCGGCACCGGAAGATCCGTTCGCGGGAATTGCCGATCACGAGCAGCTTGCCCGCGAGGTCCCCGATCTCGATTTGCTCGATCCAGACCTACCTGCTGTGGGCGTGTTGGAAGAGCGCGCGCGACGCGCCGAGAGCGCGGCGCTTGCCGTTGAAGGCGTCACCAAATCGGCGGGGGCGTCGGCCTCCGCGGGCATCGGCGGCATGGTGCTTGTGACGAGCCACGGCTTCCGCGGCGCCTATCTCAACTCGGGCCAGAGCATATCGATGACGGCCATTGCCGGCGCCGGTACCGCGATGGAGCGCGATTACGACTATTGCGCCACCGTACACGGCAGCGATCTCGATCCTTCGGAGAAGATCGGACGCACCGCCGGCGAGCGCGCGGTCGAGCGGCTCAATCCACGCAAGGTGAAAAGCAAACGCGTGCCGGTCGTGTTCGACCGGCGGGCGGCGGGCTCCCTCATCGGCCACCTCGCCGGCGCCATCAATGGTGCCGCGGTTGCGCGCAAGAGCAGTTTCCTCAAAGACAGGCTCGGCCAACGGCTATTCGGGCGGGGCATCCGTGTACTGGACGACCCGCGGCGCTTGCGAGGCTTGCGCTCGCGTCCATTCGATGCCGAGGGCATCGCGACCAAGCCCCTCGCCGTGGTGGAGGACGGTGTGCTCGCATCTTGGTTGCTTGATTGCGCCACCGCCCGCGAACTCGGTCTTGTCACCACCGGCCATGCCCAGCGCGCCGTATCTTCCACGCCGACGCCGGGGCCAAGCAATCTGCATCTCGTGGCCGGCAGCGATACGCCGGAAGCCGTGATGGCCGACATCGCCGAGGGATTTTACGTCACCGACCTCATTGGCGTCGGCGTGAATTACGTGACCGGCGACTACAGTCGCGGCGCGAACGGCTTTTGGATCGAAAACGGCAAACGCAGCTACCCCGTGAGCGGAGTGACGATTGCCGGAAATCTCCTTGACATGTTTCGGGCGCTCGTTCCCGCAAACGATCTGGAGTTCCGGTTCGGCACCAATGCGCCGACGGTCCGCGTGGAGGGGCTTACCGTTGGCGGACGATGACCGCGTGCTGCTGCGCGATCGCCTCGCCTCGGCCGTGTGCGAAGCCGGCGCGCTGGCGCTGCAAACCTTTCGCGGCCGGCCTGTGAGCTGGACGAAGGGTGCCTCCTCGCCGGTGAGCGAGGCAGATATTGCCGTTGATGCGCTGCTGCACGAGCGGCTTTTGAGCATCCGCGACGCCGGCTGGCTCTCGGAGGAGACCGAGGACGATCCGGCGCGATTGCGGCGCGACGAGGTATGGGTCGTGGATCCAATCGACGGTACGCGCGCTTATCTCGCGGGTTCGCCCGAGTGGGTGATTGCCGCGGCGTTGGTGTGTGCGGGGCGCCCCGTGGTTGCGGCGCTGTACGCGCCGGTGAGCGAGGAGTTGTTCCTGTCGGTCGCTGGCGGCGGCGCGACGGTGAATGGGGCGCCGCTCGCCGCGAGCAGCGGCGATCAGCTGGCAGGCGCGACGTTCTCCGGTGCCAAGCGTCGGCTCGATAGCCTCGCCGCGCTTGAGCCGCGCATCGCCACCGTGCCGAGAATTCCATCGCTCGCGTTGCGTCTGGCGCGCGTCGCCAGCGGCGCCATCGACGGCACCTTCACGGCCCCGAACAGCCGGGATTGGGACCTTGCGGCGGCCGATCTTTTGGTGCACGAAGCCGGCGGGCGAATTACGACGCTGACGGGGCAATCGTTGATCTACAATCGTCCGGATCCGGTCCATGGCGCGCTGGTCGCCGCCGGCCGCGCCCGCCATGCGCGGTTGCTCGGTCTCATTCGCGATCGGCTTTCCGAGTTCGCGTGATCGGGGGGAGCAGTCTGCGTCGCATCCGAGACGCTGCGGATGTGGCGATTCGTGGCGGCGGGCGAAAGGCATTTCGCCGTCCGTGCAAATCGCGACAGCAAGGACGCAAAACTATGCCGGAGCAGAGCCAGCCACGACAGCTGCTGCACCTCGTATTCGGTGGTGAGCTCACCGATTTGGATAGCGTCGAGTTCCGCGATCTCGGCAGGCTGGATATCGTCGGTATTTATCCCAACTACGCCGCCGCTTTTGCTGCCTGGAAGGCGAGAGCGCAGCAGACGGTCGACAACGCCCACATGCGCTACTTCATCGTGCATTTGCACCGCTTGCTCGATCCGCAAACGGATCGGGCCGCCACGCGCTGACGCTCGGCGGAGCCATTGATGTCGTTCCTCAAGCGCCTCGTGGGCTCGCGCCCGTTCCAGAAGACCACCGGGGTCCTGGCAGCGGAATACCTTCGTCTCGTTTGGAAAACGACCCGGCTCGCGATCGAGCCGCAAGGCGCCTACGAACGGGTCGATCAAGATGCGCCGGTCATCCTTGCCATGTGGCACGGCCAGCATTTTCTCGCGCCTTTCATCCGGCGCGCACACCATCGCGCCAAGGTCCTGGTATCGCGTCATCGCGACGGCGAGATCAACGCGCTCGCTGTGGAGTGGCTCGGCATCGACGCTATTCGCGGGTCCGGCAATCACGGCGGCGGCTTCCTCGGCAAGGGCGGCGTGAGCGCGTTCAAGGAGATGCTGAGCGCGCTCGAGGCGGGCTATAATGTCGCGCTCACTGCCGACATTCCCAAGGTGGCGCGGGTCGCTGGACTTGGCATCGTCAAGCTCGCCAGCGCATCCGGCCGGCCAATCTATCCGATTGCCATCGCGACCCGGCGGCGGGTCGAGCTCAACAACTGGGACCGCACCGCCGTCAATCTTCCATTCGGCCGCGGCGGCGGCGTCGCCGGCGAGCCGATCCGCGTCCCGGCAGATGCGGACGCCGCGGCGCTCGAAACCGCGCGGCGCGCGCTCGAAGCATCGCTCAATGCGGCGACAGCGCGCGCCTACGCGCTCGCCGATCGGCCGCGGGAGCAGGACGCACGTGCCTGAGGGCTTGCCGCTGACGCTGCGCGCCTACCGCCTACTGACGGCGGCTGCGACGCCGCTCGCGCCGGCG
>Ga0126369_10001993_pt1 | contig 14431 bp, 20 predicted proteins | sample PanSoiMetaPlot_1_FD_109646 | JGI IMG/M metagenome (GOLD analysis project Ga0126369, IMG submission 109646) | Tropical forest soil microbial communities from Panama - MetaG Plot_1 | ecosystem: Environmental > Terrestrial > Soil > Tropical forest > Bulk soil | place: Panama | collected 2016-02-17 | reverse complement strand
GATGCGCTTGTGAAACTCGGTGTCCCTGGTCGAATCGTCGGGCTCCAGATAGACGCCGTGGCCTAGGTCGTATCTCATAGGTATCCCTTTTCCGCCATGCGGCGTGCGAAGATCTCGGCCGCTTCAGGCGGAATTTCGACTTCTCCGAATAACTTGAAGTTTCCCTCGAATAACTCCATGGGACCGAACTGCACTAACGGCTGTGAATCCTCCAACTCGTTTAGTGTGCGTTGATACGAACACACCCGCGATGGGGTTTGCGCCCAACACACCATGACTTCATCGACGGTGAGCAATCCGAGCGAAGCGGCATCGGCGCGCGAGGCGCGCGGCCCGTCCATAATCTTTTTCTGATCCGCTTCGGAAAGCGCGTTGAAAGCATCCGTCGGTTTCCATCGGTCCGCAATACTCACGAGCGCAACCGCGTCGGGCGGCATTAGGTGCGTCGCGATCCGGAGCACATAGCCGACGCGCTCTTTTTTTGCTGAGTCGTTCATCCAATCTTCACCGGCCAGCTCGATCACCAGCGCCTCAATCTTCGTCATGCGGTGTAGCCCCGTCCCGCGATGGAACGAAGCCAGGAGCCAGTTGAACTTTTCCTTCCGCTGAAATTCCGTCCGCGCGAGGTTGAACGCTTGCGCCGCGAACCCTTCGAGTTCCTGGTCGGTCATGGCTTTGCCACCCTCGGATACTTGTCTAAGAGCGCCAGGAGTCTATCGGTCCCTTCGAGCTGCCAGTCACTCAAGGCGACGGAGCATTTATGAATCAGGTCGACTAGGCTTCGCGCGTGGAGCATGATCTCGATCCGCTGGCCGGGATCGGAGCTTGGGTTAAACACCAGCCGGAAACAATGGTGCTCCGTTGGGTCGGTGATTTCTACGAGAATGCGCTCGTCTTCTGTTGGCGCTTTTTTTTTGCATCTGTACTATCCCTTTCGCATCACTTAACACCGCCTTTGTTTATTGGCGGAAGACACAGACTAACACAGGTCTAGGCCGCTGGTTCGGGGGTGAAAATCAACGGGTCTGGAAACACCGGCCCGTAGTCCGGAGGAGGCACTTCCGGATCTTCCAAAACAGGAGCCAACCTACCTTTCCCGAAAAGTACATACATATGGTGAAGGGTTATGAAATAACCCGGTGCTAGTGTTTTCGTTTTACCTCTGTGAACATTTCGGGAAAGGTGGTATCCTCCCCAACTAAACTGCTGCAAACAGGGCTGATATGCCATTCATCCGACCTCCCTGGACCCCTGCTGATTCGCGTCAGGACGCCGTGCGCGGCCAAGTCCTCCAGCGCTCTCCTGGTGGTTGTGGTGGGGTAGTCTACCGCCAGGGAAATGTCGCTCGTTGAAGCGTTGGTTTCGTGATAGACATGCTCGAAAACGCGCCTTCGGATTTCGGGGATGCAATCGAGCGCCAGGGACGCGATCAGACGCCACGCCTCGCGCTCTTCGGCCCCGATCACCCGCATGCCGTGAAACAGGCGGGCGAGCGCCAGGACCAGCCGCGCCGGCCGTTCGCTGCCCGGCACCAGGTCGATATCGCGCTTGTAGTTGTCGCGAATGACGGCGCTTCTCGCGCGGGCGGTGAACGCGGCGAGAGCGGAAAGCTGATCGCGCGTATCCTCGTCCAGTTCAAATTCTGCGGGCTTGAAATCCTGAAACAGGCCGTTCACCGCAGCAGTCAGTTCCGCGCGCATTTCGGTTTCTTTTCCTAAATGGTCGAGCGCTCGGCGGGCCTGGACGCGCGTATCAATATCCCCCATGCGGCACAGCAGGAACCTTTCCCCCATCGACGCCATGACGCCATGGTGCTCGTCGATGATGGGAGTGCAGCCTCCGATCAGAGCGCACTTCCCGCGCCAGTGCAGCGATTTGCCGCCATCGGTGCCAAAATGCCGGGTCCAGGCTCCGTCGTGAATCTCGCGCAGCGCGGCCAGCAGAAGAGACCGGGTTTCGCGCGACATGCTAAGGGTGCTGGTTAAATCTTTGAGAACGATGAATCCGAAATCCCCGATGGCGCGCAGCAGCCCGCCGGTGGCGTTGGAGGCGTGTTCCCGGCGCGGGACGCCGGAAAGCAGCGCCGCTTCAGTGATAGTGCCGGCAGCGTGCATATCGGGGAGTTGCATTACCGAATCGAGAATTTCGGTCTTACCGGAAGCGGGAGGTCCGATCAGCAGCAGCCATACCGGATTTCCGTCCATGCGATTCGCTGCAATGGAGCCCAGAGCCAGAGTGACCACGCCGGAATCGGGCAGATACAGCCAGCGCGAGAAGGCTTTCTGGACGTCGCTCAAGGTTTGTTTGACCGCCGCGGGCTGCGGCTCGATCACCTGGGCGTGTCCGTTTGAGTTGTTGGTGGGATAGCGCCCCACCGATTCCGCGATCTGGCGGATGTTTTTAACCGGGCCCGGTTCGGAGCATCGCGATGCATTGATGATGGTCAGCGCGGCGAAAATTTCCTCGGTTCCGAGGCCGCGCGCCCGCATCGAGCCGGCCACGCTTACTAGTGTGGCGTGCTGCTTGCCCTTGGGAATTTTCTCGGGTACCAGCGGCTCAATGCCGTTATGATTCGCCGCGCCCTTCTTGAGCGCGGCCAGAAGCCACGGGGGCGCCGCGACCAAGGGCTGCTTCTGAAGCGGATCGAGGCCGTCCCAGATATAACACTTGCCGTTGGCGGGATGGAGCGAAGGAGCGGCGACGATATAGCCGCCCGTCCCGCGGACATCGAGTCCCGGAGCGATCATGGATTGCGAGTTCGAGACCGGGAAATCGGGCGTCAGAAAAACGTAATGGCGGCCGCCGGTAGGCGTCAGCTGAAGCAGAGTGTCGGGGAGCGGGCCGTGCTCGTGCTCCAGTTGCTCGAGCGACAGATCGCCTCCGGTTTTCGTGTCCACATCGAGCACAAAAACGTTCTCGCCGGTGACAATGCCGATATTGGCGTTCGGCCATTTCTTCCACCAGGAGCGGATTTGGTCCGGGTCCGAGGAGCCGTCCGAGGAGCCGTGCTTGGTGAGCGGGACCTTGCCGCGCAGCGGAATGATTTTCCACCCCATCGTGAGGGCATATTTCAGAGCGGATTTTAGTAACAGGCTTTCTGCCATAAAGAGACTCGTTTAGACCGCAAGCCGCAGCGCGGAGAGATTGCAGTCTCTACAGACGCAGCGGAGCTGCGCGTTGTGCTCGTGATAATCCATCCAGTCGGAGGCGAGCAAGGGATCTTCGAGGATCGTGGCGGTTTCGTAGCGGGGAGAAGGAACGAGCGCAATATCCTCAGCTTCCAGGCGGTTCGCGAGGAGCCACGCCGCCATCAAAGAATCGAATGTAATGGGCCGCGCGTGGTCGACGTGGCAATCGGAGGCGGAAAGTGGAGCGCCGCACAGTTCACATTGGCCGGTGAAATGGCGCTGTTTGTGATCCTGGATCTGAGTGATGACCAGGCTGCGCAGGACGCTTGCGAGTTGGGATTTCGCGCTGCGGGGGTAAAGCGCGTTGCGCCAGGAAAAATCGCGGAGGCTCCGATCCGGGCGTAAGATCAGGAACCGGCGCGCCGGCCGGCCCAGCGCGTCATGGATGTGCTGCACGGCGATGGCCCGAACCCCGGAGCCCCCCAGGATAGTATCGCGTCGGGGGTCAAGGTCGATCAGAGCCAAAACGAGTTCTTCATCGTCGCCGGAAAGCCTCTGCATGTGCCCGTGCCGGGCCAGAATCGAGCGCAACGCGGTTTCCGCGGCCGTTTTGGTGGCGAACCCCCACCTGCCGCACTGGAAGCGTTCCCTAGCCACGGTGGGCCTTTTCGTGTTCGTTCAGCCAAACTGTCAGGGCTCTAGCGGAGTCAACTACGCAGATCGCGAGCCCGTAGCCGATCCGCAACTCATGAATTTTTTGAATTTGATGGGGGTCAACCTTGCGGCCTGGCCGCTTGACCTCCATAAGGAAACCCGGATAGTCACGGTGAATCACAGCCCAATCGGGAATCCCTGGTTCACCCAGCCTCATCCACCGACCGTCCGGAGTGCGGAGAAGCCCTGACTGTTGCCGGCTTGCCCACCATCCGCGCGTGGCTAAAAGGTCTTTACAGGCAGTGACTACGTCCTTCTCATTCAGACGGGGGCGCTGGAGTCTGAATGGCCTCTCCATCCCTTACTCCACGCGCGCGCGGTTCCTTAAAACTTCGAGCTGCTTTTGGCACGCGTCGCAGAAAGTCTTAAGCCGGTTGTCGGTCGCCGCGAGAAAGAACATCTTGCGCGGCGTCGATTCGTAGATAAGCCCGCACATGGTTCGCGCGTGCGGGCCAAACATTTTGATGTGGGTGGAGCCTCCGTCTTTGAAGGCTGCAATCTGGAGGGTTCCGCCGTCGAAGAGTTTTAGGAAGGGAAGCTGATACTCTTCAATGGCTTTGACGGCCGCGTTTTGAAGGCAGGGAGGGCACGCGAACAGCCCGGCAGGAATTTCTTTGCCGCAGGTGGGGCAGGTCATAAACCCGCCCCATGCGGCTCACCCGGTCCGGAGGATGTAACCGGGTGAGAGCTTGTGAGCCGCGCGCTCACGCATCCTCACCGAACTTTTGTACTCGGAACCGATCCAACTCGTCGGCGTGCTTATAGCAGCCGGCCGCCATCTGGCGTAACTCGGACGCTTTGGCGCGCAGCTGGTCGGGCGTCATCTTTTCGATGGGGATGATGCGCGGCTCTTCGTTGACCTCAATGCAGTAAGCCTTCTGGATGTATTCGCCCCAACCCGGCAGCAGCAGATTGTCAGATTGTTTTTCGCCGGTCAGTTTGTGATCGCGAAGAACGATCCGGATACACACGCGAACGTGATTCCACGCACATAGTTCATAGAAATCGCTGTCGGCGCCGCGCAGGTCGGGATGCTTATCCATAACGTCCTGGGCGAGTATTTGGGGATCGGTGATCAGTCCGTTTTCGATTCGTGCGAGCAGCAATTCCTCGACTTCTTCAATGAGTTCCGTTTGGCTTAACATCGGGCGACTCCAGAGCGATCATGGCGGCGAGGGACGCGAGCCATGGCTGAAGGGTGGATAGGCGCCGGGCGAGCCCCGGCAATTCACGCGGGCGGGAGCCGCGCATGACGGCTTCAACGGGAATCGTGGCGACGAGTTCCGCGAGAGGAATAAGGAGCGCACGAACGGCGGTCGCCGTCTTGAAGTCTTTCGGGTCGCGGCCTTCGAGTAAATCTACTTCCGGCTGCTTGCGCGTCCCTCGGTCGGCCATTGCCGTCACCGTGGGTCTTTCGGCTTCGACCGCGCGCTCAAACTCCTCCTCCGGGACGGCCGCCACGCGGAGCGCGGTCCGCTTCTGGTCGCGAGAGAGACCGGCGTCATGCGCGGCTTGAGATCGGGACAAACTTGGGGGATCGCCTCCCCTAGTTTCAGAAGGCCTCCCGCCGGGACTCGGTTCTATCGCGCGGAGGAGTTCGCCGCAGCGGCGCACCGCGCGGAGCTGAATCCTGGTCGCCATGTGAACCAGCTCGTCATCGTTGGCTTGCTTTGCGTAGGAGGCGAGAGCGGCAGCCTTGTCGGCCCAATCCTGGCACTCGTCCAGGCGGTCACATGCTGCAATGGCCGACCTCGCCGCCTCGTAGCGAACTGGCAGAGAAGCCCCGCGAACGTTGATCGCGGGGTGGTCTCTGAGGGTCGCCGGAAGGGTCATGCGGCGATTTTCGCGTTGAAAACAAAGGGTACAAAAGTAGCAGGGTTGTCAATACAACCCTGCGACTTTCGCGCGTCTGAAAACATGGGGCTTACTCCCTTCATGAAGGATATGCGGCCTTCAATCCTTACAGTCCTATCGGCAAATTCGACCTTGGTAACGGTGCGCTCGATGAAGCCGCGGCGGTCTTTGAAGTCGGTCCATTCGCGCGCGTCGGCAATGATCTTCAGAAACAGGTCGACGGCTTTCATGGATGGCATTTCGAACACTTCGCGCGGAGCCTCCATCTTATGCTCCACGGTGGCGATCTCCGATTCGGCATCGAACAGCTTGCGCTTGTTCTCGTCGCGATACTTCACGAGGTCGGGATCGTTCAGGTTGATTTTGAGAAGCTCCACGGTCGCCCGGAGCCGCGCCAGCACCTGGGTCTTATCGGTCCCAGGGGCTCGCTTGCCGCTAACGGCTTTGCGGTGGGCCTCGACGAGAGCCAGAACCGCGGCGCGTGAATTCAGCCCGTCGAGGATGGTGTTGTAAACCAGGTCATCGAGCAGCCGGCATTCGATCTGAGGGGCTGTGCAGATGAGCCGCTCCGCGCCGTATTTGCTGCGGTCGATATGCAAGCACCGATAGATGCGCCGGTTGCCTCCGGCCCGTCTCCCACAAGCCCGCGTCTGGCATCGGGAACAGAACAACAGATGCTGCAGCAGGAAGGTCGACGCCGGACGGCCAGCGCGAAACTCCTTCCACTTGGAGAGTGAAACCTGGGTTTGATCCCACCAGTGGCGCTCTGCCGGTGTTTTGAGGATCGGTTCGGTTTGAATGGCGATACTCTCGCCGGTCTTGAGCCGGAATCGCGCCTCACCGATGTAAGCCCGGTTGCGAAACATATTGCGAACTACCGGAGACTGCCAGCCAGTGCTCGATTTTACTTCGGTCCCATCCCTGCGCTTATACACCTTGCCCGCGCGTGGAGCAAGGATGTCGGTCTCCTGGTTGAGCCATTGCGCGATACGGTATCCGCTCCAGTTGAGCTGCGCGGCGCGCCGGAAAATCTCCCGCACCACTTCGGCCTGTTTCTCGTCGATCACCCAGCGCCCCTGCCTCCGTCCGGGCTTCTCGAAGCGGTATCCGTAAGGGGCTTGCCCGGCGCAATTGATTCCCTTGCGCGCCAGCACCTTTTTTTCGTCCATGGAACGGCGGCTCAATTCCGAGAGTTCGGCTCCGGCCCGGTTCGCGGATTGGATGCATTTGTCATGTCCCTCCGGCGTCCACGGCTCGACGAACCCCTCGCGCTTCGACCAGAACGGTTTGTGAGCATCCACAAACTTCTGGAAGATCGAGTAAGCCGTGTAGTCCCGCACTCCGGGTCTTACGAGGCGGTCGATCGCGCTGATGGCAAGCCCGGAATAGATGGGGTTCTTGAGCTCGTTCAGGATACGGTTCACGTCCGCATCGGTTAACATGGCCGTACCGGAGAGCCCTTCGATCTCAAGCCTATGCGAGACCTGAATTCCGTAGCGTTCCTCGAGCGCATCGAGGTCGGCGTTCTGGCGCTCCACGTCCTGTTTCTCTCCAGACGCCCGGACAAGGCCGAGCGCCTGGGGAACTTCACGCAGCGCTTTTGTCAGTCTGGTTGCTGATTTTTTCATCTGATATTTTTTTCCTTTTCTCTCTCTGCCGGCGCTTATAGACCGCCAGCATGAACTCCGCGAGTTCCCCGGCCGCGGCGACCGTCTCCGGGCTTTCCTGGGGGCTCACCAATTCGACCGTCAGCTCGTCGTTCCTCATAGAGCGCCTTCAACTCCTGAAGGCGAACGGTTTGGACGTCGATAATGTGGCCGAGCAAAAGCCGTTCGGCCAGGTTGCGGTCAGCGGTGTATGAGTTAGACTGGACGCGCTTTCCATCCACTCCGCGGTAAACGAGCCAATACTTGGCCCCTCGCATCTGTACGGAACCCATCCCATGGGGAATGGGGTTTGTGTGTTTTTGCATAAGGCTAGTTTAATACGTGTCATTTCATGCAGCCTCCGGTCCCTTGCGAGGCTGGCGAACCTGCTGGCGAAGAGACTACTACGTCCACAGATGCTGATCCTCCCACGGGTGTTGGTTCGAAATGCGCCAAAAGTAGTGCTCATCGGCGACCATGAGCAAATATTGTGCGAGGACATCATCGGTAGGACACAGCGCGCCCGCATGGGTGCCCGAATAAAATCCAATTGGATGAGAGCACAGCGCGGCGAGAAACCGGGAGTGAGTCTCGCGTAGGGCAAAGGCAATCGTCGGGCGTAAGCGACGAAACAGATATCCCACCTTGCTGCGCTCACTGATCGCGGGAAATGCGCCGGTCATAAAGTAAGCGTGGAACTGCATGTGGTTAATGTGGCGCTTTAGTTTGCGAAGCGCGCGAATCTCTGAGCGCAGGCCCCATGCAGGGCTGACCATACAGAGGTCAAAAAGCTTTGAAAACGGGTTCCCGATATCCGGCGGGTCCTTTACGATGCCGTCTGGATCGGGGAAAGGCTTCGTGTATAGATCTGCGAAGGGAAAACGCGGATGCAATTCCATCGGCATTCCGGCCATGAGCGTCGGATAACCCGCCCAGGAGTGCCCATACTGCGGAGCGAGGTATTTATTGATAACCTCGCCCATCGTGATGTAGTCAGCCTCGGAGGGTCTATCCTCCAGCAGATCGGCCGACTGCGGTTGCATTGGCTTCCTCCATGGGTACGCGCTTGCGCCGTCCGCGCCGCGGTTTTACATCGGTCTCGGGCTCTGGACCCGCTTCGTCGGTTCCCGAAACCGCGGGAAGCTCCCCGCCGCTCTGGACCGCTGGCGGAGTATTGCCGTTCGTGTGGCCGTTTGCGCCTTCAAAATCGGCGATGATGTACTCGCCGCGGGCTGGATCAAAAGCAAGCGCGCGTTCATACGCCGTTTCGCCGTCGCGATTTACTTCGACTAAAAGAACGAAGCCGACCTTCATCATCTCGCCGATGTATCGTTTGGCTCGTATGGCCTCGCTTGCGTCTTTGGAGTTAAACGATAACTTCACATCGCCTCCCTGCACATTCAAAATTTCAAGCGTTCCCATTGACCCTCCTGTCAAGCAGCGGCTGCCTCATGCAGCCTCCGGCCCTTTGCGAGGCTGGCGAAGGCTTTCGATCTTCGCGCGCGTCGCAAGGGAGATTTTCGACTCATGCAGCAACCAGCCGGGCGGCACCATCAGCTGATGACTGATCGCCTCGCGTAGTTCATGCTTTTCGTCTTCCGTGAACCGGCCGCGATAGCGGCTCCACCAGGCTTTCGTAAGGGTCATGCCGGCTGCCTTAACACCTCCTCGTCCGCGAACATGGCTTTGCGCGCGGCTTCCCGGAGGCTCGGGCCCCTCACTTCGGTCATGCAGCCGGTCGCCGCGTGATCCCAGGTGATCTTGAAAACCGGGCCCTCTTCGAGGTCGCGCGTAATGGCGACTTCCCAGCAGTGCTCGTTGAGCCAGTCAATAATTTTTTGATCGCTCTGGTGCGGGATTAGTTGTTGAGGCATTCTCTGTTCCTTTCTCAAGCAGTTTGAACTTGGCGTCGATCATCGCTTCGTAAAGCGTTTCTCCGTTATTGCCCAGCCGATTCCGTCTATGACCTGGGCCTGTTCAACCGGGCTCAAATGGGAAAGAATTGCCCGCGTGAATCCTTCGACGGTCGCGGGCACTTGCACCATGCGCGCGCGCCAACCCATTTCGATGGCCGCGGCGTTCGCGCTTTTCTCCCCTCGCTCCACCTGCGCCAACAGAGCATCGTGACCATCGCGCTTCAGGCGCGCGCGGATGTACTCGGCGTTCTTGAGACTGCCCAAGGATTTCAATGGAGTATTACTCCTTTGATCCTGAAACCGATCCGACCTTCGATCCCCTCCTTTGGCTCGCAGCGTCTTACCGATGTCCGCCGCCGCCTGGAAAGGGACAGCCCATTCCGGCTTCATGCGTTCGAGCATCACAAGGGCTTCTCTCACGGTTTCCGGTTCTAGTTCCAGCCCTCGGCGAATAAAGTCGTTCTCGTCGGCGTATCCGAGCTTCGCAACCATGTCGAAGGTGCGCATCTCTTCGACGAAGCGCAAAAGCTCGCGGCAGTCGTAGGGCAGTTTGACCTTTGCGAATCCGCGGCGCGCGTCGACTAAGAGCCGCCACTTTTCTACCGGAATGTTCGCCGGGTTATCCTGCGCGGAGATCGGCCCGGTTCGAACCGTTACACCCATCTGCCAATCTCCGCAAGGAGCCACTCAGGAATACCGTTGGTTACAATCTCGGGCTTGAGGCTCCGAAAAAACTGATAGTGAGCCATCAGCGCCTCGTCGGTCGCATCGTTATCACAGGGACCATGAAGCCGCTTGGCATAGGTATTAAGAGCTTTCATAACCGGACCCATCAGGCTTGAATCTGTTCGCCCATCGGCCGCGCGGGGAAGGCGCTTCATGCAAACACTGGCGACGTTGGTTCGTGCGCTTGTGACGTATTCGCGCAACCGAAAACTTTTGGCCTTCGCGTTGAACTGTTCAGCTTCTCTCGCCTTCATTTGGCGGTACAGCCCCTCGGCGCGTTCATGCAGTTCGTGGTCGGGATTATCCAGAACCGCCGACACGCTTGGCGCCAGCCTTTCCTCAACGAGCACCATCGCAATTGCCGTTTTATGGCGCTGCAAATCACCTTGGTCGATTCGAATGCAAGCCAGGTCGACGATCCGCGGACCGTCATTCGCAAATGGATCTTCAGGGAATTCTTTGCAGTCTGGGTCCTCAACTTCGGGCGGCTCGTTATCCCCTTCTTTTGGCTTTGGCGCTTCGAGATCGTCCATCAGATCCATGACGGCTTCACCCTGGTACCGTGCGTATTGGCTCGAAGAGTCCACATTGATGTAAGCCACCTGAAAGGTAGCGCCTAGCCCTGGGATAATGCGGGCGGCGCGCCCGTTCTTTTGGTTATTTGCGTTGTTGATATTCGCCGGAGTGAGATGAATGACCTCGGTGACGTATACCGAGTCCAGCCCCTCTCCCGCCATGCCGACGTGAACCAGCACGTCAAGCCGGATGTCGTCTGGATCGCGGCGCCCGTCACGCTTCGGCGGGCAAAAGCGCGCGAGAACATCGTCGTTCTCTTTATCCGGTCTGCCGTAATCTCCGGTCCCTACCCAATCGACGCGAAGGCTTGGGAACATCGCCGCGACCTGTTCGCAAACAAGCTTCGCGTGGCTGCAGCACATCGCGGTCACAAGCACCTGTTGCGGAACGCCGCTTTTGCAACGGCCATCGAGCGCCCGGTTAATCGGGATTTCAACCAGCGGCGAGACGTATTTTGGCATCCACCGCATTTTCCGGTCGACGGTCATGCGTTCGATGGTGTTCGGCTCGTCGCTGCCGGCTTCTTTGGCGATGTCCTCAGTAGTGAATGTTCGAATGGTCCCATCAGCCATTTCAACGTCGAGCTTGTAAACGTAGGAATGACAGACAAGTTTTTTGACGGCGCTTTCTTCGAGCGCCTGGCGATAAGGCACGCGGATTTCGGGCTCACCGAACGCGCTGTCCCGCGTGATCCGAAACGGCGTCGCGGACATCGAGAGCCTGAACACACACGGCAAACTTGCAGCCCGTTGGCCCCAGGCCGCTTCATTGCCGTAGTGGTGATATTCGTCGACAACAATCATCCATCGGCCGGTCTGGAGCATTTCTAAGACTGCATCCCAGGTCTTGCCGGACGTGCATAAAGCCTGAATCGTACACGCGAAAATCTGGCAGGTGTTCTTTTTATGCGCCTTGATCGCAGCCGTCGAGCCGTACCCAACATCGCGAATGGTTTTCAGATCGAGTAACCCGGCATCCCGGCAGGTGTCGTGAGCATCCTGGAGCAGTTGAGTCAATTGGCTCTTCCGCGGAACGATATACAAAAGCCGGTCCACAAGGTTGAGCTGCCGCAGCTCCCCAAAGGAAGCCGCAGCGGTGAACGTTTTGCCGTATCCGGTCGGGAGTTGACAGTTGAGCGTACCGCGCTTGGCCTCGCCTACAGCGGTGATGACCCGGCGCTGTCCGTCTCGTGGGTCTTTTCCAAATGACATCTTTGATGAACTGCTTGCAGATTGCATAAGTCGGTCGCTCCCCCTTCGGAAAATGGCACTCTGTGATCCACTTCAAAATCGTCATCGAGCGGCAGCCCGCAAATCGCGCAATCGCCCTCCTGGAGTATCCAGAGTTGAGTGCGCTGATAGGCCGTCGCGATCCGCCTCACGGCCTGGCGAACGATGCGACATCCACTTCCGCCGCGGGCCAGCGGATCGAGCCGTCGCCTAAGAATTTGCTGACCATCTTGGTCGTACAGGCTTCCCCGCACAGGTGGAAGGTGTAGGCCAGGCCCGCCCGCCCGCTGATCGCCGCAGTTCCCATCTCATCGGAGAGCGGCCCCACGGTGAGCCGGCTCGACGCGACCACAATTCCAAACCAGTGATTGGAAGAGTCTTTTTCTTTCCCGCAGCAGTCGCACTTGTAGATTTCTGTTTTCACCGGCCCTCCCTGTTCATCAGCCGCACCATATCTTCCTTGTGGTCGAGCTTCCAGCGCTCACGGTCCCGCTTGTTTTTTATGCGGACGCGCACGGCCAGCGCGAGATTGAGAACCACGATGGCGGCCGCCGCGCCGCCGATTGCGATCAAAGCCTTCACTGCAGTTCCTTCCGTTTCCATAACCGTGTTGAAATCCAAGCCCCGGCTTCGACCAGAGCGAACATGACGGCGGCCATCGCAACAAACTCGCCGAGAATGACCGCGATCACCCCTTGACCTCCCATCGCCATCCGAGAAGCGCCCAATACCAGAAGCGCCGGAACCAATTCGGCCGCGGATGAACGCTCTCAATGGTGCAGCCGGGCGTGAGGACCAGGCGGCTTTTGAACGGTGTGTTCCGAAGAACGAAGAGGTGCTCTCTCGCGGCGTTGCTTTCTTCCTTCACTGAGCCGGTCCCTCCGCGTTCTGGAACCTAAAAAAGCTCTGCATCTCGTCATCTTTCATCGGCCTGGTGTCGAGCACCTCGCCGTTTTCCATCGAAACGATTTCAGCCATGCCGCGCCTAGGCGCGTCGAGCTTTACAAAGCAGGGAATTTCCCGCATCTCCCAGCCCTCGCGAATCTTGTGGGTGAACGCAGCGGCGCGTTCTTCTGCGTCCTTAATTTCCGCGGCCAGGCGCTTCGTTTCGGTTTCCTTAGTCGAGCGGAGCTCGTACACCGATGCGTTCGCATTCGCGAGGTCCGTTCCGAGCTTCCTCATCTCGTCTTCGGTGAAATCGTGGCGCATCTCAAACAGCACTTGCTTTTCCATCAGTCCTCCCGTGTTTGCGTGCTTCCTCAGCTCGAACGCGCGGCAACCATTCCTCGTTCCAGAAGCGGTCGAACAGAGCGTGCTGCTCGTCAATTTTGATCTGCTGCGCGGGGGTGGGCCCGTGGCGCAGATCATCGTCCCGGTGCTGTGGCTTGTTCATAGGCGCGCGCGACCCCCAGGGTGCAGCCGTGAGCACACGCGCGCCTGATACGCGGCGTCGTCAAAAGGGGGGATTGGACCCTCGCCGCGTAACCTCATTTGCCCGCTCCGGTCGGACGCTTGCCGGTTCCCCGGCAAAGCGGGCATTTCACGATCTCATCGAAACGATCCGAGTGAATCGCCTCCGCTACCTTGCCGGCTCCCAGGCAATAAGTGCACGCGCCAGGAGCCAACGGCCGCGCGGGATCCGGCTCAAACAGCACGGCGGGATACATCTGGTCGCCGTCCCGCACGATCCGGCTTGCGCGAAGTCTCGCCATTACTTCCTCCGCGGTTTGGTCTCTTGAGCATCCGGTCCGTTTGCGCCGAGCGGATCATCGTCGACGAGGAGCGATCCCTGTTCCCTCAGAGCCGATAGCGCCGGGTTTTCGCTTGCGACACTTCCGGCCGGAATCTGCGGCTCCGGTTGCGGCGCTTCGCTTGCGGCGTTGAGCGCCTGGACCTCGTCAAATTCGACGTCAATCGCGGTCTCGCGCATGATCGCGCCGCGAAGCACGTTCGGGAAATGGTATTTGCGGACGCGGCTGACGGTGCGCCAGTAGTACATGTCGCGCGGCCAGCTTTTGAAATTCCACTTCTCCGTGAGCGGAATCTGCTTGCCCTTTTCCCAGATCATGGCGTGGTCCGCGTCACCCTCAGAAAAGGTTTCACTCAGCTGTTTCCCGTCGCGCCCCAGGAGCGGGACCATCTTCCCGGTTTCGTCCTTCATCTTGAGCCATAGCGTGCAACCGACACAGCGCTTCCACTTCTTGCCCTTGTGCTGTTCTTCGACCTCGAGCCATTCGATGTCCCATCCCACACCCTGGTTCGCCAGCTTGCCCGCGATCACATCGTTCTCGAGCGCCGGCCGTCCGTTCGTGAAATAGACGTGCTTAATCGAATCGGCCTGGGTCAGGCCCCAGCTGCGCCCAATGGCGATCTTCGCCATGGCCGTCGCGATGGATTGCTCGAGCGTGTTCCCGTTGATGTCGGTGAACTGCCCCGAGAGCGCGTACATGCGCGCGGCGCGCTGGTCCATCTCGAAGGCTTCGCGGACCATCTCCGCGTCGAGGAGCACTTTGAGGAAGGCGTCCCGGCGCTCCGAGTCCGGAAAGTCGCGAAGCATCTCCGCTGTGATCCGCGGAATGCGTTCGCCGGGCAGCTTGCGCACTTCGTCCGGCACGATGACTGCCGCTGCAGCCGCTGCCTTC
>Ga0126369_10001989_pt1 | contig 14435 bp, 14 predicted proteins | sample PanSoiMetaPlot_1_FD_109646 | JGI IMG/M metagenome (GOLD analysis project Ga0126369, IMG submission 109646) | Tropical forest soil microbial communities from Panama - MetaG Plot_1 | ecosystem: Environmental > Terrestrial > Soil > Tropical forest > Bulk soil | place: Panama | collected 2016-02-17 | reverse complement strand
GATCTCGGGCGCGCCAGTCTGCCCACCGGCAGACTGGCTACCCACTACATCTTGTTCTTGCTTTGTCAAGGTTATGATCCCCGCGTCCTGCACAGGAACGGACAGTGAACAAATATCTGGGGAAAACAACTGCCTTTTCAAATTGGCCCACTACCAGCGCCACACGACTTCGCTAGCTTTGCAACCGTTACGGGGGTGGTATGGTCCAGCGCGTTTCGACAGTCGCGTTCGAGGGCATTGAAACACGCGCGGTCGACGTGCAGGTGCAGGTCGCGCCTGGCCTGCCTGCGTTCAATGTGGTCGGGCTGCCGGACAAGGCCGTGTCGGAGGCGCGCGAACGGGTGCGGGCCGCGCTCATTGCGTCCGGGCTCGCGCTTCCGGCGCGCCGCATCACCGTCAATCTCGCCCCCGCCGACGTGCCGAAGGAAGGATCGCACTACGACCTGCCGATCGCGCTCGGGCTGATGGCCGCGATTGGCGCCATCCCGCATGACGCGCTCGACGGCTACACCGTGCTCGGCGAGCTCGGTCTCGACGGATCCATTGCCGCGGTCGCTGGTGTCCTGCCCGCCGCCATTGGGGCGAATGCACGGAACGAAGGATTGATCTGTCCGTTCGCCTGCGGTCCGGAAGCGGCATGGGCGAGTCCGGAAATGGAGATCGTCGCGGCCGCGTCGCTGATCCAGCTCGCCAACCATTTCAAGGGCACGCAGGCGCTCAATCGGCCGCAGCCGAAAGTGCGCGAAGGCGACGCCGCCCTGCCCGATCTCAAGGACATCAAGGGCCAGGAGAGCGCCAAACGCGCGCTCGAAGTCGCGGCTGCAGGCGGGCATAACCTGTTGATGGTCGGGCCGCCCGGGTCGGGCAAATCGATGCTCGCGGCGCGCTTGCCCTCGATCCTGCCTCCACTCTTGCCGGCGGAATTGCTTGAGATTTCGATGATCACCTCGGTCGCGGGCGAGCTCGAAGGCGGCGCGCTCACCGGCCAGCGTCCGTTCCGCGCCCCGCATCATTCCGCCAGCATGCCGGCCCTGGTCGGCGGCGGCCTGCGCGTCAGGCCCGGTGAGATCTCTCTCGCGCATAACGGCGTGCTCTTTCTCGACGAGTTTCCCGAATTCGAGCCTCGTGTACTGGACTCACTGCGACAACCGCTCGAGAGCGGCGAAGTCGCGATCGCCCGCGCGAACCATCGCGTCACCTATCCCGCGCGTTTCATGCTCATCGCCGCCATGAATCCGTGCCGCTGCGGCCGCGCCACCGAGCCCGGATTTGCCTGCAAGCGCAATCAGAATGCGCGCTGCGTCGCGGATTATCAGGCGCGGCTCTCAGGGCCGTTGCTCGACCGCATCGACCTGCACATCGAAGTGCCGGCAGTGACCGCGGCCGATCTCATTCTGCCGCCACCGGCGGAGGGAAGCCGCGAAGTCGCCGAGCGCGTGGCCCGCGCCCGCGCAACGCAGACCGCGCGTTATGCGCGGCTCGACCTGCCGCAGGTGCGCACCAATGCGCAGGCGCAGAGCACGGTGCTCGATGACGTCGCGCGACCCGACAATGCCGGCCTCGCGCTCATTCGCGAAGCCGCCGAAGCGATGCGGCTGTCGGCGCGCGGTTATCACCGCGTGCTGCGCGTCGCGCGCACGCTTGCCGATCTCGATGGCGCGGAGCATGTCGGGCGCGTGCACCTGGCCGAGGCATTGTCGTATCGCGCGCTGGCGGATGAGGCGAGACGGGCGGCGTGAACAGGGCGTCTCGTGTTTACTCCGCGGAAACCATATCCGCGCGACCAGCTGGCCCAAAAATGCAGCGGTCAACACAATGGCAAACATCGATTGCTACTGCGTAGCGTTAAACGGGGTCAGCAAGAGCGGTGTTGCCAAGCATGCGGGCTCTTCCCGAGGCCATCGCAAAGTCACAAGTGCGCGCTGCGTTCGACCGCCTCACACGCGACGTCGTCGTGCGCGTCGCCATCGCCGTCGGCGCGCTGAGCACGACGCTCGTCTATCTGATGCTCACGCTCAATGCCGCCGATGTTGCCGGCCCGACGGTATGGCTCTACACGGCGCTGACCGCAAGCATCGCCACCGTTGCCTGTGGCACGTTCGTGCCGTTGCTCCGCCGCAATCGCCTGCTGCGGTCCGAGATCGAGCGCCTCGAAGAAGGCATCGAGGATCTTTCGGATCGTAACTGGGAGCTGAAAGACGCCGAGGAGCGCGCGCGCAGCTTTCTCGAAGCACAGGGCGATCTCATCGTGCGCCGGGACCAAGCCGGTCACGTCACCTATGCCAACGATGCCTTTTGCACACTGATCGGGCGCCTGCGCGAGGAGCTCATCGGCGCAACCTCGACGCTGGGCGGATCCGAAGCCGACGATGTGCTCGTGCTGCAGGACGGGACCCGCATCCATACTCAGGAGCTGACGATCGCGGACCAACCGCGCTGGATCGCGTGGCGAAACGTATCGGTCCGCCTCGGCGATGGCGCGGAAACCCAGAGCGTCGGGCGCGACGTCACCGAGCACGTACTGGCGGAACGTGCGCTGGCCGAGGCACGCGATCAGGCCGACGCCGCGAATCGCGCCAAAAGCCGCTTCCTCGCCATGGTCTCGCACGAGATCCGCACCCCGATGAACGGCATCCTGGGAATGGCCGACTTGGTCCTGGATACTAGTCTGACCCCGGAGCAGACGACCTATGTGCGCGCGATCAAGACGTCCGGCGATACGCTGTTGTCGCTGATCGAGGAGATCCTCGACTTCTCTAAGATCGAGGCAGGAAAGCTCGATCTCGACGCACGGCCATTCTCGCTCGCGACGCTCATCGAGGAAGCCGTCGAATTGCTAAGTCCGCGTGCGCTGGCCAAGGGCATCGAGATCGCCTCCTTCGTCGATGAGCGCCTGCCGACAGACCTCCTCGGCGACGCCACGAGGCTGCGCCAAGTGCTGCTCAATCTCGCCGGCAACGCAGTCAAGTTCACGGAGAAGGGCGGGGTCGCCATTGTGGTCGAACCGGGCCAGGCCGGCGAGGTGTGCTTCGAGGTACGCGACACCGGGATCGGCATCGAGCCGGAGGCGCAAGGCACGATTTTCGAGGAATTCGAGCAGGCCGAGGGTGGCTCGGCGCGCAAATTCGGCGGTACCGGGCTTGGACTGGCGATTTCGAAGCGCATCGTCGAACGCATGGGCGGCGGGATCACCGTGCGCAGCGTGCCTGACATAGGTTCGACCTTCGCCTTCGCGTTGTCGCTGCCGCCGGTGGGACCCACAAGCGCAATCTCCTTGCCCGACTTGCGCGGCAGCGCAGTCCTGCTCGTCGCCCCGGGCGAGACGCAGGCCCAGCTGATCGCGCGGCGCCTTGCCGCGTGGGGCGCCAAGACCTGCACGGTCGCCGACGCCGACGTCGCCCGTGCCCTGCTGCCCGAACGCACCTGGGATACGGTCATCGTCGATCGCGCGCTTGGTGCGGATCCAACCGAATCAATCGCGCGCGCCTGCGATTGCTCGGTCGCGCGGCGCCTCGCACTCATTGCGCCTGGCGATCGCAACGAGCTTGCAACATTGAAGCAGGCGGGGTTCACCGGCTATCTCGTCAAACCTGTACGCGGCAGCTCGCTCGCCGCCCGCTTTGGGAGCGACACGGTGTTCGAGCGCGACGACGACACCGACCTCGAGTCGCGCCTGCGGCAACGACCGGCCGACGGCAATGCGCTTGCCATCCTCGTCGCCGAGGACAACGACATCAACGCGCTGCTCGCCCGTGCGCTCCTCACCAAGCTCGGGCACCGCCCGACGATCGCAACCACTGGGACCGATGCGGTCGAGTCCTGGTTTGCCGCGCGCGCAGCGAACGCACCCTACGATCTCGTGCTGATGGACATGCACATGCCCGACGTCGACGGCATCGAAGCGACCAAACGCATTCGCGCGGCCGAAGCGAAATACAACGCACCACGCACGCCGATCATCGCACTCACGGCAAACGCATTCGCGGAGGACCGCGCGGTCTGTCTCGCTGCCGGCATGGATGCATTCCTGACCAAGCCGCTCGATCGCGAGCGTTTGGCCGAAACCTTGGCGAGTCTTAAGCCCGCACCCGCCCCGCTCGCGGCTTAATTGATGGGATGGATGACAACTTCGGCGGCATGTGGGGTTTTGGCGCCACACTCTCTAAGCTATTGATGCAATAGTCACTTTCTTCGCCAGCAACTTGTTACTGGTAGTAATCCACCATTCCTCTCAAACGCATTGTCACAAATCTGTGTCTCCTGCATGATTAGGAGAACAAAGCCCGGGATGCGACGGTTCTTGGCTTTCGGCATGCCGGCAGGGATGGCGCTGTCTCGGATCATGACCGAGCCAAGGAACAAGATACCCGCTATGCTGATCCATGCTCGCGCGATGTCGCCGCACAGATTGATGCATCGCTTCCGTCCACGTCCGCCGGCCGCTGTTATGGGATTGCCGGGCTTCTTGCCGGCCTTGCGCGCGTATAGTGGTTTGCGCGTCCCGCAAGTCCGCATCCCTCCGGTCACCGAGACGCTCGGTCGTTTGGGCTCGCTTGAGGTTCGGCTCGCCCGCACCGCCTCCGACGTGCGCCGCGCGCAAAGGTTGCGGTTCCAAGTCTTCTACCAAGAGATGTCCGCGGTGGCCGACGCGCCGACAATGCTCGCGCGCCGCGACGTCGATCCGTTCGATTCGATCTGTGACCATCTGCTGGTGATCGATCACGATGCGGTTCCACGAGGGCCGTTGCGGAAGCCTGCTGTCGTCGGCACCTATCGCCTTTTGCGCCAGGAGATCGCCGAACGGCACGATGGGTTCTACAGCGCTAATGAGTTCGCCATCGACGCGTTGGTCGCCCGCCACAAGGGCCTGAAGTTTCTCGAGCTAGGCCGCTCCTGCGTGCTGCCGCAATACCGCAACAAGCGGACCGTCGAGCTGCTGTGGCACGGCATCTGGACCTATGTGCTTGCGAATCGCCTCGACGTGATGATCGGCTGCGCCAGCCTCGAGGGCACCGACCTCGATCGGCTCGCGCTACCGTTGTCGTTCCTGCATCATTATGCGCGCGCGCCGGAGGAATGGCGTGCCTGCGCGGTTCCGCGCCGTTACGTTGAAATGAACCGCATGCCGAAGAGCGCAATCAATCAGCGGGCCGCGCTGCATGCTTTGCCCCCGCTGGTCAAGGGTTACCTGCGCCTCGGCGCCTTCATCGGCGACGGCGCTGTCGTCGATCGCCAATTCGGCACGACCGACGTGCTGATGATCCTCCCGGTGTCAGCGATCAACACACGCTACATCGAACATTTTGGCGCTACCGCCGACCGTCACGCGGCGTGATTCGCCCCGAGCAGTTATCTTGACACCTGCCGCAATCGCGACGGTCCAAGTTCCGGCGTGAAAAGTTTGTGCATTCGATCTCACAACTTCCGCAGCGCCACTCCCTCGATGACGTGGCTGGCGCCCTTGGTCAGAATCAGATCCGAGCGCTGGCGAGTCGGAAGAATGTTTTCGTGCAGATTGACAAGATTGATGCTTTCCCAGATTGCGCTCGCTGTCTCGATTGCTTCCGCGTCCGTGAGCTTGGCGTAGCGGCGAAAGTAGGATTTCGGATCGCTGAACGCGGTGCCGCGCAAGGCCAGGAAGCGATCGACATACCACGACTTGAGGACGTTCTCGTCCGCATCGATATAGACCGAGAAATCGAAGAAGTCGGACACGAACGGAATCGCCTTGCCGTCTTTCGGCGGCCGCCCCGCCTGCAGCACGTTCAAGCCCTCGACCACGAGAATGTCGGGTCGGTCGACCTCGACCCACTGGTTGGGTATGACATCGTAGACGAGATGCGAATAGATCGGCGCGCGCGCCGGACGACGCCCTGCCTTCACATCGGAGAGAAAGCGCAGCAACGCCGGCAGGTCGTAGCTCTCGGGAAAGCCCTTCTTGTCCATCAGGCCTTCGCGCTCGAGGATGGCGTTGGGATAGAGGAACCCGTCGGTCGTAATCAGGTCGACTTTCGGCACGTTGGGCCAGCGCGCGAATAGCGCCTGGAGCACGCGCGCGGTCGTCGACTTCCCGACCGCTACAGAGCCGGCGACCCCAATCACGTAGGGCATTTTGGCGTCCTCGGTGCCGAGGAACGCTTGCTGGGCGCGGAACAGACGTTGCGTTGCGGCGACATAGAGCGAGAGCAGGCGCGAGAGCGGCAGGTAGATCTCCTCGACCTCCGCCATGTCGAGACGGTCATTGAGCGAACGCAACCGTGCGACCTCCTCACGCCTGAGCGTCATCGGCGTGTCTTCCCGCAACGCCGCCCACTCCGCCCGCGAAAACACGCGGTAGGGCGAGAGGCCGTCATCGGTACGCTGTTCCATGACAACACTGCCTTCAGGTGCCGCGGCGAGCCGCCTTTTCGGTCAGGCCGGATTGCAGCGAACGTCTCTCGAGCTCGGCCTCGACGTCGGCAAGGCCGACGCCGCGTGCCTGCAGCACAACAAGGAGATGATAGATCACGTCCGCCGCTTCCGCGATCAGATGCTCGCGATCATCCGTGACCGCGGCCAGCGCTGCCTCGACCGCCTCCTCGCCCAGTTTTTTGGCACAATGGGCGACCCCGCGATCCAACAGCTGGCGGGTATACGACTCCTCCGGGCTCGCATTGGCGCGCTTGCGAACATTTTGGGCAAGATCATGAACGGTGAAAGAGGCCATAGCTGTCCATATCACCTCCCCCACGACCCTGGGAGAAAAAACCTCGTGACAGTCACGTGGGCGCATATCCTTGTCGGAAAACAACGCAAATCGGATATTCCGATTTGCGTACTTTTATGCGCCGATATCGGGTAAACCCAATTATCAGTGTCCACTTCTCCATCGGTGTCCACTTTCCGGGATATGCACTAAGGGTCGCGCCGCACGGGTAAGCCGGCCTCACGCATATAGTCCTTCGCCTCTCGGATCGTGCACTCGCCAAAGTGAAAGATCGACGCGGCAAGCACCGCGCTAGCGTGTCCGTCCCGAATGCCATCGACCAGATGCTGCAAGTTGCCGACCCCGCCGGAGGCAATGACGGGAACGGTGACGGCGTCGGCCACCGCCCGCGTCAGCAGGATGTCGAAGCCTTTTTTTGTTCCGTCGCGATCCATGGAGGTCAGCAGGATCTCGCCGGCGCCGAGCGCGACGACCTCTCGAGCGTAGGCGATCGCGTCAAGTCCGGTCGGATTGCGGCCGCCATGCGTAAATATCTCCCAGCGTTCAGGCTCCCCCGACTTCGACACTTTCTTGGCATCGATCGCGACGACGATGCATTGGTCGCCGAATTTCGCCGCCGCCTCCTTGACGAAGCCGCGGTTGCTCACCGCGGCGGTATTGATCGAGACCTTGTCGGCCCCGGATTTGAGCAAGGTGCGGATGTCCTCGATCGTGCGCACGCCACCGCCGACGGTCAACGGCATGAAGCAGGCCTCCGCCGTGCGGCGCACCACATCGAGAATGATGCCGCGGTTTTCGTGGCTCGCGGTAATGTCGAGAAAGCAGAGCTCGTCCGCCCCCGCTGCGTCGTAGGCCACGGCCGCCTCGACGGGATCGCCGGCATCGCGCAGATCGACGAACTGCACGCCCTTGACGACGCGGCCACCCTTGACGTCGAGACACGGGATCACGCGAACCTTGAACATCTCACGCTGCCCGGGCGGATCGGATCAGCCGCAGCGCCTCGCCGGCGTTCAGGCGTCCATCATAGAGCGCCCGCCCCGCGATCGCCCCGGCGAGCCTCTTCGCACGTGGTTCGAGCAACCGCATGACGTCGTCGAGCGAGGCTAGGCCACCCGACGCGATCACGGGAATTGAGACCTCTTCCGCCAGCGCGATAGTGGCATCGAGATTGAGACCCTTGAGCAGACCGTCGCGGGAAATATCGGTGTAGATGATTGCTGCGACGCCGGCATCCTCGAAGCGGCGCGCAATATCGAACACGGAAAGCTCGGAGGTTTCCGCCCAGCCCTCGACCGCCACTTTGCCGTCGCGGGCGTCGAGCCCGACCGCGATGCGGCCGGGATGCCTGCGTGCTGCCTCCTTCACCAAAGCCGGCTGGCGCACGGCAGCGGTCCCAATGATCACCCGATTGACGCCCTTCTCCAGCCAAGCCTCGATCGTTGCTTCGTCCCGGATACCGCCGCCAAGCTGCACCGGAACGGCAACCGTCTCGAGAATGCGGTCGATCGCGGCGGCGTTGACCGGCTGTCCCCTAAAAGCACCGTCGAGATCAACAACGTGCAGATACTCGAAGCCCTGCGTCTCGAACGCGTGCGCTTGCGCGGCCGGATCGCGGTGAAATACCGTGGCGCGCGCCATGTCGCCCTGCTCCAGGCGGACACACAGACCATCCTTGAGATCGATCGCAGCGAATAGAATCACGGGGCCCACGTCAGAAAATTGGCGATCAATTTCAGGCCCAGTCGTTGACTTTTTTCCGGATGAAATTGGGTTCCAGCATAGTTGTCGCGGGCGACGATCGCAGTCACCGGTCCTCCATAATCGGCCGCGGCGACGAGATCGCCGCGGTCGGCCGGTTCCAATTGATAGCTATGCACGAAATAGGCATGCAAGCCGTCGGCGCCAACGGGGATCTGGTCGAGTAACGGATGCGACCTTAGTTCATTGAGCGTGTTCCAGCCCATGTGCGGGATCTTCAGGCTGGTATCGCGCGGAGCGATGCGCAGAACCTCGCCCGCAATCCACCCGAGACCCTCGATCACCTCGTATTCATGCCCACGCTCGGCCATAAGCTGCATGCCAACGCAGATGCCGAGAAACGGCCGGCCCCGCGTGCGCACGCTCTCGTTCAAGGCTTCGACCAGGCCTGAGACGGCGTCGAGTCCGCGCCGGCAATCCGCAAACGCGCCGACACCCGGCAGGACAACGCGATCGGCGCGGCCAACGGTCTGCGGGTCGTTGGTCACCACGATCGGCTGTTCATGCCCGCATTCGCGCGCCGCCCGCTCGAATGCCTTGGCCGCTGAATGCAGATTGCCTGAGCCACAATCGACGATCGCGACGGTCAAGTCCTTACTCCGGGTCCAGGAAACAGGCCAACGACTTCGGTGGCGCTCGCTGGGCGCAACCTCGGTGCCGGCGCGGGATCGGGCGTTTGGTGCGGGAGCCAAGCGGCGAAGAAGCGACGCTCTGCCCCCTCCGGGTCATTCGCCACAACGATGCCGCGATCCCTGAAGCCTCTTCGCATCAACGTCCAACGGCGTAGGCTCACCGCCTCCAATCCGACCAGGATCGACACCATCAGGCCGGCCAAGGCACCAACGTCATGGTCAGCCCTGATAGTCTTCATTGCGATCGCGAGCACGACGACGATGCCGATATAGCTGAGCAGCACCAGCCAAAGGCGATGCCACACCATCCAGATCGGCCCAAGCAAAAACGCCGCAACGGAGAATCCGTCGCGCACGAACGCGAACTGTTCCGCGTGCCCGGCCGCATCGTTGCCGCGTTCCGGCGGCTCAAATACCGAATACACCGCCATTCGAATTTCCCGTCGTCTCACTCAGTTTCCCAGTGTTCCCTTGGTCGAAGGCACCTCGCCCTGGGCCCGCGGATCGATCGCGACTGCTGCGCGCAGCGCGCGTGCCAACCCTTTGAAACAGGATTCGGCAATATGGTGATCGTTCGAGCCATACAAGGTCTCGACGTGCAACGTGATCCCGGCATTCATCGCAAACGCCTGGAACCATTCGTTGACCAACTCGGTATCGAACGTGCCCACCTTGTCGCGCACGAAGGTCGCCTTGAACACCAGAAACGGTCGTCCGGAAATGTCGACTGCGACCCGCGTCAGGGCTTCGTCCATGGGCACATGCACGTCGGCATAGCGCGTAATGCCCTTCATGTCTCCGAGCGCGTCCTTGACGGCCTTGCCGAGCGCGATGCCGACATCCTCGGTGGTGTGGTGGTGATCGATGTGCAGGTCACCCTTGGCCTTCACTGAGAGCGTGATGCGTGCATGCCGCGCCAGCAGGTCCAGCATATGGTCGAGGAAGCCGATGCCGGTTTCGATCGCCGACGTGCCGTCGCCGTCGAGGTCAACAGCGACCTCGACTTCGGTTTCTTTCGTGCGCCGCTTCACCGATCCCTTGCGCATAGACCGCCTTCCGCCAAAGCCGCTCGGTTACAGTACTCTCGCTCCAAGTACTGTCATTACAAGTGCTTTCGTTAACTGCTTTTTCATCGCGTTGCCATTCGGCCCCTGCGAATGGGCCGCTTGTATCAGGGGTTCGCGGCCTTCGCCACTAGTGGTCCGATTCTAACATTCGCATCCTTTGCGGCAGGCTCATTTGCGAATGTTGGAATCAAAGGACCACTAGCAAATTATTGGTGCTAGTGGAGCTTTGGATTTGACATTCGCTTCTCGGGCGCGCGGCAAAGGTGGGTAGCGAATGTCAAGTCCGCTCCACTAGTGTGGCGGTTCAGAAGTCCGCGCCAGGGGCCATTTGCAACGGCGGCCCTAGGTGCCTACATCAACGTCCCTAACCTTCCGGCGAGAACCCCATGCACTCCCCTCAAGGCGACGTTTGGCACGGCACCACGATATTGACAGTCCGTAAGGGCGGCGTGGTGGCGATCGGCGGCGACGGCCAGGTCTCGATCGGTCAGACCGTGATCAAGGCCAATGCCAAAAAGGTGCGGCGACTTGGCAAGGGAGACGTCATTTCCGGCTTTGCCGGTGCAACCGCCGACGCGTTCACCTTGTTTGAGCGGCTGGAGGCGAAGCTCGATCAATATCCCAGTCAGTTGATGCGGGCGGCCGTCGAGCTTGCCAAGGACTGGCGCACAGACCGCTATTTGCGCCGGCTCGAGGCGATGATGATTGTCGCCGACAAGGACGTATCCTTGGTGCTTACCGGCACCGGAGACGTGCTCGAGCCGGAAAGCGGGGTCATGGGTATCGGCTCCGGCGGCAACTACGCGCTCGCGGCGGCGCGCGCCCTCATCGATGGACCTCTCGACGCCGAGGCGATCGTGCGCAAGGGTCTCGATATCGCGGCCGACATCTGTGTGTACACCAACCGCAACGTCACCGTGGAAAAGCTATGATGCTGCAGACCGAAGACCTCGACGCGGCAGTGGCGCAGGGGATTCTGACCGAAGCGCAGGCCACGGGACTGCGCGACTTTGCCGTGCAGCGGGAGAAGGCTCGCATCGCCGCGCTCGGGCATGAGGAGCGCTTCCGCTTCATGCGCGGATTCAACGATTTCTTCTTCGCGGTCGGCGTGATTCTCCTGGCCGGGGGCATGACGTTCTTCGCCGGATCGACGACGATCGGGCACCTCATCGCCGCCGCCATCATATGGGCGCTCGCAGAGCTTCTGGTCGGACGATTGCGACTGGTCTTGCCGGGAATATTGCTGGCGGTCCTCTTTGTGGCCTTTGTCTACGCCGCACTGTCTTTCGCGCTCTGGACGCCTCCCTTTCACGCAAATGCCCTCACTGCGCTGGGCTTCGGTCCGTATGGAGTCAGCTCGCCAATGGCTAAGGAAGCCAGAAACCTGATCGCGATTTTGGCCGCGGTCATGTTCTACGTACGATTTCGATTGCCGTTTGCGCTGCTCTTGATCGCCGGAGGTTTCGTGTTCGCGGTGATGACTGCCGTGGTGCCCGACGCACGGCCATGGATGGTGTCGGCGTTGCTACTGGTCTGCGGTCTTGGTGTTTTCCTAGCAGCCATGTCGTTCGATTTCTCCGATCCGGAACGCATGACACGACGCGCTGACTGCGCTTTCTGGCTGCATCTCTTGGCAGCGCCGTTGATCGTCCACTCGCTTGTGTCTCTCGTTGCGCCCACCGCCAATGCATACGCCATGACCAGCGAGCTTCCTGTCTTGATCGTCGCGTTGATGGTGTTGCTGTTGGCGATCGTGGCGGTGCTGATCGATCGCCGCGCGCTGTTCGTCTCTGCACTGGGCTATCTCGGGGCTGTCATCGCCTACACCATTCACAACACAGGCTTCGGACTGACGGACAATACCTCGGACAATGGCGCCTACGTGTTTTCAGCCACGCTTTTGATTCTCGGCGCCCTGGTGCTCGCGCTCGGCGTCGGCTGGTTGTCCCTTCGACGTCCTCTCATGTCACTCGTTCCCGCCGGCCTCGCCCGCCGGTTACCTCCGGTGTCCGCATGACCGACTTTTCCTTTTCGCCGCGCGAAATCGTCTCCGAGCTCGATCGCTTCATCATCGGACAGGGTGATGCCAAGCGCGCGGTGGCGATCGCGTTGCGCAATCGCTGGCGCCGCCTTCAGCTCGACGAGAAACTGCGCGAGGAGGTGATGCCGAAGAACATCTTGATGATCGGCCCGACCGGCGTCGGCAAGACCGAAATCTCACGCCGCCTGGCGCGGCTCGCCGGTGCGCCGTTTCTGAAGGTGGAAGCGACGAAGTTCACCGAGGTCGGCTATGTCGGCCGCGACGTCGAGAGCATCGTACGCGATCTCGTCGAGATCGCGGTCACCCAGACGCGCGAGCGCAAGCGCAAGGATGTGCAGGCACGCGCGACGCTCGCCGCCGAGGAGCGCGTGCTCGACGCCCTGGTCGGGGCAAACGCCAGTGCCTCGACACGCGACAGTTTCCGCAAGCGCCTGCGCTCGGGCGAGCTCGACGACAAGGAAATCGAGATCGAGGTGCAGCAATCCGGCGGCTTTCCGATGTTCGAAATCCCCGGCATGCCCGGCGCGCAGATGGGCGCGGTCTCCATCGGCGATATCTTCGGCAAGCTTGGCGGCCGCAGCAAGACGCGTCGGGTGACGGTCGCGGAATCACACGAGCTGCTCATCAACGAAGAATCCGACAAGCTGCTCGACCAGGATCAGCTCGTGCTCGAGGCGATCAAGGCGGTGGAGAATAACGGCATCGTCTTTCTCGACGAGATCGACAAGATCACTGCTCGCGATGGTCGTGTCGGTGGCGACGTCTCGCGCGAGGGCGTACAGCGCGACCTGTTGCCGTTGATCGAAGGAACGACGGTGTCGACCAAGCACGGCGCGGTCAAGACAGACCACATTCTCTTCATCGCCTCCGGCGCCTTCCATCTCTCCAAGCCCTCGGACCTGTTGCCCGAGCTGCAGGGTCGGTTACCGATTCGTGTGGAGCTGAAGCCGCTCACCCGGGAGGATTTCCGCCGCATCCTCACGGAGACCGAGGCCTCGCTCATCAAGCAATACGTGGCGCTGATGGGGACGGAGGGCGTGACCCTTGAATTTTCGGACGACGCCATCGACGCGATCGCCGACATCGCGGTATCCGTCAATTCGAGCGTGGAGAACATCGGCGCGCGCCGTTTGCAGACAGTGATGGAGCGCGTGCTCGACGATATCTCCTTTACCGCCACCGATCGCTCCGGCGAGACGATCAAGATCGATGGCGCCTTTGTGCGCAAGAACGTCGGCGATCTCGCCAAGAACGCAGACTTGAGTCGCTTTATTCTTTAGGCGACGAACCCACACTACGTGGAACGTACGGCGGCAGTCCGGCAGCCACGCGATGCGCGTTGTAGCGCTCCAGATGCAGATCGTCGGGCGTCGGCTTGATGTCGAGAGACGGGAATTCGTCTCTCGACGATGCCGTGATATTCAGGCCGAAATCATTGAACCAATCACGCAAGTCAATGAATTCCTCGTCATTGTCGTAGGCTCCGTAGTCCAGCAGCAATGTTTCTGCCAACATACGGCCCCGCCGGAGCTCGAATTGCCCCTCCGTATCCAAACGCACGATCGGCGCGCTCTCGATTGGCCTGTTCTCTGGGCCTAGCCAATAGCCGTAGGCGCCGTAATCCCCAAGCTCACCGACAACAAGCATGTGGGCCAGCACGTCGTCGATCGCGGCAACATTCGCCATGATATCGGGATTTGTCCGGTCTGTTTCGGAGAGATAGCTCTTGTCGAAAACACTGGATTGCTGTCCATCCGACAGAAGCTGAAAATTGAACGCCTCCAGCGGATCGACATAGTTTTCGCCGCCTGGGTCCGGCACGCGGTTCCACTGCATCTTGAGAAGGATGACGAGATCTGGCGGAACCGATCGTCCGCCGAGATAAGTCGTCGAAAACGCCGCGAGCCGCTCATCCTCGGTCATGGTGTCTCTGACATCTGGAAGAGTCCCTCGGCGTGGCGGGACGTGAAGCTAACCGCGCGAGCGTCGCAGCCGAACGTAGAGTGCGCCCTCGCCGCCATGGCCGACATGCGCCGGCTCGTAGCCAACAACATAGTCGCGGAATTCCTTGAGCCTGAGCCAGCGCGGAACCTCACGCCGCAACACCCCGGCCTCGCGCTCGGTCTCGAACTTCATGCGGCCTTTGCCGGTGATTACGAGCGCGAACCTGTGCCCGTCGCCCTGCGCGCGGCGAAGAAAGTGCAGAAGCGCATGATGTGCTTCGCTTT
>Ga0126369_10001988_pt1 | contig 14442 bp, 14 predicted proteins | sample PanSoiMetaPlot_1_FD_109646 | JGI IMG/M metagenome (GOLD analysis project Ga0126369, IMG submission 109646) | Tropical forest soil microbial communities from Panama - MetaG Plot_1 | ecosystem: Environmental > Terrestrial > Soil > Tropical forest > Bulk soil | place: Panama | collected 2016-02-17 | reverse complement strand
ATGATGATGGTGATGGTCATGGTCGTCGCCGAGGAAGTCAGGCTCGAGATCGAGGATGCGATCGAGGTCGAAGGCATTGCGGCCCAGCACCGCATCCAATGGAACCTTGGCACGCTGCGTCTTATGCAACTTGGCGTAAGGATTGATGCCGCGAATGCGTGCCTCGACATCGCTGAGTTCATCAGGCGAGACGAGATCGGTTTTGTTGATTAGAATCACGTCCGCGAATGCGATCTGATTCTTTGCCTCCGGCGCGTCCTTGAGCCGCTCATTAAGCCATTTGGCGTCGGCGACGGTAACGACGGCGTCGAGCTTGGTCTTGCGCTCGACATTCTCGTCGATGAAGAAGGTTTGCGCGACCGGTGCCGGATCGGCGAGTCCGGTGGTCTCGACAATGATGGCGTCGAATTTTCCTTTTCGCCGCATCAGGCCGTCGAGAATACGCACCAAATCGCCGCGCACAGTGCAGCAGATGCAGCCGTTGTTCATCTCGAATACTTCTTCGTCAGCGCCGACCACGAGATCGTTGTCGATGCCGATTTCGCCAAATTCATTCACGATCACGGCGTAGCGCTTGCCATGGGGCTCGGAGAGGATGCGGTTGAGCAAGGTCGTCTTGCCGGCGCCGAGATAGCCGGTCAGCACCGTCACCGGGATTTTTTCAGGCGAAGATTGCTCGGGCATTCCGGTCTCCTGGCGCGTGGCGCTGGGCCTCGCGCCGTTTGATCGCATCGATGGCGGCTATTTCGAAGCTCCCGGGAGGCTATATAGGCAATCGCGGTCGGGGCCAAAACCCCGGCAAGCTCGTACCAGTATTGCTCACGCTTCAAGATGCCGGCGCGGCAGAGCAAGCCAGATCAGGCCGCCGACCGGCCCGAACGCAAGCGACAGCAGATAGATCAATCCCGCGACCAGGATAATGGCGGGTCCGGACGGCAGTTCGGCGCGGAACGAGAGGATGAGGCCCGCATAGCTGGAAATCAGCGCGCTCGCGACCGCAGCTGCGATCATTCCGGTCGCCTCGCGCGCCCAGAACCGCGAGCCAATCGCCGGCAGCATCATGATGCCGACGGCAAGGAGCGTGCCGAGCACCTGGAAGCCACCGACCAAATTAAGCACGACCAGCGCGAGGAAAACGACATGCGCCGCCGCGCCAGCGCTGCTGACCGTGCGAAGAAATCCCGGATCGACCGATTCGACGACTAGCGGACGCCAGATCAAGGCCAGCACGACGAGTGAAACCGACGTGATCGCAAGGATGAGAACGAGTGCGCCGTTATCGATCGCGAGCACCGAACCGAACAGGAAATGCATCAGATCGATGTTGTTGCCTTTGAGCGAGACGATCGTGACGCCGAGTGCGAGCGAGATCACGAACAGCGCCGCAAGCGAGGCGTCTTCCTTTAATTGCGTCGAGCGCGAGATCAGCGCAGCGCCGATGGCGATGAGAAACCCGGCGACGAGGCCCGCGCCAGCCATTGCCGGCAAACTCAGGCCCGCGAACAAGAAGCCGATCGCGGCGCCGGGCAGGATGGCATGCGCCATGGCGTCGCCAATCAGACTCATGCGCCGCAGCATCAGAAAGACGCCGATCGGCGGTGCGCCGAATGCGAGCGCGCAAGTGCCGACCAGTGCACGCCGCATAAATTCGAAATCCGCGAACGGAGCGATCAGATTGTCGTATAGCATTGCTTGTGACTGATTTTATTCCGCGGCCACGGCGCAAGTCTCGGCGGCATCGTCGAAGGCCTCACACATACGCCGGGCCTTGTTCAGATTTTCGGCCGTGAGCACGTCGCGGGTCGGACCCCAGGCGACCGGCTCGCGCGCCAGCAATAAGGTTTCGGGAAAGACTGTCCTGACCAGATCGATATCGTGAAGCGCGGCAAGCACGGTTCGTCCCTCGCGATGCCAGCGTTGCACCAGCGCCAACAGTTCGGCGGAGGTCCGCGCATCGATCGCGGCGAAGGGCTCATCGAGTAAAATCAGACGGGAGTCCTGGGCCACGAGGCGCGCAAACAGCATCCGTTGCATTTGCCCGCCGGACAGCGTGCCGATTGAGCGCCGTTCGAACCCAGTCAGCCCAACCGCGGCAATGGCCGCTTCGATGGCGTGGTGGTCCTTTCCTGCGATGCCGCCCAAAACTCCGCGGCTGCGCCAGAGCCCCATCGCCACCATGTCGTAAACGCCGATCGGAAACGAACGGTCGATATCCGGCGCTTGCGGCAGGTAGGCGATGCCGCGGCCATCGCTGCCATCACGCTTGATCGCGCCCGCGAGCGGCTTGAGCGTGCCGGCGATTGCCTTGAACAGGGTCGACTTGCCGGCGCCGTTGGGGCCGACCACCGCGAGCAGCGCGCCGCCCTTCACAAGGCCGTCAAGATGATGCACCGCCGGATGGCGGTCATAGCCGAGCGTAAGATTTTGCAATCGCAACTGCGGCATCGCTTCGCTCCGCTCGGCGATCACCGGATTGCCCACCAGAACGCCGCCCATAGCAGGGCGATGACGAGTCCTGCGATCGCGAGGCGTTGCGCGGCCGAGAGCCGCAAAAGTGAAGCCCCGATCGCCGCCGAGGGGTGCGGCACGTCATCCTGGTGATGATGATGGGTCATCGCTTGGCCGGTAGGTCTTAGTGATAATGTTATAATATAACATTATGCCGATGGGGTACCAGTCGGGGTCGGTCAAAGCCGGCTCGTGCTCCGGTCCACCGGCAATCTGGGATTCTTCTTGATAAGGTTTGCGTATGACTGAGCAAGCACCGCGCGTCATTTGCATCGGGGAGGCCTTGATCGAACTGAGGCGCGGTCCGGATGGCGCGTTTAGCGCGGCTTGCGCGGGCGACAGTTTCAATACTGCTGTCTATCTAGCGCGTGCCGGGCTTAACGTCGGTTTCGCCACTGCGGTCGGAGACGATCCCTATTCCGACAGCATTGTCGCATTGGCCTTGGCGGAAGGGCTCGGGGCTGATCTCATTCTGCGCGTACCAGGCCGCTTGCCGGCGCTGTCCTTGGTCGAGCATGGCCAGTCCGGCAAATCCGTCAGCCGCGTTTGGGGCGACGGCGCGCCAGCGCGGGAATTGTTTGAGCTTTCTGACTGGATGCGCATCGCGCAAAGCCTTATTTCGGCACGACTGATCTACTTTTCCGGCATCACGTTGTCGCTGTACTCCAATGACGGTCTTGGCCGTTTGTTCGCGGCGCTCGAAGTTGCGCGGCAGCAGGGCGCCAGGGTCGCTTTTGACGGCAATTTTCGCCCCGCCGGCTGGAAAGGAAATTTGGCACGCACGCGTACCGTCTTCATGGAGGCGCTCAAGCGCGTCGACATCGCGCTGCCGGCCTTCGATGATGAGGCCGTTTTATGGGGCGATCCATCTCCGGAAAGCACGGTGGCGCGGCTGCAGGCTTTCGGTGTCGGCGAGATCGTAGTCAAGAACGGACCGAACAGCGCGCTGGTCGCCACATCGCGAGGATTGGAATTCGTTCCGGTGCCGGAAATTTTGGTGCCGGTCGATCCGACCGCGGCCGGCGATGGCTTTAACGCCGGCTATCTCGCGGCCCGGCTGTCGGGCACCGAGCCGGCGCAGGCGGCAAGTGCGGCGCACCGGCTGGCTGGCAACATTATCAGTCATCCGGGCGCGCTGTTGCCGCGCGCCGAAGCCGCTATGCACTAAGCGGCGAATGTCCTTCGTCCCCTGCCGCTGCGAGCTGGCGGCTGCCAACATGCCAGATGGCAAGATCGCCGATCTCGACGGCTCCAAGACTCTCGTAAAAAGCTTTGCCCACGCGGTTGAGCCGCCACAAATCCCAGTAAACCGCTTCGCAGCCTTGTCCGATCGCCAGCCGCGCGATTTCGACCATCAAGGTGCGCCCGGCACCGGTCCGCCGCGCATCCGTGCGCACATAGAGATCGCTCAACCACAGCCGACGTTTGGCCATATGCGCCTCGTAGCCCCGGCAGACCATCGCGTAGCCGATCAGTCTGCCGTCGACCTCTGCCACCAGACAATCGAACCAACGCTCGGGTCCGATGCCGTCGCGCACGAGATCGTTCGGATCGAGGGTGGGCTCGGGATCCTCCAGGACGGCAGCCAGTTCGCGCGCCATATGTGCGACGGCAGCAGCGTCCTCTCTTGTCATCGGCCGAATGCTTGCGGTTGGCATTACCGACTAGACAAGCAAGGTTGCCGGATTATTCCCGCACTACATCGCAGCTCTATTGGCAGCAACGCACACAAGCCGGCCGCTGCAGCACCAACCGACCAGTCGCGTGTTGGTGCGCAGTGCCGGCGGCATGCGCCGAGCAACGCGGCATAGCGTCTCATCGACGCCAGCTCTTTATCCATGTCTGAAACTGACGAAAATTCCAGTGGGAGCGTCCTTGGCCCGCTCCGGCATTCGCGCTATGGAGTATGAGAAAGCAACACTGGCCGCCGCTGCCAGATCCGGGAGGAGTTTTATGTCTTCAGCTGCCAAATGGCTGGTCTTCGCGTTCGCTGCCGCGCTGGCATTTGCCGGCGGACCTGCGCTTGCAGACCCCATCATCATCAAGTTCAGCCACGTCGTCTCGCCCGACGCGCCAAAGGGCAAAGCGGCCTTGATGTTCAAGCAGCTCGCCGAAAAATACACCAATGGCAAAGTGACCGTCGAAGTTTACCCGAACTCTTCGCTGTACAAAGACAAGGAAGAACTCGAAGCCTTGCAGCTCGGTTCGGTGCAGCTCTTGGCGCCGTCGATCTCCAAATTTGGTCCGCTCGGGGTTAAGGAATTCGATGTCTTCGACCTGCCGTTCCTGATGAGCGACGATGCGCACGCCCGGCAGATGATGGCGAGCCCGATGATGGGCGAGCTCAACAAGAAACTGGAAGACAAAGGCGTCGAACCGCTCGCTTATTGGGACAACGGCGCCCACGTCTATACCGCAAACGTGCCGCTGATCTCGCCGGACGATTTTCGCGGCCTGAAAATGCGCATCCAGGGCAGCAAGGTTTTGGACGCAGTGGCGCGGCAGCTCGGCGCCATTCCGCAGATCGTCGCATTCGGTGAGCTGTATCAGGCTCTGCAAACTGGAGTAGTCGACGGCGAGGACAATGTGCCTTCGAACATCTGGACGCAAAAATTCTATGACGTGCAGAAATATTTGACGGTGTCCTATCACGGACGCCTCACCTATTCGCTGATCACGAATAAGAAGTTCTGGGATGGCCTGCCGGCTGACGTTCGTACTGGGCTCGACCGCGCGGTGAAAGAGTCGACGCAGTTCTTCAACGACACCGCGGCGAAGGACAATGCCGATGCGCTCGACCAGATCAAGGCGACCGGCAAGGTGCAAATGCACGTCCTTACCGATACCGAAAAGCAAGCATGGATCAGCAAGCTAATGCCGGTGCACAAGGAAATGCAAAGCCGGTTCGGCAAGGATTTCATCGAACGGATCTACAAGGAGTCGGGTTTCGTTCCGCCACAGTCCTAAGCCTGTTAGTGCCTTCCCGCGCCGCGGGAAGGCACCAGCTCGCGGGGGTGCCGGGTGCTCGACCGTATTCTCGACCGGCTCGAAGAATGGATCATCGTCACGCTGATCGCCGCGGCGACCGCGCTTACCTTTGTCGCCGTGGTGCACCGCTATGGCGCCAGCAACTCGGCAAATCTGGCGCGCTGGGCCGGTGTGCATCAGCTGTTGCTGCTCAAAGCGGCGGCTAACGCGGTCTACGGCTGGCTGGCCTCGATCAACCTGTCCTGGGCGCAGGAACTCGCCACCTACATGTTCGTGTGGATGGCGAAATTCGGCGCCGCTCTCGGCGTGCGCACCGGCATTCACGTCGGCGTCGACGTCTTCGTCAATCGGCTGACGCCAGCGGCGCGCAAGCCGGTGATCGTGTTCGCGATGCTGTGCGGCGCATTGTTCACCGGCGTGATCGGTACATTGGGCGCGGTTTACGTCTATCAGCTCGATCCGGATCAGGTTTCGCCGGAGCTCGAATGGCCGAGCTGGATGATCTATCTCGCGATCCCGCTCGGCTCATATCTGATGTGCTTCCGCTTCCTGCAGGTGATGTGGCGCTTCTTGCGCACTGGCGTGGTGCCGCATCAAGCGCACGGCGTCGAGTATGAAGAGCCGCACGATACGACGCCGCCGGCAATCGAGGCGGCGCGATGACGGCGCTGTTGCACGTTTCCAAACCTTCGCCGCCGAATCCGGTCAGCGCCGCCATTACCGCGACGCTCATCGTCGTCATTCCGATCGCGTTGGCGCTGATCTGTTTCGCCGCCAAGCTCCACATCATCGAGTTGTCGCACGTGGTGCGGGCCGAGCTCTTGTTTGCGCTGTTGCTGGCGCTAATGGCGTCGGGGATGCCGATTTCGATCGCGCTCGGCCTCTCGGTGCTCACTTATTTGTTCATACTATCCGACGTCGATCCGAAGATGGTCGGCCTGAAATTGTTTACCAGCATCGATCGCTTCGAGATCATGGCGATCCCGTTCTTCATTCTGGCGGGTAATTTTCTCACGGCCGGCGGGGTGGCGCGCCGCATGATCGACTTCGCCACCTCAATGATCGGACACTGGTATGGCGGGCTGGGCCTTGCCGGTGTGGTCGCCTGTGCGCTGTTTGCCGCGATTTCCGGTTCCTCGGTGGCGACCGTGGTCGGGATCGGTTCGATCATCTTGCCGGCGCTGGTGCAGCAGGGCTATCCGCCGCGGTTTTCCGCAGGCGTCATCGCCACATCCGGCGCGCTTGGGATTTTGTTCCCGCCCTCCATCAACCTCGTCATCTACGCGGTGGCGACGAGCGGCATGCAGCCGCGCGGCCCGACCGGGGCGGTCGTCGATTCCGCTTCCATTGGCCAGCTCTTCATTGCCGCCTTGGTACCCGGCCTCATCCTTTCATCGATGCTCGGCGCGACGACCTGGTATCGCGCCTGGCGTCACAATTATCCGCGCATGCCGCGCGCCAGCTGGCGCGAATGCTGGCGCGCGTTTCGTGAAAGCGTCTGGGGCCTGCTCCTGATCCTTTTGGTGCTGGGCGGCATCTATTCTGGTCTGTTCACGCCGACCGAAGCCGCCGCCGTGGCCGCAGTCTACGCCTTCGTCATCGCTGTGTTTGTCTACAAAGGGTTGCCGCTCAAGGAAGTGCCGGCGGTGCTGCTCAAGGCCGCGTCGATGAGCGCGATGATCCTCTACATCATCACCAATGCTGCGGTGTTCTCCTGGCTGCTCACCTCGGAGCAGATTCCGCAATCGATGGCGGAATGGATGACGGCACAGGGCTTCGGCATCGTCGCATTTCTTCTGGTCACCAACATCGTGCTGCTCGCCGCCGGCAACTTCATGGACCCGGCGGCGATTACGCTGATCATGGCGCCGATCCTGTTTCCGATGGCGGCGGCGCTCGGCGTCCACCCGGTCCATCTCGGCATCCTGATGGCGGTCAACATGGAAGTCGGACTCTGCCATCCACCGGTCGGATTGAATCTCTACGTTGCCGCCGGCATCACCAAGATGGGCATTACCGAACTCACCGTTGCGGTGCTGCCATGGCTGGTCACCATGCTGATCTTCCTCGCTATGGTCACTTACATTCCGGCGCTGTCGCTGTGGCTGCCGCACGCGCTCAAAATGTTGTGAGAGATCGCGAGAGGTATCCCGTTCTTCGGTCGTTCCGGAGGTCCGAGCGAAGCGAGCCTCGAAGGATGAGCGGCCAACCGAAATCGGGCTTCCGATTTCGCATCATAATGTCCAGGTCGGCAACAGCCGACTCGGCTGCCGTCGCCCTTCGAGGGGCCGCCACCTCAGGGTGACGGAACGGCATTACTTTTGATCCGGTCTTTGAAGTCCTCGGCGCGCAGCTCGATTGGCGTGCCGTGTGGCGTACGCGCACAAGCGCGCTGCCAGGCGTCCCGGGTGCGCGCCAGCACGCCGCGCTCGACCACGCCTTTTTCGGTCAGGATCCGTTCGAGCGTGGCCAGCCAATGCTGGTAGTAGGTTTCGCCCGTGTCGGGATCGCCGGCCGCTTGCGCCTTTTTAATTTCATCGCCGAGTGTTGCCGCCCATTCGTTCCAGGTGAACAGGCCGCGCTCCTTGAGCGATACGGCCAGCGCGAAGGCTTCCGCTTCCCAAGGCGCGCGAAACACCGGTCCGTGCTCGTCGCGCGGGATCTGGGCCGCCAACGAGCGCGGCATTGCCGAATCCGCGCTCATGCCGGCTCCAGGTAAGGTTCAAACGCTTCGATAGAGACTTTGAGCGAAGGCTCCGCGCTCTCGCCCCACAATTCGCGACCGTCGAACAGCACGGTGTAGAGCCATTGCGGATCCTCACCCTTGCCGACCGCGACGGTGTCGGGAAAGACGTGACAGCCGCGCAGCGCCTCGACCACGCCGACTTTGTCGCGGGCATAGCGGGGCAGGCGCGTGTGCGTTCTCGGGTGAATGTTCTTGGTGCGAACGCGATCGCCAGGCTTGAATTTCGCCGGCTTCTGCGCCGGCCGCGCGAACGAGCCGCGCGTTATGACATTAGGGACCTCGGCGACGCTCAGTTTGCGCTTGAGCGGGTTGCCGGCACGCAGCGCGTGACCGGCGGCAAGCTCATCCGCCCCGGCAAGGCCGAGCTCGGCGAGCTGCTTTTCCAAGCCCAATTCCCACTTTTTGTAATACGAACTTGCGAGATAAACAGCCGGCGGCAATTGCTCGCGGGCAAAACGCCCCTGGTCGATGCACCAGACGCCCGTATATCGCATCGCCCAACAGAGCGCGAACGTACGGGCCTCCCACGCTTCGTGAAACACAGGCTCGTCCTGTTCCGGCTCGACTTTGCCGAAGCCGTGCATCCCGCCCATATCGTGGACGCCGTCCATCACGCCACCTCGCCGGGCTGTTTCGCAAAGCCGGTGCCGACCATGCTGTCGCGGGTGACGAGGCTGGCGAGCTTTTCCTCGCTCCAGCCCTCGGTGCCCTCGGGGCGCATCGGCAAGACAATGAAACGGGTCTCCGCGGTCGAGTCCCAGACCCGAATGGCGGTATCAGTGGGCAGGGTGACGCCGAAATCGGCCAGCACGCCGCGCGGATCGTTCACCGCGCGCGAGCGGTAGGGCGCAGACTTGTACCAGACCGGCGGCAGCCCGAGCACTTCCCACGGATAGCAGGAGCACAGCGTGCACACGATCATGTTGTGCAGTTTCGGCGTGTTCTCGACCGCGATCAGGTGATCGCCGACCCGATTGATCACACCCAATGCCAGCACCGCCTTGGTGGCATCATCGAGCAGCGCGCGCTTGAACGCAGCATCACTCCAGGCCTTGGCGACGACACGCGCGCCGATATGTGGTCCAACCTTGGTCTCGTACGCCTCGATAACGGCGTCCAGCGCCGCCGGATCGACATAGCCTTTTTCCGTGAGCACGGTCTCAAGCGCCCGGACTCGCAATTGCATTTCCGAGAGCTCCGAGCCGTGCTCGTCATGATCATGATGATGTTCGTGTTTTTGCTCCATGGCCGCCCTATTCCGTTTCCCGAAAGCTACTAAGGCGGATTATAGTATGACCGCCAACCATGCGAAACACGACCGTGCGCATCGCCGACGAAATTGATCGCATCACGGCGGCGGTGGGCCGCATTGCGACGTGGTGCTCGCTTTATGTCGTTATCGCTGAGTTTGCGGTGGTCGTCTTTCGCTACGCGCTCGGCTTCGGCTCGATCCGGCTGCAGGAATCGGTCCTCTATGCGCACGCCGGTTTGTTCATGTTGGCGGCAGCTTGGACGCTGCAAAACGATGGGCATGTTCGTGTCGACATTTTCTATGCCCGTGGCAGTGTGCGAGCGCGCGCTGCCATCGATCTTCTCGGCGCCATCGTGTTTCTGTTGCCCTTTGCCGCTGTCCTGTTCGCGTTGACGCTGCCCTATGTCGAGCGTTCATGGTACATCTTTGAAGCTTCGCCGCAGCCGAGCGGGTTGCCATTGGTCTACCTGCTCAAGACCGTCATTCTGGTTTTTGCCGGCTTGATCGGTCTGCAAGGCGTGGCGCAGGCCATCCGCGCCGTGCTCATCCTGAGCGTTTCCCCTCGGCAACAATCGCACTGACCATGGGCGAAACGCTTGCGGTTGCGATGGTGCTCGCGGTCTGCGCCTTGCTGCTGTTCGGCTATCCGGTCGCATTCACGCTCGCCGGCGTGTCGCTCGGCTTTGCCGGCCTCGGCGCAGCTTTGGGAATTATGAATTTCGCGCTGCTCGGCGCGCTGCCAGCGCGCATTTTCGGCATCATGACCAACGACGTACTGCTCGCGATCCCGCTCTTCATTTTCATGGGCGTGATGCTGGAGCGCTCGCGTGTCGCCGAGGAGTTGCTGGAGACGATGGGGCGGCTGTTCGCCCGATTGCCCGGCGGGCTGAGCGTGTCGGTGATCCTCGTCGGCGTGCTGTTAGCGGCGGCCAAGGGCGTGGTCGGCGCCACGACCGTCACCATGGGCTTGATCGTGCTGCCGACCATGCTTCGCCACGGTTACGATAAGGCCTTGGCCGCAGGCACGGTTGCGGCCACCGCAACGCTCGCCCAGATCTTCCCGCCGGCGACGGTGCTCGTTCTGCTTGGCGATCAACTGAGCAATTCCTATCAGGCGGCACAATTGGCCAAGGGCAATTTTGCGCCGCAGACGGTCACCGTCGCCGATCTGTTTGCCGGTGCCATCTTTCCGGCCTTGGTTCTGGTATTGCTTTATCTGCTTTACGTCATCGCCGTGGCGGTGATCCGGCCAAAGAAATCTCCTGCCATCGCAGCCGATCCGGGGGCGCCGGCCGGCGCCGCATTCGGGGCGCGGCTTATCTCGGCTCTCGTTGCGCCATTCGCGCTGATCCTCGCAGTGCTCGGTTCCATTCTTGCCGGCATCGCCACGCCGACCGAGGCGGCCTCGGTCGGCGCAGTCGGCGCGATTTTGCTTGCCATGCGCAAGGCCGGCGCCAAGGGGCTGTTACTGCCGGTCATGATGCGCACCACCCAGATCACGAGCATGATCTTCGTCATCTTGGTCGGCGCGACCGTGTTCAGCCTGGTGTTCCGCGGACTCGGCGGTGACGACCTGGTTGCGCGCACCCTGACGAATTTGCCCGGCGGCGTGGCCGGCGCGGTTCTCGCGGTCATGGTTGCCGTCTTTTTGCTCGGCTTTGTCATGGACGCATTCGAGATTATTTTCGTCGTTGTGCCGATCGTGGCACCGGTGCTGCTGCAAATGCCGGGAGTCGATCCGGTTTGGCTCGGCATCATGCTGGCGGTCAATCTACAGACCTCTTACATGCATCCCCCGCTCGGTCCGACATTGTTCTACCTGCGCGGTGTCGCACCCCCGGAAGTGACGACACGCGACATCTATCTCGGCATCATTCCCTTCGTGCTTATCCAGCTTGCCATGCTGATCGCACTGTGGTTTGCGCCGGGGCTTGCGACAGCGCTGCCGCATCGGCTTTATGCATCCTGATTTTCAAAACTTGCGCGCCTGAACATTACCGGAGGAGTCATGAGCGCAGCGGAAATTTTCAATCTTCACGGCAAAGTCGCGCTGGTGACGGGCGCTTCTAGTGGGCTCGGCGCGCACTTCGCCCAGGTTCTCGCGGCGAGCGGCGCTTCCGTCGTCCTGGTGGCGCGGCGCGCCGAACGGCTCACGTCGCTGCAGGCGCAAATCGCCAAATCCGGGGGCAAGGCGATCACCGTGTCCGCCGACGTTCGCGACCGAAACGCGATGGCTGGCGCTTTCGATGCTGCCGAGAAGGCTTTCGGTACGGTGACGATCCTCGTCAACAATGCCGGTGTCGCGCATGCCGCACGGGCGGTCGAGCTTGCCGAGGAAGAATGGCGGCGCGTGTTGTCGACCGATCTCGACGCGGTGTTCTTTTGGGCCCAGGAAGCCGCGCGCCGCATGCTCGCGGCAAAAAGCGGCGGCAGCATCGTCAACATCGCCTCGGTGCTCGGCTTCGGCGTCGATAAGGGCGTCGCCGCCTACGCCACCGCCAAGGCCGGCGTGATCCAATTGACCAAAGCGCTGGCACTCGAACTCGCGTTCAAAGGCATTCGCGTCAACGCCATCGCGCCCGGTTGGATCGTCACCGAAATGAATCGCGATTATCTGGCGACCGAGCGCGGCGCCGCGATCAAACGCGACATTCCGGTCGGCCGGTTCGGTGAGGAACGCGATCTCGATGGTCCGCTTTTGCTGCTGGCGTCCGATGCCGGCCGCTTCGTCACCGGCGCCACGATCGTGGCGGACGGTGGACAGATGATCGCCCTGCGCGGATGAAGCGTCGGTTTTATCGCCGAAGCTCGACAGATAGTACCAATAGAGGACGTTTGGCTGCCCGTAACCGAACCCGGAGAGAGAGCTTCGATTGAATTCAGACGTAGTCTGTACTGTGCATGTCGGCTAATCTTTACCGCGAGCGGAAGCTGAGCGGTCCACGTTACAGTTATTAAAATCGAGAGCGCTGCATGCGATTGCGCGACTGCCACAATTTCAATGATTTTCGCGAACTGGCAAGGCGACGCCTGCCGGGTCCGATCTTTGATTATATCGCCGGCGGAGCCGACGACGAGGCCACTCTTCGCCAAAATACGGCAAGCTTTGAGCGTTGCGATTTGGTGCCGAACGTTCTCCGCGGAGTGGGAGCTATCGATATCTCCGTCAACGTAATGGACCAAAAGCTCGCAATGCCCGTCTATTGCTCTCCGACGGCGCTGCAGCGATTGTTCCATCATGACGGCGAACGCGCGGTCGCGGCCGCCGCGGCAAAATTTGGTACTATGTTCGGCGTATCTTCGCTGGGTACGATCGGTCTGGAAGAGCTGCGCAAGACGCACGACACGCCGCAGGTCTATCAGTTCTATTTCCACAAAGATCGGGCGCTCAATCACGCCATGATGCAACGCGCCAAAGCGGCGGGCGTCAATGTAATGATGTTGACGGTCGACAGCATCACGGGCGGCAATCGTGAGCGCGATCTGCGCACCGGATTCTCAATTCCATTTCGCCTCACATTAGGAGGCATGCTGCAATTCGCGATCAAGCCGATGTGGGCGATGAACTATCTCACCCACGAAAAGTTCAGAATGCCACAGTTGGACGAGCACGTTGACATGAGCGGGGGCGCTGTATCGATCGGGCGCTACTTCACCGAAATGCTCGACCCCGCGATGAATTGGAATGACGTGGCCGACATGGTCCGGGTTTGGAACGGTCAATTCTGCCTCAAGGGCATCATGTCGGTCGCTGATGCCAAACGTGCAGTCGAAATCGGCTGCACCGGCATCATCTTGTCCAACCACGGCGGGCGACAGCTCGATGGCTCGCGAACTGCATTCGACCAGCTCGCTGAAATCGTCGACGCCGTCGGCGACCGAATAGATGTGATGATGGACGGCGGGGTTCAACGCGGGACCCACGTTCTCAAAGCGCTCTCGTTGGGCGCCAAAGCGGTGGGTGTTGGCCGCTTCTATCTTTTCCCGCTGGCCGCGGCCGGCCAGGCAGGCGTCGAGCGGGCCCTAAGCCTGATGCGGACCGAGATCGAGCGCGACATGAAGTTGATGGGATGCGCTTCTGTCGGTCAGTTATCGCGGACCAATCTGCGATTCCGGTAGTTACCGGCTTTCCAGCAATCCGAGCGCGCGGCGTTCCAATGGAGGGTCATCGGGCGCTGACGACTCGGCGGCGTAATCGGATTAGCGCCTGTCTGGTCGGAGGTAGAAAAGGATCACGAATAGCGAGGCTAAAACCCCGATCACCATAACGATCGTCACCCAGCCCGACTGCGATAAGAGTGATGCAACCATTCTTCCCTCCTAACAGGGATTCTGGTTGTCCGCGGTTTCAATCCAAATCATGAGCTTTTATTTCGGTTGCTACAAAAATCTTTGGTTTAGGTGACTACTTTTTTGGTCAATGTGGTGCCGCACAATTGTATGCCGGCTGGTATTCCTCTCGACGAAAGGGGTTTATTCCACCTGAGCAAGGGTCGGATGTCGCGCGATCGGAAGCCGCCTCACCGCAACAATAGGCTGCTTCACTAACTCTGTTTCGACATGTCGCGAACGAAATTGATGATGCCGGAAAAATCGCTCGCGCTGTGGCCCGCTGCCGCGTACCGGTCGTAAATTTCCGCCGCATGAGCGCCGATTGCGGTCTTGACATGCGCGGTTTCTGCGGCTTCGCGGGCGAGCTTGAGATCCTTCAACATCAAAGCCGCGGCGAACCCCGGTTTGTAGGCGTTATTGGCGGGGCTTGCCGGCACCGGACCGGGCACCGGACAGTAGCTCGTCAGCGACCAGCATTGGCCCGAGCTCGCCGAGGCGACGTCAAACAGCGCCTGATGCGACAGGCCAAGGCGCTCGCCGAGCACGAATGCTTCGCTGACCGCGATCATCGACGCGCCGAGAATCATATTGTTGCAAATTTTGGCGGCCTGGCCGT
>Ga0126369_10001987_pt1 | contig 14463 bp, 18 predicted proteins | sample PanSoiMetaPlot_1_FD_109646 | JGI IMG/M metagenome (GOLD analysis project Ga0126369, IMG submission 109646) | Tropical forest soil microbial communities from Panama - MetaG Plot_1 | ecosystem: Environmental > Terrestrial > Soil > Tropical forest > Bulk soil | place: Panama | collected 2016-02-17 | reverse complement strand
TTCAATTCGGCGTCAAGTTGCGCCTGCAAAAGTGACAGGCGGGCACGTGCGAGTTTGATTTGCTCTTCAGTGACCCCGCCGCCGCCATCTGGCGGAGGCGGCTTATCCGCGGCTTTTGCGGCACTTTGGAAGAGATCCGTGACGACTTTAACGACGTCATTTTTCAGCTTCGCATATTCATTTACGATGTCCTGCCCGGACTCCATTGCTGCATCGACCATCGAATCAAAAGCTGCCCGAAATTGCCCATGCTTAATCTGCTCGATGGCCGTTCCCGCAGCGCCAATCATTTTTTGAATGGTTGCGATCGCCGTGCCTATTTCCGTCCCGATGGCTTTCCCCAGAATGATCACTACCGCAATGATGCCCTTAAAAACATCGCCGATTAACTCGCCGACCTTCTTGAACCCATCCATCGGGCCGCCGGAGGATGCCGCTTTTAGAAGTTCATCGACGCCCTGCTGCAATGCCGGAATTAATTGCACGGCAATCTGCGTGGCCACGCCTTTGAGAGTGTCCTGCAGCTGCTTAAATGATTCGCCGGCATGCGACATCGCCGCGACGGTATCTGTATCGAGATACAAGCCCAACTGCTTCAGGTGATTCAGGAAATAATCTGTCCCGTTATCGGCGACATTTTTTAGCATCACCTGAAGCTCTTGACCGGATTTGCCGAACAGCGCGACGGTCGCCTGAGCTCTTTCCGCCGGATCGGGAATGCTGGCCAGGCCTTTGGCAATGGCATCAAACTGTTGATCCGGGGAAAGTTTTTGCAGGTCTTTGAATGAAAGACCCATCTGTCCGAGCGCTGACATCACCTGCGTAGAGCCCTGTCCAGCTTTGCCGAGATTCACCGTTAACTTATTCAGGCCCGCCGCCAGGACTTCATTCGAAACATTCGATTCACGGGCCGCGCGCTGTAATGCCTGGAGATGGTCGGTAGACATGCCGGTCTGACGCGATAGTTTTTCCAGACTCTCGCCCGTTTCCACCGTGCCTTTGATAAATTCGGCAAATTTTTCTAGGGTAAGGCCCGCGGCGAACATGCCGGCCAAATCACCGCCCAGTTCCTTGGCGGCTTTCGATATTTCAGCAAATGCGCCTGTCGTTTCTTTGCTGGCCTTTTGCGCCTGCTTCGAGATGCGATCGAAGGCCTCAACAACATCGGCCACGCCCTCGGCCGTGAGCCGGACACGCACATCTTGTTGATTGACGGCCATTTTATTGATTCCTCAGAATCGGCGGGAGTTTCGGTTCACTGAGCGCGCCTTTTTTTGCATGCGGCGCCAGCATGCAATAAATAAATTGCTGGTCGCGATAGGCCGCCCGGGCCTGAGCCCGCAATCTCTCTAGATAGCTCAGCAATGCCTCACGCAACGGCCAGCGCAGCACCTCCGGATAGCGACCCGGGTTCCATTCCGCGAGCTCACGCACCATCACCGGCCAGTCGCCGAAATCGTAGTACCCCCGCTCGTGGTACTTGCCAGGGCCTCGGCCTTCGAAGAGTTCCGGAAAATCTCCGATGACAGAAGCCCGGACGCGAAAAAACCCGTGATCGCCGCCAGGATCTGAGCGCGAATCGTCGCCTTCTCTTCTGGATCGGTAATAAGCCGCAATTTCGCCGCCGTCTCTTTCCCGAGCGCCGGCGTCCAGTCAATGTCTGAAATATCCGCGGGAACCAGAAGACACCCGAGAATTTCAAATGTCCGACCGGATTCCATGAGGGTATTGAGGAGCCGGAAGGCGAAGGCCTCGGGCAATTCGTCCGGACCAAGCGTAAGCTCGCCCAGTCCGGACGCTCGTATCACTATGGTGGTCGCGATATCGTGCTCGATTGTGCTGGTCGAAACCGTGCGGTATTGTCTCCCGCCGAGCGAAAAGGTTTCCGCCATCACTGCACCTCACTAGAAAGCTGGCAGCTTTTATGGCATCCGCCGCGAGAGCTGCCGAACTCGTTTTTGGGGTGTTCTTTTTTTTTACTTAAGCTGCGTGATGTATCCGAACGGAGAGTTAGCATCACCGGCAGCACCAAATTCCGCCAGTACGTCACCCTCAAGCTGGAAAGATGAAAAGTCTTCCGAGATGAACGCCATCGCACCCGACGGTTTGAAAGATACATGCCAGAGTTTGACCTCGAACGTCGGCCCTTTCACTGGGTTACCGACGAAGCGGAGAAAGCCTTCGACCGGTGTTGCCGTTGCCGGCCGGATATTGGGGAAGCTGGTCGCGACCCAGGTTCCCGTCCAGGTCGTTGCCGCGGCCGTGGCCGCGCCCGTTGATGGGAAGAAAATGCGTCCGGTCAGACTATCAACGATGTAATCCGTACCCGCCACCAATGTCGTCGCGCCCTGCTGGACTCCGGTTACGGTGATGCTTTTTTGTCCTGTCCAGTACCAGCGATTCAGCGTGATGCCGGCGGCCGGCCCGATGGGCTGGCTGGTCGCAGTACCGGTGGTCTGAGCAATATCGATAGTGTCGCCCAACAGCGGAATCGCCATGGTGTCGATGGCATACTCATCGCCGGTGATTTTGACTTTCATGCCGACACGCGTGATTGCCATCGAATAGAGCAGCGACTTGGCGTCCATGCTCTCGTATTTTTCCTTCTGCTCCGTCGACGGCTCGAGCTCAAAAATCGTGCAGTTCCCCAGATCGAGCTCGCCGGTTCGAGTCGTGGTGCCGGGAGTGAAGCGGTCAAAAAATACTTTGCCGCGGCCAAGCATCTCATTGGCGCCGCTGGGAGCAATATTTCTGTTGACCCCAGTCACCTTGGGAGTCACATCTGCCGGTGTGGCAGTGCCGCCGCCAGCCGGCGCTGTCGTTTCATCCGGCGCGGGCGTTGACGTGGGAGCGCTTTGAAATGCGGACGCCGGAGCTGTCGCATCGATGGCTGGATTTGTAGACATAACCTTCCTCCATTTTTCCAAGGCCGCACCGCGGCCCGCGATTTTTTAGTCCGTGAGCAAGGCCTCGTCCTTTGCCGCCGTGGTGTATTCGACGGCCACATCGAGCGCCAGTTCACAAACCTGCCGGTCCGTATCGTTATAGGTCCACTGCTTTGAGCCGATGAAAATCCGGTTGGCCAGGCCGCCGAATTCCTGGCCGGAAATTGCTTTGACCACTCGCGCGGCCAGGGGATCGAGCGCCTTGGTGACCGGCTTGCCGAAGGCGAGAATTTCAATTTTGACCGACAACATATGCTCGGCCAGATGGCCCCACTTTCCGCCAGAGGGTGACGGCGCCGCGGTATCTTCGCGCCCGAGATAAACGCCGATACTCGGCAGGAGACCAGTATTGTCGACCGGATGCATCTTGTCCCGCTCGGCCTGGACTCCAGTTGGATCCGCCGCATTGATGGCGCTGACGATCGCATCGACGATTTCATCCCTGATAGTCATGCCGCCGGCACCTGGCAGAATAGCTGAGTGACGGCACCGTCCGATTGCGAAAGACGATGCCTGATTTCATAGGGAATACCCTCAATTTGAATCGCGTTACCGGTTTCAACGCCCGGGAATGCCGAGGTCTGAACCGTAACCATAATTGAGCGTCCGATGACGCCGCCGATACCCATCGCCTGCAGCATCATTTCATCGACGTAATCGACGATGCCGATTCCCTCCGCGCCGGCGACGACGATCGGAACGCCAAATGTTTCGAGCATCTGGGGAATATCGTCGTCGCCAAAAAAGGTCGGCATAAGGTTCGCTCATATTCCCCTATTTGTGACCTGGACGCGGCTTCGGCTCTCTCTCATGAACCTGCGGATCCCGCTGTTCTATCTGTTCCCTGGTGTGCGGGCCGAGCTCGTGCTTGGCCGGCGCCGTTTGTTCAACGGCTTCGGCCGAGCCGTCATTGATAGCAATCTGGGCCAGACCCGCGGGCAAGTCGACTTCCTCGCCGACGGTGGCGATTTTCTCAGGCCCGAGAACGAACGGCTGTAGAACTTTCACCTTCATAAAAACTCCCACCTTTCCAGAAATTCACGGATTGCTGAATCAAGCAATTTGCGCAAGTTATGGGATGAGTTTCGACGAAATGCAGAAACTTTGCGGATGACGCACGGCAATATCGCACATCTGGAATGAGGTCAACTCGATCAGGCCGCGCTTTTTGAGCGAATATGGATCGACAATCAAGTCCATGGCGCCGCCGAACTGCCCGATCAAAAGATCGTTCCAATTTCCGAAAATCAGGCCATGCTCGTTCGTTCCGACTCCCATGGTGGATTTGACCTGATTCGTTGCCCGGGCAACATAACCGTCCATGTCGCCTTCAAGAATCGGGCCGGTCCAGATTTCAGTCGAGCCATTGACGGCAAACTTGAGCGTTGTTTTTCCCGCCTTGGCCACGCCTGGAGTGGTGAGCCAGCCGAGCTGCCCCAGCAAGGCATTCGCCGCGGCAACACGAGCCTCCATGTTCACCAGGCTCGACCAGTTCAATTTGTTGGCCGGCGTTGCGGTCGAGAAATCTTCGGCCAGGACACCGGACTGACTGTAAATGCCCGTCGGCTGATTGCCGCTGCCGCTGCCGTGAATCGCCGCCAGGTCCCAGGCCAGAGCATGTGATGCCGCGAGCGACGCACGTACCATCGCTTCAACATCGACCGATGATTGAATCAGCAATTGCCGGGTATAGGCCGTATTCGCCATCAAGGTCTTCGGCGTCAGCGTGACCAAATCGGTTCCCACGTCGGACGTGGTTACATCCGAGCCAGGATTTTCGGCCACCCATACCGCCGTTACATCGGCCGTTTGCCGCGGGAATCCGACGGGTGAGGTTAATCCCGTCAGGACCGTCGCGCCCATCTGGACGACGCGGGCCTGATTGCGGAGAATCTCAATCAGCTCGCCGCCATAAACGGTAAACACGACTTCCTTGATTTTGTTCGCGGTCACCGAATCGATGGCGCGGTTCCCGCTCAATGCCACCATCAGAGTATTGACAACGTCCGTCGGCAACGCGGCGGCACGCACCGCTTCAAACGTAGACGATCGAAATGAGGTGGGAACATAAAAACCACCTCGCCTTTGATGTTCCATCGGCATGCGTTTTTCGAGCTCTTCACTGATTTCCGCCTCAAAGGATTTTGTCCGTTTCCCTTCGGCATGGTCTGCCGCGGCCAGCACGGCGCGGGCATAGGAATATGTCTGCACTTCGCGCCTGGTCAATGTCAGGGGTTCAGCGGCCGGCTGTGTCACCGACCTGGTTGCCGTTGCATCCAGAATGATGGTGCGAACCTGATCGAGCGTCAGTTTTTGCTCGATGAATTCGACCACGCGGTCTCCCATGTTGAATTTTTGCGCGAGCCTCACGATTTCAGCGGTCTGATCCACCGCCAGGGCTGCGCTTGCCGTTTGCGTAGGTTGCGGCATAGTTGTTGCTCCTTTCTCGCCCTCGCGAGGCGTTAAACCGCGAACGAGCACCGGATAGCGGCGCTCGTCATGCGAACGGCCGACCCCCGCGGTGGGATCGGCCGGCACAGAAACAATACTGACCTCCATCGGCGTCCATTTCGTCGCCCGATAGGTGGGGTTTGAGCCGGCTGGCTCGGCAACGTCATATTGATTGACCCTATACCCAACCGAGATATTGCGCCGAATGCCATCGGCTATGTCTCGTTCGACTTGCGCGGCTTCGGGATTTTTCGAAAAACGAAGATCGGCACGCAGCTTCTTGTCCGCATCAAGAGACATGCGTTCGACTACGCCAATCTGATTCCATGAATCATGATTCAAGAGAACCGGCATGCCCGAGGCGCGCTCCAAATTCACGGCATCGGAGGAGTGATCCAGAATCTCGGTGCCAAACCAACGGTCGACGGGATATTCCGAGGAAACGGCAACGTTATAGATCGGCGCTGTAGGCATACCACCCTCGGCGCGGGTTTTGGCTGGCTTTGCGGGCTTCCTGGCGCGTGCGTCCGGGTTGCCGCCGCTTTTCTCGCCATCAGGATTGGCGCCATCCTCTTCGTCTTCCTCGTCCTCATCATCGTCAGGGTCTGGGCCAAAGGAATTCACGATGGTGAAGATTGCCGTATGTCCGCGATATTGCAGTGGGAGCTCGTCCGATTCCTTCAACGCCTCAGGCATAAAAGTTCTCCTTACCGTGCCGCGGCAGGCGACGCGGGTTCGTTTTCTTCCTCGTCGTTCTCGGCGTCTTTTTTTTCTTCGTCTTCATCACCATTGTCAGGATGCTTGGGCTGTTTTTCATCAGGCATACAAATTTTCTCCTTTACATCACCGCAGCTTTGGTCTGTGCTGATGGTTCGACTTCTTCTTCCTCCGGCGGCGGTCCCTCGGCCTCGCTCTTCGTGGTTGCCACCGTCGCCGGTTTCGTGAATGGCGCAAGCGGTGGCAGGCCATATTCTTTGTCCAGCTTTTCCTCATTCGCCAGCTGCTCATCGATCGTTTCAGGATCCGTGCCCTCTTCCGCCAGCACGCGGGTCCGCGAGCTCAGCCGCCGGTCGATCGCCGTCACCGATGCGGTCACGTCTTTGAGCGGATCCACCCATTGCCAGCCACGAGGAATGAAGAGTGCCCTTTTGACTTCGGAATCTTTGACGTTCGTAACTGCCAGGGCGCCGGAAAGCCGCGCATAGTCGTGCCACTCGTTGTAAATGGGAATCAAAAACCGCCTGATCCAAAGTTGCTGGTCCGTGCGGTACTGGTCGCGGTCGGTCAGCACGCCGGCGCGAATTGAGGAATAATTGACGCCCTCGAGATCATTGGCCAGCGTGTTGTAACTGCAATTGAGTCCCGAGGCGGCCCACCGTGAACAAGTTTTCATAAAAGGGCCAAAGGCCGCATCTGGATGTTGCGGGTTCCATTCTTTGAACGAAAGACCAGGCTCAAGTTTCTGAAAGGTCCCGGGCGAGGCATCCATCATTTCTGGTATTTCGCATGGGTTATCGAGTGAAGGCGGCATATAGTTCTCATCGATGACCTGCTCGAAAAAACCCATTTTCGCGGCGCCGACGCGGGCCGCCACCAGCTCCGTCTCCACATAGCCGTCCATCATTTTTAGCGAGAACATCGCGGGATTAATCCAGGTCGTGCCCCGCGTCTGATTCGCCCGCTGAGCGCGGAAAATATGGAGGATTTCATCGGCCGGGATTCGTACCCGTTCGCGCGGCACCAGCATGCCCGGATAGCTCGTCCAGACGTAATAGGCCAGCGGGCCGCCCCATTCATCGACCTCAATTCCCATCCGAACTTCATTCATGCTCGTTCCGGCCTTGCCTGGATGGTGAAACTGGTGATCGATCAAATCGGGATCGATCTGCTGCAACGCGAAACGCGATGAATTGCCGGGGAAGCCGCGGATTTTGCGGATGAAAATTTCCCCATCCGTAGCCAGCGAGCGAAACAGCTGCTGGGAAAATTCGGTGAGTGAATAGCGCCGGTCGGCGGTGACGCAGGCCGTCCAATCAAGCCAGGCCGCCTCAATCGCATCATTCACAGGCTTGTAGAGATCACCGGCGGCCGTGTGAACCTGCGCCTGCAACTTGATTCCCGTCGGGCCGATGACATTGGCTGAGAGCAGGGCCAGATATTGACTCACCAAAGGATTATTTCGTGCCAGGTCCCGCGCCCGGGCGCGTAGGAAGGCGAAATCAAACCGCATCTCATCGTCGGGTGAGATATAACGCGCAATCCATTCACTCCAAAATCGTGATGGCTCGGCACCCTTAAAGACGGAACGCTTCTCCGGAGCCCCGCCGACAACGCGGCGCCAGATACGCTGTAGCAGATTCGGGCGTGCATTTTTCACGATGGCCATACCGGTGGAACGTGGTCCGGCTCCGGAAAATAAACTTTGACCGACTCGCCGATTCCCGTCGGCGGATTGAGCTCGCGATAAACGAGATATCGATACGTGCCGACCATTTTGGCGACCTGAGCAACCGGCATTCTGGCAATGGAGCGGCCGGCAATCGAGTAGGACTCGGCGTCCTGCGTAATGCGGCCTTCAAGGCGCGCCAGCAGTGCATCAAGAATTTTTTGGTTGGAACTCTTCGTCTGCCCAGGCGCAAGGCTGGCAATGTTCGGGTTGACCTGGACGGCGCCCGAAGAGAGATCCCGTACCTCGCCCGTAAGCTGATTCGTCAATCGTTCGACATAGCGATATATGACGGGCTTCGCCGTGGCATTGAGCGATGAAGTGTCCGATGCCTCAACGCGAATGCGGAATGTCACATTGTCCGCGTCAGGAACGGCATCAGTCGAAAGCACACGATCACCGGCCAGCCAATATGTCAGCTTCCAGTCTGGTGCCGGAAAATCTTTGAGCACGCGATGATAGGTCACGGTGACGCCGGCCTCGAATCTTTCCGGAGGGCATTCACAATCCGTACAGACGCCGGGAGTTGAGCAGAGCGGACTGAAGGGGGAAAGATTATCGAGTGGCACAGAGGACTTGATACACCTAATTGCACCATGAACGCAACTGGTAGGGGTTGAAATGCCAGTACCCCTAGATTTTGAGGTCATGTGCGACAGCGGATTTTGGTAGCCTTGCAGGCTTTTCCTTTTTTTATGAGGCCGCCAACAGTGCTGGGAGGAAAAAAGCCGGATGGCAAAAGCAAGAAAGATCATCATTGAAGTGAGCGAGATCGTTTACAACCTTCTCGAAACTCTGACAAAGGGGCAACTAGGGCCTAAGTCAGTTGAAGGAGTTATCGGCGAATTAATCGATCATGCACAGCAAGGTATCTATCGTCCTGGTGCATGGGAGAGAGAATGGTTGACGCAAGCTTTTGGCGCGGACTGGATAGAACACTTGGAACCTGGTGATCCTTATAACGGAGGCGAAGGATGCGATGCAATTTTCCAACGCCCGAAGGCTAAATTCTGATGAGCGCCCCTGGGCTATTTTGGATGAACGAAACCTCCGGCGTTCTGCGGCCGGTGGTCGAAGCCTATTTGAACGGCTTCGTATTGAGTTTAGAAGAAAGCGCAAAAACTAAACTGGTTACCGAAATCAAGGCAAGGAGAAATGGGATGTTTCTCTGTTTATTGGTTAGTCTAGTACTACAAGCAGCAGCTCAACCTCAACCCAACCCAACCCAACCGCCGCCATCCGATCTGCGCCATCAGATTCATAGCAAGAAAGCACAGCATCTGGGCGTACCTGGGATGATTCAGAATGATCTGAAGACGCGTTCTGGCGACATCGAGCTACCATGGCTTTTCAGCGCGCCCATGTATGTAGTTTTACTCGACGACCCACAGGGCAATATGGTGAATATGGCCTGTGTAAATGATCTGGCCGTATTGGGCAAAATCGAGAGTGGTGAATCTCACCCTACTGCCGATCAAAGCTATATTTATACCGACTGGACTCTCACGGTCGAAGAGGTCATCAAGGACAACCCGAAGTCCCCTGTCCTGCCGAAGCAAAATATTGTCTTCGTTCGTCCCGGTGGGACCATCAAGATCGACGGCCGTCGCATTCACGCTCGTACTTGGGGCGGATTGGAGTTTCATAATGGCGCAGAAGTGTTGCTCTATTTGAAATACCTGCCGGAAACGGGAACCTATTCCCTCAATGATGATGGCTTTGTGTTCACCGACTCAAAGAGCTTTGATCTCGACACAGCAAAGCATGGTGGGCAGTTCGATACCATGACAAAAAATGATGTGCTTGATATCGCCCGGAAAACATCCGCGGCAACCTGCGTCCAACGGGGAGGACAGCAATGAAGGGGCTCCTCCTCCTACTTACTCTAGCTCCGTGCTCTTTGATGATCGGCCAGTGCCCAACGGCCGTATATCAACCGGGCCAAAGGGTAATTCCACAGAACTCCACCGTTTTCATTGGTGTTGATTATAGTGGTACAGGGACAACTGTAGGCGGAATCGGCATTACGCCTGATCCCAGTAACCCTGCTCCTAAATTCACCTTGGGTGCTCCATCTGCAAATGGGGTTAACGCCGGCGTGAATTTCGTCAGCGGCGCAGCGAATTGGAACCAGCAGGACACGGGTTCCGGTGTTGTCTTCACAGGCGGTACGGCACAATGGACGATGAACGGGATTGTGAGCACGGCGTGGCCCAAGGCAACCGTGACCTATCACGATACGCTTGGCAATCCCCACACACAGATCATCGATGTTACGACCGATCCCACGTCGGCTACCGCAGCCGCTATTAGTCAAGTGCTGCTGGATTACGATGCAAACGGGAAACGCAACGACACAACATCGGCTGGCTTCGTCACACTGATTAACACCAATGGAAGCCTAGTAGTTGCGGGAAACACCATTCCCTTTTTCAACCCTACCGGAGCAAACTTTGATGGTGCGCTTATGGAGTTGGGCGGGCATGAAACTGGCCATCAGTTGGGGCTAGGAGACCAACCAACTGCTGTTGCCGGGGACATCATGTCAAAGTGGAATACAACCGTATCGAACCCCACAGGAATCACCAATAATCAGGATGGGCACGCCGGTCAATTCCCTTCCCAATGCGACGCGCTCGAAATAAAAAACAATCCCAATAGCCCCTACCAACCGCCGCCACCACCGCCAGACCCGCCAACAGACAACTGCCAAGTTAACGGTTGCACTTGCGGCGGAACGTGCGAAAAGGATGGTACCTGTACCTATACGTTCGATTGCAGCCCGATCCTGATTGCCGTCGGTGAAAGTGCCGACATCCGATTGACTTCGCCTGACACCGGAGTGTATTTCGATCTAGAGGCAACCGGCAAGAAGCAGTGGACAGCCTGGACCCAGAAAGATGAACAGGTGGCTTTCCTTGTGCGGGATGTCAACCATAATGGCATCATCGACAATGGATCGGAGCTGTTCGGTAATCACACCCTCCTGCCCAATGGAGTTGTATCGCCTAATGGCTTTGCCGCGCTAGCCGCTTATGACCGTCCCGAAAACGGCGGGAACGGAGATGGCGTGATCGATGCGAAAGATGCAATCTGGCCCGAATTGATGCTGTGGATCGACTCGAATCACAACGGCCTCTCCGAAGGCAACGAGCTGTATCATCTCGATGATTTCGGGTTGACGCAGATTTCATTGGATTACAAGATGACCAACCGTACGGATGAGTTCGGCAACGTATTCCGTTTCAAATCACCCTGCCAGTTAGCAGGCAAAGTACGCTTCGGGTATGACGTGTTTTTCTCGGCTCGTCCTCCTCGTAAGCAGTAAGTAAATGCTTGCTGAGCGCTTGAAGAAAGCGCTCAGCATCGTAAAACGCCCGAAGGCTAAACTCTGATGAACGTGCCCGGCTACTGGATGAACGAAACCTCCGGCGTTCTGCGGCCGGTCGTCGAAGCATATTTGAAGGGCGGAAATTTGAATCCCGAGCAGATCGTCACGATGCGCGCCTATTTACGTCAATGGATCATGGCTCCGGCCTGGCGCGGCGTCGAGAACTTGCGCCGCAGTGTCGATAATATTCGAACTCAAGCGGACCTGGATCATTGGCTAGATCGTGCATTGAACGAAGGCATCGATCCATTCTGAGGCTTTTCCTATGCGCCTTGCAGTTCGCGGATACATTGACGGCAGACAGGTTTTCGAGGACTTCATAGATGGCAACGATGCTGATATCGACAGGATCGCAACGGCCCAGATGGAACGGCTCGTTAAGAGTGGGAAGCCGCATATGGTGGAAATTGAATTTCTCGATGAACCAGACCCGTTGACGCGATTTTTTCGCTTCGGCTCCGACCCGAGGTACATGCGCGAACCGATTGTCGTTCGCCCCGGATGGCATGAAAAACCCGGGCAGAATTAGCCCTCTTGCAATGACTCTACGCTGAGTGCTGATAAGCCAGCCAAAGCGACTGGCCGGTGGTGAGGAAATTCAGCAACAAGTGTCAATGTGCCGCCCATAGCTTCGATATAGCTGCGTAGCGTCGAAATAAGTAGATCACTGCGCTTTTCCAGTCGTGAGACCTGGTCCTGGCCCATGTTTAAAGTCTCTCCGATGCGTTCTTGCGTGAGTTTATGAGCTCGCCGCAATTCGCGCAGGGACATTTCTTCTGCAATCAGTTCGGCCGCGCGGCGTTCAATCTTCTTGCGACGCGCAGGGCTCACTTTCTTCATCATCTGTTCATAGCTCTTGGGTTCATAGTTCTTCGGCATGATTCATCTATTTCCTTTTTTCTTTTGTGTTTTTTCCCGTTCCTGTTTCACCCAAGCCAAATGCGCGTCAAAACGAGCATCAGCTTTCTCAAGCAATTGACGATAGAAACGACTTTCACTGCCGCCGGATTTATCGCCACCGACCAGGAGAATCGCTTTTCGATCAGGATCAAAGGCAAAAGCCACCCGCCATGCTCCGTTATCAGCTTCGAAGCGCAATTCCTTCATGTTGGCATGCCGTGATCCCTTGAGTGTGTCGACGCGAGGCCGCCCGAGTTGTGGGCCGCATTTTTTCAGCAGTCCGGCAAGGGCTAAGATTTCTTCTTGAACGCTTTGAGACAAGAGATCGAATTCATCTGCAAAATCTGGATGAAAAAGAATGTCCCAAATCATTGAACTAAATTATGTACTGGGATACATTATGTTGTCAAGTACATAATCTGGCGATATTCACGAAGGCCAGCCAAATCTAGGGCCTTTCCTGATTACCAGCGGCAAGAGTACATCGGTACTGTTTCCTAGAAACGCGCTCTCGGTGAATACTGTTATGAACGGAGGTTTTTTACATTTTCCATGAAAGCAGTATCCCTATTCCTGGCGTTGGCTCTGGCCACGCCGATGATTACCGCGGCGAAAGAGAAGAAAGAAAAGCCGCAAGATGCACGCACCACCATCGCCGCCAGTCCCGAGGCCATCAAAGCGTATTTTTTGCGCTTGTTCGTGCCCTACGGTTATTCCATCGATTCCGATACCACGGCGCAGCTACAAGTCTCCCGCCCGATGACATGGACTGAAACGATGCGATGGGAAACGGATAACTGGATTACCGGAAATCCCTCGCAATGTCGACGTTCACATACGCTTCTTTTCCTGCCCGGCGCAAATGGCACTGATGTCACGATGCGGTGGGAAACCATTTGTCAGCAGCCGCGCGGTGGGGTTTTCCGCGTCGTGAATTCACAAAAGAAAGAAATTGAGCATTTGTCTAAGGATCTCGGCACGGCCAAGGAATCGCTCGAATCGCAAAAGTCCGGTCAGGAAGCCACTCAATAATTTCCGATCCAGCCACCGCCGCGGCCGCCGCCACTCATCCATGAAGGACGCCGCGGTGGTACCGTCCTTGGTGCAGGAGTTCCACTTGGTGGCGGTGAGCCCGGTGGTGGCCCCTCCGGAGGTCGGTTCGCCTCATCGACCAGCTTTTGCAGTAAGGCATTCAATTGGGGTTGCTTCCCCAGGCGATACAGGCCGGCGAGAGAATAGACTTCCAGGTCCAGGCCTTCATTCCTTTCCCGCAATTTCACATACTCGCGCACTGCGCCAACGCCCTTTTTATATTTTCTGACGGCTTTTTCTGAGGTCAGCTGCGCCAGGTATTCTTCGTCGACCAGCAACGTTGAAATGTGAATATAGCCAGGCCCCGGCATTTTTGAATTAAGGCGAGCAAAGATCGTGTCCTTGGCCGTGTCCACGCCGATCGGGTAGAGATGCACCTTGTAACGATTCTTATTCGATGGGCGCCCAAGAATTTCACGGCCCGTGCCGGCGATTCCCTTAAGAGCGTTGACGTGTTGCACGGCCGCGCCGATGCGCCTGGTCTCTCGCGGTTTTACGAATCTGTAAACATGCTCCGTGTGCAAACCGCCCGAGTCAATCATCACGTATCGGATGTGCATTGACCGGCCGCTGGCATGAGTAAACGTGCTTTGCAGAAAAGCATCCAGCTCGAACCATGTTGTTTCCTTGGCGGGATCGCCCTGCACGGCATGCAACGCGATAAGCCAGGACTCCTCGCCGACGCCCCATCCCTTGACGGCGCATTCCAGACGATCGCCCTGCACGTCAACTGCGCACGTCAGAATGCCGGCGCCGGCCGGCACCTCGGCGTCATAAGTCTCAAGGCGGCCACGAAGCCCGCCGAGCTCAATCGCATCGCCCTGTTCTTCCCAATCTTCCGCAAGAATGGTATTCACGAAAGCCTTCAGCTTTGCCGGATCCTGTTTCGCTTTTAGAAACTGGTCGACGCAATAAGCCCATGTAGTACGCCAGCCCAGCGGGGCATACATCCCAGGCAGATGAAAGCCGGCCTTTCGTGCGTCACCAGTTGCCATAGGACGCCATTCGGCGCCGCCCTTGATGTCATCGAACAGAATAGTTTTATGGTGTTCCTCAATCAGGCCTTTGCAGGCAACACAAAAAAGTCGAGCCGTCCGCGGTTCATTATCGTGCCAGCGGATTCGCTCCCAACGAATGAAGTCCTTGAACCCGCAGTAAATGCAGGCAATGTAATAGTGCTGCTGGTCGGTATGCTCAAACTCTTCGGTAATGCGGGAGAGTCCTTTAATCGTCGGCGT
>Ga0126369_10001986_pt1 | contig 14466 bp, 10 predicted proteins | sample PanSoiMetaPlot_1_FD_109646 | JGI IMG/M metagenome (GOLD analysis project Ga0126369, IMG submission 109646) | Tropical forest soil microbial communities from Panama - MetaG Plot_1 | ecosystem: Environmental > Terrestrial > Soil > Tropical forest > Bulk soil | place: Panama | collected 2016-02-17 | reverse complement strand
TTATCTTGGCCCACCCTGGCCTGGAACTTACTGTCGAGGGGCACACAGACAATGTAGGCGGCGACGAACTAAATCAAAAGCTGTCTGAGAGGCGCGCAGGAACGGTACGAGACTATCTCGTTCAGCAAGGACTAGCTGAGACCAGCGTAACATCTCGAGGATTTGGTGAAACTGCTCCGGTTGCCGACAATTCGACCCCTGAAGGCAGACAAAGGAACCGTAGAGTCGAGATTGTCGTCTCCGGTGAAGTTATCGGGGCAAAGATCGGCAAATAGCCCATGATTCTTGCCGCATCCATGTTCTTGTAGGCGCCCCCAATATGGAAGTCCTCTAACCCTAGCGATTCGAGGTTGTGGCAGGACATCAGACGACACATTGATTTCCTTACAGATCTAACTTAAATAATGTCAATAAGATTCGCTGGAAGTGAGTAGCAGACTTGCCACGCACATCGTGTTGATATTGGAGAGACCCGCGTTTGTGCCCTCTGCTACTTTTGACAGTTCCAGCATCAGCAGCGCGTGAATACCATCCCCACCCAGTGAGCGCTTCTAATCCAATTTGCGCCTACGCGCGTGGCCGATCTCGTGTGCCCCGGTCCTAGCAGGCAAGCTTTGGACCGGGCACTGCGCTTTGCGGAGCGTGTGTCATGAAAGCGAAGCCCTTGCGATTCGCTGTCGCCCTTTGGACCGTAACAAACTGGTTGACTGGGTGCGAGACAAAACAACAGGCGGCTTCGGCTCCTCCGACTGTGGAATTTATTCAAGTGGTGCAGAAGGACGTGCCTGTTACCAAAGATTGGGTGGCCACGCTGGATGGCTTTGTGAATGCTCAGATCCGTGCCCAAGTAAAGGGCCTTCTGATTAGGCAAAACTACACCGATGGTGCATTCGTCAGCAAAGGTTCTGCGCTCTTTGAGATTGATCCCAGACCCTTCCAGGCCGCACTCGACCAGGCGTCTGCAAACCTGGAGCAAGCAAAGGCGAATCTTCAGAGGGCGCAGGCGCAGCTTGGGAAAACGGAGCTGGATGTCGCCCGCTATACGCCACTTGCCAAGGAAAGTGCCATAAGTCAGCAGGAGCTGGACGATGCCGTCCAGGCCAATCTTGCCGCCAAGGCTCAGGTAGACCAAGGAAAAGCGGCTATCGAGTCCGCCCGCGCCGCCGTGGATTCTGCCAAACTTGATCTTAGCTTCACCAAGATTGTTTCCCCAATTGACGGCGTTGCCGCAATCGCCACGGCCCAAGTCGGTGACTTCGTTAGCCCACCCGGTGAGCCTCTGACGACAGTATCAACGATCAATCCGATTCTGGTGAGTTTCACCGCCAGCGAGCAAGAGTACCTGAACGCAATGAAGCAGGCTGCTGCTTTGGGTGCTAACGAACATGCAATATTGAATAAGCTCGAATGGCAATTGCGCCTCTCGGATGGCTCGATCTATCCACACAAAGGCCGCTTCTATGCACTTGATCGCCAGGTTGACGTGAGAACGGGAGCGATCCTCGTCAAAGTGCAGTTCCCAAATCCCGGAAACGTTCTACGCCCCGGCGGGTTTGGCAACATCAGCACGGTAGTGAAGATTCAGAAGAGCGCGTTATTGGTTCCTCAACGTGCTGTGAATGAATTGCAAGGCGGATACCTTGTTGCTGTAATCGGCGACAACAACAAGGTGAGCATTCGTCCGATTAAAGTGGGGCCTAAAGTCAACACCATGTGGATTGTTGACGAAGGCTTGAAGCCTGGCGACCGAATCGTGGCAGAGGGAGTGCAAAAAGTCCGCGAGGGAATGGAAGTTCAGGCGAAACCCTTTCAGCCAGAGTCCACTGCAGCAGAAAAGTCGAACACCGCGAGCAACACACCTTAAGGCCACATCGTGTACAAGTTCTTCATAAACCGCCCCATCGTGTCTATGGTGATTTCGATTGTTATGGTCATCGTCGGCATTGTTGCAATGGTGAGCCTTCCAACCGCGCAATTTCCTAACATCACGCCTCCGGAAGTCCAAGTTAAGACTACCTATGTAGGTGCCGATGCCCTAACCGTGGAACAGTCCGTAGCCACTCCCATCGAACAACAGATGAGCGGTGTGGACAACATGAACTACATGTATTCCAACAACGCCAACAACGGTCAAATCACCCTGACTGTCAACTTCGATGTAAAGACCGACCCGAATACGGATCAGATTCTCTCTCAGATGCGTGCCAACCAGGCAGCATCCCAGTTGCCCTCCGAGGTTAACAGCTACGGCGTAACGGTCCAAAAATCTACTGCCGCGCCTCTCATGTTGTTCGATCTCTACTCCCCGAACGGTACCTATGATTCGGAATTTCTGGCGAACTATGCCTACATCAACTTGAATGACCAACTCACGCGCGTCCCGGGAATTGCCAGCGTCTCGGTTTTCGGCGCTGGCCAATACGCGATGCGCTTTTGGGTCAAGCCTGATCAGCTGGCGAAGCTTCAAATCACTGTCCCCGAAATCATCAACGCGATTCAAACACAGAACAATGTCAATCCCGCCGGGCAAATAGGCAGCGAGCCTGTGCCGCCAGGTCAGGAGTACACCTACACGGTACGCTCCCAGGGCCGTCTTACAACGGAAGAAGAGTTCGGCCAGATCGTAGTTCGTGCCAAGACCGACGGCTCGATAGTTCGCCTGAAGGATGTTGCCCGCGTGCAACTCGGTGCTCAGGTCTACAACCTGCAAGGCCGGCTCGATGGCAAGCCGGCGGCGGTGGTTGCCATTTACCAGCTTCCGGGATCGAACGCCATTGCCGCTGCCAAAGGCGCGAAAGCCCTAATGACTGAGGCGAAGAAGCGCTTCCCACCTGGACTTGACTACGCGGTGGCGCTCGATACGACTCTTCCGGTGACCGAAGGCATTGTCGAGATTCAGCACACCTTTATTGAAGCAGTCATCCTCGTCATCCTCGTCGTGTTTATTTTTCTTCAAGGGTGGCGGGCTACTTTGATCCCTCTGCTGGCTGTGCCGGTGTCGCTGATCGGCACTTTTGCCGTCTTTCCAGTACTCGGTTTTTCCATCAACACGCTCTCTTTGTTTGGCTTGGTCCTTGCTATCGGCTTGGTAGTGGACGATGCCATCGTTGTGGTGGAAGCGGTTGAGCATCACATCGAACACGGACTATCCCCCAAGGAAGCTGCCCTCAAGGCAATGGAAGAAGTCGCAGGCCCTTGTGTCGGCATTGCCCTCATTCTCGCGGCTGTGTTCGTTCCTACGGCTTTCATTCCAGGCATTACTGGCCGCCTGTATCAGCAATTCGCGGTGACCATCGCGGTATCCATGCTTCTTTCGGCATTCAATGCCCTGACTCTGAGTCCTGCTCTTTCCGCGCTCTTACTTCGCCCCCGGAAACAGGCACGCGGGCCACTCGGAAAATTCTTCGCATGGTTCAACAAATGGTTCGGCCGCGCCACGGATGTTTACGTCAATTGGTGCGGCGTGCTGATTCGCAAGTTGGTGTTCACCGGGATCATCCTGGTTGGCTTTACTGCCTTCGCGGGGATAATCGGCACGAGGCTCCCCAGCAGCTTCCTGCCCGACGAGGACCAAGGCTATGTATTCGTGGCTCTACAATTGCCTGATGCCTCGTCCTTGCAACGTACAAGTTTCACGGCCAGGAACGCAGAAGATATTCTGATGAAAACAAAGGGCGTCGATCATGTGACCAGTGTGGTTGGCTACAACATGATCAGTGGCGTCCAGAATACCTTCAGTTCCTTCTTTTGGGTCACGCTCAAAGAATGGAGTGAACGCAAATCGCCGGAAGAAAGCTACGATGCCATCAGGGCACACATCAACGGAGAACTGCGTCAGCTCCCCGCGGGCCTCTCGATTGCTTTCTCTCCTCCGGCAATTCCCGGCGTAGGAACTTCTGGCGGCGTCACATTTATTCTCGAGGACCGTGGTGGGCATGATGTGCAATTCTTGGGTGACAATACAACGGCGTTCATGCAAGCCGCCCGTAAACGCCCGGAGTTGGCGTCTGTCTTTACCACCATGTTGGCGGCTGTTCCCCAAGTCTATATCAACGTCGAGCGCGACAAGGTTCTAACCCAAGGCGTCAATTTGAGCGACGTGTACAAGACTCTTCAGTCTTTTATGGGCGGCGCCCTTATTAATTACTTCAACCGCTTCGGTCGCCAGTGGCAGGTCTATATCCAAGCGGAAGGCGATTACCGAACGCGTGCGGAAAACCTGGGCCAGTTTTATGTACGCAATAGCGCTGGCAATATGGTTCCGCTGTCAGCAGTCACTTCCGTTCAGCACCGTGTTGGACCTGAATTCACGATGCGCTACAACCTGTATCGCTGCGCGCAAATCAACGCCAGCGCTGCCACGGGTTATAGTTCCGCCCAAGCCATGGCCGCGCTCGAAGAGGTTTTCGCCCAGACCATGCCTCCGGACATGGGTTTTGACTACCTCGGCATGTCTTATCAAGAACAAAAAGCCCGACAAGGCGTGCCGCCTGCGGTAATCTTTGGTTTCTCAACGCTTTTCTGTTTTCTGATTCTCGCGGCGCTTTACGAGAGCTGGACCCTGCCGTTTAGCGTCCTCATCAGCGTTCCCATTGCAGTTTTTGGAGCTTTCTTCGCCCTGTACCTTCGTCGCCTTACAAGTTTCTCTTTTGAGAATAATGTTTACGCACAGATTGGCTTGATCATGCTCATCGGCCTGGCCGCCAAAAATGCCATTTTGATCGTGGAGTTTGCCAAATTGGAGCACGAAAAGAAAGGCAAGCCGCTTGTCGAGGCTGCTCTGGAAGGCGCTAAGCTGCGCCTGCGTCCCATTCTGATGACTTCGCTAGCATTCCTTCTAGGCTGCGTGCCACTTTGGACAGCTTCTGGCTCCGGCGCAGTGTCTCGTCAGGTTATGGGCACGGCTGTCATTGGAGGGATAGCAGCCGCCAGCGCGATCGCGATTTTTATTATTCCGGCGCTGTTCTACGTTATTGAAAGAATCGGCGGTGCCAAACACGAAGTAGCCGAAATGTCCGTGCCCGCAACGGGAGCGCGTGCTGCAACTGCAGGTCATGACTAACCAAACGGCTAGAAGAAGAGAAGCCAACGGCTATGATGAACATGAATCTAGCGAGAATAGAGGCAATTGAAAACAGAGGACCTTCGATTCGCCTGGCAACAGGTCTCGGCCAAAACATCAGGCGGAGCGTCGATCTGCTCTCTCGTTTGTTTCCGCTTGGCTTTCTTTTGTTGTTGCTGCCTGGGTGCGCGGTTGGTCCAAATTATCAGCGGCCAAAAGCAAACATTCCGACGGAGTACCGCGATGCGGGTGGTTCAGCTCAGCAAGCTTCCATTGCAGACTTACCCTGGTGGGAGGTCTTTAAGGACGAGCGGCTAAGAAGCCTCGTTCAAACTGCGCTGGCCAACAATTATGATCTGCGAATTGCTGTAACCCGGGTGGAGCAATCACGCCAAATCGCAGCGCAGGCACGGGCTCAATACTTCCCCTTCGTCAATTACTCTGTAAGCGCCAGCGATGGAAAGAATGAGTTTGTAGGCACGGTTTCTCCCAACGGAGGCCAGGAACGCGGAGCTTTTGTGGGCGTAGCAACTGTTGCTTGGGAGGCGGACTTGTGGGGCCGTCTCCGCCGTGAGAATGAGGCTGCTCGTGCCCAGTATCTCGCCACAGAAGAAGCTCGCCGTGGCGTGATGCTCTCTCTGGTAAGCGATGTCGCTCAAGCTTACTTCGAGCTTCTCGATTTAGATCTTCAACTCCAGATCGCAAAAGACACAACCGTTTCGTTCTCGCAGACACTAAAGTTGTTCACACAGCGGCTTGAGGGAGGAGTGGCTTCGAAGTTGGATACCTCTCGGGCCGCCGCCGCCCTTGCCACGGCGGCTGCAAGCATCCCGGAGATCGAGCGCCAGGTGGCACTCAAGGAGAATCAGATCAGTGTGCTGTTGGGCAACAACCCTGGACCCATACCGCATACTGCCAAACTTCTCGAGCAAATTGTGCCGCCAGACATTCCGGTTGGCTTGCCTTCTGCATTGCTTGAGCGACGTCCAGACATTTTGACTGCCGAGGAGCAATTACGATTCGCCAACGCGCAGGTCGGCATCGCTACCGCCAATTTCTTCCCGCGAATTGGTCTTACTTCTCTGTTTGGCCGCGCCAGTTCTCCGCTTAGCTCGCTATCATCCGGTAAGACTACTGTTTGGAGCATTGCAGGCAATGTTGCAGGCCCAATCTACCAAGGCGGGGCCCTCCGAGCACAGAAGCGCCAAAGTGTGGCATTTTGGGAGCAAACGAAACTTCAATACGAGCAAACCGCTCAGGTTGCGTTCCAGGACGTGTCAAACGCTTTGGTTTCTCGCCAGAAATTTGAAGCGATTCGCGATGAGCAGGCGCAAGCTGTCCAGGCTTACCAGGAATCGGTGAAGGTTTCATTTCAGCGCTACGTGGCCGGCAAGGCGAGTTACTTTGAAGTGCTGGATTCTCAACTGCAGCTATACCCGGCGGAGAATGCCCTCGCCTTTACCGAACTTAATCGGCGCACAGTCATTGTGCAACTCTACAAAGCCTTGGGCGGGGGCTGGAATCTAAAAGACCCGGAGTGGCGTGGCCCCATATCCTAGGTGCTATGGGTAGACAGGAAAGCAAGAAAGAAACGCCTCCTTCCCGGAAACCCAAAAAACAGGATCAAACAACAATAGGAACAAGTCTCAGTCGATACTGTGATAGCTGCGCTTGTAATAGGGAAGGCTATATCCGCGGAATTTCTCTTTCGGATAGAGTTCAACTACAACCTTATGTTGCCTGGACTCGCTGCCATGAGTGGGCTTGTAGCTGAGAATATATCTATATCGAACCGCCAGCCCGATGGTCCGAACGATACGTGGCAAATCTTCTTCATCGCTGGCCGTAAACACACCGCCGCCCGTCACTTCCGTTAGAGTCTTCATGTTATGAGGTCCGCGACGTTCTGCAGGGCCTATGTAGTCCTGTCCCCCGACCGGAAGGTTAGGAAATTGCGTCTGGGATCCGCCTGAAGGAAATCGGTCTCGTTTCTTCTGCTGCGGCATGAAAATCCCGGGGAGCTCAAAAGAAGGTCCTGCCATTACTGCAAAAACGGGGACGTCGGCCTCTTCCAAAAGCTCCTTGGTCTCTCTTAGATTGTACCGGCTGTGGTTGTCGCCTCCATCGGTGATTATGATCATGGCGCGACTTTTGTTTGCCGCATCATGATGAGCCGTGTTCACACCTAGCCAAATCCCGTCAAACAGAGAGGTGCTCTCATTGGTGGCTGTAAGCATTAGCGGTAGTCGGCGTTCAAGATCTCCCTCATCCGTGGTGAACGGCATAAGCAGTTTGGACCGCTTCCCTATGCTCAATATTGAGTATTCATCGTGGTATTGGTCCTGCTCTTCCAGTGAGTCCAGCAGCGAAAGGGCTGCATCCTGAACGAAGGGAATCTTTCTCGTCATGCTGGAGCTTAAGTCCGCAAGAACTACAAATGAGACCGGCACTCGCTCTCGTTCAAAGTAGAGTATTCTCTGCTCAATGCCATCCTCGGAGAGTCGAAAGTCGCTTTTTTTGAGGCCAGTTGCCACCGCGCCTTTGTCGTCGAAGATGGTTACAGGAATCTGCACCAGCTCTACGTTTGCGATAATCTCTGCCTGCGCTCGGGACTGCGCGAGCACACTGGGTGCATCTTTGGCCCCTATAGACATACAACAAGCAAGAAAAACCAGTGTTGCTCGGTTTGCTGCCATTGGTCTCTCCGAACCTTGCCCCTTTTCGTCACCTATATCCTTTAACTAGGGTTCTGTCAATGATAAGGAGCAAGCACAAAACGTCCGCACCTCTGCTCCGCGTTGCTTAGGACAAAAGCAGTCATAGCGAGACGAGCCTTCCGCCGACGGATTGATTCGCAAGAATCAACTCGGTCTGTCCGTCTCTCAAAAAAGGCTCATAGCCCCCTGTTATTTTTGGCAGTGTTCTCTACCTTGCTCAGCACATAGGTTGGGGGACCGGGTGGAGAATGCGACGATTCAAATCAAGGAAAACTGCGAACTTATCCGCTGATAAGGCGATTCAATTGTTCAATCAGGGCGATCTCCAAGCATTTGAGTCAATTTATCGAAGCTACTGCGAATTCGTTCATCGAATCTGTCTGCGCATGCTGCGGGATCCGGTTGAGGCGGAAGACGCGGCCCAAGACGTGTTTGTCTGCGTATATCGCAAGATCAATACCTTTCGCGGAGAGTCGGCATTTTCATCTTGGCTCTACCGGTTGACAACAAACAGCGTCCTCATGCGCTTCCGCAGAAACAAACACACGTGGATTTCTCTTGAGGAACGTAGAGAGGATGACGGCTCTTCCTACAGCGAGATTGGCGCGCTGGACGTGAATCTGAGCGGCATGTTGGATCGGATCGACCTCCAATCTGCGATCAAGGTGTTGCCCAACGGTTACCGAGCAGCATTTCTTCTTCATGATGTTCAAGGCTACGATCACGGCGAAATCGCCGAGATGTTCGGATACTCGACTGGAAATTCAAAGTCCCAATTGCACAAAGCTCGTCGTCGGCTGCGAAAGCTCTTAGGGGGCATATCCAAGGAGGGTGCGCAGCAAGAGGCAACACTCAAACCAGCCTGTGCAAACTGAGAAACCCTAGCGTTCCTGCTTCATGCCACTTGTTGCGCTTAGGCGGAGAAGAAGCTCCCGAGCCTTCTGTCCACTTGTACTTTGCCTCACCATGTAATCCCCTTTGTAACCGGAAGTATCCGCGTTGAACTCGACCGCCTTGGGGGCCACTAAACCATCACGCCAACCGCACTCGTGGGATGCAACCACCACGGCGCGCCGCCATAGGGCAATCGTGCAGGCCCATGGGGTTCAATTCTGTATTTTCGCTCTGGTTTTGGGTTGTGAGATGCTTTGTTTTTCATCTACGGAGAAAAGAATGAAATTGCTGAAGCTGTGGCGCCGGTGCATACGCTTTCCTCTCCAGTCGGAATACATTTCGGCGTTCTGAGGCAGCCACATTTCTACATTTCGGCTCTTGAAGCGTACGGGGCCGTATTCCACCACGGTGTGATCAGCAAGAAGGCGGATTTCCGGCAAAGTGCTCACCAGATCCGTTTCCATACGCACGATTTGATAACTATCTGCGGCGATCCAGGCGCGCCCTCGCAACGCAACTGGATAGGAAGGGCCATTCTCACCGACCTGATATGCGCGGGTGGTATTCGGCTCGTCCGGCCTCTGTCGGAAGTGAACTTGCCACGCCGGGATTCCATTCCATTGCCCCAAACCCTCGCAACTCATGGCAAAGTGTCCGGCGTTATTCGGGTGAAAAATCAAGGACATTGATGGTAGCCCACGTGTTTCAATGCCACCGGGGGATTCTGAAAGCGAATCCTTGTTGGTTCGATACTCAAGCACATCGAAGTAACCCGGCCTGTACTGATTAATGCTCACTACATAATCGAATTTGCGAGTTTCCGGGAACGCCGCAAGTCCCCACTTATTAATGGACTCATGTTTTAGGAATTCAGTTGCGGCGAAACGGTCCACATTGGTGACGAACTCCTCGACGCGTTTTCCTGCCTTCTGCACCACTTCAGCCAGTGAACAAACCGTTGATTCCACGACAGGTACGTTTTCGTCCACGTCAGGCGGTAACCAGTTCGAGGGCAGTGGCAGCACGATTGCTGACTCCGTTGCTGTCGCTGTGTCCGTCTTGGTGGCGGTCGCATTCTTATCTGAAGCAGTGGTCTGCAAGCCCTCGAGCTGCTTACGTGCCGAGCCGTCATTGGGATAGTCCCGAACATATTCTTCTAGAACGCTAACAGCACCCTCCCTGTCTCCATTCTCGGCCAAAGCCAGGGCTAGCAGTGGCTGCACGCTTGTGGCCTGTCCGTGTCCCAGTTCCAGCGCGTGATTAGCTTCCTTGATTGCATCTCCCGCAAGACCTTCCTTCAAAAGAACATCAGCACGGATCGCATGCGCGCGCCATGAAGAGGGATCAGCCTCCACGGCCCTCCTTACATACGTTTCCGCCTCCTCCAGTCTTGTTTCGCGCACGAGCGCCTCGCTCAAGGACAGCAGCGCGAGAGCATGGTTGGGATCAAATTCGAGGGTCTTTGTCCAGAACCCCATGGCCTTTTCCAGATCCTGCATTTGCCGGAAATAGACGCCAAAAAGATAATTGACGGCTGGATGATTGGGCGCCTTACGATAGGCCGCTTCTAGATGAGTTCGCGCTTGCTCCAGTTTATTGACGCGTAATGCTTCCAGAGCCTTGCCCAGCTCTTTCTGGGCTTTTGGGGCAAGGATTATTTGCAACGAGCCCGCGCCGGTTTTTCCATTCGATGCTCGCCGCATGTCAATAGTGATTGTCGACACTCTTGCACTGTATCCGTCAATTTCCCTTGCGACGCTTTCATAACCAGGTGCAACCACTTTGATCGTATATTCAGTTGCAGCGACTCCCTTGAATTGTACATTTCCTCCCAGAGTTGTTCCTTGGCAGAGAATTTGCCCGGTTCGGGCGACTAACGTAACCACCGCCATCACTTCGATTGGACTGCCGTCCGCTCCCTTCACATAAACGTCCATGTCGATCGCCGGATCGTCGCCTGTACGCTGTCCTTTGGTCGGAGCAGAGTTGGGAGCGGGCCTCTGCGCGAAGACCGTGCAAGACCCTGCGCAAAGCAAAACCGCAAAGAAAGCAAGATACTTGGTCGAGTGTAAAACCATGGGTCAACTCTGTTTGCCGAGAGGCGCCTGAGCATGACCGTGCAACAGCCAATTTCGAGCGGCGCAAATGCGCTTCTTTCGGCAGCCAGACACCAACTTCCTTCCGTTGCCGGGTGTCTGGTTTGGCAGGCCCTAACGCTATCCTTCGATCCACGCTCTAGTTAGTGCTTGCGCTCTCTTTCCAATTCCTAATCGAAGCTCGATTTGCGAACACCTGTCAAAATGACTAGGACTGGAACACTAGGCGCAGAATTGCCGCCTCATCCCGCGGTCACGGCACGATTTGGAAGACGAGGAGGCTTTCTCACCTAAAGGTAAACCTTGCCTGGAGCTCGACGACGCCACGGCAATTCAACCATCCCAACCACAAATCCCAGCTAAAGCTAGCATTCCATCAGGCAGCGCTCTGGCATTTTTGCCAGTGGGACACTCGACCGGTTATCTGCTTATTAGGTATTTCAGACTGCCCAAGAAAATAGTTCCATGAAGATTAGCCAGACGCATCAATTTTGCATGTGCGAATCAACCCGCCGAGGAGGGCCCATGCGCAACATCTGCAATTCCGCTATTTCTCTCCTTCTCACAACTGTGTTCGCGGGCTTTCCCCTCGGATGTCGGCATGGTGGCAGTGATGAGGCAATTGCAAAGGATATTCAGGCCAGGATTTCTGCTGACCCAGAGACTAAAGACGCCCAGGTCAACGTGTCAGCAAAGGACGGAAAGATCACACTTAGCGGCAGCGTTAAGTCTCAAGCCGCCCAGCAAAAGGTAGAGCAGATCACTCGCGAAGAACCCGGAACCAGGGCTGTCGATGACCAAACCCTGATTCTATCCGACGCAACTCAGGCCTCTGAAGCAATGAACTCTGTGCCTGTTGAGCAACCCAAGCCTCAACCGATTGTCGTACCGGCCGGAACGGTTCTTGTGGTGACGACGAGCCAAGCCTTGAGTTCCAAGACCAGCCAAGCGGGTCAAACCTTCCTCGCCACTCTCGCGCAACCGGTGAGTGTCGAGGGACGTACGGCCTTTCCCAAAGGAGTGACAGTAAGCGGCACCGTTGTCACCGCAAAAACGAAAGGCAAGATCAAAGGGGAGGGTGAGTTGGGTCTCTCCCTGACCAGCATTTCAACGGAAGGACATACCTACCAAATCCAAACCAATGTGCTGAGCAGCACGGTTAAGGGGAAGGGTAAGCGCACCGCCGCGACCACCGGTGGAGGAGCGGCTGGCGGCGCACTGATCGGCGGATTGGCAGGCGGGGGAAAGGGAGCTGGAATTGGCGCTCTCGTGGGTGCGACCGCAGGATTCGTGGGAGGCGCATTCACCGGAAACAAACAGATTGAAATCCCGGCGGAGTCGCCCCTGAGCTTTACCTTAAAAGCGCCGTTGACTCTCCCACCCCCAACCCGATAATCCCTCTATTGACTGCGCTGGCCGGGCCGGCTGCAATCCTGTCCCAAAACCAGTTACCAGCGAAGCTCGCACTGGACCAGTATCCAGATCGGCAATCCGATCGTCGAGCAATCTAATTTCAAGCGCCAAACGCATATTCGATGGGTTTTGTGTAAAATCTGCAAACAACAGGTTGCGTTTGGTCTTTAGCGCGTTTCGAATCTTCTGACCGTCGATTCTAGATTCCGGCATACGGCCCAAGCCTCCAATCGTTAGTCTCTCGGGTGGGTGCTTTACTCTGGAGACTAGTCAGCAACTGTGAAACTGTAAGAATTGCCAGTTCCTAGGGGCCCGTCCGGCCGAGTGCTTGAATCAGCGGGGTTATCCGGCCTGGCTTGGCTGAGAGTTGCCTCGCCGGGCGCTATTGTGATCATGCCGCCGCAAGGAAATACCGGGCGAAGTGATGCAACGGATGGAAGCGAATTTCAGGCGGTTGCCGCTGACGAGTGACCGAAAGACCTTACGGCTGCCGCTTCGTCATCCTTAACATCGAAGACCGTGTACAGCCTGGTCATTTGCATGACATCATGAACATTCTTAGCAAGGTTGAGCAGCTTCAATTCCCCTCCCTGGCTCCGCACGCTTGTGTAGGCGCTTACAAGGTGCCCCAAGCCCGAGCTGTCGATGTAGCTGACATTGCCAAGATTGAACAGAATCTTCCTATGTCCCTTGCCTAACAGCTCGGTCACTAGGTTGCGCAGCGCGGCGCTTTCTTCACCGAGAACAATTCGGCCGCTGAAGTCCACAATCGTTACATCCTCTATTTGCCGAATGCTTGTTGTCATGTTCATTGGCCACGCCTCCAAAGGACCTTGCCTCAAGCCCAATGATTCCCGTCGCGCCAAAATGTCCAGCGAATGGCTTGACCCGCGCGACTTTTTCAAATTCTTCGCTTAAGCGGTCAGCCAGATTCTCCTGCCGGGTAGATTAGCGAGCCACTGACAGTTTTGCCAGTTTATGTGAGTGTACGCATCAAGGTTCGTATAGTGACGCGGCCAATCGACGCCATCCCCGATCGCGGGCGATAATGTCGAGGTGGAGCGAAGTCCAGTCCGCGAGCAACAGCAACTCGTTTCCACTTCCGTTGTAGGTCTTAATGTATCCACCGCAGGACTCGCAGTGGTCGATCCGCAGATCCCTTTCTCCCTCGATCACCAGAATGGCAAGTCGATGCTCGTCTTGATTCTCACAAAACGCGCATCCCCTTCGCTGGTATTGCCAAAGTGTACGGCAACAACCACATGACAGGAACCGTACCCGAACAGGATCGCTGCCGGCCAATTGAGCCATCGCCGGGAGTGCGCCACAAGTGGGACAGTATCGTCGAAGCCAGCGCTCCTCATCCCGCCAATGGCCGAACGCGTCCACGACTCTCGAAAGATAATGTGCCATCACCGTCCAGCCTAGATACTGCAGCAGGCCACAGTCCATGGAAGCGCGCGTGTCGAGATCAAACAACTTGGCAACAGCGCGCTGTGAAGTATCCGCGTCCTGATCAAGTTCCCTCTGCAACTCTCGGATGTCTTGCGCCAGCTTGTCTGGCAGAGGGGTCGAACCCAATTTTGCTATCAACGCTTCAAGAATTATCCCAACGGGTCTCAGATCGATGGTTGAGCCACAACTTTGCAGCAGCGGCACGCCAGAGAGGTAATCGACTTCATAGTCGTGCCAGTTTGGGACGCAAGCTAGGGCCGAGGGAAGGCTCGCTGCCGTCTTCTCAACTTGTTTGTGAAACTGTGCGACAGACAAAAGATAGGGATGCGCAATGACCCAAGCGTCTTCCGTCATTAGGTTAGGTCCTACACTGCTTCTTCCTTGGGGAGCAGAGGTAGCAGTCGTGCGCCGAGGCCAAAAAGAAAGATGCTTGCAGCAATGAGACCCACGGACACCCCCCACTCAAAAATCGAAGGGAAGTAAGTCTCTGGAGCAGTCTGAGGCATCGCTCCTCTTAGGCTCATGGCCAGATACACCACGCTCACACGATTGAGAATCACGCCGAGGGTGACCAGGAGGGCTCCATTGAAGAGCGCCAAGGGGAGCGCTCGCCACGACGCGCGGGAAAGAATGATCAGAGGTAAGACGCCCCCTAGCACGACTTCGATGACAAAGAGCGCACCGAGGCCCCCCGAAAAAGCGTTGGTCAGCTGGCCGCGAACTCCCATGTCGGCAAGTCGAAACGCTAGGTAAGCCAACAAAGACCAGAATGTGATTTGCCCAACCAAGGCAACCGGAGCCATCCGAAGTGGCCGTTCCCACGCCTTAC
>Ga0126369_10001985_pt1 | contig 14469 bp, 10 predicted proteins | sample PanSoiMetaPlot_1_FD_109646 | JGI IMG/M metagenome (GOLD analysis project Ga0126369, IMG submission 109646) | Tropical forest soil microbial communities from Panama - MetaG Plot_1 | ecosystem: Environmental > Terrestrial > Soil > Tropical forest > Bulk soil | place: Panama | collected 2016-02-17 | reverse complement strand
GATGCCAGGTCCAGCCATGTCGCCTTGAGTCACAAAAACGGCTGCCGGCGACCGTTTTTGTTACACGGAATGCAAAAAGGCGGGAAAGGGCTCCCCTGCCCTAAAGCATCGGGTGCGCGGCCCGCCGCCGAAACGGGTACAGCAGCTGGCCAAGCAACGTCGGGGGTACATCTTCCCCCTCGACGCCGAAGCACCGCGGCTGCTGGTCTTTGGGCAGGTAGAAAGTCCCAAAGACGACATCGAGAAAGGCGAATAGACCGGCGAAGTTCTTATCGAGCCCCTCGCGTTCCGAGGTGTGATGCCATCGGTGAAATGTCGGGCTGGCAATCACGTACCGCAGCGGCCCAAGCGACCAGCGCACGTTCGCGTGTAACAACACGGCGTAAAAGGTCAGAAACGGCAGGTAGGCCGCCATCACCTTGGGGCTGAAACCGAGCAAAACGAAAGGAACCGTCTGCAGCAGTCGCGGCAGCGCGTCGTTCACCGGATGCAAGCGCACCGCCGAAAGCCAGTCGAGCTGAGTCGAGCTGTGATGGACAGCGTGAAACGGCCAAAGCGGCCGCCGGTGGAACAGCCGGTGGATCCAGTAGCCGATCAGATCGCCGACGAAGACGATTTCGATGGCTTGAAGCAACGCAGGTTGTCGAGCGATGGGTCCGCTCGGGTGAAGCCATTGCTGCACGATTTGCTTGCCCAGGACAACGGCCGCAACCACGAACACGCCGTAGATGAGCGCGCGGGTGATCGCCTTGGTTACCAGGGGCGTCAAAAACCAGTAGGCCAGGTCAGTTCGAACGTCGGGCCGGCGTCGAGGTTGCCCCGGGTTGGCAGGCCAGAACGTCTCTAACACCGCGAAAATCGCCGCGAATATGACAAGGCCGATGGCGACACGAGCGAGCGTCGGGTGCATTGAGAATTAAACCCGCAGCGAGACCGGGAGTTAACCCACGTGCTCGCTTAAGCGCTTGCGGCTGGGCTGACGAAACAGAACGCAGAACCGTCCGCTAATGGAGCGACATGGAACCGCTGCTCCAAACCGAGCAGTACCGAAGAGCTCGCCAGCAGCCCGGGGGGATAGTTGCTCGGAACCCATTGCGAGACGGCCATGAGGTCCCCAGCTATTGGAGCCGAGCTCGCATCGCTCGCGAGCGGACCGACGTGCAGCAAGAAACTAATTCGAACCGGCGCACCATTTCCCATCGCCCGCAAGCGATCGTGAGTCTTCATTGCCATTGCGAGGATGCGTTCGCGCGCGTCTCGCGCGGCGCCTTCATCCCCGGGAAGTGGGTACAGCGCCAAGAAGGACTCACCGGTATCGAGTACGAGAGCCATACTCGACTGCCGACAGGCTTGACGCGCGGACTCGAGCACCGCATCCACTCGCTCGTCGGTCTCCTCGAACGCATCGCCCTCCGCGAGCGATCGGACTTCCACGTAAAGGCCAAGCGCACGCGCGCGTGGCGTCAAGTCGGCCCGTGTGTCGAAAGCACGTCTCACCTCGTCGATGACCATCGCCACGGTCGAGAAACGCCCAGCTCGATCTTTTTCCAGGCAGCGAGCGACCACCGAATCGAATCTTGCCGCTGAGGGGACCGACGCACCGGGCCGCGGTGCGGGCGCATGGAGGTGCATCTCCTCGATCTCGATGTAGCTGGCTCCGCGAAACGGCGGCTGTCCGGTGAGCAATTGATAGAGGAGCACGCCCAGGGCGTAGACATCGGTTCGCTCGTCCGATGGCTCGCCGCGAATCTGTTCCGGTGCCATGGAGATCGGGCTTCCCAAGACGGCACCAGTGCTCGTCAGCCCGGCCGCGGCACCGAACCTGGGATCCAAAACCTTGGCAATTCCGAAATCCAACAACTTGACGGTGAAACCGTCTCCGCTTCGAAGCGCGATCACATTTGAGGCCTTCAGATCGCGGTGAACGATTCCAAGCGCATGTGCAGCACTCAGCGCGGCACCGATTTGCTGCATCACCAAAACGACTTCCCGCGCCGAGAAGGAACCTCGTCGTTCAATCTCCTCGGACAGGGTTTGTCCCTCAAGCCATTCGGTAGCGATGAAGGGTCGGCCGTCGCGCAGCTCGCCCGACTCGAGAATCTCGACGATGTTGGGATGACGAAGTCTCTTGAGCGCATCCGACTCCTGCTCGAAGCGTTTGAGCATCTTGCCGGATTGGGAAAGCTGCTGGTGCAACACCTTCAAAGCTGCAAGCGCACCGGTTTTCTCATGTCGCGCTTGATACAACGTGGCCAGTTCGCCGCGGTGCCAAAACCGCTCGACGATGTAGGGCCCCACCATCGCGCCTTCGGAAAAGTCGGAACCATAAAGTCCGACGTGCGAGCTCCCGAAACCGATCGGCGTAGCCACAGGCTCACCTGGGCGAAGTGTTACTCCAGCACTTCGCAGTCGCCATCGTCGGCGGCTTGAACCGCCGAGGGCAGGGTAGTGATGATCAGCGCATCCGACGTCGAGCTTGGCGCGGCAATGCCCTCGAATCCACATCCCCGCTGGCAGAAGTTCGTATCGCGACTCGCCAAGGCATCACAGGGCTGGTTCAGATAGGTGGTGATCGGATTCATAAAAACGTTTCCAACGTCGTCTCGACACTGCTCGAAGTCTCCCTCTCCTCCGTCTTCCACATTGCACTGGCTATCCGCGGCGCTGGTCCTAAAGCACGCATCGAGCATGTGCGCGATGCAATTGGAGATCCCCGGAACACCGCACAGGCGATGCGCGAGGTAAGCCTGAGCTGCAGTCCACTGTCGGGCCCAACAGGACCACATGTTCAAGAAAATCGGTCCCTCCCGAATCGAAAGTTCCTGGTCATCGTTTTCCACCATGCCCGTATCGGGATCGACCTGAACATCCAAGATGTGGGGGTTGATCTGACTGGACTGGAAGGGATTGCCGTACACGGCCATTTCGACGTTCGCAAAAACATTGACCTCCGGGCCGGGGAAGCTGTCCGCCCCATCGGCGCCAGCGACGGCGTCACTCGGATCCGGGCTGTTGAGTGGGCCCACCATGATGCTGAAATCCCCGGTCGTGGGACAGGTGAAGACGACACCCGGCCCCTGCCCTCCGCACTGGCCCGGCGGCGAAGACGCCAACGCGGTGGCGGAATCGCAGCCGTAGATGCCTGAGCAGGCGCGCAGCACATTCGGCAATGTCCCGGAGCCCAGGATTGGGCCTGCGCAGGTGTCCACGCGAGGCGCTCCCGCGCTCACCGCGACGACGCCCGGACTGCAGGTTCCTGCAAACGACGTTGTCCAGCCACAATCCCTCGTCTCACCGGACGTCGGCACCGAGCACGGCGAGAAACTGCCAACGAACATCGGCGAGAGCCGCTGGTGGGTGTCGGTCGGAATCGCCGGCAACAGAGGCAAGGTGGGGTACTGGCCGCGCATGGAAATCGGGACTCGCTTCAATTCCGGGTTGATCCGTGCCCCGTAGACGCAGGCGCCGACTCGTTCCAGACAGTCGTTCGGCAGTGGAAATGGGCCAGTGCCCCACTGCTCGCACAGTCCGAGGAATCCCCGGAAGGTTGAATGGCCGAACGGCGGAAAGGGGTTGTCCCACTCGACCGAAGCCTGAGAGGCGCTCAGCGCGCAGTTGACCAGGTATCCCATGAACCGGCGCGCCCGATCGTGAGCAAGTCCGTAATGCAAAACATCTGGACCCGTTGACGAGAATGTTGCCGTCGTTAGGGTATTTGAAACCAGCTGATCGAGCGCTCCACGGTTCGTGCTGATCGCATTGAGCGCCAGCTCCATGACACCGAGCCCATTTCCACATCTCACGGCTTGTCGCTGTTTCCCAACTGGGCTCGAATCAGCGGCACCCTGTTTCGTTGTGCATTTGGCCGAGGAAATCGCAACCAATGCCACTAGCAATAAGTCAACTGCTCGGCCGAACATCAGATAACCGCACTGCTCCCGATGCTGATTCTTGATCATAGAGCAACCCCTCTCCCAGTCCGGGACGTCGAAATAGCACGCTGCCGTCTCATCTCCAACCCAGGCCGGAGTACAGCTCCTGCCATTGCGTTAGTTGCCGTTACCCTAAGCTTTGACAGGCGTAAGCCGGCGCAGGTCTTCAACCCAGGTTGACGCCGTTTCGAGTCGCCCGACTCGACGGGCTGTGTCAATTGCGTTGTTCAAAACTTCCCTCAACTCGTCTTTGGTACAATCTTGCTGAGCAGCGATAACAAGCCTGTGCCACGCGTCCAGGTCAGGATTGATGACGTGACCGCCGTCATGCTCTTCTCGCAGTCGCTCCAGCAACTGCTTGAGCACGCGTGCGCTCGGTGCAAGCACGACGTCATTGCAATTCGTGGCAATCCATTCCAGATGCTTCCGCATCTCATCGAAGTTGCCCAAAGCTGCCGCGATTCTCCCCAACAGCAAAGCATCCAAAGGGTTGGGAACTGTCGCAAAGAAATGCTGTCCCAGTTCATATGCGCGCCGCGCATGCGCTAGCGCCTCAGCGGGACGTTGCTGCCAATGCAGGAATTCAGCGAGATTGAAGGATGCAAAACGTTCGATCTGGGCGTACCCCAAGACTCGAGCCCGTGCGATCGCCAACCGCAGATCTTCGATTGCACGAGGTACTTCGCCCTTCCTAATCCAGAGCATCACGCGATTGGAGTAAGCAATCCCAAGATGCAGATCGTCTCCCGTGGATTTGCAGAACGAGATTACTTCGTCGAAGCACACCTCTGATCTGTCGAGGTCCACTTGTGCCAAAGCGAATCCCAAGAGCACCATGGCGATGGCTTGCGTCTCGTGATCGTGGAGCGCTTTCGCCTGCTCGATGACGTTCGGCAACTCCTGGACAGCCAGCGCGTACTCCTCGCGACGATTGTGCGCCCGCGCCAGAGCCAAATCGCATCGCAGCTGTAGCTTTGGGTCCCCCTGTTCTCGGACAACGGGCAGAGCTCTCTCCACCAGCTCACCGGATCCCTGCCAGTCCTCGAGCCAGTCCAGCACCGTGGCTTCCTCCAGCAGGAGGTCGGCCACCTCACCCTTCCGCTGCAGGCCCTCGGCTTCGCGGCGCGCCGAACGCAAATCCTCCAAAGCCTCCGAAAACCGTTGCGCCCGGTAGCGGACGCGGCCTCGGCCGCTCAGCACTGCAACGCGACGCTCCGCATCCGACTCCTGCAGCTGCGCGGCGGCCGCTGAGTAGTACTGATCCGCTTCGACGTACCGGTGCCGTCGGCGGGCATCTTCGGCTAATTCGAACCGGGCGCTAAACGCCCTCTCGCGGTCCCCAACCGCCTCGGCATGGCGGGCCACTTCGGGTAGCCGAGTTTCCCATTTCAACGCGGCCCGGTGCAGACTCCGCCGGATCTCGGAAGGAACGAGGGCTCGCACTGCCTCGCGCAGTTGCGGGTGGCGAAAGCGGTAGTTGCCGGAGCCCTCGCGCCTTAATAGTCCCGCGCGAGCGAGTCGCTCCAGGCCAATCCCCGCGTCCACGCTGGCATCGCTGCTGCGATCAAACGCTTGAACAGCCTCGACCACATTTCTGGAAACCTCCTTGCCGATGATTGCGCAGGCAAAAGCCATGAAGCGCAGCGGGGGCGCCATCGTCTCCAAAGCCCGCTGAGCCAACCGTTGGTACACGGGCGTAGCGGACTCGTGAAGCAGCTCATCCGCGGCCACGTACCAAGCGCCGCTTTCGGAGACGCGAATCGCACCATTGGTGCGCAAGCCATGGACCAGCTCCGTCAAGGAAAGAGGAACGCCTTGAGCGATTTCCTCTAAACGCTGCAGTACGGCTTCCGGAACGAATTCGACGGGCTGCAGCAGCTCGAGCAAAAGCTCTCGGGCCGGCGCCGGGTCGAGCGTCGAAAGCGGCCGGCGTAATTGTGCACCCGACCGCTCGGCCCAGAACGGGCGCACCGTCCACAATGAGGGAAGCGCCGTCGCACAGACCCAAATGCGAGCCTTTTCCTCGCTCAGGGTCGCTATCTCCAGCACGTCGAGGATCGTTGGATCTGCGCCATGCGCGTCATCGACTAAGACAGCCACGGGGCGTTTCGTCGCTCGTAGCCGCAGCGCCTCGGCGGCCGCCTTAGCGACAGCACTTCGAGCGCTGCCGGGGACTGCGAGAATGCCTTCCGCTCGCGTGTCGTTCTCCGCAAAGACGCCCAGCGCCAAACAGAGCGCCGGCGAGGCAGTCGCGGCCGTTTCCGCGGTCAGTCGTTCCGCGCACCTTTGCTGGACCTCGGCCTCGGTTACGGCCTCGGGGAGCTCGAAACACTGCCTCAAGAGGTCGCGAATTCCAGCATCGCCTTCCGTGGCTTCGGCGCGTATTCGCAGCCTGAGAATTTCCACGTCCCGTTTCGCAAGCAGCTCACTTCCAACCCGCTCGATGAGGGCGCTCTTTCCGTACCCCGGCTCGCCGACGATGCTTGTCACTGTGGGAAGTGGCTCGGACCAGGCCCGTTCGACGTCAGCCTTCAGCGCGGATAGCAGCTCGTCTCTGCCGTAGATTTTTGTTCTCAGCCGCGTGCGTTGCTCGAGGGCTGCCGGTTCCACCGGAGCCGAGGCTGCAAATGGAGCGGCCTCCTGACTGATGACGATCCCGCTGCGAGTGTTCTCCGGCCACCAGCGCTCGAGGCGATCCAAATCCTCGCCGAACAGACGGGTACGGGCACCGCCGCGAACCTGCAGATTTGAAAGGTGCACCACAAGAAGATCGCTGGCGGGAAGAGCGTCTCTGAGGGAGCGCGCGGCGCGACTCGAGGCTCGAACTGACGCTTCCCGCGATCCGGCCCCCTCGAAAGAGAACAGGTACCGACCACTTACAATCCGAGCCAACCTGCCTCCCTCGCGCGCGACAATGGCGACCAGGCGATCCGCCGGCGCGGTCGTTTGAACTCCGAGCAGCGCGACCGATTCTGATCGGGTCCCAGCAGGCACTGGCGCGATTGCCGCCTGCGCATCCGCTGCCGGTTCTGCGAGCCGCGCGCCTTGCAGCGCTTCAATCAATTCCTCGACGCGCGCGAAGCGTTCCGCGGGATCCTTGGCTAGGCACCGGAGGACAATCCGGTCAAGATCCGATGACACGCGGGCAAAAGTGGACGGAGCCGGCGGGCGCCTCGCCACGTGCGCCTGAAGAACTTGCGCTTGATCCCCGACGAATGGGGGGCGCGCAGTCAGCAGCTCGAACAGAATGACGCCGAGGCTGTAGATGTCGGTTTGAAAATCGACGCCCCGCGAATCCAGACACTGCTCCGGTGCCATGTAATGCGCGGTACCGAGCCGCTGCCCGGTTCTCGTGAGCTCTGTCGACTCGCTGGCCGTGCCCTCGCGCGAGACAGATTCCTGGCGAAAACGGGCAAGGCCGAAGTCGATCAACCTGATACCTCCCCCGTCGAGGAAGACATTCTCCGGTTTGAGATCGCGGTGAATGATTCCGTCCTGGTGAAGCTGAGCAACAGCGCGACAAATTCCAAGGAAGCGTTGGATGGAGTCCTCCAACGGAGCGATGCCCTGTTCGGGCAGGCGAGCCATCCATTCTCCGAGAGACGGCCCCCTCAACAGTTCCAGGACGAGATAGGGGCGGCCTTCCGAGGTGTGGCCCTCGCCGAGCAGTCGGGGAACCAACAGTGGCCCAAGCTGCTTGAGCGCGCGCGCCTCGCGTGCAAAACGCTCGTGAGTCGCCTCACGTGCCGCCTTGATGGCAACCCGCTCCCCACCCTCCTGGCGAACGGCATCGAAAACGCGGGCAAAGCCTCCGCCGCCCAGAAGCGCGCCAATCTCAAAACCGGGGACGCGCGGCGGGGAAAACGGCTCCTCGGGCGGAGCTAGAGGAGGCGCTTCCCGGTGTACCGGACAGATGGCTTCCGGTGCCAACCGCCTATGACAACCCGGACATCGCATCGATCATTTGGCCAGCGCCGCCAGCGCCAGCCCTACTCCCACCGCGCTTTCGCCGACGATCAGGCCCGAGCTGATGGGCACCGTCAAGACGGCGGCCTGTCGCGGTCGGATTCGAGCAAAGACCAACGCCAAGCTGGATCCCACCGCCACCATGAGTGACATCGCGGGAGGCACGAGGAGCGACAACCCCAACCCCAGGGGCGAGGGAGTCCAGCGCTGAAGTCTGGGCGCTACCGCATCCACGCTTCCCAAAATCGCTCCGAGTACGGCTCCGCCAATTAGGCCAAGCCGCATCGCCTCCGGCATCGCTGAGATTCCCTCCGAGAACAGCCTGGCGATTCCGGCAACCATTTGCGCTCCGGGCGCGGGGAATCGCGAACCGCCCAGAATCGCCGGCTGCGGCACCAGCAAATAGAAGCCAGCAACAATCGCAATCGAGCCCGCGGCGCAGCCGACGAGCTGTGCAATCAGCTGCCTTCGCGGCGTAGCCCCGACGAGGTAACCGCACTTGAGCGCGGTAAGAAAATCCGCGGAGGTCGCTGCGGTGGTCGCCGCTATTCCCGAGGCCACGGTGTTGGCGAGCGCTTGCCGCGACATCGCGGCGTGGCTGAGCTGCGCCACGGCTCCCAGTGCATCGGTGGGCGTCTGATCGGTTTCGCCGGTCAGGCGCGCCGCGGCCACCGAGAGAATGAACGACATGGCAACGATCAGCACCCCGGCGAGTGGGTTGAAGCCAAACCCAAGCCAACTGACAAAAACCACTGCCAACGCGAGCAAGATGAAACCCGTCGCAAAGCCCGGCTCCCTGCGCTCGAGGGTCGCGCGACGCATCGCTAAGGAACTTCCGCTGGAAGCCCGCCAGGTAATTGCGATCTTCAAACTCAGATACGAGATGGACGACGCGGCAAGCAGGAATGCTCCTGGCCATAGGCTCCAAGTGAGCACTCCACTGAAGTCGGCGGATTTGACGACTCCTTCTCGGAACAGGCGCGGCCCGGCGAACCTGAAGCACAGCAGGGATCCGAACATCAACGACGCTCCAATCCTCGGCCCAACCAGCGCGCCAACCCCGAGGTAGAGCGCGTTTGGCATCAGAATGGAGGACGCCTGGGTCCATTCGCGTAGCAGGGCTGTGGCCACCCCGACGACGCCTGCGAACCCCAGCGCGCGAGCCGAGTGGACCGCTTCACGACCCGTCGAAAACAACGCTTTCAAGGTTTCTGCCGCGGCCGTGCCAGACGGAAACGGCAGCGCTTCGATTTCGATGAGCTGCCGGCGCATCGGCCAACCAAAAAGAATTCCGAGCGCCGAACCGGAGAACGTCCATGCGAGCAGCACAATCGCCGGAAGGTGATGGCCGGCCAACATCGCATATGCGGAGGTGGCCGACGCAATCGCCGCTCCCGTGGAATACCCGGCAGCCGAAGCCGCGAATTGCATCACGTTGGCTTCTAGGAGTGACAAGGGGTTGCTCACCGCGCGGGGCCACAGTCGCGTCACCGAGCGGTGGAGCGGCACCGCGATCAGGCTCGCCACCACAGCGACCGGCGCCGCAAGAGCCACCTTCAGCGACAAATACAAATTCGACAGACACAGCAGCGAGCCCAAAAGGCTTCCGATGACCAACGCGCGAACGGTCAGTTCCTGCGGAGGCATGCGGGCAAACCCCACGATTTTTCAATCTTGTCAAGCACAGGACGCAACGAAGATCCCCCCCAGGTGTCTTCCAAAGCGTAGCGACCTGCTCTCAGTTGCTCTGGCCGGAGCCTGGCAGCCGGCGCCGAGAAAAAAACCTTTATGGAGAATCAATGAAAACGCATCTGCGTAGTGTCTATAGTTTTGCCACGATGTTTGGGGCCTTGGCGGTTGGCTGCGGCGGTGGCAGCTCCAGCCAAGACGTCAATCCCATCACGGGCCCGGTCAGCTTCTCGCAAAACGTTCAGCCTATCTTCAACCAAACGTGTGCGACCGCCGGCTGCCACTCAGGCCCCTCGGTAGCGGCGTCCGGGAACCTCGACCTCAGCGCGACCGTTTCGTACACGAACCTCGTAAATCACGCGACGTCCGACGGATGCGCGACGCAGGAGCCCAACGTACTTCGGGTGAACCCGGGAGACACCATGGGAAGCATGCTCTGGCGCAAAGTCGCGGCGGATCCGTCCCGGTGCTTTAGCGCGATGCCGTTGGGAACTTCTGGGCTCATCCATACCCAACCCAACGCTTTCAGCACCATTGAGAAGTGGATTCAGGAAGGCGCAGCAAACAATTAAGTTCGCGGCGCGGCGGCCTTCTGCGAGCGCTGCCGCGCCCAATAAACCAGGGGACCCAGGTAAGCCAATCCGAGTCCCGCTGTGAGCATACCCGATTCAGAGCCCGTGGCGCTCAACATCGCCGCCACCAGAAGCGCCATCGGGAACACGCCCACTGCGACTACACCGAAAAGCCCTCCCGGTACGCTAAAGGGACGTGGCAACTCGGGCTCGCGGATCCGAAGCACCACCAGCGCGATGAATTCGAGCAGCAGGCTCAGCCCGTAAAGCAGAACGTCGAACAGCACCAGCCGTCCAAAACCCAGCCCGAGGCAGCCACAATAGGCGAGGCTGCAAGCCAAGATCGCCACCCATGGCGCTCCGGTGCGCTTGCTTCGTTGACAGAAAATTCGCGGAATGAGACCGTCTTCAGCGAGCGCCACCGGAAGTTGCGAGTACGAGAGCAGCAGCGAGTTGAACGAGCCCAGCGCGCTCACCATCCCGCCGATCATCACTGCGGTGCCCAGCCAGGTGCCGGAAATCAGCGAACCCGCGTTGACCCAAGCACCCGTTAACCAGTCTTTCGGGTCCAGGCCCGCGTGGCGGGCGGCCCACACCGGCAGCACGTAGCTCAGCGTCACCAGCGACACGGTAAGGATCATCGCCAGCGGGTAATTGCGTTCAGGGCGCTTCACCTCGGCAGCAACGGTCGAGGCATTGTCCCAACCCATGTAGTTCCACATCGCGATGGTGATGCCCGCCAAAAGCCCGGGATCGGAGCTCGGAACCGGAGGAGGCGGTGCCGCGGGCTGAGTCCCGGCGATCAGCACCATGCACGCGAACGGTGCGAGCAAAACCACTCCGACGAGGAGCGAACCGCCGCCGACACTTCGGGTGCCCGTGAGATTCCACAGTGCGCAGACGGCGATCATCGCGGTTCCCATGACCATTGCCGGCCAACCGGTGGCCACAGAAGGGAACAGACGCCCCAGGTAAAGGACGAAGATCGTCGGATAAATCGCCATGTCGAAGATGCTGGCGACCAGCGACAACCAGGCTTCGAGGAACCCCCAGAACGGCCCGAGCGCTCTGCGGACCCAAACGTAGTAGCCCCCGAGCGCCGGCAGAGCCGCGGAAAGCTCTCCCACCATCAACGCGGTGGGAAGACTCCAGACCAAGGGAGTAATGACCAGAACCCAAAGGGTGTTCTCATACCCGGCACGACCGATCAGCTCCTCCAAGCCATAAGGTCCGCCGGAGACCATGAAATAGGTCGAAGCGATCAGTGGGGCGATGCTCAGCGTCCGAAGACTTTTGCCGCTCATCTCTCGAATCACTATTGTACATCACTGGAGTGCTCGACTCCGATGTTACGAATCCTTTCGCCGTTGCTCTTGTTGCCGCTGATGTTCGCCTGCCACGGGTCGATGAGTGCAACTCAGCCCACTGGGTCTGGGCCGTCATCGCAAGAAACGTACGAGTACGGCGACTGTCCGAAGTATCGGGGCGACTGCCCGCGTGAGGGGACGCTCGCTTGTGCGCTGAAGACGATCCTCACCAAATACGACGCTTGCAGTTATCACCAGGACTGCGTGGCCGCCGAGTTCAACGCGAAGTGCTCGGGCGCGGGCGGCTGCCCGCCGTTCTACGTCAACCGCGAGATGAAAGCCGCCTTTGAAGCCGCGGCGCAAAGGGAAATCGACAGGTACTGCGAAAACCCAACTTGCAAAGGCGGCGGGCCCTGCGGGATCATCGAGTTCCAGGGCTACTGCTCAAGGTCGCGCTGCACTTGGATCCGCGTGTACTCCGGAGGGCCTTAAGGAACCCATCCGCCCAGCGATTCACCGGTCGAAGATCTTCTGGATTTCGCTGGTCTTGGTAATCCCCGCCTGAAGTGCAAGCAAGAGCAGGATGCGCGCCTTCTGAGGCGAGAGGTTGTCGCCGAAAATCGCCCCGGCTTCCTGCAGCGTCTTGCCGCCACCTTTGAAACCGTACACCGGCAAAACGCGCCCATTCGGAACCCGGGTCGTAATGACTACTGGGATCCCCTTTTTGATGGTCTCCGAGATCGTCTCGTACATCGGAACGTTCACATTGCCCCAACCGAGCGCCTGCACCACGATCCCTTTTGCGCCCGCCGCAAGCGCAGCACGAATCAGCGTTCCGTCCGCCCCGCCGTACATCATCACAATTTCGACGTACGGAAGCTTTTCTCCTTGCTTGGGAGGCTTCAAGGCGAGGTGCTGCCGCCGCAGCGGCGCTCGATAGAAAATCACCCGGTCATTGTCGGCATTGCCCAGGAAACCAAAATCGCCGGACTTGAAGGTCTCCACATCGGAAGTGTGGGTCTTGGTGACTTCGCGAGCGGCATTGATTTGATTGTTGAGGGCGATCATCGCGCCCTTCCCCTTGGCCTCGGGCGACACGCAAATCCTCGCCGCATTCAGCAGGTTGCGCGGGCCGTCGAAGTCACGCTCGGAAGCGTTTCGTTGCGCGCCGATCAAGATGATCGGTTTTTCACTTCCGACGGTGAGATCCAGAAACCACGCCGTTTCCTCCAGGGTGTCGGTACCATGGGAAACGATCACCCCAGCTACTTCAGGCCGCGCCAGCGCCTCCTGGGCGGCATGGGATAGCTGCATCCAGCGCTCCGGATCCATGTAGTCCGAGGGGACGTTCGAAAGGTTCTGGACTTCCATCCGAGCGACGGTGCTGATCTCCGGCACCGTGGCGACTAAGTCCTCGCCCGAGATCGCCGGCACCGGAGCCTTCTTGACGGGATCGATCTTCATCGCGATCGTCCCGCCGGTCGCGATCAGCCGACACACCGGCAGAGGCGAAGAGGGTTTTCCGCCCTGCCCTGCACCTTGCGCCAATGCTTCGCCGTGGAAGAGCACCGCTAGACCCAGCGAACTTGCGACGACGCGACTGTGGACCATTGTGCGGCCTCCGGTAAGAGTTACCGGGCACCCTACCAAACGCGGTTACATCGGCGCCGCAACTTTTGCCGGCCGAATGGCGAGCGTAATCAGCGAAGCAGCGGTGCAAAATGAAGTGCTGGTGATGCAATGGTCGCCGCGCCAGGTGCCGTCTTCCCGCTGGATCGCCGCAAGCCGCGCTCGAATTGACTTGCTCCATTTGTCCCAGTCCGCGCCGCCTGTCTTCGCGAACGCTTCGGTGCTCAACATGTACGAGACGTGCTCCTCGCCGCCATAGCTGCCGAAGCCTCGGATGAACGCCTCGTCCTTAAGGTGTTCCTTCGCCGCTCCAGCCACTACGCCGCCCACAACTCCAGAATGCGAGGCGCTCGCGAGAGCTCCAGCGGCCTGGTACAGCGCAACTCCAGCACTGTCACTGGTACGGAAAGTGTTGGACTTCGCGTCGTAGCCCTTGAGCATGTACTCCTCGGATCGAGCCACCGCGTCGGCCGACACTTTGGCCCCCGCTTCGCGCGCGACGTAGAGGCCGTTTGCCGCGAATGCGCTCGAGAGCACCGGCGCCCAACCGTCCTTGGAGAAGCTGCCGTCGCCCTGCTGAGCGGCCTGGATTTTCGCAACGCACAGCCGCAGCGCATTTTCGCCGCGACGCCGATCTTCTCCGTCCGGCATGGTCTTTACCGCCTCGCCGATGAACTGCGCCGCCAAGAAGGTATCGATTCCGCGGCCGAGCTTACGCTGCGGCAGGGTTCCTTCGGGCTCGACGAATTGCTCAGGGCGGGGAGAACGCTCCACCGCACGGATCACGAACAGCAGCGCTTTTCTCGCCGCTTCGCGGTGGTCCCCGGAAGCCGGCGTGCTCCCGAGTCGAAGCAAGGCGATTCCTGAAAGACTGGTGGTGGCGACGTCGGCCGGAGAATTCGCGTCTGGGCCCCAGCCGCCCTCCGGGTTCTGAGCGTGTAACAGCCACTGCAGGGGACGCGTCTCGTCCGGCTCGCCGACAACAGGAACTTGGGGCTTGGGGACTTGTGGGGAGACAGACAAAAGAACGGCAACGATGGAAGGCACTCTGAACATGCGGATGCTCCTGGAACTTGGCGCCTACGTGGCGCCCCAGAGCAAACGCATCGACTTCGAAAAAGTTCTTTCCTGGGACGGGGGTCAGCTGCGCTTCTTTTCCTGCTCGATCCAGTCCCTCACCAGCTGACGCAGCATCGGCAAGGTCACCGCTCCGTGCCCAAGAACCACGGCGTGAAACGCGCGCAAGTCGAAGCGTGAACCCAGCTGTTGTTGGGCATCCGCGCGAAGCGCAAAAAACTCCAACCCTCCCGAGTCGTAAGAGGTCAACTGACCTGGTATCACCGCAATTCGATCCACCAGGTCCTCAGCCTCTTT